>Ga0256404_1000124_pt1 | contig 179255 bp, 161 predicted proteins | sample RumenRJG_01DNA_FD_185990 | JGI IMG/M metagenome (GOLD analysis project Ga0256404, IMG submission 185990) | Bovine rumen microbial communities from Lethbridge, Alberta, Canada - RJG_01 | ecosystem: Host-associated > Mammals > Digestive system > Stomach > Rumen | place: Canada: Alberta...
GTTAAAGATCTATATATTTATTTGCAGACAAATAAAGCGAATTTATATAACGAATATTAATATTGAAAGAGAGACTTAAGTTTTAAAAGTGGTACATTTTATAACAAAATGCAAATATTTTTCAAAAAGTGGCATATACATTTGTATATGTCATTTTTTTTGTACTTTTGCAGCCGAAAATTTGGTGCGCATATGTACACGTATGTGGACACGTGATAAAAGACGACGAGGATTGTATGACCAAATCAGAAATATTAGATAAATGCATCGCCTTCTCGGTAAAGATAAACAAACTCCGTAAGTACCTCCGAGAAGAACAACATGAATATAATAACTCCGACCAAATCCAGCGTTCCGGCACCTCTATCGGCGCGAACTACAGCGAAGCATGCGATTCCGAAAGCAAAGCCGACTTTATCCATAAATTAGGCATCGCACAGAAAGAAGCGAACGAAACTATCTATTGGTTAAAAGTCCTTTACGGTTCAGAACTGATAACAAAGACTCAATATGAAGAGTTAATAAATGATGTTTCCGAATTATATCGTATTATTACTGCGTGTATTAAGACTGCAAAAAATAACCAATGACCAATAACCAATTACCAATTGAAAACAGCCCAATCTTCGTTTTTAGATTAAAAATCTAATTTTTTTAACGAATATTGGGCTTTTTTCTTGTATATGTCATTTTTTTTTTGTAACTTTGCACGCTGATTTTGTAAATTATGTTGTATGCGACAAAAAATAGCCATAATAGGAGCGAGTTATTTGCAGTTGCCGTTGGTGCAGCGCGCTAAAGCGATGGGTCTTCGGACCATCTGTTTTGCATGGGCTGAAGGTGCTGTTTGTAAGGATGTAGCAGATACGTTCTATCCTATCTCGATTGTGGAGAAGGAGCAGATATTGGAGATATGCAAACAGGAGCAGATAGATGGTATATGCACCATAGCCAGTGACGTGGCTGCTCCAACTGTTGCTTACATAGCAGAGCAGATGGGGTTGATAGGCAATAGTTATGATAGTGCACTGAGAGCCAATAATAAGTATTTGATGCGGCAAGCATTTTTAGAGGCAGGTGTTCCTTGCCCTAAGTATTGTTGCATTTCTAAACAATCTCCAATAACCGATAACCTATCACCGTTTCCTCTCATAGTAAAACCATCTGACAGATCAGGAAGTTTGGGTGTGACAAAGGTGGAAAAGGAAGACGATTTGCTTCCGGCAATCAAGGCAGCACAAGAGTATTCGTTCAAGCATGAAGCAATGGTGGAACAGTTTATTGAGGGTAGGGAGATCAGTGTGGAGTTTATCTCGTATCAGGGCATCCATTATCCTTTGCAAATCACCGATAAGGTAACCACCGAAGCACCGCATTTCGTAGAGTTGGCTCATCATCAACCGGCAGACTTGACGAAGGAGCAGTATGTAGAGATATATGATTTGACCAAACGTGCATTGACTGCATTGGGTGTAACCAACGGTGCGAGCCACTCGGAGTACCGCATTACGAAAGAGGGGAGAATCTACGTAATGGAGATTGGTGCTCGTATGGGAGGAGACTTTATCGGAAGCGATTTAGTGCAACTCAGTACGGGATATGATTTTTTGCGTGGAGTGATTGAGGTGGCTTTGGGTACTTTTACAGAACCAAAACAGACGGAACACAACTATAGTGGTGTCTATTTCTTGAGCGAAGCAACGGCATACTTGAAACCCATTATCGAGCAACATGCCTTGCCTGAGATTGTGAAAGCTGAGATAACCGATCCGGAACTTCATCCGTTAACATGTAGCGGAAAACGGAGTGGATATTTGATATATCAAGCTAATAAGAAAATAGAATTATAATATATATGGAAAGAAATCCGAAAATATCGGTAGTTGTGCCGGAGTACCGGGGAGAGAATTGTGTGGAGGAACTAGTGCAACGGGTAGCAAAGAGTGTGAATGGTATCACGGAAGAGTATGAGATCATACTAGTGAATGATGCCTCTCCGGATAACACATGGTTGAAGATAGTGGAGGTAGGAGCCAAGAATCCTAAGGTGAAGGGTATTAATCTGGCGCGTAATTTTGGTCAGCACAATGCTATCACAGCAGGACTGACGTATGCCAAAGGCGAGTGGATTGTGATTATGGATTGCGACTTACAGGATCGGCCGGAGGATATTCCGAGTCTGTATGCAAAGGCACAGGAGGGATACGACTATGTGGTAGCTCGTCGTGTGGTGAAGCAAGTGGGTTGGTGGAAACGGTTCTCCAGTAAGGCATTCCATGCTACGCTTGATTGGCTGAGTGGTGCTCATACAGATGCTGCTATTGGCAATTTCGGTATCTACAACAAGAAAGTGATGGATGCCATCGTGGCTATTCCTCAACAGAATAGAGGTTTGCAGACCTTGTTAAGTATAGTCGGATTTAGCAATGCATTCGTAGACGTGGAGCAAGCACCCAGTGCAAGAGGTGGCAGCAGTTATACGCTACAAAGGTTATTCAAGCAAGCATATAACTCGATTATCTCGCGTACTAATCGTCCGTTGAAGTTTGCGGTTAAGTTAGGATTCACGTTATCTGTATTGTCTTTTATCTTGGCGTTGTATAATATAGTGGCCAGATGGATAGGTATCATTCAGGTGCCCGGATATACGACAACAGTCTTCTCGATTTGGTTTGTCGGTGGATTAATGCTACTTATGATGGGTATTTTGGGCTTATATGTTGGTAAGATTTTCGACCAATTGAAAGGGCATCCTTTGTTTGTGGTTGGGGAAACGGTGAATGTGGATTGAAAGGAGTTAAAATGAATCGTCAGAAGAGAATATTGGTTTTAGGAGGCGGTTATTACAATCTGCCGCTTATCAAAAAAGCCGTTGAGATGGGGCACTATACAATAGTCTGTGGTATCCCAGGCAATTATCCGGGTTACACTGCGGCTACGGAGTGGGTGAATGCGGATGTGTTTAACAAAGATCAGGTTTTGGATGTCGCTCGGAAGTATGAGGTAAATGCTGTTATGGCTACCGGAGCAGATACTGTTATGCCCATTATCGGCTATGTGAATGACCGGTTGCATTTGGTTGGTCCATCAGAGCGTTGCACTATCTTATCCACCAACAAGTACGAGATGAAGAAGCGCTTTGTTGAGGTAGGTGTTCGGACAGCGCAATACCAAATGATCCGTACCTTGGATGAGGCGCATGCGTTTGCGAAGAAATATGACTATTCGGTGGTACTGAAGGTGGTAGATAAGTGCGGAGGCGTGGGCATAGCCATTGTTCATGACAAAGATGAGTTAGAGCGGGATTATCCATTGATAGTGAAGCAAACGAAATTGGATTATATCATCATCGAGGAATATATCCAGGGCACTGAGTTTGGCGCGCAAGCTTATGTGAAGAACGGCGAATTGAAGTTCGTGATGCCGCATGGAGATATGGTGTATCATAGTTTAACGGATATTCCCGTTGGACATTATGTGCCGTATGAGAAATGCGATGAGGTAATGGACGATGTGAAGAAGCAGTTGAGACTATGTGTAGATGCGTTGGAGATAAGAGATGCTGCGATAAATGCAGACTTTATCTTGAGCAATAATAAGGTGTATGTGTTAGAGATTGGCGCACGCCCGGGAGCTACCTGTCTGCCTGAACTCGTATCAGTACATTATGGTAGAGACTATTATGAGTATTTGATCCAAAGCGCTCTTGGGGAAGAAACGGATGAGACGTTTGTTCCGCAGCATGCATCCATCGTAGAGACGCTAATCAGCATGCAAACTGGTGTAATAAAAGATATTCATATCGGTGCGTTACCTAAGGAAGTGGTTGACTATTCCATTTATCCGAAGGTAGGAGAAGCGGTGCATACATTCCGAACCGCTTACGATAGGATAGGGACGTTAATTTTGCGTGGGGAGAGTGTAGAGGCACTGAAAAAGGTTCGTGAAGAGATATTGAAAAAAGATATTGTATTGAATATAGATGAGCAATAAATCATCGAAGTTATGAAAGCAGTTATTTTAGCCGGAGGATTCGGCACAAGAATTAGTGAGGAAAGTCACTTGAGACCCAAGCCGATGATAGAGATTGGCGGAAAGCCGATTTTATGGCATGTGATGAAATGGTATAGTAAGTTTGGTATCAACGAGTTTATCATTTGTGCCGGATATAAGCAGGATGTGATCAAGGAATGGTTCGCGAACTATTTTATTCACACATCGGATATCACGTTTGACTTTACCAAGGGTCGCGATATCATCGTGCACAGTCAACATGCTGAGCCGTGGAAGGTGACAGTAGTTGATACCGGTTTGAATACCCTTACCGGAGGACGTATTAAGCGAGTGAAGGAATACATTGGCAACGAGCCGTTCTGCATGACCTATGGCGATGGCGTGAGCGACGTGGATATCAATGCCGTGATAGATTTCCATAAGTCGCATGGACATAAAGCAACACTTACCGGTGTGCAGCCAGAGGGCAGGTTCGGAGTGATGGATACTGATGGTGATAGCATCTTATCCTTCCGAGAGAAGAGCAAAGAAGATATGGGATGGATTAACGGAGGCTTTATGGTACTTGAACCGGAAGTGTTGGATTATATTGAAGGTGATTTGATTTCATTTGAGCGAGAGCCGTTAGAGCGTTTAGCACAAGAAGGACAGTTAGATTGTTATAAGCATGAAGGTTTTTGGCTGTGTATGGATACGCTGCGTGATAAGGAAAAACTAGAAGCATTAATTGCTACACGGAAAGCACCGTGGATTTATTGGAAATAATTATGGCACGTAAAGAAGAATTAAAACAACAGATATTGGAGCTCACGAGGGAGTACTATCATGAGGTACATGAGGTGAAGCCGGAGTTTGAGGAAGGGAAGACGTTCGTGAACTACGGTGGACGGTACTATGACGATGAGGAGATAGTGAATCTGGTGGATTCGTCGTTGGATTTTTGGCTAACTGCAGGTCCGTGGGCACATAAGTTCGAGACACGTTTGGCGAAGTGGTTAGGCGTGAAGTACTGCGCGGTAACAAACTCGGGAAGTAGTGCGAACCTATTGGCGTTCTATGCGTTGACATCTCCGAAACTCGGGGAACGTGCTATCAAACGTGGGGATGAAGTGATCACGGTAGCTGCGGGATTTCCGACTACAGTGAATCCGATCATTCAGTTTGGCGCAGTGCCGGTGTTCGTGGATGTGAAGACGAGTACGTTTGATATCGACGAGAGCCAGTTGGAAGCAGCATATAGTCCGAAAGTGAAGGCTGTGATGTTGGCGCATTCGTTGGGCAATCCGTTCAACCTGAAGGCTGTGAAGGCGTTCTGCGAGAAGCACGGACTGTGGCTGATTGAGGATAACTGCGACGCGTTGGGTTCGGAGTACACGATTGATGGTGAGACCAAGAAAACAGGAACGTGGGGGCATATAGGCACGAGCAGTTTCTATCCTCCGCATCACATGACGATGGGTGAGGGTGGCGCTGTCTATACCGATGATCCGCTGCTGGATAAGATTGTGCGTTCGTTCCGTGACTGGGGACGCGACTGCTGGTGCGTCGGAGGTGTGGACAACACGTGCAAGATGCGGTTTACGGGTAAGTTCGGAGAACTGCCGGAAGGGTATGACCATAAGTACGTGTACAGTCATTTCGGGTTCAATCTGAAGATCACGGACATGCAAGCAGCAATCGGTTGTGCACAGTTGGAGAAGTTGAATCGGATTGTGGAGGCGCGTCGCAAGAACTGGCAGACGCTGTGTGAGGGATTGAAGGACCTGCCTCAGTTGATGATGCCGGAACCAGAGGTAAACAGTAATCCGAGTTGGTTCGGGTTCCTGATAGCGGTGCGTCCGGAGGCAGGGTTCACACGCAATGAGTTGACGGGATTCTTGGAGAGCCGGAAGATACAGACGCGTAACTTGTTTGCGGGTAATCTGCTGTGTCATCCGGCATTCGATGAGATGCGGAAGAGTGGCGAAGGTTATCGCGTGGTAGGTGAACTGACGAACACCGATTACGTGATGAATAACGGATTCTGGATTGGCGTTTATCCAGGAATGAAACCGGAGATGCTGAATTGGATGATAAAATCAATTCGTGAATTTTGCAAGAAATGAGTTTAGAAAATTTCTATAAGGGCAAACGCGTTCTTGTAACCGGGCATACCGGTTTTAAGGGCTCGTGGTTGAGTATCTGGCTGCACGAGATGGGCGCAGAAGTGATTGGTGTATCGCTATCACCGCAGACCAATAAGGACAACTATGTATTGTCGGGAATAGGGAAGCGAATAAAGGCTGACATCATTGCCGATATACGCGATGGGGCGTTGATGCAGCGGATATTCAATGAGTACAAGCCGGAGATAGTGTTCCATCTCGCAGCGCAACCGTTGGTGCGGTTGAGTTATGATGAGCCGGTGGAGACATGGCAGACGAATGTGATGGGAACGATCAACGTGATGGAAGCGTTTCGACATTGCGAGAGTGCGAAAGTGGCAGTGATGATAACCACCGACAAGTGCTACGAGAACCGCGAGACGAACCATGCGTACACCGAGGACGAGCCGATGGGAGGCTATGATCCGTACAGCAGTAGCAAGGGTGGATGCGAGTTAGCGATAAGCAGTTGGAGACGCAGTTTTATGAATCCGTCTGTGTACGAGAAACATGGCAAGGCTATCGCAAGTGTGCGTGCCGGAAATGTAATCGGTGGTGGCGACTGGGCAAAGGATCGGATTATTCCGGATTGTATCCGTGCCATTGAAGCGAATGATCCGATTAAGATACGCAATCGTCATGCGGTTCGTCCATGGCAACATGTGTTAGAGCCATTGAGCGGGTACTTGTTGTTAGCGCAAAAGATGTGGGAGAATCCGACGGAGTACTGCGAGGGATGGAACTTTGGCCCGAAGATGGATGCGGTAGTGCCGGTATGGGATGTGGCGACGATGTTGACGAAGGAGATGGGGCATGGAGAGTTGCTGGATCAGACGGATCCGAATGCACCGCATGAGGCGAACTTGCTGATGCTGGATATCACAAAAGCGCAGACGAGACTCGGTTGGCAGCCAAGATTGAGTACAGCAGAGGCTATTGCGCTGACTGCTGATTGGTACAAACGGTATCATGGCGAGTTCGCTTATGATATTTGTGTAGATGAGATAAGAGGATTTTGCAGCAAATGAAGATATTAATTACAGGAGGAACCGGGTATATTGGTACAACACTTGTTCCATACATCATGGAGCGAGGTTTTAACGATGTGTGTCTATTAGTACGCAATCAATCCAAAGCGTATGAGATTTATGGCACTTCCGTGCAATATATCTCCACTGAGAATGAAGATTGGAGGGGACAACTGATAACATATAGTCCAGACGTGGTTCTTCATTTAGCAGGATTGCTTAATAGTAAACATGATGCCGATTCTGTTGAACCATTGGTGCGTTCAAACGTGTTGTTTACAACTCAATTATTAGAAGCCGTTTCACATACGGAATGCAAGTATTTCGTGAATGTTGGTTCGTGTTGGGAGTATCGGGATGGAGGAACGAATCCTAACCCCAATACATTATATGCTGCAACCAAATTGGCAGTGCATCCGATAATGACTTTCTACCAATCTTTGAGCAAGTGGAAATGGGTGAATGTAGTAGTATATTCGGCATATGGAAAACGCAATACCCCGAAGAAAATTTTTGAACTAATCTATGATGCATTAGATGCTCCGACACCTCATCCGTTTACAGAAGGTAATCAAATATTGGACTTTATCCATGTAGAAGATATTGCGGATTTCTTCTATACGTTACTGACAAAACTTGATGTTATAAAGGAGAGTTATACGCAGTTTCATCTTGGAACCGGGGAAGGACACTCATTGAGAAAGGTTGCTTCTATATTGGAAGATATTACCGGAAAGAAAGTAAATGCTGTATGGGGTGCGCTACCATATCGCCCTCATGAGGTTATGAAATCTATAGCACCGATAGCAGAAAATATACGTTTGCTTGGCTGGAAGTCAACGAAGAGTATTCGTGATGGCTGGGGGGGGTAATTCGCAGTATATCAAATAATTATGAATAATAAAAAGGCATAAATATGAAATATTTAGTAACAGGAGGATGTGGCTTTGTAGGCAGTAATTTGGCTGCTGAAGTATTACGCAGAGGTGAAGAACTCTATGTGTTGGATAATCTCTACCGATTCGGTAGCGCAGACAATTTGAATTGGCTTCGTCAGCAAGGAGAGTTCAAGTACTATCCATACGACATCCGTAATATCAATGATGTGGAGACGGTTATCAAAGAAGTGCAACCGGATTATATCTTCCATCTGGCAGGACAAGTGGCAATGACCACCTCTATTGCCAACCCACGTTTGGACTTTGAAATCAATGCACTTGGTACATTCAATTTATTGGACTCCGTACGTAAGTATTGTCCCAAAGCCGTAGTGATGTACTCTTCTACGAATAAGGTGTTTGGTGACTTCGAACATTTGCATTTCACAGAGACGGAGAGTCGCTATATATGCGATGAGTATCCGAATGGTTTCCCGTCTGACATGACTTTAGATTTCCATTCTCCGTATGGCTGCTCGAAAGGCTGTGCAGATCAATATCTGCTGGATTTTCATCGTATCTTTGGCATTAAGACCATTGTTTTCCGTCACTCGTCAATGTATGGAGTAAACCAGCATGCGACATTTGACCAAGGATGGATAGGATGGTTCTGCCAACAAGCCTTGGAAATCAAGGCGAATCCGAAGCGAGAGCCGTTTACTATATCCGGAACGGGTAAGCAAGTTCGAGATGTGCTGTATAACGAGGATATCGTGAACTTGTATTTTATGGCTAAGGATTGCGAGGCAGCGTACGGACAAGTGTTTGCTATTGGCGGTGGCATTGACAATAGCCTTTCGTTATTGGAGTTGTTCCAGATGCTGGAAAAGAAACTGGACATCAAGATGGAGTACAAGCAACTGCCATGGCGGGAGAGCGACCAGAAAGTGTTTGTTGCAGATATTGAGAAAGCGAAACGTATCATCAGATGGGACCCCAAGGTATCCGCAGAAGATGGAATCAGCAGAATGTTAGACTGGTTAAGAAAATAAGGCACATGGAGAATCAGATATTGCTATCCATAGTAATGCCCACCTATAATAGGTGTGATATGTTGCGTTATACTTTATCTTTGCTAGAAGATCAAGTACGAAGGAATGCCACTCAAGTAGAACTGATCATATGTGATAATGCTTCTACTGATAATACATTTGAAATGTTGAGTGCTTTATCAGCTGTTGATTCATTCTTTAAACTTATACATTACGATAAACATGAAGATATAGGGGAAAGCATTCGAAGATCTATAGAAAATGCAAATGGTCGCTATTTCTTGCTATGGAGTGATGACGATATCCCATCGCCAACATTAGTTGATGTATGTATTAAAGAATTGATAAAATTTCCGGATATTGAATGTATAACGTTTAATAGGGTACAAGGTTATTCAGAAAGAGGCGAATTTAGCATACATCAATGTAAAGTAATGGATTCTGATTACGTTGAATACGAACAACTATACGAGAATGGTTGTGATTTTGTTCGTGAAAGATGGCGTGGAATGACATTCTTATCGGCTGATTTGGTTTCTGTTAGAGCATGGAAGAAAGGCTTAGAATTATATCCTAATAACCATCTCGGATGGGAATTTTTAGCTCCTGTTTTGTATGGTATAAGTAGTGGGAGATGTCTTTATCTTAATTATCCATTATGCATTCAACGTTGGTTATATCAACCGGGCTATCGTGTGAAATGGGCTTCTTATATCTATATTGGTATTCCGCGAATACTAGAAACTCTGCAAAACAAAGGTGTTGTAAGTGATTGGAGATATTTGTATGATGAATATCTGCGAAAAGGTCAATTTAATACTACCGTATTTGGTTATGCTTTCAACATGATTTATTGGGCTTCGTTTGATAAGAAATATTACAAACCATTGATTAAAGATATCAATCATTATCAACGATCATTTGTGAATAAGATGCTGACATATGGTGTGCTAATCCCGGATTTTATCTTGGTGCCGTTTAAGTATCTGATAAAGGGATTATTTATCCTGATGGGAAAACGGAATTACGTATAGTATGAATCCAACCGCAAAGAAAATACTTGTTAATACACTGAAATGCTTATTGTCCATTGGCATTCTGCTGTTTATTGTACATAAATTCAATGTGCAATGGACAGCCTTGTCGGATTTGATAGCGCAGCCTATATGGATCGGTGTCGCTGTTTTCTTGTCGCTGGTTGTGGTAACTGCTTTAGCGAACAACCGATGGAAATCTTTCTTGGGAATGATAGGAGTAGAGGAGTCGTTCTGGAGATTGGTTTGCCTGAACTGGAAATCCGGCTTCTTAGGACTGATGATACCCAGTTCGCAAGGATATGATGTACTCCGTATATATAACATCGAGAAAGCGCATCCGGAAAGCAGAGGCAAAGTGGGAAGTACCGTTATTGTAGAGCGAATAATAGGTATGATATGTTTGATATTTATTGCGCTGATAGCATTGATGTTTGTCGGGGAAGGCAGTTTTATTTGGCCGATCGTGATACTTATTGCTATCATCGCTGCGATAGTATTTGTGGTGCGCAATCAGTGGTGCGCGAAGAAGATAAACGCACTGATGGAATCGTCGCGCTTTATGCCGAAAGTATCCGGTTATATTCTGAAACTATACAACGGCTTGCATACTTTCCCTTTTGACGGACGGTTGGTGTGGTCGATCTTCTTGATTCTGATGCTGCAACTATCTAATATATTAGTGGTGTATTGCCTGTTTAGGGCATGCGGATGCGATATCAGCTTGGTATATCACTTGCTATATCAGCCGGTTATCAGTGTTATCACCTTAATTCCGATTACATTCGGCGGTATAGGTCTGCGCGAGGGAGGATTTACCTATTTTTATACACCGCTTGGTGTAGATCCGGGTGTGCTGATTGCGGTGTCCATAGCGTACTACTGCATTATGACGCTTCTGCCAGCATTACTTGGTGGGGTTGTGTATTGGACAGAGTTGGTTAAAACGAAGAAATAAGAGAGAAAGATATTAAATATGAAACAAGATCTGCTCATAAAGTATTTATGTTATGCGTTGTTAGCTATCATCTGCATCATCGGCGCATTCTTCATCGTGCATGATGCTCAGTGGATTATCGGAGACGATGCAATTGTGATGGGGTATTCCGGTTGGGGAAAATGGTTCCCGATGTCGCATACCATTATTCCGGAGAGCGGTAGGTTCTTCCCTACTGCATATCAGATGTATAATCTGTATGCACCATTCTTTGACGGACAGATGAGTGCGCAGGCATTGTATCTATATCATGCTATATTCTTTGTGATAGGATCGGGGATCTGCTTCTACCTGATACAAGATATATTAAAGAACCGCGAGGTGATTTGGCGGTATGGAATTGCACTTTTGGCGGCTGTTTTCTATGTTGGACGCACCTATCCGGCTTACGTGAACTGCTTTACTACAGCTTGGTTTGGTTGTTCGACTACGATGGTGATTCTACTGCTGGCATATCTATTTTATACGAAAAAGAATATATGGTGCGGCGTTATTGCCTTCCTCATCTTGGTTTGGACTACTTATTCCGGTGAAAGTGCTTTTATGAGACCATTAGCGTGGGGGGCTTGTGGTTTACTGCTGATGTGGAGGAAATCTACAAAATGGGAACGTGCTTTTCATATCGGATTGGTGGCAGACGCGGTGATTTTCCTATTGGTGTATTTCTTCTTTATATTCCTCAAGATACAGACTGCATACGATGGCTCGCACGGAACGGAGGTGACATTTATTGGGAATATGATAAGTATATTAGTTGCGCAGAAGTTCCTTTGGATAGCTGCTATTGTACTATGTGTGCGCATATGGGATGTACTAAAGAATAAGGTGGAGATAACGTTCTATGACCTGTTTCTGCTAACTGCAGGAGCTATGTGCGTTGGCGGGTTTATTCTGAAACTTAACTGGGTAACCTATTATAATGGTGCCGCTTTGATGTGCCTTCCTGCAGTAGTGTACTATCTTAATCATTACTTGAAGCCGTATTGGACTGCGTTGATCATGCTGGTGTTTGCAGGCTGGTATGGCATTAAGGTGCCACAGACGATCAAGGAAATAAACTGGCAGCGTCAAGATAGTCACCAGTTTATGACGGTGCTGGCGGAGCAAGTAGAGCAAGGGAAGATAGTGTATTTCTATATGCCAGGAGAGACAAATAAAAAAATATTTGATGCTAATTGGAGATATTTTATTTACGATGCATGTCAGACTTTTTTGCGGTATTATGCAGGTGACGAGAATCTTAACTTGACAGCTGTTAATGAATGTGATAAATCTCCAGGAGTATATATTACAATAGATATAAGTGAAAATTTAGCACCAGAAGGCAACCAGCCGTTAGAAAGCATGGGAGTTAAGATAGCTCATAACGAAATGAGGAAATTGGATGCATGGGTTGTAGAATAGAAAAATTTCAATAATATGAATATACCATTTAATAAACCGCACCTTACAGGCAAGGAGGCGCATTACATGTATAAAGCCGTATTTAACGGCAAGTTATCAGGTAATGGAGAATATACGAAGAAATGCCAGAAGTTCTTCGAGGAACGTTACGGCTTTAAGAAATGTCTGTTGACGACAAGTGGCACAGATGCATTAGAGATGTGCGCGATGCTGTGCGATCTCAAACCCGGAGATGAAGTGATCATTCCGAGTTATACCTTTGTCAGCACGGCTCTTGCTTTCCTCCGCGAAGGAGCAAAAGTAGTCTTTGCCGATAGCATGAAGCGCAATCCGAATCTGGATGCAGAAGCTATCGAAGCACTCATCACTCCTCGCACCAAAGTCATCGTCCCTGTCCACTATGCCGGAGTAGCATGTGATATGGATCGTATTATGGAGATTGCCAATCGCCATAACCTCCTCGTCGTAGAAGATGCTGCTCAAGCCATCGATTCCTACTACCAAAGTAAAGATAAAGAAATTTGCAATTTGAAACTTGAAACCCTAAATAAAAAACTGCCTCTCGGAGGCATCGGCCACTTGGCCGCTTTCTCCTTCCACGAAACGAAGAACATCACAGCTGGTGGCGAGGGTGGTTTACTCGTGGTGAACGACGAACGATTCATCCGTCGCGCAGAAATCATATGGGAGAAAGGCACCAACCGAGCAGAGTTCTTCCGTGGTGCTGTAAATAAATACGGCTGGGTTGATATGGGTTCGTCTTTCTTACCGGCAGAGATCAATGCCGCTTTCTTATGGGCGCAACTGGAGAACCTCGATGAGATTCAAGAGAAGCGCAAGGCTCTTTGGGAGACTTACTATAATCTCCTCAAACCATTAGCTGACAAAGGCTATTTCCAATTGCCGGATATTCCGGAATATGCATCGAACAATGCCCATATGTTCTATCTCGTATGCCGGAACTTAGAGGAGCGTACTGCATTGATTCAGCATCTCAAGGAGAACGATATGTTGGCCGTATTCCACTATTTGAGTCTGCATAGCAGCGAGTTTTATAAATCCAAACATGACGGACGCGAATTAGCGGAATGCGATCGATATATGGATACTCTTGTTCGTATGCCGATGTTCTATGATTTAGAAATAGAAGATGTGGAGAAGATTTGTGGACAAATATCTCATTTTTATATAAAGTAATTTTATTCGTGGAAGTACAGCAAACTAAATATAATCAGAGGGAGCAAGTTTTTCAACCAGTTCAATGGCAGAACAACTTTACGCTTCCCAGATGGGTATCGTCATATGCAATAGGCTTTTATATCGCAGCGTTATTGATAGTATCCCTTGTATATTCTTCCTTTTCAATGCCTTGGTACTATATGTTATCCGGAGTCGTATCCGTATTAGCATTCTTTTTATGGGGGCAATATCAATCCAATGAATGGAGTGCGGTAAGGATACGCAAAGCGCGTAATTTCGAAAAAAAGTTATTCTGGATATCTTTTATCCCGAGATTGATATGGATGATACTTATCTATATCATTTTTATGGAGAACTACGGGGATGCGTTCGGATTCGAGAATGGCGATCCTACTTTTTATGATTATCAAGCGAAACTTTTTGCACAATCTATATCAGATGGAAATTTCTTTAATGAATGGCAAAGGACATCTGAAATAATTGACATTTCCGACTTAGGGTATAGTGCGTATGTGGGCTTTGTGTATTGGCTGACGGACAATAGCATTATAGCAGTCCGACTTCTCAAGTGTGTTCTTTCTGCATATACGGTACTATTAACATACCGTCTCGTGAAACGAAACTTCGTGGTGCAAACAGCAAGGATTGCGGCTATTTTTGTTGCTCTATGGCCGAACTTTTGGTATTACTGCGGTACTCACTTGAAGGAAACAGAGATGGTGTTCTTGACTATGCTATTCGTAGATCAAGCGGATCAGATGCTTCGATCGAGGCAGTTTACTGCATGGAAAATCATACCGATATTGCTTATCGCGGCTGCTATGTTCACATTCCGCACACCATTAGGTATTGTTGCCCTATTAGCGTTGGTGTTTTCTGTGGTAATGAGTTCCACGAAAGTAGTAAGTTGGGGAAAACGAATTATTGTAGGAGCCTTGGCAATAGCATTAATCGGGGTGGTAGCAGGCAATCGAATACAAGAACAGACGAGAGGTTTGGTGGAGAAAGTGCAATCCAACGAACAGCAAGAAAATATGCAATGGCGCGGAGAACGAGAACATGGAAACAGTTTTGCCAAATACGCCGGAGCAACAGTCTTTGCTCCAATGATTTTTACATTACCTTTCCCTTCGATGGTAAAACCGTATGAAGGACAAGATGTGCAGCAATTGCTCAACGGAGGTAATTTTATAAAGAATATCATATCTGCTTTTACAATCCTCGCTATGGTGATGTTGCTAATATCAGGCACATGGCGAGAACATTTGTTGCCTTTGTCTTTTATGCTTGGATATCTAGTCGTGCTAACCGTAAGCGCTTTTGCTCAATCGGAGCGATTTCACCAACCGGCTATGCCATTGGAGTTTATGTTTGCCGCGTACGGATTGAGTATAGCGTTGACAAAAAAGAAATACAAGCGGTGGTTTACGTATTGGTGTGCGCTGATGTTTGTTGCAGTAATTGCGTGGAACTGGTTTAAGATGGCGGGACGCGGATTGTCGTAAGCGTGAATATTATGTGTTTTAAGTTTTAGATTTGAATTTAGAGCTATATGAGAATATTACATTTTTCTGATGTGCATCTGTCTAATGACAAAAAGGCAGCAGTGGAGATGATAAAAGATCGGATGATTGAAAAGTTGTCCGAATTAAAAGCATCAGGAGCACCTAAAATAGAATTGGTTGTGTTTTCCGGAGATTTCTTAGATAAGAGCGGTTATGATGGAGATGGCAACTCCTATAAAAGTCTTCAAGAAGGCTTAAAGGACTTTGATAAGATCTTTATTACTCCTTTGATGGAATGCCTTGAACTGACGAAAGATAGGTTTATTATGACGATGGGTAACCATGAGGTGGTGAGAAAAGAAGTAACGGAAAATGAGGTTAAGATTCTTAATGCAAAAATAAAAGGTGGAAATTTAGATGAGTTCTATTGGCGTATTATTGGAAAGGAGTCGATTCCATGGTTAGAGGAATTTAAACAATTTGAAAAAGAGTACTATCAACAAAACTCCGAGCCGGACCATAAATACGAACAAGACAAATTGGCATCTTACCATACGATTAATCTCAAAGGTCAGATAGTCAACATCATGAGTGCCATCACCCCATGGGCAACATTTACTAAAAAAGAGTATGTGTGGATAGAACGAGATCAAATATCTAACTTTTATAAAAAAGTAAAATCACGGCCACGGGATATAAACATAATAGTCGGACACAATCATTATCAAGATGTAAATAGCAGAAATCAGCGAGTGGCTTTATGCGAAGAATTAACACAGTTTGTGAATATTTGTTTTTCCGGACATACTCATCAAGGGGATGACAAGGGAGAAGATACAGCAGAAGGATATACCTACTTTAACGTTGCACCCGGGTTAAATATGGTAAATATGCGTAAGCGTGAATCCGATTACCGCAACGGATTTATGATTGTAGATTATAACCTATCAGAAAAGAGATGTTCGAATACATGGTATGAGCAAAAAAATAACGGAGATTTTGATTTAAGGGCAAATTATGGAGATCATGGTATATCAACAAAACATATCGTATCTCCCCCTAAAATCGTGCCTATTGCTATATTCTTGCATGAAAAGCATGGAGATGAATACATCAAAAATGATACCATCTTAGAATATCAAAATAAAATTGTATCCGGATCACAAATAATACGCTTGTCCGCTTTGCCGGGTTTCGGCAAATCCAGGCTGATATATGAAGCGTACAATAATCAGCATAAGGATAAACTTAGTAGGGTATACTATTGCGAATCGGGAGAGAAAGAAGATGAGATATATGACGAGTTTAAACAATTATTGCAAGTATCCAGCGCAAATATTGATACCGTTATAATAGATGATTGCCCATCGGATTTGATCGCTAGATGTAGTAAATATATTCAAGAAAACCGATATGATGTGCGATTGGTGGCAGTGAACAGCCAACCATATGACTATACTTATGTGACAGGATGCGAAGATATCATAATAGAAGCTTCGGTGTTAAAGGAACGGGTAGATGATTACATAAAGGATCATATCGTAGCAAGTAGTCCTGCCAGTGATATTGTTAAGGAGATACAGACGCTAGCGGACGGATTCCCATACATGGCGATACTATTGGTAGATGCATACAATGAACACAAAGAGGTCCGATTGAATAACATCCAAAATTTGATTGAAAAATTGCTACGAGATCCTTCAACGAGCAAAGATGCTAATCAGATAAACGCGATGCGTACAATGGCATTGTTCCAACCAATGCCAACAGACACCGGTAATGCAGGAGCGTATGATTATATTATAAGAAACGAAAAAATAACTCATATAACAGAAATAAAAAATGAGTATAAATTATATGGGTTGTTTTCTCGAACTCGTATTAGATATAAAGGGAAACTAATAGAAGAAACGCCATCGTGGTTGAATGTCCGTCCGTTCCCATTGGCTGCGTATCTAGTATCCCAATGGTTTGAAGAGATAACACCAGCAAGGCTAACAGCCTTAATCGATGAGATACAAGCGCAACCGGCAGATGTGTGTCGTGATTTGCGCGAAGGGATGAGTAAACGCATCGAAATGATGAGAGAAAGCGATGCAGCATCAGATGTAATAGCCAGACTAACAAGCATCCCAAACGGGTCTTTTTGTTGCGAGAAAGTAGTAAGTTCTGAAATGGGCTCACGGCTCTTTCTCGCTATGTCTACCGTGAACCCAGAGAAAGTAGCTAAATGCCTACGATATATATTCCAAGATAAAGACACGGAGTGGATTAAAAAGAATGTGACCGGAAATATCCGACGCAATCTCGTATGGGCACTCGGTAAGTTATGTTTCGCGCAGGAGAGTTATGACGATGCAGTAGTGGTGTTGACCCAGTTTGCAGAAGCAGAAAATGAGAGTTGGTCTAATAACTCACGAGGATGTCTGATGCAATTGTTCCCGATACAACTACCGGATACAGAGGTAGATTTAAAGAATAGAGCCTCCACCATTGAACAGATGTGGAATAGCGGATATAAAGCTTTAGCACTAAGTGCGGTAAATATTGCATTTAGAAATGGCCATTTCACGCGAATGGGAGGCGCAGAAAAATTCGGATGGCATCATAGACAGCCACATGTGCCTAGCAGTGGAGAAATATATCAATATTGGAATCGATGCTTTGATTTATTATTGTCATGGTATGATGAAGACAAAAGTATATTGAAAGATGTTTGCGCAATAGCAGAATCTCATGTCTATGACTGGCGATATATGGGATTGCTTGAGTTTTATCTATTTAGGCTTATAGATAAGGTGCTTCCTGATTTGAATGGAATGTGGAAGAAGATGTATGAGCTATTGAGCAATGTGCTGAACCACCATAAGAATGAATACACAGAAGAATTTCAAGCTAAGATAAATGATTATCTGGCAAAATTAGAGCCCAAATTATTTGCAGACACGATACTATATGCATCAAGAAACGTATTCGATTATGCGGACAAGGATAAAGATTTATATGTACGAGCACATGAAATTTTAGATCCATTAGCAAAGCAATTTGTTGAACGGAAGATTTATACCGACGTCAATGAAGTGAAAGCATTAGTTGCCATGCAGAATGGAGAAGGGTTGTTCCTACGAGAACTACAGAACGAATTGTCGGAAGAACAGCTTAAGCAATTATTGGATATCGTATGGCAAATAGTTGAAGAAAAACGCAACGAGTTCAATTCATCATTCGTGAATGGCTTACTGATGTATTTCAATGCGTATGCTTGTACACACTTATTCGTGTCGCGGCTATTAGATGCCGGTTACACGAAGGCATATTCTCGAACAATGGCGGCGATAGAGGATGACAATATGAGCTCTTATCTACGGTTAGTTCAATTATATAAAGATAAGAAACTTGCTTTTGAGGATATAGAAGAATATTTGGGATATATATGGGGGATAAAGCAAGAGCAGATGTGTATAATATTGCCATCGCTTATGGAAGAATTTCCGAATAAGTATGACGTGATCCTTCGGTTTGTGATGAAACACCGATATGGAACAGAAGCGTTAGGCGACGATTTACATGTCTATATACGGAAATTGCTATTAGAAACACCGTGGGTGGATGAATATAGCTATAGCAGTTATGAACAAATGTCCCTTATTAAGGCATATCTTGAAAAGTATAGGGAAACGGACTTGGAATTTGGTATAGCGGTTAATAAAAAGGCAATTGCTATTACATCTAAAACACCTGTTCATGGGGACGGAGTAGGTGATTTATATAAAGAGTTGCTCCAAGAACCATATCAAAGCGCTATATGGGAGGAGTTCACGAAAGCGCTAATAGAAGAAATAGGATTCTTTTTCTCTATTCAATACGTGATTGGTTCCGGTTTCGGATTTGATGCGGGGCCGTTGTTCCAATACGTGCCTGAGGAACGATTAAAAGGATGGTGCGAGAAAGATGAGAGAGCAATACATTATCTGGCAAACATGGCACCCGTATTTAAGTACGATACAAACGGACAGATAGTGGACTTCTCTGATTTTTTAAAATGGCTACTTGATACTTACGGGAACAAGCAGGAAACATTATCCGGCATATCTGCCAATCTGCATACTATGTCTTGGACCGGTTCAACCATATCTTTGCACGAAGATATGGTGCGAGTTTTGACTCCGTATTTGAACCATAAGTATCCAGAGGTAAGAGAAGGAGCTCTAAAAGAAATTAATTATCTTAAGCAAGATATAGAAAGAGAGAAATCGCAGGAAGATTACATGCGGATGCATTATGAATGATAAGTACAAAAAATCATAATAATTATGGATAAAACAATATATGTGAGTCAGCTGGATAATTATATTGAATTTGTAAATCAATTCAGTATGATAGCACAAGATTATCTAGATGCAATAGACAATAATGAGAGTGTAGTGATAGATTTCCAATTTAATAATCAAGTGGATGCCACTTGCTCTCAGAATCTATTTGGAAGATTATTGATACATGAAAAGTTACCAAATGTACTATGCAAGAATATCAATAGTCAGCCCAATGTAGTGAGGGCTATATTTGAGGGAATTTTACACACATTCCAAGAAACATACCCTCAAGGAATACAATGCGAGGACCGACATATATTAATACCTCAGATAGAGATGTTTGATCCATCTGGAGACAAAGTGTATAGTTTGGTGAAATTATCAGATGAAGACTATGAAGGTATTAAAAAGTGAATGGTGGAAAAACGGATGGGTGTGGGCCGCTATAGGTTGTATTGTACTCAGCCTTATTTTGGGCGTATTAGCGGAGGTTTACTGGCTCAATGATGGATGGGCTAAGATAATATCTATAATACTAGCGGGAATAACCACATTTTTCTCATTCTTTTGCGGTGTGCGAGCTCATGCAAAACAGACGAAGATTTTAGAGGAGATGGAGCCGTTAGTAAAGGATATATATCGTATCGTAGTAAAAAGTAATAAAGTCAATCAAATAGGGAATGTAAATTTTACAGAGAATGCATGCGCAAAATTCGTGAAATTAACGTTGTATGCCATGTATCATGCCAACACTAATAGGAGCAAGAACCATATCAAATGCAATACGATTAGTAAGAAATATCCTAATCTGATTATGTTGATAGTGCAATCAATTTTTGTGGCATTTAAATCTGACGATATAATGGGAAGGATAGGTGATGATGGTTGTATAGTAATAGATGTTTTTAATAAGGATATACCGATGGATTGTACGGATGCTAGAGCAATTTTGAAATCATATGAGCACACAACTAGCTATGATGAAATTAAGGCATCTATTAATAGGATTAATCGAGCATGCGGAATGAACCCAGTAAGATAAATTGAAATGTTGCAACAAAAAAATGATAGCGCAAATTGCAAATATGAGAGTGCGGAATGTGGTTCGTTAAAATGAATAGTGTATGATAAAAGTTTTAGTAGTCGCATCTTATAATAAGAATCGTTTTGTGCCGTTTATTACGGAACAAGCGGAGGCATTGCAGGCTGCCGGATGTGAGATAGAGTGGTTCGGCGTGCAGGGAAAAGGTATCAAAGGGTATCTGCGTGAATTGCCGCGATTGCGGAAGATGATTCTTGAGGTTAAACCGGATGTGATTCATGCACATTATGGATTGTCATGCTTACTAGCTAATCTCGCTACACGACGTGTGCCGGTGGTGAGTACGTATCACGGCTCGGATATCAACGAACCAAAAGTGCTGCCGTTCTCCAAAGTGGCAATATGGCTTTCGGCGTGGAATATTTTCGTCAGCAAACGAAATGTAGATATCGCAAAACCCAAGAAGCGTTGGTCGCTCATCCCATGTGGAGTGAACTTTCCGCAACCCTGGAGCGAGTTGCAAAAACAGAAGGTAGAGCAACTGACTCTTAATCAGTGGGTCGAGGGTGTGCTGGATCCTAATAAGAAACATGTGCTGTTTGCAGGGGCGTTTGACAATGCAGTCAAAGATCCGGAATTGGCAAAGCAAGCGATTGCTTTATTGGATAATGTGCAGTTGGTAGAACTGAAGGGATATACGCGCGATCAGGTAAATGCGTTGATGTATTCCTGTGATGCACTCTTGATGACATCCAAAACAGAGGGTTCACCACAAGTGGTCAAAGAAGCAATGGCATGCGGCTGTCCGATTGTGAGCGTGGATGTGGGAGACGTAGCAGAGCGCACCGAAGGAGTAGATGGGTGCTTTGTTGTTAAGAGTCGTGAGCCGAGAGAGATTGCCGCGGCTATTGAGAAAGCACTTGTATTTAAGGGAAGGACAAACGGACGCGATAAGATTATTGAATTTGGGTTGACAAATGAGTTAGTAGCAAAGCAGATAATTGAGATATATGAAGATATTATCAATAAATGATATAAATCGAGACGAGTGGAGTAGGTTGGTGTCCTCTTCCACTACCGGCACATGGTTTCAGACGCCAGAAGCATATGATTTCTTTGCGTCTATGCCTGAACTGTTTAAGCCGTTTGCAATAGGAATTTGCAATTTGAAGCAATCGTTCCGTGAGGATAAGAAATCTGAAACCATAAATGCGCAAAGTTCTTTGCGTGCAGTTTGTGTAGGGTATGTGACAGTGGAGAAGTCGGCGATTAAGCAAATGATGACGAGACGTGCAATCATCGTTGGTGGTCCTGCGTTGGCTGATGATTGCAGCGAAGAAGAAGTTGCGGCTTTGACGAATGCGGTTCGCAAGCAACTAAAGCCCAAAGCAATCTATGTGGAGTGCCGGAACTTTAACGACTATAGCCGTTGGAAATCGGCATTCGCTGCCGCGGGATTCGATTACGTGCCGCACCTCAATTTCCATGTGGATACGAGTAGCGTAGAAGTGGTAGAAGCAAACTTGGGAAAGAGCCGCAAACGCGATATACGCACGTCCTTGCGAGATGGGGCAACGATCATAGAGAAGCCGACATTGGAGCAAGTGCGGGAATACTACGCGATTTTGGAGCACTTATATAAAACGCGTGTGAAGACTCCGTTGTTTCCATTCTCGTTCTTTGAGAAGTTATGGCAGCACAAAGATGGGCGGTACATTCTTGTAGCGCTGAACGATGAGATCATAGGTGGAACCGTATGCGTGGAGCAGGAAGGGAAGTGTGTCTATGAGTGGTTTGTGTGCGGTCGCGACGGAGAATGGAAATCGATCTTCCCGTCCTCTTTAGCGACCTATGCTGGAATCAAATATGCAGCGGAGCATGGTTGTGCGAGGTTCGACATGATGGGAGCAGGTAAACCCGACGAAGCCTACGGTGTCCGTGACTTCAAAGCCAAATTCGGTGGCACCGAAGTCGAACATGGCCGATTCTTGTGTATCACGAAGCCACTATTATATAAGATAGGTGTATTGGGAGTGACAATCTTAAAGAAACTGAAATAAGAATGAACATTCTGATTGACATAAATCATCCTGCGCATGTGCATATGTTCCGGTGCTTCGGACATGAGATGATTGAGCGGGGACATAACGTTCTTTTCACGATCCGGGACAAGGAGTTTGAGAAGAAACTGCTGGATGCAGAAGGATTGCCGTACGTGAACTTAGGACGCAAACGTGCAGGGAAGATAAGCCGGGTGCTGTTTAACCTGCAATGTGTATGCAAGGTTTGGCGGATAGCGCGTCGGTTCAAAGCTGATCTGTTCCTCAGTCACGGCTCTATCGTCGCAGCGCATGTGGCACGGATGCTGGGCGAACCGGCTATCGCGTTTGAAGATACATTCAACATGGAGCAAGTGCGGATGTACCTGCCGTTCACATCCGTCGTGCTGACAAGCGATTATGAGCATCCGATACATGATGCCAAAGTGCTCAAATATCCCGGTTATAACGAGCTGCTGTATCTCCATCCGCATCGGTTCACGCCGATGAAGCGGGAAGAGGTTTGCCGGTTGCTGGGCATTGAGCCGGAGGAACGGTATGTGCTGATGCGGTTCGTGTCATGGCATGCGACGCATGATAAGGGACACAAGGGCGTGTCGTTCGAGAACAAACTGGAGGCAGTGCAGCAGATGAGCCGTTATGCGCGAGTGTTCATCTCGTCCGAGAGTCCGTTGCCGGAGGAGTTAGCGGCATACAAGCTGCCGACAGCACCGGAACTGATTGGTCATGTCCTGGCTCATGCGACACTCGTCTTCGGCGAGTCGGCGACGATGGTGTCGGAAGCGGCGATGTTAGGTGTGCCGGGGATCTATCTGGACGACACGGGACGGTACTACACCCGTGATCAGCAACAGCGCTACGGCCTGTGCTGGTGCTACACCGAATCCCCCGCCGACCAACAATCCGCCATTGGTCAAGCAGTCTCTCTCCTCAGCCGTGAACCGGAGGCATTGGCGACGCAAATGCATGCCGCCTCTTCGAAGCTCCTGTCCGAGAAGATCGACGTCACTGCCTGGCTGGTGTGGTTTGTTGAAAACTACCCATCGTCTGAGGACGAAACACGAAAAGCGAACGAGACGAAGGACACAGCCTTCTGGTCTCGCTTTAAATAAACTATAGCAGATTTAAAGTGGTCGAATTTGACCACTTTGGAAAGTGATCTTTGATTTTGAAGCCTTTTTTGTGAGTGGAGTGCAACGGAACGCTTTTTTGAGAGGATTTGCAAAATCCGTTTTTTTTCTAAGGCAGCAAGATGATATTGGGGTCCCCAGAGTAAACCAGCTAAGCGTTTGCTATGGGGGAAGCGTAGCAACTCCGAGTACCTTTAACCAAGCTATGCTTGAGTTCGTGTATCGAGGAGTTAGCAAGCGCGCTGCCGCGTTTTTGGTTTACATAGGATTTCTGTTTTTTCCTCGAAGAGGTGTTTTTTCTGTTTTTTTCAATCTATTAACCGAATCCGAACTACCTGCCGATCTTGAACCCTATCGTATACATATTCCTATCGAACAGATGCATCACGTCCAAGCTGCCGCGGCTTTGTTTGTAGGCGAATCCGCCACCATGGCTTCGGAATCCGTCTGTCTCGCCACTCCCGCTATCTACATCGACCAAGTCGGCCGTGGCTACACCGACGAAGAAGCACGAGAAGGGTTGCTTTGGATGTTCAGACCGGTGAAGGATCGTTCTGCTTTGCAAGAATCCGAGCCCACTTGGATCAGTGGCGGCGTCGAGGAGTGCATCGATAAAGCCGAGGAGCTAGCATCCCCCACCTTCAATCGTGAGGCGTATGCAAAACGTCACGCCGCATGGCTAGCAACCAAGATCGATTGTACTGCGTTTTTGACTTGGTTTATTGAGCAATATCCTACGTCAATCGACCAAACGCGCAAAGCTACTCCAGATTTCTGGACTCAGTTTAGATAACCAAAAAATTATAAAAAAAATAACAATAGATGATAATGATTGATACCGGCAGGAGCCGTATCCGAAAGCAAATTCATAATACCACTCGCAAATAAATTTTCAGTGCGTATTCTTAATTTCCTTTCCAAGTCCGATTGCATCGACTAATCATTATCCATCTATTGGCAAAAATACAAAAAATAGTTTTTCTCTTCTTTGGTGAGTCAAAAAGAACCGAAAATGGTTCAAAAGTGGCAATTCACTTGAAAAAGGAAGAAAAATCCATGAAAATATAAAAAAATCCGTTGAAAACTTGCGTAAGTAGAAAAAAATCCGTAACTTTGCAGCAAAATTGAATGATCATGGAAAAAAATCCTACTGATTTAGCTTATCAGATACTGCGGGAAGTGGTGTTTGCCGGTGAAGATAAGAAGTCTTCGGCTGCGATATCGAAGTTATTGGAGTTAGGCAAGATTCGGCGTATTGCTCCGAAGATCTACACGACGAACTTCGAAGCACAGGATGCGGACATCGTCAAGCGCAACCTGTTCCCCATCATCGGAAGGCTGTATCCCGGTGCGATACTGAGTCATCGTACGGCATTCGAGTGCATGCCAACGAGTCAAGGTGACATCTATCTGACGTACAAATACACGCGCAAAGTGAGTCTGCCTGGGATCACGGTGCATCTGTTGGAAGGTCCGAAAGCGGATGAGCGGGATATACCGTTTGTGGATGGGTTATACATGGCTCATCAGGCTCGTGCCTATCTGGAGAACATGCAAGTGTCGAAGCAGAGCAAGGGTGCGGAGAAATGCCTGAGTCAGCGCGAGATTGAGGAGAAACTGGAGAAGATGGTGCGTGTGAACGGTGAAGAGGCGCTGAACAAGTTGCGTGACGAGGCACGTGCCACAGCCGGACGACTGGGGATGGAACGCGAGATGGAGCGGTTGAGTCAGTTGATCAGTGCGATACTGAGTACGCACAGTTCGTCGATATTGCAATCGCCACTGACGCTGGCCAGAGCGATGGGTGATCCGTACGATGCGGAAAGGCTGGACCTGCTGCAGAATGCATTTGCGAGTTTGGCGAATCATGAGTTCCGCAACGTGGAGAATAAGCAATGGGAGGACCGGGAGTTCCGGAATTTTGCGTTCTTTGAGAGTTATTTCTCGAATTACATCGAGGGGACGGAGTTTTCGATAGAGGATGCGCATACCATCATCTCGACGGGACGTCCGTTGCCGATGCGCAATGATGATTCGCATGATGTGCTGGGGACGTATGCGATAGTGTCGAACAAAGTGGAGATGCAGCGTGTGCCGGGGAGTGCGGAGGAGTTTATCCGGATGCTTCAAGCGCGTCATGCGGTGCTGCTGGAGGCACGAACGGCTAAGAGTCCGGGGCAATTCAAGATGCAGAATAATCATGCGGGAGAGACGTATTTCGTAGATTATCAGTATGTTCGCGGGACACTGCTGAAGGCGTTTGGCTTGTATAACGCGTTGCAACATCCGTTGGCAAGGGCGATAATGATGCATTTGATTGTGGCTGAAGTGCATCCGTTCAACGATGGGAATGGGCGAATGGCGCGAGTGATGATGAATGCGGAACTGGTGAGCGCGAGACAGTCTAAAGTGCTGATACCGAACGTGTTCCGTGACGATTATATATTGGCGCTTAAGAAATTCAGCCATCAGCGTGACGTGTCGACACTGGTGCAAGTGGTGGAGAAAATGCAGGGTTACGCGGCTCGGATTCCGTGCGAGAGTTATGAGGCAGCGCATGCGTATCTGGAGGCGACGAATGCGTATATGGATCCGGATGAGGCGCGGATAATTTTGGATAAGTAAAACCGAGATTTTTCTTGACCTATTTCATCGAGAACTATCCGGGATCGGCACAAGAGACGAAGAATGCGGACAGCGCATGGTGGGAACAGTTTAAGTAATCAAAAAAACATAAAAAAAATAATAGAATATCGTCATGCGTGCTTGCAGCACCTGAGTATCCATTTTGTATAATCTCCTTATAAGTGTGACTTACAGATAGATTATCCAAAACAGATCCTCACATCCAAGGATGTACATGACGATATTTCTATTACAAAAAATACCAAAAAATGCCGAAAATGTATTTCTTAGGCTGACAAAAGTTGGAAATATGCAAGAAAAAGGAATGTTTTTGGCTAAAAAACTTGCGTATTCCAAATAAATGTAGTACTTTTGCAGCGGAAATGCGAAAATATACTGATTATGGAGATTTTTGCATTCAGATTACATGAATGAAGAAGTTGAAAATAGAACAATTGCTGAGTGGGTGGAGAATGAGTCTTTCCACGGACGGTATGCGTTTACGCGAAACGACATAGACAAAGCATTCCCGGCTATGCCTAAAGCACAAGTGACACAGACACTATGGCTGATAGGTAAAAGAGGCGTGCTGTATTCTCCATGGCAGAACTTCTTTGTGATTATTCCGACAGAATACCGGCTCAAAGGCGTTGTTCCTCCCATATTCTACATCGATCAGTTGATGCGGTTCATGGGAAGGCAGTACTACGTGGGACTGCTGAATGCCGCTGCGTTCTATGGGGCGAGTCATCAGCGTGTGCAGACGTTCTACTGCATCGTGGACGGAGGACCTATCCGTTCGATTCACCGCAAAGGGATAGACATCGAGTTCCATCGCAAAGCGCAGATACCGGTTGGGTTCATGCGGCAGTTCAAGACGCAGATGGGGACGGTGAACGTGTCGTCTCCGTGCCTAACGGCTCTGGACCTGATACTATTCGAGCAAGAGATAGGTGGGTTGACACGTGCCGCGACGGTATTGGCTGAGTTGGTGGACGAGATGCGATGGAGTGAGCAGCCGGTGGAGTTGCTGAGCAGTTTTAACATGCCGATAGTGCAGCGGTTGGGGTACATTCTGGAGCATGTGCTGGAAGAAGAACAAGCGGCAGAGGAGTTGTTTGCATTGCTGAAAGCATCGGGTAGGCCGTTCCGCAAAGTGGTGCTGAAAGCGGCAAAAGGCGAGACGGAGTACGTGGAGAACAGATGGAAAATAATTGATAATCAACCGATAGAGATAGACGAGATATGATACCGGAGTTTGCGATAACGGAATGGAGCAGTGTGGTTCCATGGAAAGAGAAGGAGCAAGTGGAGCAGGATCTGCTGATTTGTCGTGCGTTGACGGAGATATACAAAGATGAGTATTTGGCGACGCATCTGGCCTTTCGTGGGGGAACGGCTTTGCATAAGTTGTACCTGCAACCGCAACCGCGATACAGCGAAGACATTGACTTAGTGCAAGTTACGGCTGAGCCGATCAAGGAGACGTATATTCATTTGCGTCAGGCATTAGCGTTCCTGGGTGAGCCGGTAGTGAAGCAGAAACGTCATAACAACACGCTGCTGTTCCGGGTGCAATCGGAGGGACTTCCGTCTGTGCCGCTACATATCAAGGTGGAGATCAACTGCAAGGAGCATTTTTCGATTCTGCCGTTGGTAAAGGTGCCGTTTAAGGTGGAGAATATGTGGTACAAGGGCGAAGCGGAGTTGCTGACGTATCAGTTGGATGAGCTGATCGGGACGAAGCTGCGTGCATTGTATCAGCGTCGCAAGGGACGGGATTTGTTTGACTTGTATCAAGCGCTGACGTTGGCTGATCTGAATGTGGAGAACGTGCTGCGTGCGTACAACGAGTACGTGGATTTTGTGTTGGAGAGCAAGCCGACATACAAGCAGTTTATGCAGAACATGACGGACAAGATGCAGGATCCGGAGTTTCTGGGGGACACTGAAGGACTGCTGCGGTTTGGGCAGACGTTTGATCCGGAAGCGGCTTTTGAGCTGGTGAAGGAGACGTTCATCGATCGGTTGCCGGGCCGGAGGGATTGAACGCATGTGCCGGATGAGGTGCATTACAGCCTGGGTTATGGGCATAAGACAGCGGACACGGAAGGCAGATATCTCCTTCTGGGATAGATTTAAATAATAAAATCTTTTTGGGTTTTCCCCACTCATCTAAAGGGTACAAGTTCAGCTTGTACCTTTTAATTTTATAATCATTTGTTTAATCTCACTAAAAGGTACAAGCCATACCCCTAGCTTGTACCTTTTAGTTTAATTAACGTTTTATAATTCCTTAAAGGAACAAGCCACCACTCAGCTTGTTCCTCTACACACCATAATAGAGTAGGCATGTTCCTTTAGTGGATAGTTCATTTTTAATTTATCCCTTAAGGGTACAAGCTGTGTGTTATGGCTTGTACCTTTTAGTATATTATAGTTTTTGATTTACTTCTTAAGGGAACAAGCTTGTTCTATCTTGGCTTGTTCCTTTAGTGCATTTATCATCTCTCGATTATCTCTTAAGGGTACAAGCTTATCCCCATTATCGTAGTCTTGGCTTGTTCCTTTAGTGTTTTTTATTTATAGTATTAATTCCTTAAAGGTACATGCTATGTATATTGGCTTGTACCTTTAGTGCATTTATTGATCTTGCTTCTGTCCTTAAGGGTACAAGCCAACACTGCTCATCTCTGGCTTGTTCCTTTAGTGTTTATATTCTCTCTTGTTTATCTCTTAAGGGTACAAGCCATGTTCCCCACCACCTGAGTAGAGTAGGCTTGTTCCTTTTAACATTTATTCAATTTCATTTCTTCCTTAAAGGTACAAGCTTATCCCCATCATCGTAGACTTGGCTTGTACCTTTTATTTTAATTATTGTTTTATTATCCTCTTAAAGGAACAAGCTTGTTCTATCTTGGCTTGTTCCTTTTGGTCTGTATACTGATTATGTATTTGTACATCGGGGTACAAGCCAATGTCTCTCACCCATGGCTTGTTCCTTTAGTGCATTTATCATCTCTCGATTATCTCTTAAGGGTACAAGCCATGTTCTCCTTCATCTGAGTAGAGTAGGCTTGTTCCTTTTAACATTTATTCAATTTCATTTCTTCCTTAAAGGAACAAGCTTATCCCCATCATCGTAGACTTGGCTTGTACCTTTTATTTTAATTATTGTTTTATTATCCTCTTAAAGGAACAAGCTTGTTCTCTCTTAGCTTGTTCCTTTAGCATATTTCTCTCTTCTCCATTTCTCCCTAAGGGTACAAGCTGTCTATTGAATGGCTTGTTCCTTTAGCATATTTCTCTCATCTCCATTTCTCCCTAAGGGTACAAGCTTTCATTGTCCACCACTGGCTTGTTCCTTTAAGGAGTATTAAAATAATAAATAATAATTAAATGGTACATGCTTGTACCCATCACCATTGATAGAGTAGGCTTGTACCCCCACACATGGCTTGGATGCTTTTGAAATACGGCACACGATTTGTAGCATAGAAGATAATAGTTATGGAACAGGAATTGCAGTTTTTATTGTATGATCTGCCAGAGGGAGTGTTAAAGGAAAATGGCTGACAATGATTTAAAAAGATAAGATAATCGCAGAAAATTTAGTAAAAATTAGAAATATTCGCGAAAATTTTAGTAAAAGTGGTAATTTTATTTGTTTATTCGCAAAAATTTCTGTACCTTTGCAGCGGATTTAGTTAAAAAGCATATGGCAGGGATAGATTTATATAAGGAGATAGTGTTTGGATCGGCAGACTCGACAACGGCTCAACGGATATCAGACCTGGAGAAGCAAGGTAAATTGCGGAAGATTGCTCCACGTCTGTACACTACCAACATGAAAGATAGTCCGGAGGCGATTGTGCGACGTAACCTGATAGAGATATTGGTATGGCGTTTTCCGAATGCAATAATCAGTCACCGCAGTGCGTACGAGATGCGTCCTACCGGTGCCGGTGAGCTATTCCTAACGACAACGCAGAACAGACGCATAACAGACTTGCCTGGATTGGGCGTGAACCTGATCAAAGGGCATGGGGCGCTGAAGAGCGATATACCGTATATGGGTATTTATATCTCGTCGGAGAGCCGATGGATACTGGAGGTGCTGGAGTCGTCGCGTAAGAGTGGGGACGAGAGTAAGAGTCTGCCGCAGACATTTGTGGAGGAACGGATGGAGAAGATGCTGCTGCAGCAAGGTGAAGCGAAGCTGAATGCATTCCGTGATCAGACGCGTGAAGTGGCGCAAGAGTTGGGGTTGACGAAGGAGTTTGAGAAGTTGAACAAGATCATATCGGCCTTGCTATCGACGCATCAAACAGACGTGCTGCAATCGGCATCGGCAGTGGCTACGGCAGCCGGAGAACCGTATGACGCGTCACGATTGGAGCTGTTTGACGTGCTGTTTGAGCAACTGAACAATCGGTTCTTCACGAGTCTGCCGGTGCGTTATCCGGACGAGGAGAGTTTTCGGATGTTTGCGTTCTTTGAGAGTTATTTCTCGAACTACATCGAGGGAACGGAGTTTATTGTGGATGAGGCGAAAGAGATCATCGATTCGGGACTGCCGAAGCCGCGACGCGATGAGGATTCGCATGATATATTAGGTACGTATCGGGTGGTGAGCAACCGTGAGGAGATGAGTCGTGTACCGCACAGCAAGCAGGAACTGTTTGATCTGTTGCGTCATCGTCATGCGGTGCTGTTACAGGGTCGTCCGAGTATGCAGCCGGGGATGTTCAAGCAGCAGAATAACCGAGCCGGAGACACGGTGTTTGTGGATTCGCGGTTGGTGCAAGGGACATTGGCAAAGGGTTTTCAACGGTATGAGGCGCTGCAGGATCCGGTGGCCAGGGCGATATTCATGATGTTCATGATTAGCGAGGTGCATCCGTTCAACGACGGGAATGGACGAATGGCGCGTGTGATGATGAATGCTGAGCTGGTGCATGCGGACCAGTGCCGGATCATCGTGCCGACAGTGTTCAGGTTGGATTATCTGCTGACGCTGCGTAAGTTGAGTAGGCAGAAGAATCCGGAGGCGTATATCCAGGTGATGCAGAAACTACATTCGTTCAGCCAGAACCTGTACGGCTCTGATTATGAGGCGCTGAACCGGTATCTGTTGGCATGCAATGCGTACGAGGAGCCGGAGAATGCGCGGCTGATAGTGACGGAGAGGGAGTGAGTTTTTGAAGAAATTTAAGTAAGATATGAAAATAACATTGATTGCGGGGGCTAGACCGAATTTTATGAAGGTGGCACCGATTATTAAGGCGATTAAGGCGTTTAACGGTGAGCGGTTAGCGGTTAGCGGTGAGGGGATTTCCTATCGCTTGGTGCACACGGGACAGCACTATGACAAGAACATGAGTGACACGTTCTTTGAAGAGTTGGGCATTCCGGCTCCGGACGTGAACCTGGGTTGCGGTGGAGGAAGTCAGGCTGAACAAACGGCTGCTATCATGGTGGCGTTTGAGAAAGAGCTTATGGCGCATCCGGCTGATGTCGTGCTGGTTGTGGGAGACGTAACAAGCACTATGGCTTGCTCGATTGTGGCGAAGAAACTGAACACGAAAGTGTGCCATGTGGAGGCAGGAATCAGGTCTTGGGATCTGACGATGCCGGAGGAGATTAACCGGATGGTGACGGACTCGTTGGCCGATTATATGTTTACGACATCAGAAGTGGCCAACGAAAACTTGCAGCGTTTGGGAGCTGTATTGATGAATGGGGATGAGTCCAAAATGTCCCAAAATGATCCAAAAAATAAAGTTCAGCAGCGGGTGTGGTTCGTTGGTAACGTCATGATTGACACGCTGTTGGCGAATAGGGCGCGGTTCAGGAAGCCTGATGTGTGGGACGAACTGAAGCTCCAGGAAAAGCAGTTTGTCGTGATGACGATGCACCGTCCGGCTAATGTGGATGAAGAGAACCATCTGCGTGCGATGATGGAGCAGATCATTGATAATGTGCTTGGTTTGCCGGTGATCTTCCCGATTCATCCGAGAACGGCTAAGTTGTTCTACGGACTCTGGGGGTCGGGTGCTCCCGACAGAGCGGAAAGCCATGCGGGTGACGAGTTGGCCAAACGCTTCCCAAATCTGCATATCGTTGAGCCGATGGGGTATCTGGAGTTCAACTACTTAGTTGAACGCGCTAAAGCCGTAGTTACCGATTCCGGAGGTATAACGGAAGAAACTACAGTGATGGGTGTGCCGTGTATCACGCTGCGCGACAACACCGAACGACCGGAGACGTGTACGGTGGGAACGAATGAGTTGATCGGCACGAACCCTGCTGCCATCAAACCAGCATTGGACAAGCTCTTTGCGGGAGAGTGGAAGAAAGGGGCGATACCAGAGTTGTGGGATGGACATACAGCTGAGCGAATCATTGACATCTTAGCGAATTTGTAATCCGTCTGTCTCGCCACTCCCGCTATCTACATCGACCAAGTCGGCCGTGGCTACACCGACGAAGAAGCACGAGAAGGGTTGCTTTGGATGTTCAGACCGGTGAAGAATCGTTCTGCTTTGCAAGAATCCGAGCCCACTTGGATCAGTGGCGGCGTTGAGGAGTGCATCGATAAAGCCGAGGAACTCGCTTCCCCCACCTTCAATCGTGAGGCGTATGCAAAACGTCATGCCGCATGGCTAGCAACGAAGATTGACTGCACAGGATTTTTGACGTGGTTTATTGAGGAGTGGCCGAAGAGTGGGGAAGCGATGAAGGCTGCGCCGAAGGATGCGGGGAGTGAGTTTTGGAAGAAATTTAAATGATTTTTGATTGTCCTTCTCCGGTCGCACTCATGTCCGGGAGCGGATCCTTGCCCTTGAACTCAGCAATGAGCAAGTGGCGAGAAGGATTGTTGCTATATACCAACAAGTATTAGGCAAAGAATAGCATATGACAGAGTATGAGAAACATATTGCAAGGATTGATGAGGTGGCAGCACACCTGTTTCATCGTGCTTCTCATACAACTATCAGAGAATGGTTGAAGAATTTTAAGGAAGAGGATAGAGAAACAGCATTGCGATTGTTAGGATATATGAATTTCTTTACCACGGATAGAGTGTATGCCTCTTTACGATATTCTTTAGAACAATTGCTAAAAGCCACTCCGTATGGGAAAATTAAGATTCTGGGTGTGCGAGACATAGGGGATGAGAAAGAAGGCATATTCGGAGGACAAAGCGGGCATATGATATCCTATTACGCCAAAAAAGCAGCCAAGGCAGTAAACGAAGACAGGATAAAGGTAGTAAGCGAAGAACACTTGAAAACCCTAAAGGAGACTCATCCCAACAGACAATATACTATCGTGCTATTGGATGACATATTTGGTACCGGAGATACGGTTGTTGAATACTATAAGGCCATAAAAGACGACCTTATCTCCGATCAATGGAAAACCGTTGCTATAGCTGTGGCATACATGCCGGTAGCGGCAAAAAAACTGAACCGTTTAAATATAACTGTATACGGAGAGCAGATCATATCCATCTTTCAAGCCATCCGGGATGCTGGGATGGAAGACAGCAAGACAGAACCGACATACAAGAAACTTGCCATCAAGTACGGGAAAAAACTATATAAAGCAACCGAGGGAAATATAAAGACATTAGGCTATAAGAATTCACAAGCTTTGGTCGGTTTTGACTACGGAGTTCCCAATAATACGTTGCCTATTATATGGTCCAGTAAGAATGAGAACCCCGATGGTGAACCATGGCATCCTATTTTTGCAAGGAACATAGAGGACAGATTGGATTTACACCGGAGAAATAGTGATTATATCCGAAGATGGCTGTGTATGGCTCATAAGAACGGCATACATCTAAAAGACAAGAACGGAGAAAATATAAAAGACGGCATTACCATACAACTGTATATGATATTAGCCATGTTGGAAAAGGGTAAGAATGAGGTGATCATTACTAATTTTCTCGACATTAGCATGGGTGATTATGAGATGTGTATAGAGAAAGCGCGATTTAACAAGCTGATAGACTCGTTAGGCAAGCCAACGGAAAAAGCATATATGGCGTTGGCTGAGATTAATGCCATGAAGAAAAGACAAGAGAGAATAAATCTTACAACATTTAATAAAAAAATATATTTGCCAGATTGAATAATAGAAACTCCATAGTATGCAAGATTAGCTTTTTGCTTTTTTTCGAAAGAAAAATGGCTTCAGTTGCCCGTTTGGCAATTGAAAAAATGTTGCTACTTAGCAATAATATAGCTTGCAAGAAATTTCCCGAGCGTAGGGAAGGCATTTGCGATAAATTTATTGCAAGCTATACTCTTACTTTTATTAATCAGTGAAGATCACAAGATTAAACGTAATCAGCATACTATGGAGTTTTCTATTGACATATTCAGAAAAGAGTCGCGCAAGGCCCAAAAGAGTGATGCCTATATAGAGCGTTATACGCAATATGCCCGGCGACTTCTTGAGCAAGGATTACCGGTGATATTCGATGTCGGGCATCTTGCACATTATATGGACATATCTCGAGAGAGACTCATTGAGATATCGAACAAAAAGGAATACTATTATTATTTAATATCGAAAAGAAATGGTGGCAAGCGAAGGATCATTGTGCCGAATGACGAGTTGAAGAATGTTCAGAGATGGATAAATAAGCATATTTTACAATCTATCACACCATTGGCATGCGTTACCGGTTTTGCAAAGAAGCGATCCATTGTAAACAATGCCAAAATACACGAGAATAAGAATTACATCCTTAATTTGGATATCAAAGATTTTTTTGAATCCATAACGGAGGACCGAGTAGAGAGACTATTCCTTAAAATGGGATATGAAAGAGAACTGGCAGCGCTTATGACCAAACTATGTACAACGACGATCAACGGCGGCTACATTAGATGGAAATGCGGAGAGAGAGTTTATTCCTACTTTGCACAGCTGGCACAGAAAGATAAAGCCTTCTTGGTACAAGGAGCACCAACCAGTCCGGCTATCGCGAATTTGATATGCTACCGGATGGATAAAAAACTGATGAAGTATGCAGAGAGACACGGGATTAGCTATTCAAGATATGCCGATGATATAACCTTCTCGTCAGATGATATTGCGATTCTTCCTAAAGTGAAGTTCATTAAAAAGTTGATGGCAGAAGAGCATTTTATACTGAATGAAGAGAAGACGAAACTCTTAAAACAAGGAATGCGGCAAGAGGTAACCGGATTGTTGATTAACGAAAGAGTACGCGTGCCGCGTGCATATAAAAAAGACATATACCGCCACCTGCATTTCTGCTTGAAATACGGGGGACGAGGGCACTTTAAGCACATCCATAGTTCTTATAATATGTCGCGAGATTGGTTGCTGGGGCGGATATTTTATGTGAATGCCGTAGAACGAGACGAGGCGAAAAAGATGTTGCGCCTTTTTAATCAGGTGGATTGGCTGAGATGATGATGATGCGATTTGAATAAAAATTAATGCAAAAATATAGAAAAATAATCATTTTGAATAAAATTTAATTCAAATATTTGTATAATTGAAATAATTTTTGTATCTTTGCGGCGGAATTAGAATAGCACACTTATAATAGCAACGAAAATCTTATATGGGAGAGATGGATTACAATTCTATGAGCGATGGCCGATTGGCGCTAATGCTGGGAGAATTTATCAAGTATCATCGCGTGGAGAAAAACATATCTCAAGACGAATTAGCCGTTGATTCGGGGTTGAGCAGGCCAACTATTTCACTAATGGAAAGAGGCCGGTCTGTCAGTTTGAATAGCGTTATCAAGGTGCTGCGCGTATTGGATTTGCTGTATATATTCGATGCAATCAAAATATCCTCAAAGCCAAGTCCGATGGAGATGTTGAGGCTTGAGGAGAAAAAACGCAAACATTCCTCAAAGAAAAGAATATGAGTGTCGTAGCCAAAGTTAAATTATGGGGGACTCGCGTTGGAGCCGTAACGTGGAGTGAAGATGAACATATGGCCTATTTCGAATATGATAGTAAATTCGAAAACGGCATATGGAATATCTCTCCCCTAATGATGCCGATAGGTGGTAGGCATCGTGTCTTTTCTTTTCCGGCATTACGGATAAAAAATCAAGATGAATTAAATACGTTTAATGGTTTGCCGGGTTTGTTGGCCGATTCGTTACCCGATAAATACGGCAATGAGTTGATTGATGTGTGGCTTGCGTCGCAAGGTCGTGCAGTGGGAAGCATGAATCCGGTAGAGAAACTATGCTTCATCGGATCGCGCGCCATGGGGGCTTTGCAGTTTGAACCGGTAGAGAAAGTGGGCGAAGCAGATCCGTTTGATGTCAGCATCGGTTCGTTGGTGGATATCGCCTCTAAAATACTTACTAAACGGAAGTCATTCTATACCAATCTTCAGGATGAAGAGTTGGCTGTGAGTAAAATACTAAGTATAGGCTCTTCTGTCGGAGGTGCTCGTCCCAAGGCCGTGATAGCGTATAATGAGCAGACTGATGATGTGCGTTCCGGGCAATGTGACGCTGATCCGGGATATGAACATTGGTTAATCAAACTGGATGGGGTGAGTGATGCACAATTGGGAAGTTCTACCGGATGGGGACGAGTGGAATATGCGTATTATCTGATGGCAAAAGAATGCGAGATTACGATGATGCCTTGCCGATTGTATGAGGAAAATGACCGCGCGCATTTTATGACTAAACGATACGACCGAGTAGGCCGCAAAGAAAGACTGCATACGCAATCCATGTGCGCTATCAATCATATGGATTTTAATAAGAATCTCAGTTTTAGTTATGAACAACTCTTCCAAACAATGCGGCAACTGAAGTTGTCATATCCGGAGATGGAGCAGATGTTTAGACGGATGGTGTTCAATGTGTATGCACGTAATTGCGATGACCATACCAAGAACCATTCATTTATTATGAATAGGAAAGGAGATTGGTCATTGTCGCCGGCATATGATATCTGTTTCGCCTATAATCCGACCAATCATTGGGTCCGCAAGCATGCGCTGAGTATTAATAGCAAGCGAGAGCATTTCCTGATAAAAGATTTTATGACTGTAGCAGAGTTGATTAATTGCCGTAATCCGGAAGGAATCATAGATGAAATTAGAAGGAATGTGTCTCGGTGGAAAGAGTTTGCAAATACAGCTCATGTCAGTAAGGATTTGATAGATACGATACAAGGATCCATATTGGTAGATGTTGATGATTGAGTTGGAAATTAAATAGAAATATGAAGATAACATTGATTGCAGGGGCAAGGCTCAATTTTATGAAGATAGCTGCGCGAGAAGATTGATTGCACTGCATTCCTAACATGGTTTGTTGAAAATTATCAGCAGAGTGCTGAGCAGACACGGAAGGCAGATGCGGAATTTTGGGATAGATTTAAATAGGCTTGTCATCCTTGGGCTTGGTCCTTTTTGGGGGGGATTTTATATTTGAGGAGAATTAATACATAGCCTGGTCCTATTTTGAATGAGTTGTGTGTTGCGGCCTGGTCCTTTTGGGGGGTATCTCTGTGTCATGGCTAGGCCCTTTTTTGAACAGTTGACAAACATATGAATACTAAAACGAAAGTAGATGATCGTGTGAACCGACTTGTGCTCATCATTGGAACGGATGTGTTGCCGCGTCGTGAACTGATTGCAGCGCTTGAACTTCGCCAAAGTGCGAGACGCAATTTTCGCGACAACTACCTCAAACCGGCAACCGCCAAAGGATTAGTCAAGATGCAGTTCCCCGAGGTGCCAAGTCGTCCGGAACAGGCCTACAAACTTACCGCTAAGGGACTGGAGTTGTTCTCTAAGTTGAAAGAGGTGGCAGAAGAGTAGGGAATTCGCAGTCGGCAGATGAAACCCACCATGCCGATGCAGAGTTTTTGGAAACGGTTTAAGTAGGGATGTTCGATGATCGATTCTCGATGCTGGATGATCGATGTTCGATGCTCGATTCTCGATGCTGGATGATCGATGTTCGATGTTCGATTCTCGATGCTGGATGAGCGATGTTCGATTCTCAATGCTCGATGATGGATTTTTGAAAAACAACAATATAATTATGGAAAATAAATACGACTATAAGCAGTTAGATGTTTACAAAGAGACGAAAGGACTGGTGAAGAATGTATATGCATACATGAAGAAATTCCCTAAAGAAGAGCAGTTCGCATTATGCGACCAACTGCGTCGTGCAGTAATATCTATACCATCTAATATTGCAGAAGGTTCAGGAAGACGTTCGTCTAAAGAACAAGTACACTTCCTGGATATAGCATTTGGCTCGTTATGTGAGGTAGATTGTCAGTTGGACGTAGCTTGCGATTTAGGATACATGAGTAGGGATGAATATGGACAAGTGTCCGTGCAGATACAGAAGATAGGAGCGATGATATCGGGGTTGAGAAAGAGGCATTTGGGGAAATAGACGATGCTCGATGCTGGATGCAGGATGCTGGATGCTCGAGGCTCGATGATGGATGCTCGATGCTGGATGCTCGAGGCTCGATGATGGATGCTCGATGCTGGATGAGCAATGCTCGATTCTTGATGCTCGATGAGCGATATGATATAATAGGAATTTACCATGTGGCCGAAGTTGTCAAAAGAATAGTTAATATTCATGCATGAGCATGATGAACAATGTACATTATGTGGGCGATCTTTCGTGAATGATGAAACTACTGCCATAGGACTTAGAACATAAGGCTTAATATGCCATTACCAAGAAAGTAATATTATCTCAATTAAATAGAGAAGTTTTTTATGGATGAAAGAATCATGAAAGTATTAGAACTATTGATTCCATTAATTGGTGTCATAATCGGTTGGGGATGTAGCGAGTTAAGTAAGCGTTTTGCTGATAAATATCAGAAAAAGCAAACCATTAATAAGGCTATATCTTTACTTTTGGAATTATATTTCCAGATTAAACGGATTTCGGCTGCCGTACAGCAATCGCAATCTTTTGTTGATTGGTATTTGGCACAATTTAAGAACACAGCTATTGGAGTAGATGAAAAAGAAAAGATAAGGGAAGTTCTATCAAGTCTAATTAATCCATTGATTAGTGAATTAGCATTTTACGATATCAAAAAGATAGATTCTGATTATGAGGCTATATTAAAAGAACTCTCATGTTATTATCCTGTAGATGCATATCGTTTAAGGGGACGTAATGAAATTAAAAACTTATTGATGGATATAGATAGTTATTATGAATCTTTAAAGGAAAAACTGCCCATCACTTATGAAGAATATAGCTTGGTATCCTCAAAAATCAAACCGATAGTAAAAAATCAAGCAATTAAAAAACAGTTGATAGAAATTAGAGAGGAGGTAGTATCATTATCAAATGAGGTTAGTAGTTATCAACGCAAGGAAGTTAATGATACTTTGAATAATATTGATCAGGACGACAAGCTGTATGAAGAACATTTTGAAGAAATCAGGCGAACGATAATAGCAATATTGCAGGAACAGATGCCAAACGCAATTGTATAAAACAAAACTAATGGATTCGATGGATTATTTAATGTTTTTATTGATTTGTGCTATATACGGTATACCTTATGATTCGCTAATAGAGACAATTGAAGTGTTGATGAAGATACCGGCAGTGAAGCAATTGAAGGACAAATTAGATGCAAACAGAAATGGAGTATATACACCGATTAAGGCATCTTTAGTGGATGATGCCATAGATGTAGCAAAGAAAGGAATAGAAAAATGTATCCGAGATATGCATGCTGCCATGCCGGAAGAATTGATTCAAAATGAGCTTGACAAATCGGAGCAAAATGCCGAGATGATAAAAGCTGCGATGAAAAAACAATTGACAGATACTGGTATATTGGAAAAATAAGGAATAAATCGTTATGGCAGAGAGAGAATCATATGGATAAGATGGTAAATAACAGAAACGTAGATATAAAAGGATGTGAGATACCTGCAAAAATCAGAATCCATTTGGATGAGATTGCTCAAAAGTTATGGATGCGTCCGAGTCATGCTTGTGCTCTAGTCGGAGCAGGTTTTTCCATAAACGCACTTAAATCAGATGAGTCTATTCCTACATCCCCAACATGGGCACAACTGGCAGATAAAATGCTGGAACGACTCTGTGGAGAAGGCACTCCATATGACAAACAATATCTTGATGTGCTCAATGTGGCCGATGAATTACAGGCGGCTAAAGGCATTGGAGAAATGAACAGGTTTCTTGAAGCTAATATCCCTAATGACGGATTGGCTCCATCTGAACTCCATAGGAAATTTATGTCTTTGCCTTGGACGGATGTACTGACAACGAATTACGACACATTACTTGAACGAGCCGCTGATTCTATTGTGGATCGCAACTATGAACGTGTCGTAAGCAAAGACAAGTTGGTCCTCTCTCACTCTCCGAGAATAATCAAGTTACACGGAAGTTTCCCGTCTAATCCGCCATATGTCATTTCCGGTGAGGATTATCGTCGTTATCCTACGGATAATGCGATTTTTGTGAATACAGTACAACAAGCACTGATTGAAAATACATTATGCTTGTTCGGCTTTTCAGGTGATGATCCAAACTTTATCAAATGGATAGGATGGATTCGTGACAACCTGGGGGAGAATATGCCTCGTATATATTTGATAGGTTATCTCAATTGTCCTGATTCGAAAATGAGTCTTTTGGACAAGCGTAGAATAGTACCGGTAGATATTGCTCCAATGTGTAAAAGCAAGGATGATATATACGATGCCTTGATGGCGATTGTGAACTATTTGCTCCAAAAGCATGTAAAACCTGAAGATTGGGGACGTAAGGGAATACGAATCGGTGGTTATCATGACAAAACAATAAAAACGGAAGAATTGGTGGAAGTACTATATACTCAACGAAAGATGTATCCGGGGTGGAAAGTCACACCAAAAACGATTCGTCAAAGAGTATTAGATCAACTATATTATTTCCCTCAACAAATATGGGCTAACACGCGTTCTCCATATGATATCCGCTTATTATATGAATATGACTTCTTAGTGAAGAAAGCGTATTTGCCGCTTGATGCAGAAGACGTTGAATTATATGAAAAGATAATCAACCGGTACGATCCATTTGGGCTTGTTTCAAAGAAAAATGAAAGCAAGGATGTCCTTACAAAAGACAACCAACCGGAATGGAATTGGAAGGAAATTGGCTCGGAATGGCTGGAGTTGCAACTATCCCTGTTGAGAGCATATCGTATGCAAGGACGCAGAGAAGAATGGCTTAGGGTTGGAGAATTGCTAACCGGGCAAATCCGTCTTTTGAATAACGAATTAAAATCCAAGTTTTATTATGAGCAATGCCTGAAGGACATTTATTGGTTTGAGTTAGGCGATTTGGAGAAGCATATAGGCGCATGGGGGCAAGAACCAATGGCTCCGCTATGGAAGGCTAAACGTGCGGCATTGATTGCAGAGTTCTTCGATGTGGATGAGGCCATGTACATACTTGTAGAAGCACTAAGGGAAGAACGCAATACACAAAATCTGCAGCCGGTCGAAAACGACTATAGTTTTGTTTCGGTAGAATCTGTAATCTTGTGTTTACTGGAAAGAGTTCGTTTTTCTCAGGCTGTATCGAAATGGAAAGAACCTTCCAGAGGTGAATATTCAGAACGAATGAGGAAATTATGCATGTATGATTGTGATCCGATGGGTGAATTGGCACATTTTGAAGATAGTATACGTCCTCTTTCCAGACTTTCCAATGAGGAAATAAAACCATCATTTGACATAGGAAGAATAACAACGACTATGCATATTGGGGGAGAGGTGAGAGAATTCCATTTGGCTTTGCAATACGTTTGCATGTTGGAGGATATGGGCTATCCGTTTCATTTGCCTCAAGTCTCTACATTGAACAAAGAGCCGATGCAAATAGCGCTCTCTATTATTGCTGAGCCTTTTTCTTGGATGGCGAATGCGATACTTTTTAGACTTGGAGAAAAGGACTGTGCGGAAAGTATTATTACACGTAAATATCTTATCAAGAAATCGCATGTTGAAGTCGATGAGTTATTGAAACAATACTTGGGCGTGGTTGGAAATTTACTAAATTCGCGAAAACCAATAGGCAATTTGAGTAGCGCATTTATCTCCATACTGCCGGAAATGATGTCACGATTAGTCACCAAGGCTTCCTTTGAATTAAGAAAAGAATTGTTGATGATAGTGGGTCGTATCTATTCCCAACCGATGGATTTGAGATTGATAGGATTAAATACATTAATGAAAAGACTGATGGAATCATTCTCAATTGAACAACAATCGGAGATGATAGAACAGCTTTTCTCAATGCCATTCCCGCAATTTAACAGCATGCCTCACGAACTGTTTCGTCAAGATGCATTCAACTATTTATCAGAAGATGTAAATGGAGAAAACATACATTTGGATAATCAACAGGTAATTAGTGTTATCAATAAATTGGGTGGCTCGGAAACCGAAAGGATTGTTGCATTCGGTCGCTTGAGATATGTGCATAAACTTGGGCTTTTGACAGCAGATCAGCAGAAGTTATTTGCGGAATATCTCTGGGCAAAAACAAATGCGGATGGATTCCCTGACGGATTGTCTTTTTATTATTACTTTGTATTTACACGTGTTCCTCATCCAGAAACGATAGATCCATGTGCGTTGTTACGCTCATATTTTACAAAAAAGAATCAGATGGCTGAGAATAATCAGAAATCTGTTATATATCCAAACAAAAATGGCAAATGGCATAATATTTTGGGAGTTGATGGCAGACAATATAAGTGGACAGAGAATGAGATTCAAAATGTGATTGATGATATCTTGAATTGGTGGGAAAAGAACAAACACTATATGTATCGCAATGATATACCGAAGTTCTTTGGCAATTCTCCAAGAGAAGAAACTGAAGAAACATTGCGGTTAGTAACTCGCGTTTTGTATAATGTCATTAATCCGCATCTGAGATTTTTTACTGATACACAAAAGAAGAGAATGACTGATATGGTTGCAGAGATCACTCCGTTGACCAGCGTATCGCTTCCTTTGCGTGCTGTATGGTCGCATAAAAGGGTGGAATTATTGAAAGATGTGGAAGAAAACTTATATTCCAATTCAGATGAGAACGTGGTTAATGCATGTCAGGCATTGAATTATCTATGGAGAGAAAGCCATGCAATGTCCTCGGTGCTTAATACGGTCGTGAATGCGTTTAGTCTAAATAAGAGAAACGGCAAACGACATATGTTGGATATTATCCTTTTTTTGCTTCGGGACGGTTGGAAACCTACTCAATATCAAAAAGAGCAGTTGTCAATAGGGCTGCGCGTGCATTATGAAGAGTTATGTGCTGATATAGAGGACACTGTATTGGCTGTCGAGGATAAATTGTTATATCGCATGAAATGTATTGAAATAGCAGGAGAATTGTATCGTATATTAGGCTCAGATTCTGTAAATGATAATATTACAGATTGGTTGAAAGTGACACAAAATCCGGATGAATTTTGGGAGATTAGGAATGTTCTCTCTAATCTTGAAATCGGATATAAATAAGTGCAAAATAGTTCATACTTAATGTAAAAAACAAAAATAATCATAAATTTGGCATATGCGTTTGCATATGTCAATTTTTTTTTGTAATTTTGCAGCGGAAATAATATGTAATTATGAAGTGGTTTTCTGAACGATATGGTTATACCAAGCCTTCGAATGTGATTATTCGGGAACAAATAACAAGGGAAATTCAGAATGCAATATGTTCTGCATTTGATGTTTTGCCAGACTTATTCGATAAAGCTGGAGCTAGGTATGGAGAGTATGATTATATTGATGTGGAAAGATTTTTATGGACTCAAGTATTAAATGAAAGAGAAAGTAAGTTTTCCGAGGGTCGCAATTATCATATTGTTTCTACTTGGTACATTGAGAATTCAGAAAAACAGTGGTACGAAAAATTGGAACTTATTGAAAAAGTAATAGATTATCTAATAAGACTAAGTAGTAATTATGATAAACGCTATTATCGGGAGGTTGTAAATGCATTCACGGAGCGGCTTAATTCGGATTTCGAACGTTTGCATTTTGCTTATCGGATTGTTGATAATAAGATTGTAGAAATTAGTTCTAAAGCAGAGATTGAGTCTATAGAAAAAGCGTTAACTGATTCTCCGTCAAATATCCGAGAGCATTTGAATAAGGCACTACAGCATTATGCCAAAAGACCAGAAGGAGATTATCGAAACTCCATCAAAGAATCAATTTCGGCAGTAGAGGCTTGGTGCCGGGAAAAAACAGGAGAAACAACATTGGGGCCTGCTTTGAGCAAATTGGAAAAGAAGGGCATTACACTTCATCCCATGCTTAAACAAGCATTTGACAAATTATATTTCTATACAAATGATAAAGAAACGGGTATTCGTCATGCTTTAATGGACGAGACCGGAACTTACATGCCGAACGCTGAAGAAGCAATGTTTATGTTGGTTTCCTGTAGCGCTTTTATTAATTATCTGAATGTAAAGGAAAAGTAGATTGTTTTAGTAAAATATTTGGCAAGAGGTGCCAATGGAGATGAATTGTGAATGTAAATGAAATAATAGTAGAATTATGGCTAAAATATACGTACAACCAAGTAAGGAATTAGTGAAATATACTTGTCCTCATTGTAATACTCTTTCACAGATGGAAAAGGGTACGCATCAATTTGATAGCGATTTTTTAAATACGGGCATAGGAACTATTGTTCATAACAAACTAACAATTCATAGATGCCAATGCTGCGGCCAAAAGATTATTTGGATTGATAACAACTATATTTATCCTGATATCGTGCCGGAGGAAGCCAACCCAGATATGCCAGAATCCGTTAAGCAATTATACAACGAAGCGGCATTGATTGCTAATAAATCACCTCGTGCAGCGTGTGCATTGTTACGTCTTGCGATAGATAGGCTGTGCAACGAATTAGGAGAGACAGATAGAGATATCAATAAGAATATAGGTGCTTTAGTTGCGAAAGGATTGCCGCAGTCCGTACAAAAGGCTCTTGATATTGTGCGCGTTGTAGGAAATAAGGCCGTACATCCTGGACAAATCGTATTTGACGTAGATGATAATGCCACAGCGACCATGCTGATGCACCTTCTAAATATGATTGTTACCCGAATGATCACAGAGCCGAATGAAATAGATTCCCTCTATCAAGGTTTGCCGGAGTCTGTTAAAGATTTTATTGAGAAGCGAGATAAATAGACCACAAGTAACCATGGAAGAAGTTACCGGATTGTTTAAGGGGGATAGAGTGGGAAAAGTAAAGAAAAGGAATGATTATTAGAGAAAGTCTCAATACAAAATAGGATATGAAAAAGGACTTAGATGAACTATCAGTTGATATTACGAAAGTTCTGCAGTCTTCAGATTTAAAAGATTTGTCTGTGGATGTTGCGGAGATGACGTTGGATTCAATAACAGAAAATGCGTTGTTGAGAGAGATTCCGATTGTCAAAACACTATTGAGTATTATTGAGGTTACGCAAAATATATCAAACTATTTATTCCTTAAGAAAATTGTGGCGTTTTTGAATAATATCAAGGGAGTCAGTGTTCGAAAACGCAAGCAAATGATAGCCAAGATAGATAATAGCGGTGAGTATAAGACCAAAGTAGGTGAGGCACTTCTTGGATTGTTGGATAAATGTGAAGATACAGAAAAAGCATCTTATCTCGGGACATGGTTCGCAGCTTTTCTAAGAGGAAAAATCACGTATGGGATGTTTCTATGTGGAGCACATATAATTGAACGTGTATTTCTGCCGGATTTGCAATATTTTATTATGCAAGATGAGGATTGGATGATGGTAGAAGATGCAGCCGAGGAAATAGCAGCAGGGTTGTTTTACATAGATTTCACCACAGCATTTTGGGATATTCGAGATGTTGCCGCAGGAAAGAAAGATCCTAAAAATGTAGGAGATGCAGGAGCAAAAATTACTTCTGTCGGTATAGCCTTGCGCGAGGTGTTTAATCGTTATTATAAGGGGCCAGATTACTATCCAGATCCTATGCTTGATGGATTATTTAGAAGATTCAGAGCACCAAGGGAAGAGTAGTGAAATATAATATGTATAAGATGGAATAAGTCCGGTTGTTGCCGTTTGAGAACGAACAATGAGAAAAATCGGAATTTCCGAATAATCTGTCAAGATTACCAGGCCCTCTGCTTGTAAGGCAGATTTAGAGTTTGGGAAGAAGTTTAAGTAATAGATTGAAGATAAATATTGGAACATATGGATTTCTTTGTATTATTAACGGTAGTATCTGCTATATGTAGCATTGTGGGACTTGTTTTTGCATTGTATATCGCTAAATATCCTAAAGCAAAAAAATGGCTTTGGGGATTAGCCGTTTTTGCTTTGACATTTATCAGCGGGTTAGCCGTTCATTACAATAGTGAAAATGAAAGAATAAAAAATATCCATCGCCAAGCAGAAATAATTATAAGCCATCATGAGCCCTATGGTTTTGATAAAGCATTTATTCAAGAATCATTGACGTTTTTAGAGGAAAACAAAGATAGATATCCTGATTCTTACGAAAGAGCAAAACAAATATATGAAACGATGAAAAATTCCCATTTCCAATATGGTTATGAACCGGCAATGGAGATAGAGGGCATATTAAAAGGTATAGCTGCGTTAAATGAGTAGCCTATATACTAAATATAGTTCAATATTCTATAAATGGGTGGAGCAGCACAAGGCAATGCTGTTGCTGCTTTGCATATTGGCTATCTTACGAGGAAAGGTAGTCGATTGGATGGTGGAGTATATTTGCCCTATTACAAAATACGCTGACGGATGGTGGGTACTACCGACGATAATGATTGCGATTGGCATATTATATGTGATTCAATATGAGCGAATACAAGCAGAGCGAGAGAGATGGGTATCGAGATACTGGACATTGATACTGCTGTTTGGAGGGTACATGCTGTTCCGTTTTGACAACCATTACGAACTATATGGAATAGGAACATGGTCTATCAGCTATATGGATTGTGCGTGGGTGTGTGTAGTCATTATTGAGATTGTGTTATACAGCAAGCGGATAAAAAAGATGACAGAGCGGGAGACGGTAGAATGTAAGGCAAAGCCTTTCATCACCGATGCTCCGTCTAAGGAAGACGAGATGGGGCGCGGCACGTATGCAGAGCAGTTGATAGAAAAGATCTATGCTACACATCAGAGTGAGGATGCGTCATGCGGATCGTTTGCGATTTTATTGAACGAACATTATGGCGCGGGAAAAACAACATTCATGTTGCAGTTGCAAGGGTTGGCGGAGCAGAAGAAGATGGATGTGTGTTGGTTCAAGCCGTGGTTATATGATAATAGCAAAACGCTGATAGTAAACTTCATCCGAGTGATACAGGAGAAGATAGGGGATGGAGATAAACCATTGCAGAAGATGTTGAGCCGGTATGCCCAAGCCTTGTCGTCAATAGAGAAGTTTGAATGGCTGTCCGCCATCATGCCGGAAGAGGCATCAATAGAGACCCAATTTGATGAGATAAAAGAGAAGTTACAAGTGTTGAAGTTGCCGATAATCGTGCTGATTGATGATGTGGACCGGTTGCAGAACGATGAGTTGCTGCAGATGTTACAGATGGTAAGAAACATGGGTGACTTCCCGCATATTTTTTACATCGTAGCCGGGGACAAAGAGGCATTGCAGAATCGACTGCGTGAGGCAGGGATGAATGAACCGGATGAGTACCTGAAGAAATTCTTCAATTTAGAGATATCATTCCCTGCAGATGATATGAATCTAACAGCCATCTTGATGAAGGGCGTGACAGAATTGTCAGGACGTTATACACCACTCCGCTTGAATGATATATGGGATTTCATTAAGAACTTCCGCTACCGGTATGAGGTGTTTGCAACAATACGCGATGTGAAACGGTACTTGAACGTGCTGGATTATACATTGGCGAACTTAGAAGCAAATAACATGATAGGCGATGTGAGTCTTCGCGATGTGGCGGAAGTATGTATGATTCAGTGCGTAGATTCAGCGTTCTACCGGATACTGCGTGATCATCGGGAGTATGTGTTGTCGTCTCAGACACAGAACCTGCAAGTGCGTGAGCATTTCAGAGAACTATTCATGGATAGGAGTACGAAGTATGCTGTAGCAGAAGCCATCATGATGGGGCAGGATATAGAGCCGAAGTCGGAATATAATATGGAATCGGAGATCAAGAACAAAATACAGAATTTGTCGGACTTTGAACAATGGACGAAGCCGACAAAATGGAGATTATAGGAAGGTTGCTGGAGGATTTATTTCCGAAAAATCATATTCCGGAAGGACGAAACTCAGTAGGCTACAAGACAGAGTTCTTCAAGTACTTTGCGACCATATATAAGAGCACTGAGTTGTCGAACTGGGACATAGAGGGAATGATGGCGCAGGATATGCTTACGTTCAAGAGTGAGGTGCTGAATGCGATAGATGAGGGTAAAGCGGAATCGCTACGGTTGAAGATGATATGGTACTTGGAGTTGTTCCAACACGACCGGATTGATGCGCTGCAGAAAGTGATGGCGGCGTACGAGATGGAGTGCTATCGGATGAAAGCTAAGAAAGAGAATCATAAGGAGTTGTTATATCAGCAGAGTTATGTCGGGCTGGTTGCTGCAGTATTTAAGAGGCGTGTGATGGAGAACGACGAGAAAGCGTATGCGGAATGGAAGCGGATGTCGGAATGGCTGACGCAGGTATCGGAGCATGAGATGAGGTTGCGCGTGTTTGCGACTATCGTTAATGATATGGGTGGGTACTCGTCGTTTGTTTTCTCATCGATAGAGGAAACAAAGCGTATGGTGCAGGAGTATGAGCGGACGTTTGTTCAAAAAATATGGATGAAGAATAAGTACGATGCGAAGGTATATCACTGGATTCAAGAATATAGGTCGGTGGAGTCGAAAATATCGGAGTGGATCATTGAGGCGTTGAGTGCACAGAAGCGCAAATCGGTGTTCTTATATCATTTATTGCAGTACGACGGTGGAGAATTGAGGTGGAACAAGGAATTTATAGAGTGTGTGTTCCCAATGAATACGGTGTTCCGTTTTGAGACGTCGCAGTGGCGGAATCTTCTTCCTGATGAGTGGAAGAAGGAGTTTGAGAACATGGTGTTGTCTGGACCGATAACGAACGGAGATATAAAGGACAGAGAGTTCCTTAAAAAGGCGTTGAAATACTGGAAGAATAAGAAACGTAAAGATGCACGAGAATACTGATAGGAGAGGTGGCAAATTATAAGGCGATCACGGGTAGTATGACAAATTGTCCCCCTCCTTGAGATAGTGGTTGCGTGATAAATTTGAGCAAGAACTTGCGGAATTTTTTGACACCTCTAAGCAAGGTATATGGCAGCATATCGCTAACATACTGAACGAGAGGGAATTAGGCGCAAATTCAGTTGTAAAGAAATTCTTTACTACAGCCTCGGATGGTAAGAAATATGAGGTGACGTTATAGAGCAGTTGTGAGTCAATTATGGTAAAATTGGAATAAGAGAAAACGAAAAAATATATAATAATATGGAAGAGAATATGATAACTAAGAATTACACTCTGGAGAAGCATCTTAAATCTTTGGCAGAAAATGACAAAGATTATGAATCATTATACTCGATTTGGAGTCTCAACAAGAAAAATCTTACTCAAGGCTTAAATACGATATCATCTTCTTTCCCAAATTATAGTGTGCATGATATAAGCCATTCCATGACGATTATTGATAACATCCAGTGCTTTTTAGGAGAAGATCGTATCAAAAGGCTGGGTGCTACAGATACTTTCCTTATATTGATGGCCGGACTAACCCACGACATTGGTATGATTCTTACCTATAAAATGTTGGAAAAGGAATGGGAACAAGAAGGCTTTATGAAAATCTTAGATTGCTATTCTAAAAGTGATGATCATGTAATCTCGGATGCAGCAAAACTTATTCTCAAATATAGGGAAGAGAAGAAGGCAGAAAGTAGTTTTAAATGGGCTTTGGAAATAAAAAATGCAGTTGTTCTTATTTCGGCAGAAATATTTAGAAACAAGCATGCAAAACAGAGTTCGGAAGATTTAACCATAAATACAGAATTTCGGGAACTAGCAGAAAACTTTTATTCCAAACAATTGCCACAACGAATAGTTGATTTACTTGCAAAAGTAGCATATTTACACGGAGAGAATTTTGGGGACGTCATGTCTCATTTGTATCAAAGAGCGAATGGCCTAAAAGGGGATTACATTCATCCTCGCTTTATCGCTTGTATGATTCGATTGGGAGATTTGCTGGATTTTGATAGTAACAGATTTAATGCATTCTCAAATGCTACTATCAAGGAGATGCCAGAAATGTCTGTGTTACATCAGCAGAAACATGCATCTGTTAAGCATATGCTTGTTTCTCCGACTTCTATAGAAGCTGAATTAGATTGTCGAGACGAGAAAGTATATAGAGTTTCAAGGAGTTGGTTTGATTGGCTGGAAAAAGAAGTTAATATGCAAAGTCGGGAGTGGGCAAATATAGCTCCTGAGGATTTAGGGGGCCTGCCTCCTGTCATAAGTAAAGACAGTATCCGGATTTTATATAATGGTATTCAAGCAAAGCCAGAATTGCTAAACTTGAAGTTTGCTATGTCTCAGCAAAAGATATTCAATATTCTTCAAGGAGGAGGTATATATAAAGAACCTGGTTTTGCCTTTATTAGAGAAATTGTTCAAAATTCATTTGATGCTAGTAAGATTCAGATGTGGAATGATATTAAATCAGGTATTTATGACTCGTATTTTGAGGAGCAGGGAACGGATATCCATAAAATTAATTTTCCTGATGAAATTTTGCCATCTATTTATAAACAATATCCTGTTACTTTGTCCGTGAAATGGAAAAATAAGGAGAAAACAGTTCTTCATTTTGAATGTGCCGATCACGGAACGGGGATTTCTGAGAAAGCGTTGATACGAATGACTCAGCATGTGGGAGAAAGTTATGGAAAAGACTCTGGATACGAAGAACAATATACTTCCATGCCTAAATGGTTAAGACCTACAGCAGCATTTGGGATAGGTTTACAATCAGTATTCTTTGTGTCTCAAACATTTGAGGTTGAGACTTCGTATCCGGGTGAAACAACAAAACGAATAATTTTTAGGTCCGCAGCAGATAATCAATATAGTTCTATTGTAGAAGAGAATATTGAACACAAAAGAGGTACAACCATTAAGGTAGATATTCCTAAAGATCGTTTTGGAGAAATATTTGGAACTTCATTTAGTTGGGATATTTTAGATAGCGTAGATATTTTTAAAGGCGATGGAGACAACTTGTATCTTGCGAAGATTGACGATTTCGTAAAAAAAACATTTACCGGAATAAATTATCATACATTTGTCTATGAATCTGAAAATCCAGAAAGAGGTTTTACCCGCCAATCAAATATTAAGAAGAATGGAGAGATAATAAACAATGATTACAAATTATCAGTTAGTTATGAAGACGGCTTCCTGATCTTTGTTATTTTGGAGACAAAGTATGGTTCATCATTCATGGTTTGGTTTGACAATCAATTTGATAAAGACCGTTGTAATAAATCAATAATGTTGCGAGACATCCTTGTCGCAAATGCACACCGCTATTATTGGAAAACTGAATATTTAGGATATAGATGGAATCTTTATAATCAAACTACAGATAAAATTGTAGATTTATCGCGAGACAACTTAACTCATAACGGTGATCAATGGGTCACAAATACATTACTTAATGATTTACTTCCAAATATTCTAAACTTAATAGTAGATGCTTTCCATGATGAGTTAAAGAAAAAGAAGAGTGATTTGTCCAATATAAACATTCAATACTTGAATTATTGCTTAACTGCTGCAGCATGTAAAATAAAACCATACAATATCTCTTTCCTAAAAAAGGTAGAATTGCCCCAAAATATTGTGTCATATAATAAGAAGCGTATTAAAGCGGATAAATTATTTAATGATCAACCTCTCTATTTGATTAGAGGCTATAAAACAAATGGGCAAAATATGATTCTTCCGGATATCCAATCTGAATTAGAAGAAAAATATAAAAAGGAATTTTCTGACAAAATTCTAATCTGGGGAGGAAATTATCTTCATAGTATGTTGTTGTTTAATTATGTATGTACAGAAATTGTCATATATGAGGATGATTGCAAAATTTATAAATTAGAAAAGGCTGATTCTGATGTTAAAAAGCAGGAACCTGTAGAATGTAATGACATCAAATATCTTCAGGCCTTGGGAAATAGTCGCTATCATGATTGTACTCGCGGATCAATATATGGATTAAAGCAATACTCACGCATCATTGTTAAGAAAAACTATATATCAGGTTTTGAGCATTTTCCTGATTATAGCACATGTTGTATATATTCTCCATTTTCAGAGAAAGGACAAATTGATGAGCTTATGAATATGACAAAAGGTTTGGAGACTGATAAAGTTTCAGACATAATTAGGAACAAACTTACAGAGTATATCACTCCTTATCTGATGCAAGTTATTATAAGAGACAACATTAATGAGAAAATAACCGAAGACGAAATACGAGAAGAATATGTTACTATGATTTCTGATTTAATCAAGATGAAAAGGAATATACAAGATAGGAAAACTGATAAATAAGGTTCATTTCGACACCTTTGATGATTTAAAAGTTGTTTGTTTCTAATGTGCTGAGAGAAGAGGAGTTACAGAGAAATACAATTATTAACAACTGCCTCTAACGGGGCGCTAATTGAGGAGACAAATAGCAGGAACAGCTGGCGATTGAGAAGATCAGAAACAGAAAAATAATTTAAAACTATGCATATAACATTGATTGCGGGGGCCAGGCCGAATTTCATGAAGGTGGCACCGATTATTAAGGCGATTAAGGCGCATAATGAAGGGTTACCGGTTACGGGTGACGGGTTACGGGATGCTAACAAGCGGATCGAGTATCGGCTGGTGCATACGGGACAGCACTATGACAAGAACATGAGTGACACGTTCTTTGAGGAGTTGGGCATTCCGGCTCCGGACGTGAACCTCGGTTGCGGTGGTGGCTCACAAGCTGAACAGACTGCGGCTATCATGGTGGCGTTTGAGAAAGAGCTCATGGCGCATCCTGCTGATGTCGTGCTGGTTGTGGGCGATGTGACAAGCACCATGGCATGCTCGATTGTGGCGAAGAAACTGAACACCAAAGTGTGCCATGTGGAGGCAGGGATCAGGTCTTGGGATCTGACCATGCCTGAGGAGATCAACCGCATGGTGACGGATAGCTTGGCGGATTATATGTTCACAACATCAGACGTCGCTAATCGCAATCTAATTCGGCAGGGAGCCGAATTAGTCGAAAGTCAAAAGTCGAAAGTCGAAAGCGATATTCTGCCGGAAGATAAGTATGCGTACGAACGGGTTCCACAACGTGTTTGGCATGTGGGGAATGTGATGATAGATACGCTGTTGGCGAATCGGGCACGGTTCAGGAAACCGGAAGTATGGGACGAACTGAAGCTCCAAGAAAAGCAGTTTGTCGTGATGACGATGCACCGTCCGGCTAATGTGGACGAGGAGAACCATCTGCGTGCGATGATGGAGCAAATCATTGATAATGTGCATGGCTTGCCGGTGATCTTCCCGATTCATCCGAGGACAGCAAAGTTGCTGTTAGGGGATAGGACGGCCAAAGGCCTACAGGACGCTTCGCTACAGGACGCATCAAAGATGCTACAGGATAGATGGCCAAATCTGCATATCGTCGAGCCGATGGGATACTTAGAGTTCAATTATCTGGTGGAACGAGCCAAAGCGGTTGTCACCGATTCCGGAGGTATCACGGAAGAAACGACTGTGATGGGGGTACCGTGCATCACGTTGCGCGATAATACCGAGCGTCCGGAGACGTGTACGGTAGGTACGAATGAACTTATCGGCACGAACCCTGCGGCTATCAAACCGGCACTGGACAAGCTCTTTGCGGGAGAGTGGAAGAAAGGTGCCATTCCCGAGTTGTGGGATGGACACGCTGCCGAACGCATTATCAGCGTTCTGGCAGATTTGTGATTGGTAATTGGTAAATGGTGATTGAAGATTTAAGATTTGAGATTGCAAATTGAATATTGAAGATTTGAGATTTTTTCGAAAAAATGGCATACACTTTTGTGTATGTCATTCTTTTTTTGTGTATGACTACAATTTTTTGTAACTTCGAGGGCACCGACACAACAAAGTTGTCCCACCTCGAATTTACGTTCGCTCTGTTGAGCGGATAACAAGTATTTACCCTTAAAAATTTAAATATATTTAATTTTTATTGTCAAATTCTTGTATATCCCAAAAAATTGTAGTAAATTTGCAGCGAATTTGGAAAGAAGGCGAAAAAATGAAGCGAATCATCAATCCGTGGGTGGATGTGCCGGGGTATAATTGCTTCGGTTGCAGTCCGGATAATCCGATCGGAACCCACATGCGTTTTTTTGAGGACGGAGACGATATTGTATCGATATGGCGTCCGACGCAGAACCATCAGTCATGGGTGAATACCTTACATGGAGGTATCCAGGCTGTGCTGTTGGACGAGGTATGCGGTTGGGTGGTTTTTCACAAGCTGCAGACTGCAGGAGTGACTGCCAAGATGGAGATGCGGTACCACAAGCCGGTATCGACCTTGCAATCGTACATCAAGTTACGTGCCTATCTGAAGGAGATGCGGCGCAATGTGGCGATTGTGCAGGGAGAGTTGTACGGAGAGAATGGAGATTTGCTATGCGAGTGTACGTGTAATTATTTTACGTTCACGCAAGAGAAAGCGGAACGGGATCTGGGATTTGTGCACTCGGAGGTGGAAGAAAAAGATTATACGTGGGAAGAAGCAGTACGATTATGAAAGAGTTAAAATGTCCGAAATGCGGGAGCACGTTCACAGTGGACGAAGCGGATTATGCGCTGTTGCTCAGTCAGGTAAAGAACCGCGAGTTTGATGCGGAGTTAAGTCGTCGTGTGCATGAGATGGAGCAGACGCAGCAGTTGCGCATGGATATGCAGGTGCAAGCTTTGCAAGCGCAGATAGCGCAAGCGGAGCAGACGAAGCAGTTGGCTGTGGCGCAGGTAAGACAGAAAGCGACGGAGGAATATCTGAAGAAAGATCAGGAGTTATCGACCTTACGTACGCAGATGAATGAGCAGTTGAAGGCGATGCAGGAACAGGTGGCGTACTACAAAGATATGAAGTTGAAACTGAGTACGAAGATGGTGGGTGAGACGCTGGAGCAGCACTGTGCCACAGAGTTTGCCCGGATTCGGCCTTTATTCCCGAATGCGTACTTTGAGAAGGACAATGAGGTGGTGGAAGGAACGAAAGGAGATTTTGTGTTTAGGGACAAGAGTGAGGATGGGGTTGAGTACGTATCAATCATGTTTGAGATGAAGAACGAGAACGACGAGACAGCGACCAAGCATAAGAACGAGGATTTCCTTAGTAAATTAGATGCGGACCGGAAGAAGAAGGGGTGCGAGTATGCGGTACTGGTTTCGCTGTTAGAGCCGGAGAGTGAGTTATACAACGGAGGTATTGTGGATATGAGTCACCGATTTGAGAAGATGTACGTGATTCGTCCGCAGTTTTTTGTTCCGTTGATCACCTTGCTATGTCAGACGAGTCGAAAAAGTCTGGAGGCAAAGCGGGAGTTGGCCTTGGTGAAGGCGCAGCAGATCGACGTTACGAATTTCGAGGAGAAGCTGATGGCTTTCAAGGACGGATTTACGCGGAATGTGCGGTTGGCGAATGATCGATTCCAGGATGCGATAGATGAGATTGACAAGACGATAGCGCATCTGACGAAGGTACGAGAGAACCTGATCAAGTCGGGAGACAACCTGAATGCTGCAGATAAGAAATTGCAAGAGGTGACGGTGAAGCGGTTGACGTATGGGAATCCGACAATGAAGGCGATGTTTGATAATGTTGAACGTTGAATGTTGAAAGTTTAAAGAAATTCACAGATATGAATGTAAATTATTTGGAGGGGAGACATATAGGTCTCACTCAGGAAGATGAGAAGCGGATGTTAGAGGCAGTAGGTGCCGAGTCGATGGAGGCATTGGTGAGAGAGACGATGCCGGATGATATCGTGTTGCCGGAACCGATTGAACTGGATGAGCCGCTTACGGAGCAGAAGCAGTTGGAAAATGCGGAGGAGCTGTTGGCTGAAAACATTCCGGCACGTTCGTATATCGGACGGGGATGGTACGGCACGATTACTCCGGCCGTGATTCGGAGGAACATGCTGGAGAACCCGGTTTGGTACACGAGTTACACACCGTACCAGGCAGAGGTGAGTCAAGGCCGACTGGAGGCGCTGTTTGTTTATCAGACGATGATCAGCGATTTGACGGGACTGCCGTTGGCTAACTGTTCGTTGCTGGACGAGGCTACGGCTGCTGCGGAATCCGTTACTATGATGAGGAACTTACGGAGCCGCGAACAAATGAAGGCGAACGTAAGGAAGGTGTTTGTGGACGAGAAAGTATGGCCGAACACGCTGTCGGTGCTGCGTACCCGTGCGAAGGGACAGGATATCGAGTTGGTGGTAGGTCGTTACGCGGATTTCGAACCGAATGAGGAATATTTCGGTGCGCTGGTTCAATGGCCGAACAGTGACGGAGCGATAGAGGACTACGAGGCATTCATCGAGGACTGTCATACTGCGGGATTGAAAGTGACGGTGGTGGCTGATCTGATGGCATTGGCGTTGCTCAAGCCGCTGGATGCGGATATTATGTGTGGTACTGCTCAGCGGTTCGGTTTGCCGATGGGATTCGGTGGCCCGACAGCGGGATATATGGCGACGCGGGATGAGTTCAAGCGCGAGATGCCGGGACGTATCATCGGATTGAGTAAGGATAAATACGAACATCCGGCATACCGATTGGCGCTGCAGACGCGTGAGCAACATATCAAACGCGAACGTGCTACGTCGAATATCTGTACCGCAGAGGCGCTGTCAGCTATGATGGCCGGTATGTACGGTGTGTACCACGGTGCAGAAGGTATCCGCGAGATTGCGGAGGGCATTCATGGGAAGGCTGTGTACCTGAGCGAGATGTTGCAAGCATATGGATATGAGCAGGAGAATAGTGAATTTTTCGATTCTCTCAAAATTCGGGTGAATGATGAATGGATGAAAGGATTAAGGGAGAAGGCTGAGGAATTGGGTATTAACCTGTATTACGATGCGGAAGGATGGGTTGGACTGTCGATTGATGAGACAGTGGATGTGGATGATATGAATGACTTGATCGAGTTGTTCGCCGAAGCGAGTGGTAACATGCCGCAGTACGAGGAGAGTGATGAGGCGTTTGAAGGACTGTGGGCAATCGACGAGAGTAGGGTTCGTACCGTGGATTATATGCAAGCGGAGGTATTCCAGAAATACCATACGGAGACGGAGTTGATGCGTTATCTGAAGCGTCTGGATCGGAAGGACATCTCATTAGCGACGTCGATGATCCCGTTGGGCAGTTGCACGATGAAGTTAAACCCTGCGGCAGCGATGATCCCTATCACGATGAGCGGTGCGACGAACGTGCATCCTTTGGCTCCGGAAGAGCAGACGGAGGGATATCGCGTGATCATGGAGCAATTGAAAGGACAGCTGTGTGCCATCACGGGATTTGACGCTTGCACCCTGCAGCCGACATCTGGTGCTGCCGGTGAATATACGGGTTTGGTAGTGATTCGGGAGTGGTTGCACCGAAAGGGACAGGATGCACGTAAGGTGCTGCTGATTCCTGCTTCGGCGCATGGCACGAACCCCGCATCGTGTGTGCAAGCCGGGTTTGAACCTTGTGTGGTCAAATGCGATGAGCAGGGTAATACGGACCTTGCGGACTGGAAAGCGAAAGCGGAGGAGAATAGGGAGGTGCTGGCAGGATGTATGATCACGTATCCCTCGACGCATGGTATCTTCGAGCAAGCTATCCGTGCGATGATTGCCGCGGTGCATGAGAACGGTGGTTTGGTGTATATGGATGGCGCGAACATGAACGCGCAGATCGGTTGGACCAATCCGGCTTATATCGGTGCGGATGTATGTCACTTGAATCTGCATAAGTCGTTTGCCTCGCCTCACGGAGGTGGTGGCCCGGGTGCTGGTGCGGTATGTTGTACGAAGGCACTGGCTGACTGTCTGCCGACGGAGGATGCGAACCGCGTGAGTGCGGCGTTGTACGGCAATGCCGATATGGCGTTGATCTCGTGGGGGTATATCGCGATGATGGGTGCAGAAGGACTGAAGCATGCCACAGCAGCGGCTATCCTGAGTGCCAACTATATGGCCAAACGACTGAAGGATGCGTACGGCATTGTGTACACGGGTGCTACGGGACGCGTAGGGCATGAGTTGATTTTGGATTGCCGACAATTCCATGCTGCGGGTATCACGGAAGCGGATATCGCGAAGCGTCTGATGGACTACGGATACCATGCTCCGACCTTGTCTTTCCCGGTTCACGGTACGCTGATGGTAGAGCCGACGGAGAGTGAGTCGTTAGAGGAGTTGGATCGTTTCTGCGACGTACTGCTGCAGATTCGTCAGGAGATAGCGGATATTGAGAATGGAAAGGCTGATAAAGTTGATAATGTGTTAGTTAGCGCGCCGCACCCCGAATACGAAGTGGTTGCAGACAAATGGAATCACCCCTATTCGCGTCAACAAGCCGCTTATCCGACTCAGTGGGTAGCTGAGACGAAGTTCTGGTGTCCGGTAGGCAGAGTGGATAATGGATGGGGAGATAGAAATCTCATTGCTAGATTATAGATTTAAGATTGAAGATTTTAGATTTGTGATTGCAGATGTTTCGCTTTAATCAATATGTGAACCCACATACGGCTCCGCAGAAGTCGCGGATGCGGACGGTGTTTGAGTACCTGGTGATCATCATCGGTATCGCTCCGATGGCGCTGATGGTGAACTGGGTACTACTGCCGCATGCGTTTGTGGGTGGTGGTTTGACGGGTATCTGTTCAGCCATCTACTACATGACAGGTGGTTGGTTCGAGGGTTTGTTTCCGGAGTACGGAGGTGCGATACCGGTTTGGTTAACGACGTTTGTATTCAACGCGATACTGCTCCTGATAGCCGGACTGACGGTAGGGTGGAAATTCTGCATCCGTACGATGGTGGGTGTGGTAGCCATCTCGTTTTGGTACCGTGTGATCCCGATTTTGCCGGAACCGCTGATAGCTGATCCGTGGTTAGGTGCGATTATTGGTGGATTTGTGTTTGGCTTGAGTCTGGGATGTGTGTTGGCAGCGAACGGTTCGTCAGGAGGTACGGATATTGTGGCGATGATCGTGAATAATTACCGCGATATCTCGTTGGGCAATATCATGTTGCTCTGCGATGTGCTGATCATCGCGTCGGCATTCTTCTTGCCCTTACCGGCATCAATGCAGGAGGAAGGGGCGAACCCGATGTATCTGCAGATCAAGCGTGTGTTATGCGGTGTGGCGATGACGGTTTCGTACACAGCTGCGGTGGACTGGTTGATGGCTAGGTTGCATAGGAGCGTGCATTTCTTGATTTACTCGTCCAAGTACGATGAGATAGCTACGGCTATCAATACGACGGTGAACCGGGGTGTGACGGTGCTGGACGGAACGGGTTGGTACTCGAAGAAACCGGTGAAGGTGATCTCGGTGCTGGTTCGCAAGCCGGAGAGTTCCCTGGTGTTGGGTTTGATTCATGAGATTGATCCGAATGCACTGGTGAGCTTTGCAGATGTGGGAGGCGTGTTCGGACTGGGATTTGATAAGATAAAAGGGCAGTGAGGGATTTCTACGTAATCCCAACAATCTGCCGATGGCATCTTGTGCAAACAAAAAAGAACAATTTGCTTGCTTGAGTGAACTCAGACAGACAAATCATTCTTTTTGCTTGCGGAGAGTGAGGGATTCGAACCCCCGATACGACGTAATGCGTATACCGCATTTCGAGTGCGGCTCTTTCGACCACTCAGACAACTCTCCGGACGAAAAAGCGTGCAAAGGTACAACATTTTTTGCATATAACCAAATTTTTTTGCATTTTTCTGCATTATTTGGCACGATTTTCGCAGAAACGAGTGCAAAAGGACTAAAAATACAGTGAATATGAAGCAGATTTTGATTCTTATGGCAGCCGTGATGATGAGTTTGTCAGCTGCTCAAGCATGTGCCAAGAAAGCGCCGAAGGCTGTGTCGGAAGCGATGCCGCTGACGGTGATTGTGACGGATACGACGCAAGCCTTGTTAGCGGACGCAGAGGTGCGGATCGGTAAGACGGTGCTGCGTACGTCGTTTGACGGAAAGGTGGAGATAGGTTCGGAACTATGGACGAGAGGAAAGACGCTGACGATTCGTTGCAAGGGGTATAAGGTGAAGAAAGTGCGTGTGGATGATGCGCTGATGATAGTGCCGTTGACACCGAAAGCCGTGAAGGCGACGAAGGATTATGGGGTACGGTACCACACCTTAGGTGGCGTGAAAGCGTTACGGTACGACAAGGCAGAAGTTCGTTTGGCAGCTGCCGCACCGATGGATTATATGGTGGAAGCGGAAGAGATGGCTATGCCTAGAATGACAGATGCAGTAGCCAATAACGCATCGGCCGGACTGCTGACAGCAGGGGAAGTGAATGACTTCAGCCAATGGAACAGTTGGGCGCGTTACCTGCAGAAAACGGAGGCGTATCAGAAGATCTGGGGGATGGTACCGCAACATCGGTACACGTTGCAGGTGACCAATAAGAACGGCTATCCGATAGCCAATTATCCGGTGCAACTGAAAGATAAAGAGGGAAATACAATCTTCCAAGCGCTGACGGACAATACGGGGAAAGCGGAGCTGTGGGGGGATTTAACGGTGAGCGGTGAACGGTTAGCGGTTAACGGAGAGTGGAAAGAGGGGTTGAATACGATTGTGGTGGATGAGCCGTGCGAGGCATCGGACGGAGTGGATGTGGTGTTTGTATTCGATGCCACGGGTTCGATGGGCGATGAGTTACGGTACTTGCAAGCCGAGATGAAGGATGTGATTGCGCGAGCCAAAGAGGCGACGGGTGGTTTGGATATTCGTACCGGAGCCGTTGTTTACCGGGATCACGGGGATGAGTACCTGACGCGTATCTCGCGTTTGACGAAGGACATAGCGACCACGCAGCGGTTCATTGACAAGCAGGAGGCAAACGGAGGAGGTGACTATCCGGAGGCAGTGCCGGAAGCGCTGATGGCAGCCTTGAACAGTGCGGGATGGGATTCTAACGCGCGTACACGCGTCGCGTTCCTTATATTAGATGCACCGTGTCACGAGGACAGTGCGACATTGGCATTGCTGCACGAGCAGATCCTGAATGCAGCGGCACTGGGTGTACGGATTGTGCCGGTGGTTTGCAGCGGTATCGGAGACAGCGGGGAGTACCTGCTACGTATGATGGCGTTGACGACAAACGGTACGTCATTCTTCCTGACGGATGACTCGGGAATAGGATTGACGCACCATAAGCCGACGACGGACAGTCTGAAGGTAGAGCACCTGAATGACATGATGGTGAGGACGATCGTGACTTACAGTCTGATGCCGGATTGCATCGGAGGACATTGGCATGAAGAAATGACGGAGATGGATGATACGTTCGTGCCTAATCCGTTTGAGATCAAAGATTTGACGGAAGAGGAAATAGCGCAGAAAGACTCGCGAACGACGCTGTATATACTGGATATATCCGGAAAGTTGATTCGGGTGTATGAGGGAAATCTGGAGGATGCCGGAGAAAGCGAGTTGGCACGACTGCGGCTGCAGTTATCCACGGGTGTGTACTTCATCAAGGCATTTTATGACGGGGTATGGCACACGAAAAAGATCTTGGTACATTAAAGAACAGAGATATGATCAAAGTAGCAATTTTAGGGTACGGCAATATCGGCCGTGCTGCTGAAGAAGCGGTGAAAGCGGCACCGGACATGGAGTTGGCCGGAGTGTATCACCACGATGACTGTCTGGACTGCATGGATGCGGATGTGGCATTGGTTTGCACGCCTACGCGGGAAGTGCAGTCGTTTGCCACAGTGTTGGCAGGACGTGGGATCTGCACGGTGGACAGTTTTGATATCCACGGCCAGATATGGCACTTGCGCGAGAGCTTAGACGCTGTATGTCAGGCACATAAGAGTGTGAGTGTGATTTCGGCAGGATGGGATCCTGGAAGCGACAGTATGGTGCGTGCTATCCTGATGGCATTGGCACCGAAGGGCTTGACGTACACCAATTTCGGTCCCGGAAGAAGTATGGGGCATACAGTAGCCGCTAAGAGTAAGCCGGGAGTGAAGAACGCGCTGAGTATGACGATACCGTTGGGTACGGGAATCCATCGGAGAATGGTGTATGTGGAGCTGGAAGAAGGCGCGGAATTCAAGGCTGTGGAAGCGGCTATTCTGGCCGATGACTATTTTGCACACGACGAGACGCATGTGATTGAGGTAGAGAGCGTGGATGCGCTCAATAACGTAGCGCATGGGGTGAATCTGGTGCGTAACGGGGTGAGCGGAAATACGCACAATCAGCGATTTGAATTCAATATGACGATAAATAACCCGGCTTTGACGGGACAGGTGATGGTGAGTTGTGCCAGAGCCGCGATGCGTATGAAAGCGCGTGGGTCTTACGGGGCAAAGACGATGATTGAGTTGGCGCCGATTGACTTGTTACCGGGTTCAACGCAAGAGAATGTAAGGGCATTGGTTTAAAGAAAATGGCAACAAACAAACCCTATCTAGACAATAACGGAAAAGCGCTGCCGTACCCCTGGTTGATCAACACGATGCTGATGCTGGTTGGGGGAATGCAGACGCTGAGACTGCGGTTCTGGAGCCGCAAGCCGCGTCATACGGCCGAGAAGACGCTGCGTGATATATTGACGATCTCGCGGGATACCGTGTATGGGCAGGAGCATCATTTTGATCGAATCCTGAGTGCGACAAGTGCGGAGGACTTATTTAGGCTGTACCGCTTGTATGTACCGGTGAATAACAGTTTTGAGACGCTCAGGCCTTACGTGGAGCGGCATAAACACGGAGAGGAGGACGTGCTTTTCCCCGGTAAACCGCAGATGTATGCAACGACGTCGGGTACGACGAGTGAACCCAAATGGATCCCGATGACGCGCAAGTATCTGAAGGATGTGTACGGGAAGATGAGTCATATCTGGACGTGGAATTTCGTCAAGCACCGCAGTCGTATTTTCGGTGGGCATATCTTCACAACGGTAGGTAAGGAATGCGAGGGGTACGCACCGGACGGGACCTTGTTTGGCGCAGTGAGCGGTGTGCTGGTGCGCGATATCCCGCAGATCATCAAGAAACACTATACGGCTCCTGCTTCCGTCATGTCCATCCCGGACTACGGTACGCGTAACTACGTGCTGATGCGTCTGGCCTTGCAGCACCGCGACGTGACATTATGGGCAACAGCTAACCCATCCACGATCTTGGAGTTGCTCCGTGCATTGAACGAGAACACGGACGAGATGCTCAATGATATCGAGAAGGGTACGATTTGCGAGGACTTTGATATCCCGTATGAGATCCGGTCCGAGTTGGACGCCTATATCTCGCCCCAACCGGAGAGAGCGGCAGAGCTACGGCAGATCCTGGCCGAGAAGGGACATCTGTATCCGCGGGATTTCTGGCCGTGGTTGCAATATCTAAGTACTTGGAAATGTGGAAACACGAAGATCTACATGGATAAGTATATGGAGCAATTCGACTGGGATAAGACATTCTATCAGGAGTTGGGCTATATCGCGACGGAGTGCCGTTTCGGGTTCGCGCTGGACGACAGCAACGAGAGTGTGCTCTTCCCGCAATTCCATTATTATGAGTTCGTGGAGGAGAGTGAGTTGGACAGTCCGCGCAAGCATTTTCTGCAAATCGACGAACTGGAGATGGGCAAGCGCTACTGCGCGTATGTGACGACCTATTCGGGGCTTTTCCGATACAATATGAACGATCTGGTGGAGGTAGGAGGATTCTACAAGAACACCCCCACAGTGCATATGGTGAGCAAGGTGAACGGAATCGTATCGATGACGGGAGAGAAGCTGTACGAACCGCAATTCATGGACGCGGTGCACAAGGCCGAAGAGGAGACGGGAATCAAGACGAAGTTCTTTGTGGGATTTGCAGATGTGGAGGAGTCCTGTTACCATTTCTACTATGAGTTTGAGAACGAGAAGATCCGTCAGGCTCAAGCGGAGGAGTTCACGAAGGTGGTGGATGAAAAACTGCAGCAGATCAATCTGGAATACGAGAGCAAACGGCAGTCTTTCCGTCTGCATGATCCGCAGACGCATATCTTGCTGTCCAATGCCTATGCGCGATTCAAAGCCGCATGTCTGAAGGACGGATTTAGGGACGGACAATTCAAATTCAACCTGCTGATGCAGGACGAGAAACGCCGAACAAAGTTTAACCTGCTGCAACGCTGGGAGACGCGTATGGAGCAATTCAGTCAAAGTATTATCGATACCGCAGATGAAATCGACAATAGACGCAAAGAACGTGCTAAGCGGCGTGCAAGCCGTCGTGTTTGATCTCGACGGCACGTTGTACGACAAGCGGTGTTTGGCCAAACGTATGGTCAGACGCCTCTGGTGGTGCTTGCCGCTGATGCTCACGGATCGGTTGGCCAAGGGTAGGGTATGGCGCTGGATCGTGTCCACCAGATGGCATCGGAAGGTGTATCTGAAGACAATGACGGAATTGATTGAAAAGCATTGTCCGCGACGCGAAGAGGTGATTGAATTGGCGCAGACTGCTCATCGCATGGGTTTAAAGACGGCAATTTATTCGGACTATGGGGCTGTGGAAGAGAAATTGGAGGCGCTGAAAGTGGATACGGAAAATTTTGATTTGCTTATCACGGCACCGGAGTTGGGGGGATTGAAGCCTTCTAAAGAATGTGCGATGCAAGTGCTGGAGCGATTAGGTGCAAAACCCGAGACAACACTCTTTGTGGGGGATCGGGATGAGAAAGACGGAGCGGCAGCACGGAGTGTGGGAGCGAAGTTTTTATGGGTGAATGGCGAATGGTGAATGGCGAATGGAAAATAAACGATATATCGATTTGAAAGTGACACCGGGGACGTATGTACCACCGGTGAAGACGGACTATCCGGAGGATGATCCGTACGAAAAGATGCATAAACCGGTGTATGATCGGGACTATCTGCCGGTGGATGCTAACTATCCGTATGTGGATGACACCTGGCAGAACCGCTTGCGGATCTGGTGCGGGTATCATATCGTGCTGCGGTTACTGGGCATTAGTTTGCGGTTCAAATACGGCCTTCGTTGGCAGGGAAAGGAGCGGTTGAAACCCTATAAGGAGCAGCTCAAGAACGGGGCTATCACGGTGGCGAATCACTGCTATCGGCATGACTGCGCATCGGTGCTGACAGCACTGCATGCAGGGCATCATCGACGCATCCCGATGTTCGCGCCGAACTTCCGCACCAAGGATCAGATCTATTTGCGTATTATCGGGGGTATACCCATTCCGGCACCGGAAGAGGGGCTGAGCGCGATGAAGGCGTTCAACGGTGCTTTCGATGAGTTTCACCGTCGCGGCTACTGGTTTCATATCTTCCCCGAAGCCAAACGCTGGGACTGGTACAAACCCCTGCGTCCCTTCCAGAAAGGGGCGTTCACGATGTCATATAAGTACAACATGCCTATCGTTCCCTGCGCAGTGACGTATCGGGAGCGGAAGGGTATTTTTAAGCTCTTCGGCCCTGCTGATGAACCCCTTATCACAGTGGTGATCGGTGAACCGATCTTGCCGGATACGACCCAACCGAGGGCTGCAGAAGTAGAACGACTATTAGATGCTACGCATCAGCGCATATGTCAGTTAGCGGGAATAGAACACAATACGTGGCCGTCGCAGCTCTGATAGCCTCGATGGTGATCTGGTCCGTGAGCGGCATCGCTATCAAACATGCGTTAGCGGTGCTGCCTCCGTTCACACTGATCGTGATGCGGTTCGTGCCGTCGGTGCTGCTGATGCTGATCATCGGGTTGATCTGCCGCAAGAATGCCTTGTTCGGCTTGCAAAAACTGGAGTGGCGGGACTTGCCTTTGTTTCTTATCGCGGGATTCTGTCAACCTTTTCTGTATTATCTGCTGGAGACGTTTACGTACGATGCGCTGCACAGTCCGACGATAGCCGAGACATTGTTATCGACGAGTCCGTTGCTCAGTCCGCTCTTTGCGGCCGTATTGCTGCGCGAACGGGTGACGCGGAACAACATCATCGGTATCGTGATCTCCACATTGGGTGTTTTTGCCTTGACGTTAGTGGGTAGCAGTGACTATTCGATCGGAAACTACTGGGGTGTGTTACTCGCTTTTGCAGCCGTGTCGGCTGCCGTGGTGGACAGCATCATGATGCGCAAAGTGCCGGAAAGGTATAGTTCGCTGTCCTTCATTTTCTATGCCCAGTTGATCAGTCTGTGTTTCTTTTTGCCGATTTGGTGGATTAAAGAAGGACCTCAAACCATTTACCAATTACCAATTACCATTTACCAATCCGAGATGCAAATCGCGCTCGGCTGCGTGGCATATCTGACGGTTTTTGCGAGTGTGATAGCGTTCATCTTGTTCTGTTTTGCATTACGCAGAGTAGGGGTGACGCAAGCCAATGCCTTCAATAATATCCGTCCGGCTTTCACGGCTTTATGGATGTGGCTGTTCTTCAGCGAACATCTGCCGATGGGCAAGTGGATAGGTATGATTATAATCATTTTGGGACTTTTTATATGCCAAAAACAAGAAAAAGTGCACAATTATTAAGATTTATTTGGTAATACGAATATTTATTCGTAACTTTGTGCGCTTTTTTTGATTTGCTAAATAACAAACAATTATGCCGATAGAGAATATTTACTCGATTGATTTCTTTTACGACCTGCTCTACATCATGTTCATTGTAGGGTTTGTGGTATTTGTGTCGTTGTATTTTGTGGACGCAGGTTATGGAAAAATGCGTTCGGAGAAATGGGGACCGGCTATCAATAACAAAGTAGGCTGGCTGCTGATGGAGTGTCCGGTATTCCTGGTGATGCTGTACTTGTATTTCAAGTCTTTCCCGCTGTATGGGGGTGTGACCAAACAAGCACCGTACTGGTTATTTTTCCTGATTTTCGAGTTCCATTATTTCCAACGTTCGTTCATCTTCCCCTTCCTGCTGAAGGGCAAGAGCAAGATGCCGGTGGTGATCATGTTTCTCTCGGTGGCATGGAACCTGATCAACGGGTATATCCAGGGCTATTGGCTGTTCCATCTAGCTCCGCAGCATTATCCGGAACTCTATACATCGACTTGGGTAACCAGTCCGCAGTTCATTGCCGGTACGCTGATCTTCATTGTCGGATGGATCATCAACATGCATTCGGACTATGTGATCCGTCATCTGCGTCAGCCGGGGGATACGAACCATTACCTGCCCAAGAAAGGTATGTATAAATATGTGACGAGTGCGAACTATCTGGGTGAGATCACGGAGTGGCTTGGTTTTGCTATCTTGACTTGGTCGTTGGCGGGACTGCTGTTCTTCTGGTTCAGCTGCTGCAACCTCGTGCCGCGTGCCAACTCGATCTACAACAAGTACGAGGAGGAGTTCCCCGATGAGTTTGATCGTAAAAAACTGAAACGAATCATTCCGTTTATTTATTAATTTTGAAATGACCAATAACAAATGACCAATAACAAATTATTTTCTCCCTATCAATTGGGACCTATCACGCTGCGGAATCGTATTATCCGCAGCGCTGCTTTTGAAAATATGTGCCGTGGGAATGCGCCTACGCAGGAGTTGCAGGACTACCATGTGAGTGTAGCCCGCGGTGGAGTTGGAATGACGACGGTGGCGTATTGTGCAGTGGATCTGAGCGGTGTGTCGTTTGACGGACAGCTCTATGTGCGGCCGGAGATCATTCCGGATATGAGAAAGTTGACGGATGCTATCCATGCGGAGGGTGCCAAAGCAAGTATCCAGTTGGGTCACTGCGGCAACATGACGCATTTCTACACCTGTCATTGTATGCCGGTGAGTGCCGATACGTGGTTTAACCTCTACAGTCCGACGATCCACCGTCGTCTGAAGGTGTCGGAGATTAAATACATGGTGCAGAAGTTCGGTGAGGCAGTGGACTGGGCCCGCGAGTGCGGATTTGACTGCGTGGAGATCCATGCCGGACATGCGTATCTGATCTCGCAGTTCATCTCTCCGCGCACCAACCACCGTCATGATGCGTATGGAGGAAGCTTTGAGAACCGCGTACGATTCATGAACGAAGTGCTGGATGCCGTGATGGAGCATGCCAAAGATGACATGGCCGTAGTGGTGAAGACGAACATGTGGGATGATTGCTGGCGCGGTGTGTCCGTAGAAGAGGGTATCAAGGTGGCGCAAGAGATCATCAAGCATAAGGTGCACGGAATCGTGCTCTCCGGTGGTACGGTGAGCCGCAGTCCGATGACGATCTTAGGCGGCGCGATGCCGTACAAGACGCTGGCACACTATATGAACATGAAATCGTTCTGGTGGCTCAAGGCAGCGCTCAATATCCCCGGTGTGGCGGCTATCATGACGCCTACGGTGCCGTTTAAGGAACTGTATTTCATGGAGAAAGCCAAGATCTTCCAAAAGGCGCTCGAATCAACAATCACCAATAACCAATCACCAATCACCCTTATCTACGTAGGTGGTGTGCAGAGTGGCGATAACTGTCAGAAGATCATGGACGAGGGCTTTGAGCTTTTCCAGATAGCGCATGTACTGATCAAGGATCCGGATTTTGTGAAACATGTACAGGCCAATCCGCATTATCATGCCGGATGCAAACGCTCCAACTACTGCGTGGGACGTATGTACAGCAAGAATATGAAATGTCATGAGTGCGTGGAGCGCGACGGAGAGACGATCGCACCGCGTATTCAACGAGAGATAGCTAAATTGGAGAAAGATGCTGAGCTTAGTAACAGGAGCAAGTAGCGGTATAGGCTTGCAGTACGCCACCCAGTTGGCGCGGGACTATCAATTGGATCTGCTGCTGGTCAGTAACCAGGAGAAAGAGTTGGCGCAGGTGGCCAAGGATCTGGCGGATACCTACGGGGTGAAGACTATCGCCCATTATGCGGATCTGAGTAAGACGGATGCGGCGGAGAACCTCTATGCATGGTGCAAAGAGCAGCAGCTGGAGGTGGACGTGCTGATCAATAATGCGGGTGTGTTCTTTTTCAACGAGTACTGTCAGACGGACCTGAAACGCATCGACCTGATGCTGCAACTGCATGTGGTGACGGTGGCGAAGATGACGCGTCTCTTTGCAGCCGACATGTGTGCACGCAGAAACGGGTATATACTGAATATGAGTTCGATGTCGGCCTGGATGGCGATGCCGGGAATTCAGACCTATAATGCCACCAAAGCCTTCATCTATAATTTCTCGAAGTCCTTGTGGTACGAACTCAAGCCGTACAACGTGCATATCACCGTCATGGCACCGGGAGCCGTGGATACAGGGCTCTTCGGACTGGCACCGAGACTGCGTAAGTTAGCGGTGAACCTGACGGTTTCCATACCGCCTGAGAAACTGGTGAAGCGAGCATTAAAGAAACTCTTCAAGGGCAAGAAAGCGGACACTCCGGGTTTCATCAACTGGCTCTCCACGCCCTTCCTCAAGCATACGCCGGACTGGGTGCTCTTCTTAGCGATGAAGAAACTCAAACAATTCATGCACTAATTATGAAACGATTTATCACATTATGCAGTGCGGGTGTTTTTGCGCTCGCACTGTGTGCAAATGTCATCACTTATACGGCTGATGATGTGTCGGTTTTTCCGAATCCCGAGAGGGGTTTTACGGATGAGTTAGGCGGTGAGTTAGCCTTGACGGATAGCAAGAACCACGTCGTGAAAGCAGAGGAGGATTGGTATTTTGATCCTGAAGATGAGAAGTATGCGGAGCGGCAGAATCAGTCTCTGGTGATGCTGATGTATTACCTGAAGAACTACAAGACGAAGGACCTGTCGAATAAGATCCTGCAAGGCTTCGATGAGGATATGCAGGCACTGCGGGAGCATGGCTTTAAGTGCGTGCTGCGGTTTGCGTATGACTGGAATAGCAAGAACGATGCCGATACGACTTGGGCGCTACGGCATATTGAGCAACTGGCTCCGCATCTGGAGGCGAATAAGGACGTGATCTATGTGCTGGAAGCGGGTTTTGTGGGGCGCTGGGGCGAGTGGTACTACAGCGCCAATTACGAAAATGAGACCCAGGAACTAAATGCCAAACGGCGTCGTATCATAGAGGCGCTGTTAGCCGCTTGTCCGCAGGATCGATTTTTGCTCACCCGCTATGCGATGATCAAAACCGGGTATCTGGGAGATACGGATGCACTGGACAGAGTAGAGGCGTTTAGCGGCACCGACAGAGCCCGACTGGGGTATCATAACGATGCTTTTCTCAATGCCTGGGGCAATGACGGAACCTACGATGACGGGGCCGGAAGTTATGAGCAGATGCGGCAATATATCGCGCAAGAGACGCTATACGTGCCCAATGGAGGAGAGACGAATGTGGAGGATAAGAACTTGGCTGCTATCGTGGCACAACAGGATACGACCTTGGCGGAGTTACGCCGTTTTCACTGGTCTTTCTGCGGGGCAGAGTATTCCGAGGATGTGACCAATAAATGGCGCACCAACGGTACGTTCGAAGAGATGAACCGCGTGTTGGGGTATCGCTTTCAGTTGGTCAACGCCACCTTGCCGGAGACAGCCCAAGCGGGAAGTTCTATGTCGGTACAGATCGAATTGGTCAATAAAGGCTGTGCACCGATCTATAACCCGCGACCGGTGTATCTGGTGTTGAGAGATCAGCAGTCAGCATACAGTATTCAGCTTTCTGTGGATCCGCGCAGGTGGGTGCCGGGACAACTGTTGGCAATTAGCGAATTGGTGACGATCCCTGCCGATATCCCTGCCGGTACGTATGATCTTTACCTGCATTTGCCGGATGCGGCTGCAAGTTTGGCAGCTGATCCGCGGTATGCGGTGCGGTTCGCAAATGAAGGTACATGGGATGCCGCGACGGGAATGAATGATCTGCAGACTTCGGTTACCGTCACCGAGGGACAAGGGCAGGGGATGGAACAAACAAAAACCGCTCCGCAAGTACATAAAGAACTGCGAAACGGTCGGTTGGTTATCCGCAAAGGGAATTCGTGCTTTAATGTGCTGGGAATAAAACTATTGTAGCTCCTTTATTGCACGCTTGAGTTCATCATCGAAGCGGATGTTATAGGCTGCTTGACCCCGTTGGTAGTAATAACGAAGCACTATCTCGGAGCCAAGCATCTTTTTTACTTCGTCCTTATTGCGCTCAATAGCAGTCCGAAAATCGGGTTGCAGCATGGGTTTGAGCGCTTCCAGTCGGGTAAGGGTAGTGGAGTCGATATCTTCGTGCTTGGCCATCTTGATCATGTCGTCGAAGAACTTACCGGTTTCGGTCTTGTAAGTAAATCCGCGTTCCTCGAGCCAGTTGCAGAAATCCGCTATCTCTTCGTCTGTCAGTTCGAATACCTCGGGGCGCGCAATGCTGTCGTGCAAGCGGTGGTAGCGGGTGGCATAGTCAAAGAAATAATGATCCATGTACAGCGTATAGCAGATATCCACCTTGCCGCTGTCGTTGAGCTCGATATCCGGCCGGATACCCACACCTTGGATGCAACTGTCGGAGGGCAGGTAGTACTTGCTGGTGGTGACTTTGACATGTCCGCCGTAGGCGATAGGACGTACATTCTGCACGAGTCCTTTGCCAAAAGTCTTCTGACCCACTAACTTAGCCCGTCCCAGGTCCTTGAGAGCGCCGGAAACAATCTCGGATGCCGAAGCGGAGTTCTTATCCACAAGCAAAACCAGCGGCAACTCTTTGTAGCGGGGGTTATTGCGCGTCTTATAGACGCGGTTGGTCATCGGGGCCCGTCCACGGGTCTCTACGATCTTTGTATCCCGATCGACAAAGAGGTTGACTATCTGCAGTGCCTCATCCACGATACCGCCTCCGTTCCCGCGCAGATCGATGATCAGTTGGCGTGCCCCGCGGGCATAGTAGAGATCATCCAAGGCATTGGTCAGGGCTTGCGCAGAACCCTCCGTGAACTCATTGAAAGCGATGTATCCCACAGGTTGGGGCAGGGTGTCTGCGGTGATCACGGTGTAGTAACTGACGGGTTCCAGATGGATATCCTCGCGAACGATGGACACCTTGAAGGGTTTAGCAATGCCTTCCCGCTCAATCTCCAGTACGACGGTGGTGCCTGGTTCTCCGCGCAGGTTATTACTTACCTCGTTCACTTTCAGTCCTTTAGTCGTCTTGCCGTCGATAGAGAGGATCTTGTCTCCCGCTTCGATACCGGCCCGTTGCGCGGGTTTGCCTTCATACGGATTGACGGCGTAGGTAGCGCTGTCGCGTTGCTGTATGATGGATCCGATGCCGCCGTACTTGCCTTGCGTCATCATACGCAGGTCGTCGTCTTTCTTCTTGGGGAAATAGACAGTGTACCGGTCGAGCTTCTGCAGCATGGCGCCGATAGCGGCTTCCGTCATGGTCTCGTAGGCCAAGGTATCGACATAGTTGACATCCACCTGGCGCATGACGTCGGTGAAGATATCGATACACTCGTTGGCGCGAGTGGTTTTTTGTTTGTCCTGCGCCTGTAGATTAACGCAGAGTATTAGGCACAAAATCGCTAACGTCTTTTCCATAAGCGTAGAGATCACGAACTAAAGTAGAAGAAATATGTGCATATTCGGGACGGGTGTAAAGTATGATCGTCTCCACGCCGCCTAACTGCTTATTGGCTTCGGCCATGTTCCGTTCGTACTCGAAGTCACCGATGCAACGCATGCCGCGTAAGATGAATGGTGCATCGTTCTCTTTGGCAAAATCGACGGTCAGGCAGTCGTAGATAGCTACCTTCACACGGGGTTCGTCCGCAAAGATCTTACGAATCGCTTCTTCCCGTTCGCGGATAGGGAAGGTTTCTTTTTTGGTACTGTTTCGACCGATGCTGATGATGATCTCGTCGAAGAGATCCAGACCACGCTTGACGATGTCGTAGTGGCCTACGGTAAAGGGATCAAACGATCCCGGAAATATTGCTCTTTTCATTTCACTAAACTTTCAACGTTAATCTTTAAACTTTTCTGGAAATTTATTTCCGGAAACTTATACATCTCGTAGAGTTTTTCGCGTAAGAAGGCTTCGTCCTTATTGGGGATGTCTATCTTCGCGAGCCGACTCTCGATATACTGATCAAATTCCGTGCCACGCTCAAAGATCTCGTATCCGCGGTGGATGTGGTGATCGATGAGGTTGCAGATGAGTTGCAGTTGCTCCTTGTTGGGCAGCTCGCGGTATTCGGGATGCTCGGCCAGCATGGCATCGATCTCATGGTTGATGCTGGGGGTGAGGCGATAGACGACGCGTCCTTTCTTGCCGCGGATACCGGTTACCATCGACTCCACATCATCCTTGGCCCGCTTGCGCCAGTTGGGATTATCGCGCTTGAGCTGCATCTCGCGTGCTTTGAGGTAGTCGCAGGGATCGTACTCGTAGGTGATGCTGACGGGACAGATATTGAGCGTTTTCACATTCTCGAAGAAATCCCCTTCGTCCAGCAGGGTGAGCATATGCAGTACGCTGGGTTGCGTCAGATCATTGCTGTCCTTGGCGCGTCCTTCCCGTTGGGCCAGCCAGATGGACTTTCCGTTTCGGCGCAAGTGGCGGATATAGGCGGACAGTTGCTTGGCATTCTCCAGCTGGGCATGGACTCCACCGTTTCGTTTGACCACAAAACAGCGGTTGAAGCGCACCAGCCACTCGATCCATTTATGGGCGAACAGGTTATTACCGATGCCCATGAAAGGCCGGATGAAATAACGGCATCGTAACTTGAGCGATAACCAGGAGGCATCGAGGATGATATCGCGGTGGTTGGTCATGAAGAACGCCCCGCGCTTGATGTCCTGTTCGATCAGTTTGCGGTCGCCTAAGTAGTCTAACTTAATGCCCTTGGTCGTTTTCCAAGCCCAAGTCCAGAGGAGGGGGAAGGAAAAGAAAAAGTCGCATACCGTCAGCAGCCAGCCAACGCGATATGCCCGTATATCCTTAAATTGGTCTTTCATAACAATTTAACGTTTTTATGAAATAAAAACCATTTTAACTATTTAACCCTTTAACGAAGTTTTCAAGAGCTTCCTTGGAAGCTTCCCGATAGGCCACCATCAGTCCGCCGGTACCGAGTAGGGTGCCGCCGAAATAACGCACCACGACCACGAGGATGTTATCCAGTCCGCGGGCATCGATGGAGCGTAGGATAGGGGCGCCGGCCGTACCGTGGGGTTCTCCGTCATCCTTGGTACGCCAGAGGTTGGGCCCCAAGCGGTAGGCATAACACACATGCCGCGCGTCATGGTACTTCTTCTTGTACCACGCGATGCGGGCTTTGGCTTGCTCCTCGTCCTGGATGGGCTCTGCGAATCCCAAGAACTTACTGCCCCGGTCCTTATAGATGCCTTCAGATGCCAAGTTTCTTGCGGATATCGTTAGGGATGGCATCCTTGTGAACAAGGATGTCGTTGGTTTTGTACTGCATGAAGGCTTCGCTGATGTACCAGATGCCTTTGTAGTCCGAACGGAGGGTGCCCCAACTATTCTTGACCATGTAGTATTTCTTGCCGTTCTGGTCATGAGCGGTACCGAAGATCTGCATACCGTGGTCATCGGTCGTCTCCCAGTTGTCGTAGGCCTGTTGGCGCATCTCTTGCGTGATAGTCTTTTCCGGCAGGGGACGTTCGGTGAGCTTGTTCTTCTTCTCATCCTTACTCATGCCCACCCATTTGGCCATGTCGCTACCGGTGAGGTCCGCACCGTTGTCCTCGTCTGGTACGACACCGATACCCTTGCGGGTGAAACCCGTCTCACTCACGTCGGCACCCCAGGCGAGGGTATAGCCCATCTCGATTGCATTATCGATGATGCGCATCATCTCGTCCATCGGCACGTTGTACATCTGGTCCATGCGCCAGTTATCCGGCACTTCGAGCGCAAAACGGGTGTAGAAAGGATGGTGGGTATAACTGGTGATGGACACGTAGTCCTCGGCATTCAGCCCCAGTTCCTTGACGAAGGACTGCGGGGTGTGGTTCTCGCCTTCGTATTCGAACACCTCCGGACATTTGCCCAGATAGGTGTCGTAGATCGCCTGCAGGCCTTCTTTCCAAACCGGCGTCAGTTTTTTCATCCCCGTCAGGGCGTTCAAATAACCGCTTGCCACCTTATCCAGCTCGGCATGAACGGGTAGGGTGTCGGCCGGCGATGCACCGTACCGGATACCCGGCATGGCTGTCTTGGGCACGAGGCCGTAGTGCTGCATGCAGTAGATCACATCGTACGCGCTTCCGCCTGCCGCAAAACGGGGTTCGTTGTACATCCGTACGCAGTAGGTTGCACGGTCCATCATGGTCTTGCTCACCACGAACATAGGCGCGAACTCAATCTGCTTACCCGTCGTACGGATCACTTCGCTCTCGAGGAAACCTAAGGTCGAGAAGGCCCAGCAGGTTCCGCTGCGGTGCTGATCACGAACCGGCGTGATGGCTACGCTGTCCACCGTCGTGAACACAAAACCGCTATCCACTTTGGCGGTATCTACCGCCGCACTATCCAGCATCAAAGCTGCTAAAAATGTAAGTATCATCATAATAATTTAACGTTTAACGAATTTCCGGCTCAATCCGGAAATTCCATTAAATAAGCTTTAATAAATGCATCTATATCGCCATCCATGACGGCATTGACGTTCGAGGTCTGATAGTTGGTGCGGTGATCCTTCACGCGCCGGTCGTCGAAGACATAAGAGCGGATCTGCGAACCCCATTCGATCTTCTTCTTGCCCGCCTCGACCTTGGCCTGCGCCTGACGACGTTTCTCGAGTTCGAGTTCGTAGAGTTGACTCCGCAAATGCCGCAAAGCATTCTCGCGGTTCTTCGGCTGGTCACGCGTCTCGGTGTTCTCGATGACTATCTCATCGGGTTGACCAGTCAGGGGGTTGACGAACTTATAATGCAGACGCACACCGGACTCCACCTTGTTGACGTTCTGTCCGCCGGCGCCTGAACTGCGGAAGGTATCCCAACTCAACCCTGCAGGGTTGACTTCCACCTCGATTGTGTCGTCGATCAACGGCACTACGAAGACGGATGCGAAAGACGTCATGCGCTTGCCCTGCGCGTTGTACGGGCTCACACGCACGAGACGATGCACGCCGTTCTCGGACTTGAGGTAACCGTAGGCCATGTCGCCTTCGATATTGAACGTCACGGTCTTGATACCCGCCTCGTCGCCTTCCTGCAGGTTCTCGATCGTCACCTTATAATCGTGCTTCTCGCAGTACCGCATGTACATACGCATGAGCTGTTCGGCCCAGTCCTGCGCTTCGGTACCGCCGGCCCCCGCGACGATCTTGAGCACAGCCGGCATCTGGTCTTCCTCATGCGAAAGCATGTTCTTCATCTCCAGATCCTCGACTTCACTCAGGGCGTGCGAGTAGGCGGCATCCACCTCTTCTTCGGTCACGAGTTCCTCCTTGTAGTAGTCGAAAGCGAGTGCCAACTCTTCCACGGCCGCACGCACGCCCTCGTACCCTTCTATCCAGCGCTTGATGCCCTTTACTTTCCGCATCTGCGCCTCTGCAGCCTTGGCGTCATCCCAGAAGCCCGGAGCCTGCGTATGCAACTCTTCTTCCTCGAGCTGGATGCGCTTCTCGTCGATCTGCAAATAAGCCTTCAGCTTATCCGCCCGCTGCTGTACATCTTTCAATTGTTCTATTGTGATCATAAGCCTATATTATGCCAAATTAAAATCGGGTGCAAAGGTACAACTTTTTTTTGATATATGCAAATTTTTCTTGCATATGTCAATTTTTTTTTGTACCTTTGCAGCCGCAAAGGTGTTGGAAATAGAATGGCGATGCAGATAGCACATAGGATCAATGAGATAGCGGCGTCACAGAGTTTGGTGGTGGCGGCGCGGGCACGGGCGATGAAGGCGTCGGGAATCGACGTGGTGAGTATGTCGTTGGGTGAACCCGATATGGACACCCCGGTGCATATCCGCCGTGCGGCGCAGGAGGCGATCGAGAACCATTGGTCGCATTACGGTCCTGTGCCGGGTGTTGCCTCTTTACGTGCCGCCGTCGCGGCGCAGCAGAACGGCGTGGCGGGAAACCGCATCGTGTGGGAAGCGGAGGACGTGATGGTGTCGGTAGGTGCCAAGATGGCGATCTACAACGCGATTATGACTGCTATCAACCCCGGTGACGAGGTGATCATCCCGCAGCCCAGTTGGGTGAGCTACAGCGAGATGGTGAAGTTAGCCGGCGGCAAGGTGGTAGCTATCAGTACCCGCTATGAAGACGAGTACCTGATGACGGCGGAGCAGCTGCAAAAAGCGCTGACACACAAGACGCGGATGCTGATCCTGTGTTCGCCCAACAACCCGACCGGCAGTATCTACAGCCGGGCACAGATGCAGGCGATAGAGGCGGTGCTGGAGGCTTATCCGGATGTGATCATCCTCTCGGATGAGATATACGCGTGTCTGACCTATGATCGAACGGCCACTTCCTTCTCGGCTTTCGATACCTTGGCGGACCGATTGATCATCATCAACGGTGTAAGCAAGGCGTATGCGATGACGGGATACCGCATCGGATGGCTGCTGACCAAGAACAGCACCTTCTTAAAAGCGTGCGTGCGTCTGCAGGGACAGCAGTTGACCTGCGCGACGATGGTGGCGCAGCGGGCTGCCGAAGCGGCCTTGCGGGGTTCGCAAGCTTGCGTGGAAGTGATGCGGCAGATCTTCGAGCAGCGCCGTGAACGGATATGCCGCTTGGCGCACGAGATACCGGGATTTAAGTTCCACGAACCCCACGGTGCTTTCTACCTCTTTGTAGATGTGAGTGCGATCGGATCGGGCGATGAGGTGGCGGAGCGCTTATTGGAAGAGGCGCATGTGGCGGTGGTACCGGGTTCGGCTTTCGGCTGCCCGGAGTGCATCCGGCTATCGTATGCGATCAGTGAGGAAGAGATAGAAGAAGCGATGAGAAGGATAAGGGTGATTGGTGATTGGTGATTGGTGATTGGTTATAGGTGATTGGTTATTGGTGATTGGTGATTGGTGATTGGTTATAGGTGATTGGTGATTGGTGATTGGTGATTGGTTATTGGTTATTGGTTATGGGAAGAAGGATAATCGGGGACATATTCGTATGGGCATTGGCCGCCGCCTCGTGCATGATCTGGCGCTGGGTGGCGGATAAGAGTGAGATGAACGCCTACTGGGTGCTCTTCTTGGTGCTGATGGCGGTGTGGATGCTGCTCGGATGGATCGTGCAGATGTACCGGCCGTATAAGGAGATCCGGTTCTGGCGCGCCTGGCTCGCGATCGTGCTGGATGCAGGGATACTGATCGGGCTATGCTGGTGGCTCCTGCCGCAGACGCCGTTTAACTTGAGCCCGAAAGTAGCAATGTGGACGATAATGATCGTGGGTGGTATGGAGACTTTCATCGCGCTGATGGAGCATTACTGGAAGTACGCGACGAACATGACCGTGCCGGTGATGGAGATCGAGCACCGTCCTGATGCGTTTGCAGCCCGTCCCGATTCGCCGCGAAGTGTGAAGTCGATGCGCTCGATACGGCAGTCGGTGCTGAGCGTGACGACGGAAGAGGACTATCGGATGTTGCTGGAGAAAGCGCATCTGGACAGCCGGCAGACGAAAGCCGTGTGTGACCGAAGCCGGTTCGCCTTCCTGCAGATACCGGACTATCAGTACCAGACGATCGTCGATCTGACCTTATTGAACGACGCCAAGGGTATCAACCGGAGGTTCTGCATCATCAATCAGAAATTACCGGACGAGGGCAGGTACGTATGCTGCTATCGTCCGCAGGAATATATCAAGCAGAAGATCCTCAAGAAATACCCCTGGGGGCTGAACTGGATCATCTACTGCCTCTATTTCTGGCATAAACGCGTGGTGCCGCGCCTGCTGCTCACGAGCCGCTTGTACTATGACCTAACCAAGGGACGCAAGCGGATGCTGAGCAAGACGGAAGTGCTGGGACGTCTCTACTACTGCGGATTTGAGGTGGATGAGATCGTGCCGATGGGGCATATCGAATATGTGTTCGCCCATCGTAAGTCGCAACCATACCCGCAGGAACAGATCAAGGTCTATGGGCCGCTGATCAAGTTGCCGCGCGTATGCGAGAACAAGGAGATCAAGTATTTCTATAAGTTCCGCACGATGCACCCCTATGCGGAGTACATCCAGAAATACGTATTCGATGCCCGCGGCGGTATGGATATCGCGGACAAGAGCAACGACGACTGGCGGATCACAACCTGGGGTAAGTTTATGCGCAAGTACTGGCTGGATGAACTGCCGATGGTGCTGAACTGGTTCAAGCGGGATGTGAAGTTAGTGGGCGTAAGGCCGATCAGCAGGACGATGTTCGAGACCTATCCGGAATGGCTGCAAGACAAGCGCACGAAAGCCAAACCGGGCTTGATCCCGCCTTTCTACATCGATCACCCGAATACCTTCGAGGAGCTATTCGCGAGCGAGGACAAGTACCTGACGGAATACCTGGCGCATCCGGTTCGCACGGATATCAAGTATTTCTTCTTGACAATGAAATCGATTTTGACACGTAAGACACACAGCGCATGATATTAGATGAACTGACATATGAACAATGCCTGGCGCAAGGAGTAGGCCCGACGGTTTTTCCGGCACGTCTGGAGAAGGGGCTGGATCCGGCCCACAGCGCAGGCATGAAGATGGTTTGCCTGCAGAATATCCAGCAGCAGGTGAAATTGCAATATATACTGACGCAAGCCTGGACGGCGCTGACGAAGGCGGGTATTGAACCCGTACTGATGAAAGGCGCGGGATTGGCTGCCCTGTATCCGGATCCGTCCATGCGCACCTGGGGCGATATTGACCTATTCGTGGGCATTGACCAGTACCACCCGGCCTGCAAAGTGATGCGGGAGACGTTCCCCGATGCGCTCAAGTTCGATGAAGAGCTGGACCACTACAAGCATTATAACCTGATTGCAGACGGTATCTCGATCGAGATCCACCGCGTGAGTGTGGGTTTCCAGCATCCGATAGATGCAAGACGCTATGCATGCATGGAAGCTTTCGCTACGCAGCATGCTTGCGAATTGGAGATTGAAGATTTGAGATTGAAGATTTTTGAACCGACGTTCAATGCGCTGTTTGTGATGCTGCATTCGTGGGAACATATGACGACCCAAGGGGCAAGTCTTAGGCAGATCTACGACTGGACCTTGTTGCTGCACCGCTATGCGGATGCGATCGACCGGCCGCGGCTGAAGAGCTGGCTGAAAGCGCTGCATTTGCTCGATGTATGGAAACTCTATGCGTACATCGCCGTGCGGTATCTGGATTTGCCGGAAGAGGAGATGCCGTTCTATGATAAAGGTGATAGGTTAAAGGCGAGAGGTGAGAGGTTATTCCAGGATTTGATGGCGGGTAAGATGGTAGCACCGAAGCCGAGTAAGCAGGCACCGAAGGGTCGCTTCGCCCGCAAATGGCATACGATGAAAGAGCGTTTGCATAACGCCAATCGGATAGGGCAGTACAGCCCGGAATACGGACGGCATATGAAAGCCGAGACCTGGCTACACGGGGCATTGCGGCTCTTTGCCAAAGACAGACACTGGGAATAAGGGTTATTTGTCATTGGTTATTGGTTATTGGTTATAGGTTATGGTAAGGAAGTTCGATGATATCATGCGTGCGTTGCGCGCGGACGAGTACGCGCCAATTTATATATTGTGTGGAGACGAACCTTTCTACACGGACCAGGTGTATGCGTACATCGCCGACCATGCCTTGGATGAGATGGCGCGGGAGTTTGACCAGCAGGTGGTGTACGGCCGGGATCTGCAAGGCGCCGATATCGCGCCGGTGATCAGTGCCGCGAGGGGTTTTGCCATGATGGGAGGCCGGAAAGTGGTGCTGGTGCGCGAAGCGCAAGCCGTCAAGAAATGGGATGCCCTCGCGGCCTATCTGGACAACCTCATGCCGCAGACCGTACTCGTGATCTGCTATAACGGCAAACCCGACAAGCGGCAAGGCGTCTGGAAAAAAGCCGCAGAACATCCGCAAGTCGTTTGGCTGCAATCGGATAAGATCCGGGACTACGAGGTCGAGAAATGGATTGCAAATTATATACAAGAGTATAACCAGCGGTTAGCGGTTAGCGGTGAGCGGTTAACGGTTGATCCCCGTGTGGCGCCGATTTTGGCGGACCACATCGGCAATGACCTGTCGGCGATCGTAGGGGCGTTGCAGAAGCTGATAGACGGTCGTCCGGAAGGGGTGAACACGATCGATGCGGCGCTGGTGGAACGGAACATCGGTATCTCCAAGGACTTCAATATCATGGAGTTACAAGCGGCATTGATCCGCGGCGACATCATGAAGGCGAACCGTATCACGCAGTATTTTGCATCCAGCAAAGATCATCCGATGATACGCGAGATGGCCCCGCTGTTCTCCTTCTTCTCGAACCTGCTGATGTACCATTATCTGCCGGATAAGAGTCAGGCGGCGGTAGCGCGCGAGTTGGGAATCAACCCCTTCTTCGTGCGGGACTACGAAATGGCGGCCAAACGCTATCCGGCCGGAAAAACATTCTTGATCGTGGGGTATCTGCGCGACACGGATGCGCGGTTGAAAGGTATTAACAATCCATCAGCGAAGGACGCGGACCTCTGGAAAGAATTGATATTTAAGATCATGCATTAGAGGATTCCACGAATTGGGACATCCCTTGGTAGCGGTCCAGATGAGACTATCGAGTTGAAGCGGAGTAAGGGTGATCACCGGCTCCGCTTCTTGTATGACAGGCACCTTACTTAATTCCTCGGCATGCAGCGCGAGGAACTCGGTTTCTTCTTTCTCCAATTGTTTATTGACCCGCGGGTAGATCTTGTCAAAGAGCTGGGGATGGGCGGTGTACCAGACGATGGAGGAGTCGAACTGCGCCTGGCTGATACCGTGCTTGGCCAGCACCTGGGCGTAGTAGTAGTTCTTGGCCTCCTCATGGCCGTACTGCAGACCCGAGACCTGCAGCAAGGCATCGGTCTTATGCAGATCGACCAGCACTTTGCGCATCTCCCAGGAATGGAGAATACCGCGCGGACGGCAGCCGGTGAAGACCGTTAACGCAAGAAACGCGTATATAACAATATGATAACGGCAACTGCGCATGTGATGCAACTGTCTGCAAAATTGAATACCGGCCGGAAGAAAAGCACATCGCCGGCACTGTTATGAATAAGCGGGAAGTAGAACATATCCACCACGCGACCGTAGAACCAAGGGGCATAGCCGAAGAGGCGGCCGTAGCAGACGCAATCGATGATGTTGCCCAATGCGCCGGCGATGATGAAGGCGATCGTAGCGATATAGCCGGTCGGCGTCTCTGGCTTGCGAATCAGGGTATGGATATACCAGCCGAGTAAGCCTACGGCGATCAGACGAAAGAGCGTCAGGGCCAGTTTGGAGAACCACTCGATGCCAAAGGCCATGCCGTTATTCTCCACATAGCAGAGCCAGAACCATGACGTGATGACACGGCTCTCGCCCAAGGCAAAATGCGTGGCGATGTACAGCTTGATGACCTGGTCAATGACCAGCGCACCGAGTACGATCGCTACTACAAGCCAAACGCGGCCTTTACTTGCTCTAATCGGTTGAGTTTCTCCCATGTGAACAGTTCTACTTCGCGGGTGAAGGTATTGCCATCCGAATCAAAGAACGACTTCGTTACTACCTCGTTCGTACGTCCCACATGTCCGTATTTGGCTGTTTCCTCGTACATCGGTTGGGTGAGTTGGAGATCGCGAATGATGGCTGCAGGGCGCAAGTCAAAGAGTTCGCCTACGATCTTGGCGATCTGCGCATCATTCATCTCGATACGGGCCGAACCGTAGGTATTGACGTACAGCGAGACGGGTTCGGCTACGCCGATCGCGTAGCTGACTTGTACCAGCACCTCATGCGCTACACCCGCAGCTACCAGGTGTTTGGCGATCCAGCGGGCTGCATACGCGGCCGAGCGATCCACTTTCGAGGGGTCTTTTCCGGAGAACGCACCGCCTCCGTGGGCACCGCGACCACCATAGGTATCCACGATGATCTTACGACCCGTCAGCCCCGTGTCGCCGTGCGGGCCACCGATGACAAAATTACCGGTGGGATTCACCAGCAGTTTGGCATTCTTATCCGCCAAAAACTCATGCAGAAGGTGGTTGTAACGGCTGTCGCGGGTAGCTACGCGGGGCAGGAGGATATCAATGATATCCTGTTTGATCTGCTCCGGCGTCACGCCCTCATCGTGCTGCGTCGAGAGCACGATGGTATCGATCCGCACGGGACGGTTGTGCTCATCGTACTCGAGAGTGACCTGCGACTTGCTATCCGGACGAAGGTAGCGCATCTGTTTGCCCTCCTTGCGAATCTTGGCAAGGGTATAGACGAGGGTATGGGCCAGGTCGAGAGTGAGCGGCATGAAATTATCCGTCTCATCGGTCGCATAGCCGAACATCATGCCTTGGTCTCCGGCACCTTGCTCTTCGGCTATCTCACGACTGACACCCTGGTTGATATCCTGGCTCTGCGCATGCAAAGCCGTGAGGATACCGCAACTCTCCGCCTCGAACTTATACTCCGCTTTGGTATATCCGATCTCGGCGATCGTCTTGCGCGCGATCTGCTGGATATCGACCCATCCGCTGCAACTCACTTCACCGGCGATGACCACCTGACCGGTAGTACATAAGGTCTCGCAAGCCACATGCGCCTGCGGGTCCTGCGCCAACATATTATCCAAGATAGCGTCCGAGATCTGGTCCGCTACTTTATCGGGGTGTCCTTCCGACACCGACTCTGATGTAAATAAATAATGCATTATTGATTTTTAAAATGGGCTGCAAAGGTACTGCTTTTTTTTGAAATACGCAAATTATTGGGCAAAAAAATTCGTTTGGATCAGTTTATCGGACAGATCATAGGCCTCATCGGGACGGATTGAACGATGAACGAGCAGCGAATCGACATTCTCGGAAAGCAGGTCGATTCCGAACCCTTGCCACGCATAATTGCTTTGTCCGATCGCATGCAGGGTGGTGGGGAAGATATCCATCTGAAGCGCTTTGGGGACGGTGACGGAATGCGTGATCGCGGGGGAAGCGATGATAAGCGGACAGAGGCCGTGACCGTGCTCCACCTGAAAATGGTTGTGATCGGCCGTGATGACGATGGTGGCCTGTTGCATGGTAGCCGCCGTATCTGCCCATTCGAGAAAACGGCCTATCTGACGGTCCGTATAACGGAGGCTACGCAGGTAGTTCTGTTCGATCATGGAGAGACTATCCGGCAGATCGATGCTGTCCCGATGCGTTCGGAAAGGGGTATGGGTATCGATGGTCAGCACCAAGGCCGCCGTGGGTGATTGGCTTTGTGCCAGGTAGTCCCGGGTTCGCTGCAGGATGACGCTGTCGTTCTCATTATGCAGTTGACGGGGTTTGGACAGGTGCTGAAAACCATAGGAAGAGGTGACGGTCGTCTGATTCCAAACGGGAATACGATAGGGGTTGAAGACGATGCCGTCGGTATAGAAATGCGCCAGGTTGGGGTAGGTGTTATGGCCGAACTGCCGGCAGGCTACGCCGGTGGAGATGGGCAATAAACCCGTCTGGGTGATCAGTTGTCCGTCTCCGCTACGCCCGTATTTCTGTTGGGTGCGAATACCCGGCACGAACAGCACGGGATGGGTTTGAATATACGCGCTCAGATAGGGACAAACGGCTTGACCGTGGGCGTCAACCGCCTGCAGTCCCCAGGTTTCCCAACTCTCCAGTAAGATATAGACCAGATGTCCTTGCGGGGAAGCTGCTTCTGCGGGTTCATGGCAGATAGCGGCCAGGATCTCCTGTTCGCGCGTCGTGAGTGGCTGGGTGGAGGTCCAGTGAAACAGTCCTTCCTTGACGGCATCATAGGCGATTTTGCCCATCTGCATGAGGGAACTATGGGTGGCGATGAAATGGTTTTCCTCGGCATGGAAAGAACGCTGCTTGGTTTCTTCATCCAGCGGCGCGATATACCGACCGATCATGGCGCATACGCAGAGGAAGGCTGCCATGCCGGCCACACTCATACATGCGCGGAGGGATGTGCGCGGACAGATAATAAGGAGCAGCACGATGATCACCGCGATCGTGGTGAGCGGCAAGAGCAGTTGCTCCCATGTGAGGTATGAACTGATAGATGCTGCAAACCCCTTCAGTTCGGAAAGGGTGCTGATCGCTTGCCAATTGATCCAAAGCATATTTGCCTTATAATACCAGATGCCGGCGATGAACCACAGGTCAGTGACGATGCAGAGCGTGATAGCAGGCCAACGGCGCGGGATCCACGCCAGCATGGCAAATAACAAACAAACCGCCATCACTGAGCTGTATGCCGCCACCAACTGCCCTGCGCTCAATAAAGCATCCATCCCGGTCAGGTGCCGGTAGAGGATATTCTTACAGAATAACGCTGCCGAAAGAACCGACAGCGTTATCCATGCAGATTTATTGGCGCTCGAATGTGCCCATGGTTCCCCAGTCTCCTTCATCTCCGTAATACGGGTCACGACTGTAAATAACGATGGTGTTTGGTCCGTACCACTTTACTTTAAACTCGATCTCCATACTATCACCATAGACGGCATCGGTCATTAAAGCTTCGCCCATACAAGTGACGGGATCGTAGTTGTAGCGCAACTTGTAGGTATAGGTATAAGTGCACGTATCTTCTCTGAACTTGGTCGTGTACGTACCGGTATGGTCGGACTTCAGACGAAGCGTAATAGTACCTCCATAATATTCGTCAACGTAATTTGTTTTCCAAGTTCCGACAATGCTATAGGTACCATCACCTCCTCCGCCACCACCGGGCGTTTCTTCTTTTTCACAGGCCACAAAAGCTACGGCCATAAGGAGCACGGCTACAAAACCGGCCAATAAATACAATTTGCGTTTCATAAAAGTTAAACAAGTTTTAAAGTAAATATATCAGGCGTTTTTGCGCTTCTCGAGCTGGCCCTCCAATGCACTGAGACATGCATCAATTCCTTCCTCAAAAGTGTCGGCTGTCTTCTCGGCAAAGAGACCTGCTATACGGATCTTAACTTCCTTATTGTCATTCGTTTGCGGCTTGATCACCGACATACGGATTTCTACTTTGTCATCGGCATTGAGGTGACGCTCAAAACGATTCATTTTCTTCTCGATAAACTGCTCGAGTTTCTCTGCCATTTCAAAATTGACAGCATTGATAGTCATGTTCATAGTACATCTATTTAAAGGGTTAAACTAAATTTTGCCGCAAAATTACAAAAAATAATTGAATTATGCAAGGCTTGACACTTTTTTTTGAAAAAAATGTGTGCGCGCTTGCGTATGTAAAAATTTTTTTGTACCTTTGCGCCCAAATTGAGTAATATACCTTATTAGGCGCGTATGAGACGTTTTTTAATAGGAATCGCAGGAGTTCTCCTGAGCACGATGGTGATGGCAGGCAGCCATGACTTGGTTTGGGACTATACGGATGCGGCACCGCAGAGCAATCCGGATCGCGGATTGCATTTCGGCGGATTCGTCAACGATGCGTCGGGTGTGAAGAACGGACTGAAGGGTATTAAGTTGAATAGTTCGGGTTGGTGCTGGTTCGAGAAAGCCCCGGTAGCAGGTGTGTTGAAGTTGACGTTCGGTCCCCGCAGCGGGATCAACCGGGCATCGCTGCAAGTGCATACCTGGACGGGCGACCAACCGAAGGAGGAGACCCGTATCGGCGTGACCTGCGAGATCCGCAAATCAGGGACGCAATGCATCCCGCTAACCGCGGAGCAGAATAAGATCTTCATCTCGAGGCTGCTGAATATGGAAGCGGTACTGCAGCGGATTGAGTTTGTGGAGGGCGAAGAATTTGTGCCGAGTCCGTGCGACGAGAGCAAGGGAGAAGAGCAGGGTCTTATTCGCGAAGTGAACATAGACAGCCTGTCGGCGAATGCACGCTATTTCCTCAAAAAACTGGAAGAGGCCAACAAGACCGGACATCGAATGATCTATTTGCCCAACGGCGTGTATGACCTGGGTGAACTGACCCTGACGGCGATAGAGGCGGACTATATCTCCATCATCGGCGAGTCGATGGAAGGCACGATCATCCGCAATGCGCCGGACTATATGCTGGAGTCCATTTCCAAGACGGCGACCCTGCGCATCGCCAATGATGTGGAGGGAACCTACTTGCAGGACCTGACCATCGAGAACGCGCTGGACTATTATGCCAATAACAACGGTCGTGCGGTATGTCTCTGGGACCAGGGCACGAAGACGACGTGCCATCATGTGCGCTTATTGAGTCATCAGGACACCTATTATAGCGATAAGGTCGGCGGATTGAAGTATTTTCTGAATTGTGAGATCCACGGCACGGTGGACTATATCTGCGGAGACGGCAATGTGTATTTCGATCACTGCCTGCTGTACTGCGAGAAGCGAACCGGCGGGGTGGACTATATCACGGCAAGCAAAGCCTCGGGCGAGGATAGGGGATATGTGTTTGAATCCTGCACGATTAAAAGCGAATGCCCGATCGTGAGTCTCGGCCGCAGTTGGCGCAACACGCCGCGGTGCGTATTCCTGCGCACGACTTTGGATTTCAGCGCCGGGGAGTTCTCCTTATACCACAAGGATCTGGCCCGCTGGACCTTGCCGGGCATGACGGTGCTGCCGGACTGCTTCGGGGAGTATCGGACGATGAATACGAAAGGCAAGGTGATTTCGCCCAAGAAGAACGTGGTGACTTTCACCTACCGCGGACAGGAGAAAACGATGAATACGATCCTCACAGAGAAACAGGCCGCGCGCTACACGATCGACTATGTCTTGGGAGATTGGGCGAAAGAGGCCAAACTGAAGACACGAACATTTAACCCAAAATAAACAACAATGAAAAAATTATTCTTTCTGATGGCCGCGGCTCTGCTAAGCCTCACCATGATGGCCGCTACGGTGGCTGATTTGAAACCAATTAATCGTAATTGGAGTTTTGTCGCTGACAATATCACCAATTCGGGTACAACTTCGCCGACCGCAAACACGCTGTATGAGGGTGATTTTATCTTCATGCCAACAGCTAACTCGGTATCTACGTCAAAAGGACAGAGTACGATCAATGGAAACAAGTGCTACAACAGCCTTCGTATTAAGCTTGCTCAAGATCGTTTGGCGTTTGCCGTTTACGATGCATGTACGATTACATTCTATACCGAGAATCACTCATCAAGAGGACTATTGGTTAGCACAACGGACAACATCACGGATGAGACGCAAGCGCTTGCTCGACAGCCGGAATCAACGCCTGTGTGGACGACTACTCTTCCCGCCGCTGGAACGTATTATCTGACTTCTTACGGCAAAGATTTCTTTATGGGCGGTTTTACCGTTGAGTTTGAAGGCGGTGGCGAGGCCGTGACGGAATATACTGTTTCCTATGTGAATACTACCGGAGAAGTTATTGGTGTTGACACGGTTGAGGTAGGCGCGACATTAGACGCATTCAAGTATGGAGAAGCAGACGTAACGGTACCGGAAGGCAAGGTTTTCCGCGGATGGTTCTATTCGGCTGCCGTAGGGGCTACCAAAGTAGAACTTGGTGCAACGGTAGAAAATGACATGCGTATTTATGCTCAGGCTACTGACGTTGAGGTGGCAGAAGTTGGTAAGTTCTATATTTATGACTTGACGAAACCGTTCTATCAAGAGGATCATGAGTGTATTTCGATCATCGGGGCATCCTACAGCGAAGCAGACAAAGGATGGAAATGTGAAGCCAACGCGGTAGTGAAAATCGTTGCTGGACCGGATGTAACTTATGTAGGTTTGAACGATGCAGAGGCTGAATCTTACAGCGATAATGACACGCTTACTTTTTCATTTGGTGCAGGTTACATTATTAAAACGATCAGCGTCTTCTATGTAAATGGCGCGGTGACGAAAGACACTGAGACGGGTTATTATATCCCGACAGCCGGTGATGGCGCAGCCTTACTGATGATATTGACACAGATTAATGACGGTGATAAGATCTTCCTGCCGAATGGTGAGTATGATTTTGGGACCAAAACCCTTACTGAAATTAACAAAAATAATGTATCTATCATCGGTCAGTCAACGGAAGGTGTAATCATCAAGAATGCTCCGCTGACAGCACATATCGGAACAACTGCAACACTGCGAGTTATGAAGAATGTGAGCGGAACCTATTTCCAGGACTTGACTATCCAAAATAATTTCGACTACTATAAGACAAACGAAGGACAGGCTGTAGCGCTCTGGGATCAGGGAACGAAGACGATCTGCAAGAACGTACGTCTGTTATCCTATCAGGATACCTACTATAGCAATTTGAGTGGTTCGGTGAAGTATTTCGAGGACTGCGAGATTCACGGAACAGTGGACTTCATCTGCGGTGATGCCAGTGTATATTTCAAAAATAACCTGTTGTACTGCGAGAAGCGTAAAAAAGACGGCGGTGGAAGTGACGCTTTGACAGCGAATAACGGTCCGGCAAGCGACAAGGGGTATGTATTCGAAGGTTGTACGATTCAAAGTGTGTGCCCGGTTGTTTCCTTGGGTCGTGCGTGGAATAATACGCCGCAATGTACGTTCCTCAATACAACCGTGGACTACAGCGCCGGCAATTTCGGTTTTGAGAGTAGTGATATCCAACGTTGGACGAAGAATTTGATGAACAAAGAAACAGGATGGCCTATTTTCGGTGAGTATAATACCCATCTGGCAGATGGAACGGTACTGACACCGGCAAGCAATGTAGTTACCTTCAAGCAAGCAGACCCGTTAACGGGAACAAATGCAATAGAGACTGTTTTGAGTGCTGATCAGGCGGCAGCTTTCACGATGGAATATACCCTCGGTACTTGGGCAGCAACGGCTACAGCGGATGCTACGCAAGCTGTATGCGAATCAACGGCTGATGAGTTTGAACCGAATGGCATCTATCTGGTAGAGGCGGACGGTGTATTCGCGGATATCATCCTAGGTAGTGAGTTTATGGATAAGTTTGCCCTGTATGACGGAGTAAACTACACCGTTCGTAAAGCTAATGCCCGCGGCGGTTTCGGTTTGCCGGCAGGTCAAGGACAGGAAGGTATCGAAGATACGGCTGCAGAGGTTAAGAAAGTACAGAAAATCTTCCGTGACGGTCAATTGATGATCATTAAAGGAAATAATAAATATAACGTTTTAGGTGGACTGGTTAAATAATTTGTTTTTTGGAACGGGCATTGCACATTCGATCTTTGTGCTGGCCCTCGCGATCGCCGCGGGTATCTTCTTGGGCTCTCGATTGAAGGTCAAGGGGATCACCCTCGGCATCACTTGGATCTTATTCTGCGCGATCGCGTGCAGTCACTTCGGGATGACCTTGGATCCCCTGGTGGAATCGTTTGCCAAGGATCTGGGTTTGATCCTGTTCGTTTATTCGATCGGTTTGCAGGTAGCCCCGAGTTTCTTCTCGTCTTTCGGCAAAGGCGGGTTGAGCCTGAACATGCTGGCCTTGGGCATCGTGTTCACAGGTTGTGCGATCACATACCTGATCCACGTCGTATGTCATGTGGACATCGCGGTGATGACCGGTGTGCTCTTTGGTGCTGTAACCAACACGCCGGGTCTCGGTGCTGCGCAACAAACCTTCCAGGATGTGACGGGTGTGGCCAATCCCGATATCGCTTCGGGATATGCGATGTCGTACCCCCTCGGCGTGGTAGGTATCATCTTTAGCCTCCTGCTGCTTCGTTGGATCTTCCGCATCAAGATCGAGAAGGAAGAAGAGCTGGTGAAGGCCGAGAAAGGGGAGGACAAGCAGATCAGTAAGTTTGATATCCAGATCACGAACCCGCAGATAGAGGGTATTCGCGTGCGGGACCTCAAGCTGCTCACGCATGTCAATCTGGTGGCGACCCGTCTGATCGATAAGAGCGGCAACGAGTTCATGCCCGATGCCGACACGATTCTGCATGTGGGCGACAAGGTGCGTTTAGTGGGCGACAAAGCCAACGAACGAACGATCCTTTTGTTGGGCCCGTTGACCGAGATCGCTTGGGAAGAATCGGAGAAAAACGTGCATCTGATCAGCCGTCATGTGGTGGTGACGAAGTCCAAATACAACGGTCGCCGTATCGGTGATCTGAAGATCCGCTCGGCATTTAACATCACGATATCCCGTATCCGTCGTGCCGGTATCGAACTGCTGGCAACACCCGACCTGCGTCTGCAGATCGGTGACCGGCTGACCATCGTCGGCGATCAGGAAGCGGTGGATAAAGTAGCTCAGGCATTCGGTAACTCGACCAAGAAACTCGATGCGCCGAACCTCGCCTCGCTCTTCTTCGGTATCGTGCTGGGCGTGACGCTGGGTTCGCTGCCGATCGCTTTGCCGGGACTCGGACAGCCCTTCAAATTGGGTATCGCAGGCGGTGCGCTGATCATCGCGATCCTTATCGGCGCCTTCGGTCCGAAGTATCACCTCGTGACCTATACCACTTCGTCGGCTAACCTCATGATCCGCGAGATCGGTATCTCGCTCTTCCTGGCGGCCGTAGGCTTCGGGGCAGGCAAGAGTTTCATTCCGACCCTGCTCGGAGGCGGCTATATGTGGATCGGCTACGGTGTACTGATCACGCTGGTACCGCTCATCATCTTCGGCATCATCGGACGCCTGTGTATGAAGTTGGACTACTTCACGCTAATGGGCATGATCGCGGGCTCGACCACCGATCCCCCTGCATTGGCATACGCCACGAGTCAGAGTTCGGTCAATGACCGCGCCGCCGTCGCATACTCCACGGTGTACCCGCTGACGATGTTCCTCCGTGTCCTCACAGGACAACTGATGATCTTGTTTTTCCTGTGACGATCAATAGGCAAATAGTACGTCTCGCCGTACCGAGTATATTGGCGAATATCACGATCCCGTTGGTGGGCATCGTGGACACCGCGATCGTAGGCCATCTGAGTGATGCGGCCGCTATCGGAGGCATCGCGATCGGTACCATGCTCTTTGATTTATTATACTGGAACTTCGGTTTCTTGCGTGTCGGCACGAGTGGTCTGACCGCGCAGGCATACGGGGCAGGGGACTCTGCGGCATGCCGTAAGATCCTGACGCAAAGTCTGACGATCGCGCTTATTGCCGCCTTGGGCATCTGGGCCATCCAATGGGTGTTTGTCAACGCCGTGCTGGCCGTGGTACCCTGTTCGGCAGAAGTGGCGACGGTAGCCAAAGAGTATTTCTTTGTCCGCATCTGGGCTGCGCCGGCCACGCTGATGCTCTTTGCTTTCAAGGGCTGGTTCATCGGCATGCAGGACACCAAGAGCCCGATGTCGATCGATATCCTGGTCAATGTGGTGAATATGTTCGCCAGCTATTACCTGGCCGTCTATACCCCGCTTGGCATCGTCGGCGTGGCGCACGGCACGTTCATCGCCCAATATGCGGGTTTGACCTTGGCCGTCCTGATCCTCGTCTTCCGCTATCATATCATTCATATCGGTCTGCGGGAGATGATCGACGCCATGCGCGGACCCGAGATCAAACGGATGATGGCGCTGAACGGCAATCTCTTCATCCGCTCGCTCTGCTTCATGATCGTCTACGTGGGCTTCACCTCCTTGGCCAGCCTCTACGGCGATACCGAACTGGCGGTAAGCAGCGTGCTGATGAAACTGTTTATGTTCTTCTCCTTCTTCGTGGACGGTTTTGCCTACGCCGGAGAAGCGCTCGTAGGCAAAGAGTTTGGTCTAACAGCGAAGCGGTCTAACAGTGAAACAGTCTCGGTCAGACCTGGTAGCGATCTCACATCTATTGTCCGCAGCCTCTTCTACTGGGCGATCGGAGTAGGGGTACTCTTTACGCTGATCTACGCCGTGTGGGGCGATGAGAGCATTGCGGCCATGACCGATGATATAGCCGTACTGACTGCCGCGCATAAATACATGGGATGGCTCATTGCCATGCCGCTCGTCAGCGCCTTGGCCTTCATGTGGGATGGGGTCTATGTTGGCGCTACAGCCGGCGTGCAGATACGCAACGCAATGATCTGGGCGGCGGTAGCTTTTGTGGGCGGATACCTGCTGACCTATCATTGGTGCGGCATACAAGCCCTGTACATCGCTTATTTTGCACACCTGATCGCACGAGTGGTCTACCTGACAGCCAAATGGAAGTACTGATCTTTGACGATATGAACCAGTGCCGGGAGGAGGAAGTGCAGCGTATGTTGTCCCTTGTCAGTGCACAGCGGCGCGAACAGGCCTTGCGGCACAAGCATACCTTCGGGCAATTTTGTTGCCTCAAATCGTGGCTGATGCTCTATGACTTATTGGATGAACAAATGAAAGAATTAATGAATGAATGGACCTATAACGAATATGGTAAGCCATCCTTCACTCCTTCACTCCTTCACTCTTTCACTCCTTATTTCAGTATCAGTCATTGCAAGCAAGGCATTGCCGTCGCGATCGATGACCAACCCATTGGTATTGACATCGAAGCCATCCGTCATGCGGACGAGAGTTTGATCGCGCGAACGATGAATGAAGAGGAGCGGGTAGGGATGGACGATCGGAAATTTACCCGTCTCTGGACGCAGAAAGAAGCGATCGTCAAAGCGCAAGGAACAGGCATTCAATCGTTTGAACAACTGCAAACGATATTGGACAATGGACAATGGACATTGGACACTTTTGAGAAAGAGAATTATATATACAGCATAGCTTATGGAAAATTACATTGTATCAGCGCGTAAATACCGTCCGCAGACCTTCGAGTCCGTGGTCGGACAACAGGCGTTGACGCAAACATTGCAAAACGCGATTCGCCAGAATCATCTGGCGCATGCGTATTTGTTCTGCGGACCGCGAGGAGTGGGTAAGACCACTTGCGCACGTATCTTCGCAAAGACCATCAACAACAACGAACCCGGTTCGGAATGGAATATCCATGAATTGGATGCAGCGTCCAATAACTCCGTAGAGGACATCCGTTCGCTCATCGATCAGGTCCGTATCCCACCGCAGGCAGGTAAGTACTCCGTCTATATCATCGATGAGGTACATATGCTCTCTGCCGGCGCATTCAACGCTTTGCTCAAGACGCTGGAGGAACCGCCTTCCTATGCGATCTTCATTCTCGCAACCACCGAGAAACATAAGGTGCTGCCGACCATCCTCAGTCGTTGCCAGGTCTATGACTTCAACCGCATCACCGTACCTGACACGATCGCTTACCTGCAGAAAGTAGCGGCAAACGAAGGTATCACGGTGAGCGAAGAAGCGCTCAATGTCGTGGCCCAGAAAGCCGACGGCGGCATGCGTGATGCCCTCTCGATCTTCGACCAACTCGTGGCGTTCTGCGGTTCTACCATCACCTACGAGCAAACGATCGCCGTACTCAATGTGCTCAATGCCGACTATTATTTCTCGCTCATTGACCATGCCTTGACGCATAACGTGGCAGGCGCCCTGATGCTGCTCAACGATGTGCTCAACCATGGTTTCGATGCCGGCCATTTCATCACCGGACTGGCCCAGCACCTGCGCGATGTGTTAGTCTGCAAAGATCCGCAGACCATCTCCTTGCTGGAAACGAGCGAGGCCATCCAACAGCGCTATGCCGAGCAAGCCAAACGCTGTGCGCCGGTTTGGATCTTCCAAGCCCTCGATATCCTCAACACCTGCGATATCAATTATCGCACGGCGCGTAATAAACGGCTCACCGTCGAACTGGCACTCGTCAAACTGACCCAACTCGGCGTCCCGCAGAATATACCGCAGACTAGTCAACCTAGTGCGCCTAAGACGCCTGGTCAGCCTAGTCAGCCTAGTGCTCCGAAAGAGCCTGCACCTGCTCCTGCACCTGCTCCGCAGCCTGCAGCCCCGGCTGCCCCTAAGATGCCCAGCATCAGTCTCGGTCTCGGCAAGAAGAAAGAAGAAACAATCACCAATCACCAATCACCAATCACCGATCAAAAGGAGGAGTCCAACCGCCCTTTTACGGCTGACCAACTCAGAGACGCGTGGGTTGGTCTTGCTGCCGTCCATAGGGATGAACCGCGTCTTAAAGAGTTGATTGAGAACTATATACCGCGCCTGCTGGATGCACATACAGCGGAGATTCAGATGCCGAACCCCTGGCAGATGACGCAGATGCGTAAGGCCATGCCCGAACTGGCACAACAGCTGCGTGAAGCGCTACATAATAACCTGCTGCATATCCAACTCACCCAGGCGGAATATACGCAGGAGCAGATGGCGTTCACCGCCGAAGAGAAATATGCAGTCATGGCGGAGCAAAACCCCGCTTTGGCGCAACTCAAAGAAAGACTGGATTTGCAAATTGACTAAATCATGAATCCGACAATACAAAAACGACACTATCGTATCAATCCCGAGACACTCCAACTCGAGCGTATCGAGCATGGTTTTCGGTACTGGCTACGTCGCTCTGGCGGATATATCTTGGGCGGTATCTGCCTGGGTATCATCTTCTTCTATACCTTTCTCTATTTCTTCCCGTCCCCGCGCGAGGCTTCGCTCATGCAGTACAACCGCAACCTCACCGCGCAGATGGAAGTGCTGGAGAAACAGGTCGATCAGATGCAGATCGTGCTCTTCGACATGTCCCAACGCGATGACAACCTCTATCGTGCCATCTTGGGAGCTGAACCCATTCCGCTTGCTGCACGTATGGGAGCCACCCAACAGATCTCGTACTATGACTCGATCGCCCACATGACCAATACCCAACTCGCAGCGGATATCCGGCGCAAAGTGGATATCCTGGAGAAAGAACTCTACGTCCAGGCACGGTCCTACGATGAGATACTCGAATTGGCGAAGAATCAAGAGGTTCGCATGGAGAATATCCCGGCCATCCAGCCTGTGCTCAACAAGGATCTCAAGCGCATGGCCTCGGGATACGGATGGCGTGTGGATCCCATCTATCATATCCGCCGCTTCCATGAAGGCATGGACTTCTCAGCGCCGGTGGGAACCGATATCTTCGCGACCGGAAACGGTATCGTCACCTTCGCGGGATGGAAACAAGGATACGGTCAGACCATCGAGATCGACCACGGTTTCGGGTACGCTACGCGCTATGCGCACTGCCATAAACTGTTTGGCAAACCCGGAAAGAAAGTGAAACGCGGCGATGTCATCGCCCTTGTAGGAAACACCGGTAAATCAACCGGCCCGCATGTCCATTATGAAGTGCTTTACAACGGCAAACCCGTTGATCCGCGCAATTATTATTTCTACGATCTAAGTCCCGAAGAGTATGACCTGATGGTGCAATTATCATCCAACATGGGCAAGATGATGGACTAACGCACCTTGCGGATGATCGTCAATCCGTCACGCAAAGGGAGGATGACCTGTTCAAAACGGTCGTCCTCTTTTACTTTATCATTGAAGGCCCGCAAACCCAGCGTCTGCTTGTCCTTGTCATATGCCGGATCCACCACATGCCCGTCCCAAAGCGTGTTGTCCGCCAAGATAAACCCGCCTACCGGCACCAAGGGATACACCGCCTCCAGATACGCGCAATACTCCCGCTTATCCGCATCCATGAACACCAGATCAAAAGGACCTTCCAAATCACCAATGACCAATTTACAATCACCAATACGCAATTCGATCCGTTCACTAAGCGGTGAACGATCGAGATTGCGTATTATCGTCTCTTCCAACTCGTCATTATGCTCGATCGTCACCAACTTACCGCCTTCTGCCAGCCCTTCCGCCAGGCACAGCGCACTATAACCCGTGAACGTCCCGAGTTCCAAGATCCGCTTCGGACGAAGCATCCAACTCATCATACTCAGTACGCGCCCCTGCACGTGCCCGCTCAACATATGCGGGTTCAAAATATGTACATGCGTGTCGCGCGTGATGGCCGCCAAAACCTCGTTTTCAGGCGTCGAATGATCGGAAATATACGCTTCAAGTGTCATTTTGTTACAAAATTTGCGGCAAAAGTACAAAAAAATTTGCACATATCAAAATATTTTAGTAATTTTGCGCTCAAATTAAATCATTTTACTATTATAATGGAAAAAATTGACGAGTTGGATCGCAAGATTCTCAAAATTATCACCCAGAGTGCACGTATCCCTTTCAAGGATGTAGCCGAGCAATGTAACGTCAGCCGTGCCGCTGTGCACCAGCGCGTACAGAAGATGTTCGATAACGGGGTCATCACCGGTTCCAGTTATCATGTGCAACCCAATTCGCTGGGATATGAACTCTGCGTGTATATCGGAATCTCGCTCGAGAAAGCCTCGATGTACAACCAGGTCATCGCAGCCCTCAAGATGATCCCTGAAGTGGTCGAAGCCCAATACACGCTGGGTGCATTCGGCTTGCTGATCAAGGTGTATGCCCATGATAATGAGCATTTGCTGCAGCTGCTCAATACCAAGATCCAGGAGATTCCGGGTGTAGCCAATACGACCACCCTTACGGCTCTTGCCCAACCCATCTATCGTCAATTACCGATTGAAGTCTAACAATGGAAAGAGTAATTAGTGGAATAAGACCAACAGGTAACTTACACCTCGGAAACTACTTCGGGGCGGTGAAATCGTTTGTCAAGATGCAAGACGAGTACGATTGCATGTTCTTCGTCGCCGATTGGCACTCGCTCACCACGCACCCGACACCCGAAAACATACGCAATTCGGTCAAGACCATCTTGTCCGAATACCTCGCATGCGGCATTGATCCCGAGAAAGCACCGATCTACGTGCAGTCCGACGTCAAGCAGGTACTGGAGCTTTACCTTTACCTCAATATGAACGCCTACCTCGGTGAACTCGAGCGCGTGACAAGTTTCAAGGAGAAAGTGCGCAAGCAGCCCGATAATGTCAATGCCGGCTTGCTGACCTATCCCTGTCTCATGGCAGCCGACATCCTCATGCATAAGGCCGACAAAGTGCCGGTAGGCAAGGATCAGGAGCAGAACATGGAAATGGCACGTCTTTTTGCACGCCGTTTCAACCGCATCTACAACGTCGAGTACTTCAAAGAACCCGCGTCCTTCCATTTTGCCGACAAGGCTGTCAAGGTGCCGGGACTCGACGGAACAGGTAAGATGGGTAAGTCCGAAGGCAACTGCCTCTACCTCTGCGATGACGAAAAGACCGTCACCAAGAAGATCATGCGGGCAGTGACCGACCAGGGACCGACCCAACTGAATCAAGAGAAACCCGAGGTGATTCAAAACCTCTTCACCCTCTGCGAACTGCTCTGCGGACCCGAGGCAACGGAATATTACAACGACCTCTACAACCGCATGGAGATCCGTTACGGCGATATGAAAAAGCAGATGGCGGCGGATGCCAATAAGCTCCTTACGCCGATCCGTGATCGTATCAATGCCTATGCGGCCGATGATGCGTTCCTCGAGCGCGTCATGCGCCAGGGAGCCGAAGCTGCCGCTGCCCGTGCCGAAAAAACCATCGAAGAAGTCCGCGAGATCATCGGCTTTAGAAAAATCTAGATGACCAGTTGACCAGATGACCAGAAGACTATTCATATTATCGCTTCTCGCCCTCACGTTCGCCTCCTGTGCGACTTACCAAAAGCCGCTCCTCGATGATGCCTACTACTGGCCCGGCGAGCAGGAAGAGATTCGCTCGATTGAACCTAGTCAACCTAGTCAACCTAGGCAACCTAGGCCGTCTAGTCAAATCGAATACCTCAACGTCCAAGACACCACCGTCACCATCCGCATAAAGAGATGAAACAGTTTTACAACGATAGTGGTCTTACAGCGAAGCGGTCTTACAGACGATTTATCGTCGGTCTTACAGCGTTAGCGGTCTCGCTTGCTTTGCAAGCGCAGGATTTCGCCCGTCTGGGTGAACGTACGCTGATGGGTACGGCCCGTTACGTGGGCATGTCGGGCGCGATGTCGGCGATCGGTGGGGATCCTACGGCCGTCATGGATAATGTCGCGGGACTCGGTCTTTACCGCCGCCCGGAGATGCTGCTTACCCTCGACTATATGATGGACAAGACCAAGCAAACCGACTCCGATGCCCAACGTGCCTCGCTCTTCATGGCGCCTCACGCTTCGGCGATCTTTGCCTTTGAGACGGGCAAGGATGGCATCCGTTTCCATAATTTCATGCTCTCTTACCATCGGCTCCATACTTTCAACCGCCATTACTACGGCTATGCGGAGAATAGTCCCTCCTTGGGCGACTTGCTCAATCGGACATTGGATATTGACCTCGATGTGGACTATCCCTGCGCACCAAGAAATCGCAAGAACGATCTCATTGTCAAGGAGTCCGGCTATGTCAATGTCTATTCCTTTAACTACGCGATGAATATCCGCGATCGGTGGTATGTAGGCTTAGGCTTGCGTATCCAGTCGTATGTCCTCTCTTCGGACGGGGACTATTTCGAGTCTTTCGATGCACAGTCGCCGGACCTCAAGGACTATTCCATCAATAGCGTCACCCGCTATCTCTTCTCCGGTGCAGGTGCCAGCCTTGCCGGCGGTGTGATCTATAGGCCCGCCAAATGGCTGCGTATCGGTTTTGGCATCGAGACGCCGTCGATTGGTTCATACCATGCTACCACCTCGGGTATTTTCTATGCCCAGACGGATACGGCAGGCAGAGCGCAGGACACCTATTTGCGCTACGAGGAGCGTGGCTTCCATATGCCGATGCATACCAGTACCTCGGTCGCTTTCCAGATCTCGAAATATGCCCTCATCGCCCTGCAGCATGACTATTTCCATCAGGCGCAGGCCAATGACCGGCATGCTTTCCGTTTTGGCGTGGAGGTGACGCCGTATGCAGGTATCTATCTCAATGCCGGCTATGCGTACGAGGGCACCTTCCGCAAGGACCTCGTCTTTACGGCCGATCGGACCATGCTTCGTCAGGATACCTATTTCCAGAATACCAAACAAACCCAGTATATCTCAGGCGGAGTGGGGTACCGCGGACGCTGGTTCATTGCCCAAGTAGCATACCAGTACCGCATGCAGAAACTCAACCTCTACGCCCATGAGAATATACTCGAACCCTATCATATCAACACTGATACCCACCGAATCGTCTTTACCTTCGGCTGGCACAGATAAAGAAATCACAAGACGTAGTGCCCTATGAGCGACGGTGGTCGCGATTCGCACGAGTCTTATTGCAAGCTGGCATCGTGTAGCTACGAGACCGGAAAACTCAACAAATAACATCTAACCGAGTGCAAATGCTTCACTAATGGCGTGCCGATACTCTACGCCGTGACCCTCTTCGGAGGTAGCGATGAGGTGGTCGGATTACAGAGGAAAAAGCAGGCCTCAAATCCTATCTTAAGGAAGTTTTCTCGCGCAAACGCTACACGGTGCTTTTTTTGTACCCGAAAATTTGCATATTCCATTTTTTTTTTGTATCTTTGCACTCGATTTTACAAACGTCTCCAAATTTCCTCGTTTATACCCCTCATATAACCAAAACACGGCAACGACACGGACTCGACACGGAATCGGGTAGGTGGAATCACGGTGGAAAGTAGGTGGCATCAACTATCAAAACAGTAATCATTATGGCAAGAGTTAAGCTAAACAAAAAGTACGAGAAGTACACCGGCACACCTCCGCCCAACGGAAGCCGTTTCTATCTTACGGAACGTTATGGAGAAACCGTCATGTCCCATTATCCAATGCATCGCGATCCGGAGTCCCTTACTGCCAACCAAAAGGCTTCCAACGGAGAGTTTGCAAAAGCCCGTCTCGCTGCAGATACCGCGCTCGCAGACCCCATCCGGCACGACGAATGGCTCCATAAATGGCACGAAGCTATTACTGTCGGAGGTAAGAATTACAAAACACTCCGTGGCTTTGTTATCGCCGAGATGCGTAAAACCCTCTAAAAATTTCGCGACTCATGTTTTTTCAAATTATTCAACCGGTAGATGCCTTGCGGCCGTATATATCCCGCTATGTGTTTGTTAAGGCGGAGGGATCGACCGATACAATGACGCCGCCGAGCGATGACCCGCGTTTCGTCAACGGGAAGCATGTACAGCAGTTGCTCCCGAACTACGGCAGTCTTATTTTCCAGCGCAATGTGACGACCGACATCAACGGTACTGTCTCTGACGGTCTCACGTTGCTGGGAGCAAACCAGACAACGATCGGCCTTACGACACTTAACGGTTGGTTTGAGGGGATGTTATTAGATTTTGAACCCGGAGGTATGCATGCCCTGCTTCATATCGATTTGCAACAACTATCCGGTAAGGCGCTCACTGCCAAAACCTACGGCGATGAAGGTTTGCTGCAACTGGATCACATCTTCAAATCCACGCCCGATGCCGATCACATAGCGCCGCTCATAGATGCTTTCTTCTTGGGACATCTGCCGCATAAGGAGGATGCCAACTATACCCGTCTGTGTCATGTGATTGCAGCCTGTGACGAGGCAAAAGGAAATATCTCCGCTGCCGAAATGGCATCTGTGGCCTGTTTGGGCGAACGCCAGTTCCTGCGCGTCTTCCGCCAATACGTCGGTATACCGCCGAAACAGTTTATCCGCTTGCGTCGTTTCCATCGAACCATACAGACCATGCAGCAAACAGCCGCAAAGGGTCAACCGATAGACTTGATGACGATCGCCCTGCAGCACGGCTACTATGATCTGAGTCATATGGCATTGGAGTTCCAACAGATGGGATGTGTATCGCCGAGCCATTTTAGGATGTTAGGCATCCCTTTGACAGCCGATTTCTCCATCTTTTTCGCATAAAAATGCCTCAAAAAGCTACAATGTCCGTTTTTTCATATGCCGTTTGACCAAAAAGCAGTACCTTTGCTCTCGATTTTAAAATTAAACTAAAAAATGAGAAAGGTATTATTGGGATTATTCATGCTGTTTGCCCTTATGGCATCAGCTGAAAACGTGAAAGGAACGGTAAAGGACACGCAGGGAAACCCCATGCCTTTTGTCACCGTCTCAATCTTGGCACAAGACTCAACGCTCATTACGGGTGCTATCACGGATGAGAAAGGAAACTATACTATAGATGTTCCCGCGCGTACATATATCATACAGGCTTCCTTTGTCGGCTATCACACCGCTTTTGGCGGACCTGATTTCGTCTTGCACGAAGAAACCGAACGACTCAAGGAAGTGGAAGTGAAAGCCAAGAAACCGCTTATCGAGCGGCAGATGGACAAACTGGTGGTCAACGTCAGTGCTTCGCCTTTATCCGCCGGATCTAACGGTAACGACATCCTTCGCCGATCGCCCGGTGTACGGATAGATAAAGACGGCAATATCACCGTTAACGGAAAGTCCGTCGAAATCTGGATGGATGGGAAACCATCGTATCTGAGCGGACAGCAACTCAAAGCCATGCTGGATGGTACAGACGGTAATACGATTGAGAAGATCGAAATCATCTCCAATCCTTCCGCCAAATACGATGCATCAGGGCAGGGTGGTATCATCAATATCAAGACCAAACGAAACATGATGCGTGGTCTGAACGGCATGCTATCCGCAGGGTACGGAGGTATGTATTTCGGCGATGTTAACCGTTGGTTGAATAGCGACATGGTGTCCCTTAACCTCAACTACCGCGGCGAAAAGACCTATACTTTCGGACAACTGACACAAGTCTTTGCACAGCAGGATGTGGACTTCGAGACTGGTCGTTCAATGCCTGAAACGGCTACATCAAAGGCGATGAAGAACTATTCCAAGTCCGGGTATAATATTGATTTTCAATATTACATGCTCAAACTCGGTAATGATTGGTATATTGACTCGGTCAACACCTTCGGTTTCATCCTGCAAGTGCCCTATATGAATGTCCGGCAAAACATCTTGAACGGTCGCAATTATGCCTATACCATTAATGGTTCGGATACCTTGCGCAGCACAACCACTACCGACACGCGTACCAGCGCGCCGCAACATACGGCGAACCTTAACTTTACGCATACGTTTGATCAGGAACTCGAGCGCGAACTGACTGTCAATGTGGATTATAACCGATATAATACAAAGACCCATAACTTTCAGGAAACGAACTATATCGGGCTTACCAATCAAGGCTTGGATATTCATAGCAAACAGATCGTGGATATCTATAGCGCCAAGATGGATTTCCAGACCAAGTTCTGGCAGACAGGTATGATTGAGTGCGGCGCCAAATATGTTCTCTCGTCCACTAATAACAACATGACCACAGACTCGATCCTTGATGGCGCTCCACGTCCCTCTGCCACAAGCGATTTCCTCTACTAGGAACATGTCGCGGCTGCCTATATATCTGTAGGCAAACAGTTCGGCAAGCACTGGTCGGTCAAACTCGGTCTGCGTGGTGAATATACCTTTAGTCATGGTAACTGGAGTAGCGCAGACTCGATAACGAACAAGTCCTACTTCAATCCCTTCCCGACAGCGTATATCGGTTACACTAGTAAAAACCTGGGTAAACTGCAGCAGCCCATCAGCGTCAGTGCCAGTTATACGCGCCGTATCAAGCGTCCAAACTATTGGATGTTAAATCCCTTTGTTACTTATGTGGACGCATATTCCTATCAAAAAGGAAATACCGCACTCTCACCTGAGTTCAATAATGACGTAGAACTGCACTTCTCATGGACGCAATATCTGAATGTTACCTTCAATTTTGCACACACGCAGAATATGTTCTCGCAACGAACCACCGTTTTACCTTCCGGCATGGGAGAAATGAAATGGACCAATTTCGGAACTTGTACCACGCACGGTGGAAACATCTCGCTTACCGAACTGCCCATCGTGCCAAAATATGTAACCGGAGAGAACGGAAAACGGACTATGCAAGGCGCTTGGCTTGCACTCACTGTCAATGCCGGCTGGTATCATTTCCTGAACCGCTCTTACGATAAAAGCGATCAAGGAAAAACGGTTTACAAACTCGGCAACCATTATGGCTATGCGGGCGGCACGCTTTCTGCCTATCTGCCCAAAGATTGGATCATTACGATCGATGGAAACTGGTCATCGCCTATGACAACCGGCTACGACCGTCAAAGCAGTACCTATTATATGAGTTTTGGCGTGCGTAAGATGTATATGGCTAAGGGCTTGATTTTCAACCTCAATATACAAGACATGTTACGCTCGATGGTCTTCCGTTCACAGAGCATGAACCAGGCCCAAGGCTATAGTAGCTGGCATAAGAATACGGTTCGTCAGCAACGTGTCATGTTTACCATTACTTGGATGTTCGGTCAGTACCAGCAACATAAAAACCGCAAAGTGGGTCAGTTGGATGAACTGAATCGTCTCGGAGGCGGCGGTGTTCAAGCCGGGAAATAGACTCAAAATTGCAAAATAATTCAGAAAAATGGCATACACTCTTGTGTATGTCATTATTTTTTTGTACCTTTGCAGCCAAATTGATTAATTAACCGATTCTATATGGATTCTGAGAAATTGAATAAGTTAGTGGAGCACCGCGCGAAAGCCTTGGCCGGAGGCGGTGAAGCCGCTGTGGAGAAACAGCACGCGAAAGGTAGTTACACCGCCCGCGAACGTATTGCATTGCTGCTCGACGAGGGTTCGTTCGAGGAAGTGAACATGTTCGTCACCCACCGTTGTCATGACTTCGGCATGGAGAACAAGCTCTTCCTTGGCGACGGCGTAGCAGTCGGTTCCGGTACCATCGACGGCCGTCTGGTCTTTGTCTTTGCCCAAGATGCTACCGTCGTAGGCGGTTCGCTGAGCGAGACGATGGCGCAGAAGATATGCAATGTCATGGACCAGGCGATGAAGCTCGGTGCACCCGTCATCGGTCTCTGCGACTCGGGCGGCGCACGTATCCAAGAGGGCGCTTGCGCGCTTGCCGGATACGGCGAGATCTTCGAGCGTAACATCCTTGCCTCGGGCGTCATTCCGCAGATCAGCGTCATCTTCGGTCCCTGCGCGGGTGGGGCAGTATACAGCCCTGCTCTCACTGACTTCGTCATGATGACCGAGCAGAACGCTTATATGTTCATTACGGGCCCGAAAGTAGTAAAAGCCGTGACCGGCGAAGACGTGACAGTCGAGCAACTCGGCGGTGCACAGATCCATGCCTCCAAGTCCGGCGTAGCCCATTTCGTGGCAGCTACCGAAGAGGAAGCGCTCGCCGAAGTGCGTCACCTCATCTCCTTCCTGCCGCAGAATAATATGGAAGAGGCGCCGCGTTACGCCTGCAACGACGATATCGCCCGCGTGGACGATATCCTCAACGAGATCGTGCCCGACGACCCCAACCGTCCCTACGACATGTATCAGATCATCAATACCATCGTGGACGACGGAGAGTTCCTGGAGGTGCACAAAGATTTTGCCAAGAATATCATCTGCGGTTTTGCCCGCTTCAACGGACGCTCTACCGGTATCATCGCGAACCAGCCTGCCGTCCTGGCAGGCGTGCTCGACTGCGATGCCAGCCGCAAAGCTGCCCGTTTCGTACGTTTCTGCGATGCCTTCAATATCCAGATCCTCACCCTTGTGGACGTGCCGGGCTTCCTCTGCGGTACCGGTCAGGAATATGCCGGCATCATCGATCATGGTGCCAAACTGATGTTTGCATACGGAGAAGCAACGGTTCCGAAAGTAACTGTTACCGTTCGTAAGTCATATGGCGGTTCGCATATCGTGATGAGTTGCAAGCAGCTCCGCGGCGATATGTGTTACGCTTGGCCGAACGCCGAGATCGCCGTCATGGGTGCAAGCGGTGCCGTAGGTGTGCTGCAAGCCAAAGCGCTCAAGGCCATCACCGATCCCAAGGAGCAGGCTGCCTTTATCGCCGAGAAAGAGGCCGAGTACCGCGAGGCCTTTGCATCGCCGTACCAGGCTGCGAACCGCGGTTACATAGACGACATCATCGAGCCGCGATACACCCGTAGCCGCATCATCCGTGCCTTTGAGATGCTGCAGACCAAGCGCTTGACCAATCCTGTTAAGAAACACGCAAACATCCCCCTGTAACCCATAACCCGTAACCCTTATGACACTATTAGCAGTTACAGCAGATACGTGGATCGTCACAGGTCTCGGCTTCGGCATCGTTCTGGTGCTTCTCTTCTGCCTTGTCTTCATCCTGCAGTTCTTCGGCTGGGTGATGCAGAAAGCGACAGCCCCGAAGACTCCCAAAGAGGAGAAGCGAGAAGAGACTCCAATCTCCAATATCCAATCTCCAATCACAGATTCTAAAGAATCTGACGATGCTGCCGCTGTCGCCTATGCCCTTTATCTGGCCACACAAGACGTGCAGCACGATGCGCCTACCGCGATGATCTCGCTTAAACAGCGCGAGACCGCATGGAATACCAAATCAATCGGATTAAATTAAACGCTATATGAAAGAATTTGCATTCAAGATCAACGGCACTGAGTACAAGTGCACAGTAGAACAGATCGCTGCCGGCAAGACGAACGTCACCGTCAACGGCAAAGTATATGAGGTAGAGACCGCTACGGAGGTGGCTCCTGTGGCCAAACCCGCGCCGGTAGCTCCCAAAGCAGCTCCTAAGGCTGCCGCACCCGCTCCCGCTCCTGCAGCTGCTCCTGCACCCGCAGCCGGCGGTGTACAAGTAAAAAGCCCGCTGCCCGGATCGATCATCAAAGTGCTCGTTTCTGTAGGTCAGGCCGTTAAGAAAGGGGACACACTCCTTACCCTCGAGTCCATGAAGATGGAGAATGCCATCATGGCCGAGGCGGACGGCACCGTTAAGCAGATCGCCGTGTCCGCAGGACAGAACGTCATGCAAGATGACCTCCTCATCGTATTGGGATAATCTAGTAGACCAGTTGACCAGTAGACTAGTCGACTAAAAATATATCCAATTATGAATATTTTGGAATTTTTTAGTGGCATGGGGGTCATGCAGATGACCTGGCAACAAGGCATTATGCTGCTTGTCTCGTTCTTCCTGCTGTACCTGGCCATCCATAAGAAATACGAGCCGCTCTTGCTCCTTCCGATCGCCTTCGGTATGCTCCTCACGAACTTACCCGGCGCGGGGATGTTTCATAGCGAACTATGGTCAGCTTTCCTCGATCCCGAGAGTCCTGCCTACCATTCCTATGGGGCGATCCTCAAAGAGGGAGGCCTGCTGGACGTGCTCTATATCGGTGTCAAAGCCGGTGTGTACCCCTGCCTCATCTTCATTGGTGTAGGTGCCATGACGGACTTCGGACCGCTCATAGCGAACCCCAAGTCCCTCATCCTCGGTGCCGCCGCACAGATCGGTATCTTCATCACTTTCCTTTGTGCCAACTGGATGGGCTTCACCCCTGCTGAAGCCGGTTCAATCGGTATCATCGGCGGTGCAGACGGACCGACGTCCATCTTCTTGACCTCTAAGTTAGCCCCGCATCTATTGGGCCCGATCGCGATTGCAGCTTATAGTTACATGGCCCTCGTGCCGGTCATCCAGCCGCCTATCATGCGGGCGCTCACGACCAGGAAAGAACGTGCCATCAAGATGGGGCAGCTTCGCCCGGTCGGCAAAACTGAGAAGATCGTCTTCCCGATCATCATCACCGCTATCGTAGCCCTCATCCTGCCTGATGCAGCCCCGCTGATCGGCTGCCTGATGCTCGGAAACTTGATGAAAGAGTGCGGCGTAGTGGATCGTCTCTCCAAGACGGCCCAGAACGAACTGATGAACATCGTCGTCATCTTCCTCGGCCTCTCCGTAGGTGCTACGGCTACTGCCGGCAGTTTCCTCAACTGGCAAACGCTGATGATCCTCGCGATGGGTATCGTAGCCTTCGGTCTTGGTAGCGCAGGCGGTGTACTGCTGGCTAAGTTCATGAACCTCTTCCTCAAAGAGAAGATCAACCCGCTGATCGGTTCCGCAGGCGTATCGGCCGTTCCTATGGCTGCCCGCGTATCGCAGACCATCGGACAAGAAGAGAACCCATCCAACTTCCTGCTCATGCATGCCATGGGACCGAACGTAGCCGGTGTGATCGGTTCGGCCGTAGCTGCCGGTGTTCTCTTAACTATGCTTGGCTGATAACTGACAGCTGATAACTGAAAACTTATGTCTAATAGACAAATAGCAACCCTGGTACTGGTGATCGCCCTGCTTATAGTGGCGATCTCCGTACTCTTTACCAATAACTTGGCACGCCAACTGCAGGCCGAGGAACAGAAGAACATGTCCATCTGGGCAGATGCTACCCGCCAACTGATCTTTGCGGCCGATGATGCGGATATCGATTTCGTCTCTTCCATCATTGAGAAGAACACCACCATCCCCGTCTATATATGCGATGCTGAGGGTAAAGTGCTTGCAAGTAGAAATGTGAAAGAAAAGAGCCTTTCATTTTTCAATTTTCACCTTTCACCTTCCGACCACCACGGACCGATTGAACTCAAGATCGATGAGTCCACCACCCAATATATCTACTGGGATGACAGTAGCCTGCTCACCCGTCTGCGTTATGTGCCTTATGCCCAGTTTGCCCTTATCTTCATCTTCATCACGATCGCCGTCATCACCATGCTGACCGGTCAGAAGAGCGAAGAGAACCGCCTCTGGGTAGGTCTTTCCAAAGAGACGGCCCATCAACTCGGCACACCTATCTCATCCCTCAATGCCTGGCAACAACTGCTGGCAGAGACCTATCCCGACGATGAGTACGTACCGCAGATGAAACGCGACATCGAGCGCTTGCAGATGATCGCCGACCGCTTCCAGAAGATAGGCTCCGAACCCGATCTGCAAGAGGCAGACCTCATTCCCGTCATTGAAGATGCAGTCGCTTACATGCGCGGCCGAACCAGCAGTCGTATCACCATCGATGATACCTGCTTGCAAGGTGTGCAACGTAAGGTGCTGCTCAATGCGCCGCTACTCAAATGGGTGATAGAAAACCTGCTTAAGAATGCGGTCGATGCCATCTCCGGCAAAGGTACGATCTCCTTCCGGATCTTGGAAAACGAACACGAGATGATGCTCGATATCTCCGATACCGGTAAGGGTATCGACACAAAAACCCAGCGTCGTATCTTCGAGCCGGGTTTCACTTCCAAGGAAAGAGGATGGGGCTTAGGCCTTCCACTCGCCAAACGTGTCGTCGAGCAGTACCATGGAGGCAAACTCCTGCTTAAGAGCAGCCAATTGGGCGTTGGTACCACCTTCCGCATCGTGCTTAAAAAAGCCGAAAACGGTTGATCCGCTACCCGACATACTTGCATAATAAGCGCCTGCGTCCAGTAGGCGCTTTTTGATATCCGCAATAATAGGGTGATTCGGAAAAACCGTCGCCTCAAAATCGTTCGTAAATTTATCTAGGTTTCCTAGGATTCCTAGTTTTCCTAGGTCTCCTAGTCTTTCACCGGTAATCGTTATCCCGCTATACGCCTCTTTCGTGCTTACCCCCTCTTCCGGCTTGATGAGCACGATCCTTGTTCCTTTGAGATCCAGATCGATAGGTGTCAGTATATCACCGATACCTTCTGCATAACAGGGCGTATTATAGATAAAGAACGGACAGTCGGCGCCTAATACACTTACTTCCTTCGCCAAATCCTCCTTACTCAAGCCCAATTCAAACAACTCGTTCAATGCAATCACCATATGCGCCGCATCGCTGCTTCCGCCTCCAAGCCCTGCACCAAAAGGAATGGTTTTCTTAAAGCGAATAGATACTGTGCCTATCTGGCCATACTTCTTCGCAAATAAGTTGTAGCACTTAATGATCAGGTTATCAGCAGGATCGCAGTCTACTTTGATTCCTTCCTGCTTAAACGAGAAAGAATCGCTTTTGACCACCTCCAACTCATCGTGCAGCCCGTAGATAGGCACAAAAACGGTCTCCAGATCATGGTAACCGTCAGGCCGCTTGCGTACGATACGCAGACCCAGATTAATCTTACAATTCGGATAGAGGATCATAACTTAAAAAGCGGGTGAGAAGAAATAGTGAGCAATCCAGTTAGGAATCTTGCTCTTATGTTGTTCTTTTGCCTCCGCCTGCGGTTTGGGGTTATCCCCGTAAAGCACTTTATGCACACGCTCTTTGCCGGCACCGAAACGAACACCCAAGGTCATCCTTGCCGTCCAATTCCAGTTATTGATACAAAGCGAGGACAATTCACCTTTGTGGGAAGAGAAATGCATGTTATAGGCTTGCGCCCATACCGACGCGTACATCCACTTATTGATCTCCCAACTGATGGCAGCACGCATCGTGCCCGATACATGAACAGGGTAGTCGGCTTTGACCTTATACATCGGATCGCCGGGCAGATAGACCGTATCGGGTGCAAGGTGTCCAATGTGGTTGATCGAGTAGCATACCAGCATCGCGGATGCAGACAAATGGAAGAGTACTTTTCCTTTGTTGGGCGTATAGTTGATACCGTAACCCAGACCAACTGAAACCTGATGGGTCGTCATTCGATTCACATTATTGGTCAGCATGGACAAGGTATAGGTCGTATCCAGCGCGGCAGAGTAAAGTTCGTTATCCCGAATATGCATGTCCGTTGCATTGTAGGACAAGTGCAGCAACAAAGAACCCGCAGATTTCTTCTGGATATAGGATTGCTTGACGGCTGCATTGTGCGAATAATGCTTGGAGTTCAGCGCGTACCAGATAGACAAAGAGGTATTCGTGATCCATAAGTCCCCTTTATTCACCTTTAGATCCAAAAAGTTCTTATGATCAAATAGCACATGCCCGGCCAGGTTCGTACTCCTTTGCCGGCGAAACTCGAAACCGATACTCTTACTGCCGAAGGAAAAATTAAGATTGCTCGCATAGGCATGCAGCAGATCCCATGAATAGCCGAACCCGAAGCCTTTCAGCCCGACACTGAATCCCAACTCGGCACTGGGCGTCGTACGGGTATGAAAAGTAACCGTACCGATCCCCGGATAGCGCGTGTCCAGGTCGGAAATATTTCCGTTTCCCGTACACGTCAGCGCCAGGTTCCAACTGTGTTCCGGCAAACCGATATAGTTGGTATCCACTCCGCGCAGAAGGAAGTCGTCCACCCATTCATTGGCACGAAAAAAGAAACGCAATGCCTCGCCTTTCTCTCGTTGTTTCTTGGCCTGCAGCGGCATACAGCCGATCAGCAGACAAACGATGATGGATAAACGAAAAACTCTCATTTACTGAAAGAAACTAAAATGAACACTTCCGTATATGCGGGTTTCAATATGCCGCGGATGGGCCGTAAAATCCGTGTCCTTGCCATGCTCGATCACCAGCCATCCTTCGGGCTTGAGGATATCCTGCGTAAGAATCACATCGGGCAGAGTAGGCAATTGATCCAGTGCATAAGGAGGGTCGGCAAAGATCAAATCGTACTTCGTACGGCAGGCATTGAGAAACTTAAATACATCGCCGCGTATCACGCTCAGGTTCTTGATGCCCAACTGCCGGCAACAACTGATGATCCAGTTCTGCTGCACATGCGCGATCTCTACGGCTGTCACTTCCCGAGCCCCGCGACTGATACACTCGATACCGATACCGCCGGTTCCGGCAAACAGATCCAGCACATCTATCCCCTCAAAATCCATGCGGTTATGGAGCAGATTGAATAAACTCTCCTTGGCAAAGTCCGTCGTGGGCCTCGCGGTGATATTTTTAGGGGGCGACAAGCGCCGCCCCCCATATATTCCGGAGATAATTCTCATCCTTTCACTTTTCAATTTTCACCTTAATCACTCCCAGTTACCTGCGTTGTTGTTCGGCGAGAAGACGTCACCGACCTTCAGACCGGCATAGTGCTCCAGTTTAGCTTCGCGGTCGATGAGGTTCACCAACTCCTGTTCGTTGAGGTCACCTAAGTAACTCTCAAACGGAGCACGTGCCTCAAACAGCGGAACTCGGATACCTTGACTGGTCTTGTAGTCGTTGTTCGTCTCCATCTCGAAACGCTGACCCTTGCTGAACGGGATCTCTACGATCGCATCAATCGAACTCTCATCGTACTCGCCTTTGTAGAGCGCCTGAAGCATGTTCGACTCAATCGTATCACGACGGAAACCGCTCAGACCGTTCTTCTTCACGTCCTTGTCGTTCTCCCAGATATACGCATAGAGCGCATCATTGTCCTCAAAATGCAGTTTCTTGTTCTTCAGCGCTGCTTTCTTGGCATTCTCGATGATCTTGATAGCCTTATGCTCGGTCAAACCAGCCTCCAGCTGCTTATCCGTCAAACTACCTTCCTTCATCACCTCTTTCTTCGGAGCGGTCTTGAGGAACGTCAGCAGCGAATCCAGATCAGCCGTGAAACGACCATTCTGGTGATGGAACTCAACCTCTGCCGTACGCAGATCAACCAGGTGCTTGATCACTTTAACCTCGCGCTGTGCACGGGTCTCCTCAAACTTAATAGGCGTGGTAACGCTCTGTACGCAGAATACTGTCATGATCACGGCAGCTGCTCCTAACGCACAAATAAGAATCAGTCTTGTTGCTTTCATTATGGTATGTTTTTAATTATTTTCAAAAATCGGCTGCAAAGTTACAAAAAAAAAATCATATATGCAAATAAAAGTGAAAAAAATCGGAAAAATAAGGAAAAATGCGCGCGCGCTTGCGTATGTCAAAAAAAAGTTGTACCTTTGCACCCGATTTGTACGTCATGCAGCAGATCTTGATCGTCATAGGGCTGGTAGCGGTAGCGATGGTGCTACTCTCGGTGGGGGTGATCTTCCGCAAGGATCACCGTTTCCGCTCGCAGCATATCCATGAGAACGAACGTATGAAGCAGGATCATATCCACTGTGCGTTGGCGGAAGATAAACTGGCACGGCGCAAAAAGAAAGTGTTAAATCGTTAAAAAAATCAATATGGAAAAGATTCAGACATTAGTCAATGCTATTTTAGGCGCAGCCGTTGTTGCGCTGTTCGTGTTATTCTTCATGTATCGTCCTCAGTCTCCTAAGGCTTCTGAGGCGCCGCAAGAGGCAGTAGCTCAGGGAGAACTGCTCCCGATCGCCATCATCAACACCGATTCGATCCTCAAGCACTACACCTTGGCGATTGAGTCCACCGAAAAGCTGATGAACCGCTATGAGGAGTCCACTGTCAAGCTGGATACCAAAGCTAAATCGCTGCAGAAAGAGTATGAGACTTTCCAACGCGACGTAGTCGATTTTCAGCGTAAACTGGAAGCAAATGCTTTCCTCAGCCGTGAGCGTGCCGAGAGTGAGCAGAACCGTCTGCAGAAGAAAGAGCAGCAACTCATGGCCAAGCAACAGGAGTTGGAGAATCTCCGTCAGAAACTGAGCGCTGACTTCATGGCAGAGCAGAACGAGTTGACACAACAGCTCCAGGATTCCGTGCAACAATATCTCCGTGAGTACAACGCCGACGGTCATTACCATCTCGTACTCAACGACGCCGTGCTGATGAATAAAGTAGCCGGCTATGACATCACAAACACCGTGATTGAAGCCCTCAACCGCCGTTACAAAAAGTGAAAAAACTCCTTTTCATATTGCTCCTTACCGGTGCAGTAAGCGCGCAGGCTCAACGTATACCCGAGATGATCGAGTATACGGAGATCTATGATTTTTTGGAGGAGTTAACCACAGACGGCGTCATCCGTTCCAATGCGGCAGTCAAACCCTATACGCGCGATGCGATTGCTAAGATGCTCGCTGAAGCGCAGAGTAGGGATAGCCTCTTGGACCAACGCCAGAAAGCGGATCTGCAGTTCTATATGCAGGACTATGCCCTTGAACTCGACACCCTGCCGACCTATTATTCCTACGGTCACCGCCATGTGACGCAGTGGAAGACGAAGGTCTCGAACCTCAACTTGGCTGATCCGTCCTTGCATATCTTGACCAAGGATAAGATCTTCAAGATGCGTATCCGACCCATCCTAGGTATGGAGCTGAACTATAACAAGCATGGCCTGTTGCAGCACCGCCGGTATGGTGTGGAATTGCAGATGGACATCGCCCATTATGTCTCTATCTGGGGTTCGCTGCGGGATAACAGTTGGAAAGGACTCGGCATCGACGGGTCGCGTATCACCAAGCCCGCTTATCTCAATGACCTGCCCGGTGTGCAGTACAAAGAGGCCAACTACGGAGGCGATTTCTCGGATTCCCGTGGCGGTCTGTCTATCTATGCATGGTGGGGCTCGATCGGTATTCAGCGTGAGCGTATCACATGGGGCGATGCCCAGCATTGCTCCAATATCCTGTCCGGTCACAACCCGGCCGTACCGATGTTCACCATCCAGCTCACGCCCTGCAAGTGGTTCCAGTTCGACTATTTCCATGCATGGATCCCATCGAATGTGACTGACAGCACCTATTACTATGATGAGGACTACGATCGAGATAAGGACACCGGCGAGATCATCAATAAACCGCACCCCCGTCCGCATAATAAGTTCATGGCGGCGAACATGTTCACCTTCATGCCATGCAAATATGTGCAGTTCGGTTTTGGTAACTCGATCGTCTATGCAGAGCGTAACGTGCAGGCGGCGTACTTCATTCCGATCGCCTTCTTCAAGTCCCTCGATCACCTGCTGACCAAGGGCATCAACTCCGAGAATCAGAACAGCCAACTCTTCGGTACGCTCACCGTGCGCCCGACTGATCACTTACGCTTATACACTTCGGTCTTCATCGATGAGTTCTCCTTAAGCCGTCTCAAGAAATCGAATAAGGAGCACAACCTCGTCTCCTACGTAGTAGGTTTCAACTGGAGCGGCTGGCCGGTCAAAGGTTTGGCATTACGAGGCGAGTTCATGCGTGCCTATATCGCTTGCTACCAGCACTCGATCAAAGTACTGGACTACACGGCCAATAGTTACAATATGGGTCATTATATGGGCGATAACGCGCAGAGTATCTTTGTGCAACTGTCCTATCGCCCCACGCGCAGCCTGCGTCTGACGCTCGACTACACGAACGACACCAAATATACGGCGTACCCCTATATCCGTCGGGAGATCAGTAAGAACATCGCGCAAAAACCCTTCAGTGGCAAGATCTGGCAGAACGATATCGTTCGTTTTCGAGCCATCTATGAGGTGTTCAACAACTGCTACGCGCATGTCGAATGCCAATATAACAACGCGAGATCTTCCAAACCGGAAGACCTCGAAAAATACTCACCGACTTTCTATAAAGGTAAAAACCTTACCTTCGGTTGCGGACTGAGTTTCGGATTCTAACGCATCTTATGGTAGTCGCGGCGTGCGGCAAAGACCGCTTTGAAAGCGCCCCAACGACCTTGCAGCAGATAGAAGAACGCAGCAGCGTAGTCCAAGAAGAAACGTACAAAGAGCACTCCAAACGGGTGCTTTTTGTTTTTATAGATCATCAGCAGGTTATTGCGGTGATTGAGATAAGTCTTGCGCGGACTCTCATAGTTCAAACTCCCGCCGCCCAGATGATACACCACGCTCTGCGGGATACAGGCTAATTTCCATCCCTTATTGCGCATGCGCCAACACAGGTCAATCTCTTCCATATGCGCAAAGAAAGCCGCATTCAATCCGCCGCAGTCCTTATAAACCTGCGTACGCACGCACATGCAGGCGCCGCTCGTCCAATCGACATTCACGATCGTATCGTACTGGCCATGATCTTCTTCCACTTTCCATAACACGCGTCCGCGGCAGTAGGGATAGCCCAAACGATTGATGTATCCGCCTGCAGCGCCCGCATGTTCGAAACGCGCTTTATGCACCCAACTGCGTATCTTCGGTTGCACCGCCGCCACCTCCGGATGGCTCTCCATATAGTCGAGTAGGGGATCTAACCAACCCTCCGGTGTCTCCACGTCGGAGTTCAGCAATACTACATACTCGCTATCCACTTGCGCGATCGCGCGGTTGTAACCCTCCGCAAAACCGTAGTTCTGATCCAGCACGATGGTCTTGACCGTCGGAAACTCTTTGGCCAAAACCTCCAGACTCTCATCCGTACTGCCGTTATCGGCCACGATGAGTTCCGCGCCTTTCGTATGGGCTACGACCGACGGCAAGTAGGTACGCAGATGCTTCGCGCCGTTCCAGTTTAATATGATTACGCTTGTTTTTGCCATTTAAAACGATTATGGGTCCACAACCATAACTCGGGTTGTTCGATAATACTCTGTTCCAACTTATGCGCGTACGCCGCGGTGATCTCGCCTTCGGCAGTATTCTTCGGGTCCATGCTGATGCACTCAAAGCGCGTCTCATAGCGTCCCCGTTCCGGCCGTCTTACCAAGTGGGCAAAAACCGGGTATCCGAATCGTTTGGCTAACTCTTCACCGCCGTCCAGAAAACCCGTCTCCTGGTTCAAAAACTTCACCCAGGTTCGTGTCACTTCCGGTCGGGGTTTCTGGTCGCTGATAAGTCCCAATACGATCGGTTGTTTGGCAGCCCGTAGGCGCACCATCTCTCTCAATACACGCTGTTTCTCTACATACGCTCCGCCTCGTTTGGACCTCAGGTCCAATAGGAACTTATCCGTTGATTCTTTCTTGGCCTTCCGATAGACATTGAGTTCCAGCACATCTTTGGAAAACCACTGCTGGCAGGACGACATCCATTCCCAGTTACCCATATGCGCCAGCATCACGATACAACCGCCTGCCTCCTTAGCCGCCCGGTCCACTTCCTCCGCATTGGCAAACGTCACCCGCTGCTTGATCTCTTCATTGCTGCACCGATAGCCGTACAAAGTCTCGGCAAAGGTATAGGTCAACTGATGGTAAAAATCCTTGGCTATCCGCGTACGCTCCGCATTCGTCTTATCCGGAAAAGCATTGCGCAGATTCTTTGCCACCAATCGCCGCCGATACCGCGCCACATGATAGAGCAGCGGGTAAACGATATAGTCAGCGCACCAGTAATGAAAACCCAGCGGCAGACGACTTAGAGCAGCGGCGCAATGAAATAGCATAACAGACTGAATGCCGTGATCACCGGCGATACCAATAAGATACTGTCAAAACGATCAAGCACACCTCCGTGACCCGGCAAGAATCGTCCCGAGTCCTTCACGCCGATCGAACGCTTGAACAAACTCTCCATCAGGTCGCCCATCGTACCGAAAAGACTGGTAAATACTGCGAAGAGGATAGCAATGATGACTGTATAATGATTCGCCCCGAATACATCGAACCAACCGCAAGCGAACAAGATCAGCGCAGCGGCGATACAGAAAGCTACGCCGCCGATCAGGCCTTCCCAACTTTTCTTGGGACTGATATGCGGAGTCATCTTATGATTCCCTTGCGGACGTTTGGCCGTCATCGTGCCTACGCAGTAGGCACCCGAATCATTGACCCAGATCAGCACAAACAAGGCCAACAACAACCATTTATCCAGCGAGATAAGGAAGAGCGTCGTCATCAACGGCATGGCGATCATCACCTGCGCAATGAGCATGTTGCCCCAGTTATGCAAAGGCTGCTCCGAGTGATTCCAGATCTCGTCCAGCAGACTGACCATGATCACCGTCGCATAGGCAAAACCCAAAGCCACACCTACCGCATGCATATGTACGTCATCGGAAGGCAGATAGGCCAGGCAGATACTCATTCCCCATAGCACCATTGTTGCCAAAGCCGCATAGACCCGCAGCGCACGAGTCGATTGAACCAAACGGTGAAACTCATCCACCGCCATCAGACTGATCGGCAAAAGAAGGGCTGCATAGCACCAGGTATTCCACACGATACTGCCCACCACACAGGCCACAAAAAGCGTTCCGCTTACCGTTCTTTTAACAAATTCGGACATAAAGCAATCATTTTGGCTACAAAATTACAACATTTTTTGCATATATCCAAAAAAAATCGTATCTTTGCAGCAAATTTCAAAGAATTATGGAGAATAATAGCATTGAAATGGCCCTGTTGGAGCCCGAAGAGCGCGAATTGGTGCAGTTTATCTACGATGCCATCCCGGCAGAAGACCGCGGTGCCTTAACCGCTGACGACATCCTGTTGGTGCTCGATCTGATGGATGACTACCTCGAGGAACAGGGTTTGCTCAAAGAAGATCCGACTACCGGCGAGATGGAGTACCTCGAAGGCGATGTAGACGAGACCGAGCAGCTGAACTATGTGCTGGAGGCTGTTCGTGCAGAAGGACGTGCCATCTCCGGTGTGCAGATCCAACTCATCCAGGATGCAGAACTGCAGTTCGGTATCAAAAAGGGCTACTATTCTGAAGACTGATCACTGAATGCCTAAGATAGCCACCATCGGTTTTTTCGACGGAGTCCACAAGGGCCATCAATTCTTATTCGAGCATTTGCGCGAAGAGGCCGTTGCGCGGGACTTGGAGCCCCTTATCGTCACATTCAATGACCATCCCCGAGCCGTGCTGGACTCGGATTTCGTGCCCCGTCTGCTCACTTCCCTCGAAGAGCGGGAGAAACTGTTGCAGGCTTACGGCGAAGTACTGGTTTTGCCGTTTGAGCAAGTACAGCCCCTTACGGCGGCGCAGTTCATGCAGGTTCTAAAAGAGCAACACCAAGTCACCACCTTACTTATGGGGTACGACCATCGCTTCGGTTCCGACCGGCTCAAGCGTCCGCAGGACTACCGTCGTGCAGGCGAGGCTTGCGGCATCGAGGTGATCACGATGAGCGAGTATGTAGAAGGGGAATGGCATGTGTCATCCACGGAGATACGCAATGCGCTGGAGAACGGCAACATCGCCTTGGCCAATGAGCTGTTGGGCCGGCCTTATACGCTCCGCGGCACCGTCGTGCATGGCAAAGGACTCGGCCGAACGATCGGTTTTCCTACGGCAAACATCAATCCCGTCGATGCGGATAAGATCATCCCGCATTGCGGCGTCTATGTGGCCCTCGTCGATACGCCCACCATGGACAATGCCCCTGCGTTTGTCAATATCGACAAGCAGGGCTTGATCGAAGCACATATCCCGTCGTTCAAAGGGGATCTGTACGGTCAGATACTCAAGATCCGTTTCCTGCGCTTCCTGCGCGAGGAACGTCCTTTCGCTAACTTAGAGGAACTCAAAGCCCAGATCAGGGCCGATATTGATAGCACCCTGCGTCCGGTTTGACACCCGCTCGCGAGACACCGTCCCGGTCGAACTCATAGTCCAAAGCGACGATACTGTCGCCTGCACCGATCGCGGGACTAAGGCTATCCAAGTGAAAATCATAATAGACGTATTCCTTATACCGGTAAAAATCATTGCGGAAAACTTTCACCGTGTCTTCTGCATGCCAATAGACATTGGCTACCGCGTGCGGGAGATCCAGACTGTCCGTCTTCAGATAATTACCCACAAACGCCCCGGGATAATAGCGGTCGAGCGGAGTAGCCACCACCAACTGATTGGATCGATACCCCGTGATGATGCTGTTATAGAACGAGGTCACTGTCTCCGGTGCCGTCTTGCTCAGGTTATCGATATACACCGCCGCCGCATCTTCCTTAGCTACCGACTGAATGCGGATATTCGTGTAGCCGAAATAGGATGCGATGGTCGAATGCACGAACTTGTGCGTGCCGCCTGCACAATAGACGCAGTACGACGCGCAGTTACTGATCTCCGTATTACTCACTTCCGCATCCGTATTGATCAGCACCAAACCATACTGCGTATGGTTATGGATCCGGCACCCCTTCATCTGCAAACGCTGTCTGAGGGCGTTGCCATAACAGTACAAACCGATATTGCCCGACAGGATATCTACGTACTCCAGCGTATAGGTTCGTTTGCTCATACCGTCATTGACGGCGTATAAACCATCCCATCCGCCTGCCGCATAGCGATACGGCACAGAGTCAAAGAGCCGGTCTATACGGTCCCCGCAGAAGCGAATCGGAGCCTCTTGCTTTCCCTTGGCCTCGATATCGTCGTAGGCGAAGATACAAGCCCCGGCATGCATATAGATCGTAGCACCCGCTTCTATCTTCAGTTTACCCAAAACCGCCATCGTATCGTAAACCAGATAGGGTTTGGTAGCTTTGAAAGTGTATCCGAGCGGGTACTGATGAACTCCTTGCCCGATTTTGCCAAGCCGCTCTACATCTTGTCCGTACGCCTCTAACTCCACCTGCTGCGTGTTGCCCGAATGAAGATGAAAGCAGAGCTGATCGGTGACCAGCACAGGATTATTCTGATTCAAGGTATCGATATTGACCCGCACGAACACAAACAAACTGTCGTGTCCGTAGATCTTCAGGTTCTTCAGTAACTCCAGGTTCGGTTCGCCGTCCACATTCACCCGAAAAGCCTTGCCCTCGTTCAACCATACGCGGTCAATCAGAAGCGCCGAACGATTCGGGTTGTACACCTTCATCTGCAGCGTGGCACTGCCTTGCGCCGTGAAGACGGTGTCAAAACGGAGTGTGTCTTTGGAAAAAACCAAACGCAGAGTAGGGTTATCGCTCACTTTATACTCGCGACATCCCGCTAAAAGGCACAAAATGCCAACTATCACCAATAACCTAAAACCCGTAACCCGTAACCTGTAACCCATAGCCTTTACTCAAAATTAAACGTCAGGCACACGCAATGACTGGTCATCCGTTTGATGGACTCGGTATAGAAGAACTCCTGCGGCGCCAATTCCATACGTCCGTCAGTGGGCGCTAACTGGTTCGCGAAACCGATACGGTAGGTGATTTCGGGGCAGAACTTAAACCAACTGAAATACAAATCCACTCCGAAACCGATCTCGCAGAAATAATCCATCATCTTCATCAGCACGGGTTTCTTCCGATCCCGGCTCACATTGAAACTCGCGCCGCCACCCATCAGCACATAGGGCCGGTAGTTACCCTCACGCTCGGCACTCCATTTGAGATAAAGCGGCAGATACACCGGCATGGACAGCACATCGATCAGCGGACCGTTCTTGCCCGGCAAACCCTGCACAGGACGGCCAGACTCGGTCTTGTACTTGATCGTGCGGCTGGCAAACTGCAGACCCGGACAGAATCGTAAGTTCAGGAACTTACATAACCTCAAATCCGAAATGAATCCCACGTGAAAACCCGGCATCACCGTGCTCACACGCGAGTGGTAGATCTCCGTCTCACCCGTGATCGGATTGACCATCGGTTCCTCCGTATCCTTCATGCCGAAGGTGGAAAAGTTCATTCCCAGCTGAAAACCGAAGTGAAACAGTTTATCATCCACGTACGGCCTGTTCATCCCTTCCTGCGCCTGTGCACTCATCGCACAGACCAGTGCTACTATGATAAGAATCTTTTTTGTCACTGTACACTAAAAATCACTGTCTGTATGTTCGTTTCCGCTATCGTCGTTATCGTCATTACCGTGGTCATCGTCGCCGAACCGACCTCTGCGTTTGCCGCCCTTCTGGTTACCGAAGTTATAGGTGATCGTCAGACTGACGGAACGACTATGCCATCTATTCTCGCTGAATTGCCAGAACCCATCGCCCCAGGTGGTGTTCTTCCGAGCCCGGCTGTCCAATAAGTCCCGCACATTGAGCGCCAGCGCCAACTGCTTGTTGAGGAAAGTATGCCTCAGACCCACATCGATCGAGTAGCTGTGACTCGTATGACCTTGTGCCACCACGCGCGGAGAACGGTAAGCACCCGTGATCTGACCGCTGAAATCCTTGGTGAACAGGAATTGCGCATTCAGTCTTACCGAAGCGGCAAAGATATTCTGTTTCTTGAGATCAATCGCGATCTCCTGCCCCTGGTGGGTGATGGACTTATGCACGCCCGCGATGTTATTCCAATAGAAATTGGCACTGGTAGTCAGTTGCAGCAGTTCTCCAAACAAGCGGTTCTTACCCACCAATTCCACACCCAACTCCTGTCGCGTGGCGATATTGAAATAGGTGTTCTTCATCACGTTGGGAGTGGTGGCATCCATGTACTTGTAGTTCTGCACGGCTCCCTCGCGGTATTTCCAGAACACGCCTGCACTCAGCGTATGACGTTCCCAAGTCTTGAGGTAGTTCAACTCGAGATTATTCGAGTAGGCCGGCAACAGGTCCACGTTTCCGTAACTGATGTTCGTGCTATCGCTGAAGTCCATACGGGGATTGATCTGGTGTCCCCACGGCCGGTTCACACGACGGGTGTAGTTCAACTGCAACTCATTGCCGTGCCCGAAGTCGTAACTGATATACGCACTCGGGAACACCTGGAAATAGGCCGTATCTTTCTTATTCGGGAAGGCCGCATAGGCATCTTGCCGATCGCCGTTCTCGTCCTTGTAAAACGAATTCAGATGCCGCATATAGTACTCGCCACGCAGACCCACTTGGATCGAAAGACGATTCCAGAACCGATTTCCGTACGTGATATAGAGCGCATGGTTTTGCATGCGGCCGTGGAAGTCTGCGAAGTAGTTGTACAACTCGGTTTCTGCGCCGTCTTCGACATTGTTGGCGTCCGAAAAACTCTTATTCCAACTGTAGGTATAGCAGTATCCGGCTTCCAGACGACTCTGCTTGGTCGGTTTCCATTCGTAGTCCGCCTTCACCTCCACTTTCTGATCCTTATTCAGCGCCCGCTGATTCTGATACATCGGGTCCTTATCGGTCTCCGTCTGCTCATAATCGGTCCACTGGTTGAATCCGAAATGGTTGTACGTACCGGTGACTACCAACTTATGGTCATCCATCTCATACGTATAATCCAGACTCACGTTTCCACCGGGGTGGGAACCATGCCCATGCTGATCCCGCACATAATCGCGCAGCGTGTCGCCGGCATAGTCGGTCAATAGATAACTGCGTTTGTACGAGTTACTCATCTTGAATACCTTCGGGTCACTGGCCATGCCGAAACCCGATACGCCGATCGTGTGGCCTTCGGCTACGTGGAAATTCAAACCCGCACGCCCGAACATGCCACCACCTCGGTGGGTCTGCCGTCCGTCTTGGGTCAAGTGACTCTGTATCAGCGTACTATCCAGTCTGCGACGGCCTTCTCCATCCAGGTTATAGCGGTTGGTTTTACTGCCGCCGTTACTCGTATGGTAGCGGTATCCGATGTTGAAATAGCCGTCCACGGGACCCGAGTTGAAGTTGATGTTAAAGCTTGCGTTGGCACCCGGAGGAGTCGTCCAAGGCGAAGCTAAGGCATAGTCGATACCGGCCTGAACGGATCCGTAAAAACCAGCCGCACGGTCTTTCTTCATCACCAGGTTGATGATGCCCGAAGTACCTTCAGGGCTGTACTTGGCCGAAGGGTTGGTGATCAACTCGATCTTCTCGATAGTGCCGGCCGGCATCTGCTTGAGGATCTGGCCGCGGTTCTCGCTATTTAGTCCTGCAGGTTTACCGTTGATCCAGATCTCCACATCCTCCGAGTTACGCAGACTGATCGTGCCTTCCTGGTCCACATCCACCGACGGGATGTTCTCCAGTATATCGGTCACACTCGCACCTGCAGAAGCGATGTTCTGGTCCACCGTGAAGACCTTACGGTCTAATTCAAAACGCATGGAGGAACCCTGACTCACCACTTCGACCTCTTTGAGCGTCTGAGTGTCCTCCTTGAGCGAGATACGTCCCAGGTCCAGCGGTTTACCGGCTACCGTGATGGCACGGCGATGATCGCTGTAGCCCATAAAACTGACCACGATCTCGTATTGGCCGTCCTTCACGTCCAGGCTGAAATCACCCGACGCATCCGTGATCGTACCCGTCACCAGGTTCTCGCCCTGCATGACGCTGACGTTGGCAAAATCCACGACTTTCTTCGTGCTGTAGTCAATGACACGTCCCCGGATCTCAGTCGCCATCAGCGATAGACTAAGGGCGAACAGACTCCATAATATAAGCCACAGCTTCTTCATATCCTTTTATACCTTTTCCTATTATACTATACGCGCACACGTCCGTGAGCAGACTCACCTGCCGGAAGGGTTCGCGTTTCGTGATATCGCTGATGTGTACTTCCACTACGGGCACTTCGCAGTCTTCCACCGCATCCCGCAGCGCCACGCTCGTATGCGTGTACCCGCCTGCATTCAGCACGATACCGTCGCCCTCAAAAGCTTGTATCTGATCAATCAGATCGCCTTCGTGATTCGACTGAAAGTACGTAAAATGAACCTCCGGCCAGGTTCGTTGGATATCCAACAAAATCTGTGCCATGCTCTTGGTCCCGTAGATCTCAGGTTTCCTAAGACCCAGCCGGTTCAAGTTCGGTCCATTTAGAATTAAAATGTGCATTTTAATTTATTGACGATTTAACGATTTACGATTTAACGATTTATTTACGATTTAGTTTTATTGACGATTTATCGCAGTCAATCGAACAATATATTCAATAGGTCAATCATTCGTCCAATCGTCAATCGTCCAATCGTAAATCTCTTATCTCGCACCATTAACAGCCAAGAGGAACTCGTCATTATCCTCCGTGCGCTCCATATACGATTTTAGTTTCTCCATCGCTTCCTGACCGCTCATGTCGCTGAGCATCTTGCGAATCTGCCACATGCGCGAGAGCACATCAGGCGGCAACAACAGGTCGTCGCGACGCGTACTCGATGCCGGGATATCCACTGCCGGGAAGATACGTTTGTTGGCCAACTTACGATCGAGCTGCAACTCCATGTTACCCGTTCCCTTGAATTCCTCAAAGATCAGGTCATCCATCTTACTGCCGGTCTCGGTCAGCGCCGTTGCGATGATGGTCAGACTACCGCCGTTCTCAATGTTACGGGCTGCGCCGAAGAAGCGTTTGGGTTTATGCAGTGCCTGCGCTTCCACACCGCCGCTCAGCACCTTACCGCTCGACGGAGCTACCGTGTTATACGCACGTGCCAGACGGGTGATGCTATCCAAGAGGATCACTACGTCGTGACCGCTCTCTACCAGTCGTTTTGCTTTCTCGTGCACGATATTGGCTACGCGCACATGGTTATCAGCCGGCTCATCGAAGGTGGACGCGATCACCTCGGCGTTCACGCTCCGTTGCATGTCGGTCACCTCCTCCGGACGCTCGTCGATCAGCAGCACGATCATATACACCTCAGGATTATTATGCAAAATTGCATTGGCTAACTCCTTGAGCAACACCGTCTTACCGGTCTTCGGTTGCGCTACGATCAAACCACGCTGACCCTTTCCGATCGGTGAGAAGAGGTCAATCATACGCACACTCAGGCTGTCCTGACGATTCCCCACGCAGAGTTTGAACTTTTGGTCCGGGAATAACGGAATCAGGTTCTCAAACGCGATGCGTTTCTTGGCCAATTCCGGATCCAATCCGTTAATGCGGATCACCTTGTCCATCGGGAAGAACTTATCCGGCTGCGGGTTCAGACGAATCGAGCACTCCACCGTGTCACCAGGCTTCAGACCGTATTGGCGAACCTGATCCTTGCTTACATACACATCGTCAGGCGAGGGTAGGTAGTTATAGTCGGCAGAACGCAGGAATCCGTATCCGTCCGGGGCCACTTCCAGCGTACCCATCGCGATCACGTTCTCCCCCAGGTCCGGCATCTGCTTCTTGGCTTTCGGCTCCTCCTTCTTCGGTTCTTCTGCCTTTTTAGGCTCTTCTGCCTTTTTAGGCTCTTCTGCCTTGGGTTCATCATTGAGCGGCTTAGCCGCGCTCTTTTCATCATTAGGCAGCTTGGCTGCATCATTCTTCTTCGGTCTTCCGCGCTTCTTTGCCTTCGGTGCCTCTACCGGTTCCTCCACTTTCTTCGGCTCCTCCACCTTAGGTTCCGGCTTCGGTGCTTCCACTTTCGGACTCTTCACTATTACCTCTTCACTCTTCACTTTCTTCGGCTCTTCACTCACGGTTCCGATATCGGCCTTAGCGATCGCGATCTCGATCTTCTTCGCTGATTGTTTCACACCCCGTTTACGCTCGCGCTTAGCGGGTTTGCCCGCTGCCTCACGTGCATCCTCTTTGGCCTGTACTACCGCTGCGCGGTGATCTGCCTGCGCATCCAAGATAGCGTAACTGATTTCCCGAACCGTCTGACTGCGACGCGGATTCAATCCCATACTTTTAGCTACTTCGCGCACCTCATCGAGCGACATACGCTCGAGCTTTTGTAATTCGTATTGCATATAATAATTTGGAAATTTGCTGCAAAGGTACAACAAAATAATCAATTGTGCAAATAATTAGGGCAAAAAATTAAAATTGCTTGCATTTTTATATGTTTTGAACTAATTAGATGCCAGTTGCAGGATACTGCGACAGTACCTTCGGGGGAATGCGTAGCTGGCGGAGTCCGAAGTACAACAATTCAACTCCTCCGGCTTGGGGATCAGATAGATCCGCATGGCGATAGAGGAGGGGAATTGGGCGAAGTAGGGATCGTCCGTCTTGCGCCATTCGATGCGGTCGATGGGGAAATGACGCATGGCCATCTGATGCCAGTAGCGGATATGTTTTTCCTGATTGGGCACGACCTTCACGCCCAACTTTCCATCCGAAAAATGTACGATCGCCACCGCGCGTTCCTTATGGATCGTGGCCTGCGCTTTTTGCGCTTCATTGAGGCGATGGGAGATGGAAATATGCCGATGCCCTTCTTCGTTGATACGTGCCATTTCTGCACGAAAAAGACGACCGTGCGTAGAGGTGTCTTTCCACTGATTGACAGCGATATAGTAATGAATCATCTCGTGCAGGATCGTGTCCTGCACCAAGTCTTCCGGCAGGTCAATCCGCACATTGATGCGCAGCACAAAATCCTGATTTCTGTACCCGCCGAAGAAGCCCTGCCGCTTGCGTACAAACGTCACTTTTCCCAAGAATCCTTTCGCATGACTGAGCTTAATCGGCAGGGGAGGCAACGACCCATTAAAATACTGCCGGTTGTACTCCTCAAATCGCGCTTGTATGTATTCTATCGTCGGTTTCACGGCTGCAAAGGTACAACAAATATTTGGAATATACAAGAAAAATCGCCCCGAAGAGCGATTTTTCCTTGAAGAGGAGGCCGATTAGCCGTTGGCGAGGGCTTGGTCGTAGGCTTGGCCTTCGACGTACCAAACACTAGGACGCCTAGGCCGTCTCTCAAAAATCGTTTCTTCATACCTTTTTTGTTTTTCCAACCTTTGTTCGTTTCCAGAAATTTTATTCTGGGTCTTTATTCAATTTCGAGTGCAAAGATAGTGCGGTAGTAAACAATGTGTATCACCGAAATGGAAATTTTTGCAAAAATTCGTATTTTCCTCGTCTTTTGGCCTCTTGATAAAACCAAATCCGCTTTCGTTCTACCTCGGCTTCGGTGATGCCATGCTCAAAATGTTCCATTTTTCCATCGGCTGCGCATCGGTGAAGAGTCAGATGCAAGTGCTCTAAATCACCTCTGCAACCAATGTTCTATTTTTCTCGGTTCAGCTCGAGCGGCTAACTCCGCTCGCTCTTCACATAATATACCGGCGGATCTCCCGCTTTCTGAGGCTTCACCATCTTCCACCCGTCCTTTTCTTCCGTCGTCCCGTACTTGGCATAATAGTCGGCATAGGACATCTTCTGTGCTCGCCGGACACGAAAGTCCGCCAGGAAGTAATACGGGTTCCTTGTATTGCGCGGCTGGCCGCTTCTTAAAAATTCCAATATAGCTTGCCGCTGCTGCTCGCCTTTTTGTTCCCATAATGCGCTGCATGCACGCCGCCTGTTAGTTATTAAACTCCGGATCCGGATCGAATAGATCCCAAAATAATTCAAAACTTTCCATAAAGCTGCTGCTGCTTTTTTCTTTTTTAATTTTCTTTGCTACTTTCTTTTATTTCCCTTTCTTTTTCCACAAAAGCATCCCAGTGCTTCTGTGGCTCCGCTGCCGCGTACGCCAGCGGATCCACTTTCACACACCCTTTCTCGAGCTTCTGTGCCGCCCGTTTCAGGTCTGCACGCGCTTCTTTCACGTTCTCCTGCAACTGTTCGTAATAGCCGTGTAACTGCTTGTAGAAGTCCAGATTACAACTTACAAAATAAGACGGTTAAAATTACAGAAAATTGCAAAATAAGACAGTTTAGCAAGATTTTTTTTGCAAATTTTGACGTTTTATTTGCATATATCATTTATTTTTTGTACCTTTGCAGCAGTTTTTCATTCAAGAAAGTGTAATAACACATATTTTATTCGTTCAAAAAAGTGTAGTAGTACATAAATTATACGTTTGAAAAAATGTTAAAAAGAAAGATCGAAGACACGCTTACCCAATGGAAAAATACGCCGAATCACAAGCCTTTGGTGATTATGGGTATCCGCCAATGCGGTAAGACATTTATCGCACAGCACTTTGCCGAGGCGAATTACAAGACGGTTGTGTATATCAATTTTATCAAGCAACCGGAGCGTATCTCCGCGTTCGTGGGATCCAAAGCGGTGGATGACATCTTGCTTAGTCTCTCTGCTCAGATTGCCGGTGTTACTTTCACGCCAGGTAAAACATGCTTTATCTTCGACGAGATTCAAGAATGTCCGGAAGCGCGCACCTCACTCAAGTTCTTCAAAGAAGATGGACGATTCGATGTGATTGCTACGGGCTCATTGTTGGGCGTGCAAGGATACGGCGATGAGAAGAAGAAACGTCGTCGCAAACTGGTTCAGCAGAAAGATCTCGGCATCAACTCCGTGCCTGTAGGTTCGGAAGATATTGTGGAGATGTATCCGCTGGATTTTGAGGAGTTCCTGTGGGCAAACAATATCTCAAACGATGTCATAGAAGCGCTGAAGAAGTTCTATAAGGAAGAGACGCCGGTTCCTGCCGGTATTCACTCGGCTTTGAAACAACTTCTTAACCTATATATTGCTATAGGAGGACTTCCGGAAGCTGTTAATGCGTTCCTTTCGTCCAATAATATGAATGAGGTAAGTAAAGCTCACCAGTCTATCTTGAAGGAGTACCGGGACGATATGGTCAAGTATGCTCCAGACAAAGATAAACCGCATATTCGTGAATGCTTCAATTCTATCCCCAAGCAATTGGCAAAAGAGAACAAGAAGTTCCAGTACAACCAAGTGAAGCCCGGTGGCAGAAGTGACACCTATCTTGGCTCATTACAGTGGCTGGAGGATGCTGGCATCATCTGCCGTTGCTATAATACGGATATTACCGGTTTACCGATGGAAGGCAACGCGAAAGATAATGTGTTCAAGGTCTATGTAACCGATATAGGTCTGCTCATAGAGATGTTAGGTGCCGGCACACGTGCTGACATTCTGCAAGGTAACTTAGGCGGCTTCAAGGGTGCTATCTACGAGAACCTAATGGCAGACACGCTCCATAAGAAAGCGCAAAGTCTGTACTATTTCCAAAAGGATTCCGGTCTGGAGTTGGACTTCCTGGTGCGGATGGACGGAGAGTGCGTGCCGTTGGAGGTAAAAGCGAAATCGTCCAAGGCCAAGAGTGCCAAAACGGTTTTGGCGCATCCGGAGAAGTACCAAGTGAAACGGATCATCAAGTTCGGAGATTACAATATCGGTAGAGAAGGAGGATTGCTGACGCTGCCGACCTACATGCAGTTCCTGCTCGATCTGGAGCCGGAGGAGATTGTGCTGATACCGATCGACACGGACGAACTTAACCAACTCGCCAAGCAAGTCCTTGACAACAACGAAATCTGATTCACACTTTCACACAAAATTGTGAGTAAAATCGCATTACGGTGGCATTTTTGCCGCCGTTTTGCATATTTTTTGCAAATAAATTTGTATAATTCAATTTTTTTTTGTATCTTTGCACCCGATTTGGGTGCACAAGCGCGACGCGCGCATATAATATGCATGCAAATCAAGGAATCCGATCTACGCCGAACTCTTGTATAGGAGCGGGTTAGGGGGATTCAAAATGTATTGAAATAGCGTTTATTGACGCTTTGTTGTTGATGTACCGAAAGCTTCGCAAACTTTACCGTATCAAGTCAAAACAAAGTAACCAATAGATGCCTATGGGTATGACTATTGTACCCGTCTTGCTGTATCTTAGCAAGCGGTTTGTCATATCGGCGTAGGTTTCCTGTTGTTTATTTGACTTGATAGGTTAGCGAAGGCCTCGGTGCATAAGTAAACAACACGAGGTCTGCGCTTTTATTATGTTAATTATGAAGAATATTAACTATAAATTGTAATAATATGAAATGCCCGCATTGTGGATTTGACAAAATCCTCCCTATGTACAGAGTTTGTCCGAAATGCAAACAACCATTGTCGGACTCATCCACCAGTAAATCAATCAAGAGTGAAGATGTTCCGCAAGAACAACCGGTATCTCCTCAAGAAAAAGTCAAAAGTGATATTGGATCGGTAGGTACGCTCAATAACACACTCAATTACATCACCTGGACGATTGCTCCGGGACAAATTGCTCGTAATATCTCAGCACAAGAGGTTTCCAGTATCGCTGATGTGGATGGAGTGTACGTACAGGAAGGCGTTACTGCCGTGATATTTGTAGATGGTCTTCAAGTAGCAGAATTGAGCGGGGGGCTATACAAATTTGCATCAGATAAAGTCCGCGCAGAAGCAGCCATGAAATATGCGCAAGATGAAGAAGATCGCCGTGCACATGAAGGCATTCTTCGTAAAATTGGTCGCATGGGACAAAGTTTGCTTCATCTGGTGTTTGGTCAAAGCGAGCGCGTTCGCCGTGAAGAGCAGCAAAAACGTCGTGACGCCATCAAAGAACTGGCCAAAAAGATTTCCGGAGATTCCATCGTGGCTGTTGTCCTTAAACGAGACGGCGTAGTCAACTTCCCTATGGGTATTCGTCCGATTGTTGCGGAAGATGGCGACAATACAATAACATTCGCGCCATATAAGATTCGCACTCAATCACTTACGCTTGATGTAGCTGTAACCATGGAGGCGCGTATCTATGACTTCTTTGAGTTCCGGACGAACTATTTGATGGATCGGAATTCATTTACGGTCAATGATCTCCGTGTAGCACTCAATTCTTTTATGCGGACAACTCTTCAGCGTTCATTGCAATACTATGCTGCTGACGGAGATTTGTTGCCACAAGAACTGATGTCCTCTATCAGTTATGAGTTGATGACTAAGAGCCGCGAATTGCTGCATGGTATTGCGGTAAGCAATGTACTGGATATTACAACGGATAATGCGGCATTTGAACGTTTCCGCGAGATAGAGGAAAAACTCTTCTGCACGGACAAAGAGATTGATTATCTAAGTCGTACAAATGAATTCAAAAACCGCCTTCAGTCTGTTGAGAACCAGCAAAAAGTAGCAGAGGCGAAATCCGAATTAGACCTTCGGAAGGAGTTGGATGTGATTAACAAAGACCAACTCATTCACGAAGATGAGATGAATGCCTTTGTTGAACTGCTTCAAAGTCAAAAGCGTATTCGTGAAGCCACAACCGAAAATGAAGAATTGGCTGCATTACTCAAACTCAAAGGGAATAAGCTCGTTAACGAGGATGAGTTGGATGCGTTAGAGAGCAGTATTCGTGATAAGAAATTCGACCGAGACCAAGTATCTGCCACTTTCCAATTAAATGCTGCTCATCGCACGGAGATGATGCGCGTGCAATTGGATAGAGAGTTACAAAAGAACCAATTGTTGGCAGATGCAGAACTCAAAGACATTCGTTTCGAGCAAGTTCGCAAGGATCTTGAGCACGATATCCAACTTTCGGAAATGCAAGAGGCACATGCCGATAGTCGCCGCGAGAAGGATTTTGATTTCGAGCAACGACAGAAAGATGCCGAGTACGCACGGTCTCAAAGAGAGAAATTAGACGAAATCGACTTACTGAATCGGAAAGCTGAAATAGCACGAAAGAATTTGGAAGCTATGCAGGCTCATGAAAAAGAGATGGCCGACATTACACATGAGGAAGAAATGGCAAAGATTGCCGCTCAGCAAAACATGTCTGCCGAGCAGATGATGGCATTTAACGCAACTGGTTTGTCTGCAGAAGCGCAAAAAGCATTTGCTGACGCTTTGGCTTCCGGCAAAGGCACAGAAAGAGAGCGTGAGATGTATGAGCGCATGTTACAAATGCAATCGGAGATGGGCTCTTCCAATCAAACTCAACAGGCTGCGCTGATGCAACAGATGATGGCGATGATGCAAGGCGCTATGCAGACCAATGCGACGATGGCTGCTAATATGGCTGCCGGTCAGGCCGCCCAATCAAAGGCGATGAAAGAAGAGCACCGCAAAGAACTGGAAGCCCAGCAAAAGCGAACCGATACGGCTCAGGATAAAGCGCTTAATTATACCACTAAAGTTACTCAAGAAGAAATCAAGGCGACTGCCAAATTGGGCAAAGAGGTTAAAGATAAAAAACAACCATTCTTTATCCCTGATTTCGGAGCTTCCTATACCCTTAAGGAAATGGGGTCGCTCATCTTGAACGGCACTATAGGACCAGAGACAGAAGTGGAGTATGATGGTGAATCGTTAACTGTGGCAGAAATTGACGAATTATTGCCATTCTTGGAAAAGAAGTACGGAGAAGCTTAAATTTTTGCCTTATGTCACAATGGATTCCTTGCATGTGTTGTCATGAGCAACATTTAGATGAAAGCTGGGACTGGTATGTATGCGACCACTGCGGGTATCGTATATGTCCCAATTGTTTACCGAAACATTCCGGTCCATGGAATGAAACGAATGGAGGCCAGAAATGTAGCCAATGTCAAAAAGGTTGGCTTCGCCTCCAACATGGTTATCGTTCTCTGATTTCAAGGAAGCAAACCTCCGCCGGCATAATTTATACCAATACAGCTGTCATTGCGCAAAAGTACAATGATACTTCTGCACAAGATGTGCGTGCGGTTATCGAATCGTTTATTGCTGAGTCTGCTGAGAGATATGACTTTCAATGGGAATTAGTAGACTTGGGTTCAGAAGAAATGCAAGGTGTTATAGGCAATGATGCGTCTTGGACGGACTATGCACAACTATTGTCCGATTATGCGGATGGAGTCGGCATAAAAAGATCTGCGCACACACCGCTTTTCATCATAGGCGGTGGCGATGTTATTCCTATGCCCGAGTTCTATACCAACATCGGGCATGATATTAAGACCATTGAGGATTCCGACTTGCTGTATTGCTTCCCTATAGATTATGCATGGAAGAAAGTTTCTATTAAAGATGCTATCTTCAATGTGAGTCGTCTGCCTTTGGATTACGCCGACGGAGAAATGCTTAGCACAACCATTGAGGATGATCTGGGTGCATATTTTAATAGGGCATTGGAGTCTCTTGCCAATGGCATCCCGTTTACTTATGCGATGATGGTTTCCAATGCGGGAAAAAAAGGCAGCAATGATTGGACATGGACATCGGCTGATGTGATGGCAAAATTGCCACAACAGCGGCTGATGAACGATGGAGAACTTACGAAAGACAATATGTTCTTGTGTCCTGCGTTGGATGTGATGGGCGAGGAATACGATAGTAATGCCAATGTGCAAGCATATAAGAAATATCTCGAGAAGACAGATATGCTCTTTATCAATCTGCATGGTTCCCATTGCAAGGAGTATTCAGGTTACTTGGGGCAGGACGGATTCACACCATATTGGGGCATGACAATCGAATTGATGAAACAAGTTACGTCTCCGATTGTCAATGCGTTTCCTTGTTATGGCGCTCGATATGGCAAGTATTATTTCGACAATAATGACGGGTCTGTTTCTGATTATGAGGTATATGACAGAGAAGATTCGATGTTGCTGACCGCTTTTTATGATAGCAATGTATTGCTCTTTGCCGGTTCCTGTACAAGTAGCATGTGCAGTAAGGTGATGGGACATGGTACTATTGTGGACCATATTAACGAAAGCAACAATGCTGTTGATTTACTGATGCCCGCCGGATATGCAGAAGCCATGCTTAAATTATATGCATGTTATCTCATTCAAGGAGAGCCTGCCGGGTATGCGTTCTTACATGCCAAGATTGATTATCTCAATTATCGAGCAAGATATGAAAAGATGGATCTGGTATTCCTAACATTGAATCAGTTCAATCTGTTTGGTTGCCCGACATTGTACCTTGCTCCGCAAGAGGCAACTCGCCAACTGCGCGAAGCAGTACGAACAGTACATGTCGAGCCGAAAGAACTGCCAGAAAGTCATTATCGAAAAGAGTTTGACAGAACCGAAGTTGGCGTAGATGGAGTCCTCAGTCGCGTGCGCACGCTCGTGGATAATAATCTAAAGGAGTTGGAGAATCGTATTCGTGTACAATTGTACGACACGTTAGGCCTTACGGAGGACCATCTCGTTCGTATTGAGAGCGTTGAGTATAATGGTCAACTGACATACACAATGACGTATTCTAAGAAGAATAAATTCTATCCTGAATTTGTCCTTGTTCTTAGTGACAAACAAGGAAATATTAAAGAAATTGTAGAATCACGATAATTATTAACATTATGAAAGGTATAAAATTTGAAATTAAAATTGCCATGAAGTCTTTATATCTACTTGCTGTATTGGCGTTTATTTTGACGTTTAACAACAATATTCTTTATGCCCAAGAAGCAGTAGAATACGTAGAAGAAGTACCAGAGTATTATGCACTAGATGAAGTAGAGCCCGCTGCCGATCCCGTCATAGAAGCATATGAGCCTCATTATGTGGAAACAAGCAATACTCATACATATTTTATAATTGGTATTGTCGTGTTATTATTTTTAGGTATATTTTACTATATATTAAAAAAGAAAGCGCAAAATAATAATATTTTCTCAACTCCAAAGAATCGTCAAATCTGCCAAAAATGCGGAACTGTGAATCCTGAAGGTTCTATATTCTGCCAAAATTGTGGTACCAAATTGGGTGTTATCTAAAGAACAAATAATATGTCCAAGATTTGTCCAAATTGCAATAAAATATATGAGGAAGGAAAGTTCTGCCTCATATGCGGCACACCGTTAGTCGAGAACGCGGCATCTAAACCATCCGCAGGTTCGTCACTTAATCTTGGAGATGCAAATGCCATCTCCGGTGGAGTCAATGTGTCTGACAATCATTCGGTGAATCAAAACACCGTCAACACAACAACCCATAATGTGGACTCGCATAATGTGATAAACAATCATATCACGCAGGTGGCGAAAGAGAAGACTCCGGAAGAAGTCCGCCTGGAGAACATGAAGATTTTCCGCAAGGCCTGTCAAGACGTATTCCAAGATGGTGTACAAACATCGGAAGAAAAACGCCGTCTGGATGAACTGCAGTTTCAATTAGGTCTTGATGAGGAAACCACCGCGCATATTGTAGAGAGTGTTCGTAGTACGTCTGCACGCAAATCGGCGGTTCTTGGACCGGTTCAGCAGATTACCTTCAATAATATCAAAACGGCTATCTTGAACAACCGCACGGATATGATAAATCGCCTTTTGCCACAACTCAAGGCGATGGTTCAGAAGTTCTCTGCGGAAGATTTGCAGTATACATATTATATGCTGCAAGCCGTTATGGCACCGGAAAATTGTGTCAAGGATTATGAACGTCCGCATGAAGATAAATACTGGCAGACCTTCTGGTCTTCGGTCGCATATCGTCGCATAGGAGACATAGAGCATTCGGAGATGCTTGTGGTGGATGTAGGCGATAAGTGGATTGATACTATTCCGCAAGAAAATGTATATGTGTTGGCTACTGTCAATGCGCTCATTGACGGCGATATGGCGATTGCCAAATCGCTATATGACCAAATTACTGGCGAACATTCAAATCTTCTCTCTGTGCTTGTCGGGTGCCTATATCCGCTGATATATCACGATATGCCGATGACGGAAGATATCAAGAAAATGATGTTGACGGGTAAATTCTATACGGAGAACTTGTTCAAGTCCCTCAGCGATAAAGTAGAAGAACAAAAACAAGCTCTTGCGGAAGCAAAGCGCAAAGCAGAGGAGGAAATGGCTCGTCAGAAGGAGGAAGAGGAACGTAAACGCAAGGAAGCAGGGGCAAAACGTAAAGCTGAAGAGGAACGTAAACGTCAAGAGGAAGAAGAACGCAAGCGTAAGGAAGCAGAAGAAGAGCGTATGCGTAAAGAGGAGGAAGAACGTAAACGCAAGGAGGCAGAAGATGCAAAACGCGAAGCCGAGAAAGCAAAGAAAGCAGAAGAGGAGCGTATGCGTAAAGAGGAGGAAGAAGCAATAAAAGAACACCTGCGTCAACTTCGCCATTGGCCGAAGTTCTGCAATAAATGCGGAAATCCTTTAACTTCCGGACAAAAATTCTGTAACAAATGTGGAAATCAAATAATTGTAAACTTTTAAATTTATATTTTTATGAAATGTCCAAAATGTGGGGCAGAAGTCCCCAATGATTCTGCATTCTGTCCAGAATGCGGAGCAAAGTTAGAAAGTGTAACTAACGAATCAAGGACTATTGGTTCTGCCCAAAACGCACAGGAATCGATGTCTTTTACTGAATCCATTCAAACTTGCTTTAGTAAGTATGCTGTTTTTGTAGGCCGTGCTTCTCGCGCTGAATTCTGGTGGTGGTATCTCTTTGATTTCATTGTTAGTTTTATCGCTGGGTTTATAGATGGCCTAATCGGAGAGGAATTTATAGTCTTTTCTCTTATTGTTACATTGGGATTGTTTTTACCGGGATTAAGTGTCGCTGTTCGCCGATATCATGACACTAACCATAGTGGATGGTGGATTTTGTGTCCAATTATGAATATCATTTACCTTTTCTATCCAAGTGACTTAGCCACGAATGAATACGGAACTTGCCCGAGGTGATTATAGATAAGAATAGTCTTACATCTATATATATCAAATAGACTAATTCTTTTTAAAGTTGCGCACGACACGTATGAGTGTATTTGAATTATGAAAACTATTTCACATTTTTTAGCTCTTATCATGTGCGCATTCATAATTTCTGCCTGTACATCTTCTGGCAAGTTAGAATATGAAGTTGCTGCTTCTGCGGCAGAATGTCCATTCGCCATTGATGAAATTACTACTTGTGTGGATATTTTTACTGAAAATAAAAATGTCATTTATAAATTAGTGATAGATGAAACAGACTTTACCATCCAAGATATCAATAATCCCGAAGGGAAGTCTAGTATGAAAGAAAACCTCCTACTAAATTTATTAACTAATGACGACACGGAAACACAAGATTTTCTCAAATGGGTAAAAGAAGCAAAATATAATATTATTTATAGATACATTGGCGCTTCTACCGGAGAATCTATGGATGTTACTATATATAATCATGAGTTATAACATTTAATACTTTTAATTATTATGAAATGTCCAAAATGTGGGGCAGAAGTGCCAAATGACTCCATTTTCTGTCCTGAATGTGGTGCAAAAATTGAATCCACAAGCAGTCTTTCATATCAGGGAGAAGAATCCTCTTGGTCTTGGTTGGAATGGATTTTATTCATAGTCTTTATTATGGCAACTGTATTTATAGTCCTCGCAGCACTTGATATCTAAATCTTTCGCATTAACAAGGAGTTTTATGTTGACAGGATAAACTACTGGTAGCGATAGCTTTTCTTTGTTGGTTTGATTTTATAAAAGCTCCCTTAATAAGGTCTTCGCTTCGCTCAGGGGTTGTGTTAATTATTTTAATATGCCCTTTTTCATAGCTGTTCCTCTGCGTTCAGCCGTAGTATAAAAATCGGTGACTCCTTCTGCGTAGTAGCCCCCCTACCATTACCCCGAAGGATGCGATTTCTCTTGCCTCATTGCATTACCCACTTTTCCGTAGCCAACCTTGTATGTCCTGTGCTCATCTTTTCTGAAGACGAGTGTCCGCATCCTTTGACATTTTGATACACCCTATGTTCAAATGTCTGCAACCGCTCCCTCGTGATGAGTCAGCGGTTTTTTATTTCACACTTTCACAGATTCACACAACTTTCTGTCTTTCTTCTTTTTGCTTTTCCCCCATAAGGTGTTCCGCTTCGCTCCACGGCTGTGTTTGACGATTTTTTCTTTCCCCCTTTTTAAAAAATCTACAAAGTAGATGAAAAAATAAAATAAAAACACATTTTGCTTGCGTATGTCGATTTTTTTTTGTACCTTTGCGCCAAATTTGGCGCGAAGGCGTTAAACTGTTAAATCGTTAAACTGTTAAAACGTTAAAAACAATATACAATGAATCTTTCAGAAATCACTGAGAAAATCTATGCGGAAGGCGTAGAGAAAGGAAATGCGCAAGCGCAGGAGATCATCACGGAAGCGCAGAAAAAAGCAGAGGCTATCGTAGCTGACGCACAAAAGAAAGCAGAAGCACTCATCGCGGATGCAGAGAGCAAGTCGGCTGACCTGGACAAGAAGACACGTGCGGAACTGAAGTTGTACGCAGAGCAGAGCGTCAATGCGGTGAAGACCGAGATCGTGAACCTGCTCTCCGACAAGATCGCTGCGGACAGCGTGAAGGCTGCGACGGCAGATGCGAAGTTCATGCAGGGCTTGATCGCGAAGTTGGCAGAGGCTATGGCTAAGAACGGCGAGGTGCTGATCGAGACCAAGGATGCCGAAGCGCTGAAGAAATACTTTGCGGCGAACGCAAAGGGATTGCTCGAGAAGGGCGTGAAGATCGCAGAGGTGAAGGGTATCAAGACCGATTTCACTATTCAGCCTGCAAAGGGTGGGTACAAACTTGCCTTTGGTGACGCTGAATTTATCGCTTACTTTAAAGAGATGTTGCGTCCACAATTAGTGGAGGAGTTGTTCTAAGTCAAAAAAGACCCAAAAAGACCAAAAAATCCAAAAAGAAAAATTAATTTTTTGAATCATTTTGGGACATTTTGGACAAAATAATCAGAATAAATGACTTACGAATATTTATTGGCGGGATTGCCGGAACTGAAGGCAGGAAGCGATAGTCCGATCTCTATGGAGAAACTGGACGAACTGCTGGATGAACAGCTGTCTGCGTCGGATAAGAAATACCTGGAGCTGCTGCGGGCACCGATGGATGAGGCGACTTTGGCGGAAGGGCTGAAGGCACGGAACCGTTTCGTGCGGGAGTGGTTTGCGTTCAATCAGGACATGAACAATGTGCTGGTGGCGCAGATATGCCGTAAGCACGGGTTCGATGCCAAGACACAGATCGTCGGAGAAGGGGAAGTGGCAGAGCAGTTGCGGAGCCACGTGAACCAGAAGGACTTCGGTCTGAACGAGGTAAGCGGTGATTGGACGGAAATATTGGCGCTTGCCGGCATAGAGGACCTGATGCAACGCGAGAAAGCGCAGGATGCGATTCGGTTCGAGTGGTTGCAAGGCCGTACGGAGTTCGATTTCTTCTCGCCGGAGATGGTGTTTGCGTACTATCTCGAAGCAGTGATGCTGCACAGATGGAGCATTCTGACCATCGAAGAAGGCGAGAAAGTTTTCCGCCAACTTGTTTCCGAAATGAAAAAAGGAGTTAAGCTTGATGCTTAACCCTTTAATCGTGCCCGATAGGGCTAAGAAACAGGGCGTCAAGCTGGATTGATCTTTGAAAGAAAAAAACATATAAAACACTGATTATTTATTGTACTACGTAGCTGAGTCTTTATTTCGAAAACTTATCTTCAAATAAATTTGATATAACTTTTCCAAATAAACCCTCCGAATTCTATGAATTCCCAATAAATAATCAGAAATTAACACAAAAAACAATATTTACATTTGAGAATGATGTAATCAAAAATGTTTTGTATGTTTATGTCCGTCATTGGTTTTACTCAAAGAGTGTGGATTTGATTGGTTGAGCACTCTCAAATTTATTTGAAGGAGTGATCAAGCAAGCAAAGACACAGGACACGAAGGTGTCAAACAATGACGGTGTTTTATAGGTTTTTGTTTAGATAATAATTAAAATCAATAATATGACACAAGGTAAAGTAAAAGGAATTATTGCCAACTTGGTGACTGTCGCAGTAGACGGCCCGGTTGCGCAAAACGAAATCTGTTACATTTACGTCGGTGAGACGCGCTTGATGGCGGAAGTCATCAAGGTCATCGGCGCAAATGTGTACGCGCAGGTGTTCGAGTCCACCCGTGGCCTGAAAGTGGGCAACAAAGTGGAGTTCACCGGTCACATGCTCGAAGTGACGTTGGGTCCGGGTCTGCTGAGCCGTAACTACGACGGTTTGCAGAATGACCTCGACAAACTGACGGGTGTGTTCCTCAAGCGCGGTGAGTATAACTTCCCGCTGGACGAGAACAAGAAATGGGCATTCACGCCGATCGCTAAAGTGGGCGATAAGGTGGAGGCTGCTTCTTGGCTCGGTGAAGTGGATGAGAACCATCAGCCGCATAAGATCATGGTGCCCTTCGTATTTGAAGGCACGTACACCGTGAAGTCGATCGCCAAAGCCGGCGAGTACACCATCAACGAGACGATGGCGGTGCTGACCGACGCGGAGGGTAATGACCACAAGGTGACGATGGTGCAGAAATGGCCGGTGAAGAAAGCGATCTTGGCGTATCGCGAGAAACCGCGGCCGTTCAAGTTGCTGGAGACCGGTGTACGTACGATCGATACCGCGAACCCGTTGTGCGAGGGTGGTACAGGCTTTATCCCGGGTCCGTTCGGTACCGGTAAGACCGTGCTGCAACACGCGATCTCCAAACAAGCGGAGGCAGATATTGTGATCATCGCAGCCTGCGGTGAGCGTGCTAACGAGGTGGTGGAGACTTTCACCGAGTTCCCGGAACTGGATGACCCGCACACGGGCCGTAAGCTGATGGAGCGTACCATCATCATCGCCAACACCTCAAACATGCCGGTGGCGAGTCGTGAGGCATCTGTCTATACGTCCATGACGATCGCGGAGTACTACCGTTCGATGGGTCTGCGTGTGCTGCTGATGGCCGACTCGACGAGCCGTTGGGCACAGGCGCTGCGTGAGATGAGTAACCGTCTGGAAGAGCTGCCGGGTCAGGATGCATTCCCGATGGACCTCTCCGCTATCATCGGTGCTTTCTATGCACGCGCAGGATACGTGTACCTTAATAACGGTGCAACCGGTTCGGTAACCTTCCTCGGAACCGTTTCGCCGGCAGGTGGTAACCTCAAAGAGCCGGTGACCGAAGGTACGAAGAAAGTGGCACGTTGTTTCTATGCGCTGGAGCAGGCACGTGCGGACCGTAAGCGTTACCCGGCTGTGAACCCGATTGACAGTTATTCGAAATATGTGGAATACCCTGAGTTTGAGGAGTATATAAGCCAACTGATCGACAAAGACTGGCTGCCGATGGTGAACGACATGAAGACCTATCTGCAGCGCGGTAAGGAGATTCAGGAGCAGATCAACATCCTCGGTGACGATGGTGTACCGGTTGATTACCATGAGGCGTTCTGGAAAGCCGAAGTGATTGACTTCGTCATCCTGCAGCAAGACGCGTTCGATAAGATCGATGCCGTGTGTCCGCTGGAGCGTCAGCAGTACATCCTGCGCATGGTGATGGACATCTGCAAGCACGATTATGACTTCGATAACTTCCTCGATGTAACCGATTACTTCAAGCGTGTCATCAACCTCTGCAAGCAGATGAACTACTGCGAGTTCCATTCGCCTGAGTTCGAGGATTATCGCAAGAAGTTGGACGAGTTATTGGCTGAGAAGCAGATCGCAGCTTAATTGAAAATTGAAAATTGAAAATTGAAAGTTTTATGGCTAAAGCATTTCAAAAGATATATACACAGATCACGGCCATTACCAAGGCTACGTGTTCTTTGAAGGCCGAAGGAGTAGGTAACGACGAGTTGGCTACCGTGAACGGTAAGTTGGCGCAGGTGGTGAAGATCATCGGTGACGAGGTGACGCTGCAGGTGTTCCAGGGAACCGAAGGTATCCCGACCAACGCCGAAGTGGTGTTCCTCGGTAAGGCTCCTTCGTTGAAAGTTTCGGATCAACTGGCCGGTCGTTTCTTCAACGCGTACGGTGACCCGATTGATGGCGGTCCTGCTATCGAGGGTAAGGATGTGGAGATCGGTGGTCCGAGTGTGAACCCCGTTCGTCGTAAACAACCGTCCGAGTTGATTGCTACCGGTATCGCCGGTATTGACTTGAATAACACGCTGGTGTCGGGTCAGAAGATCCCGTTCTTTGCGGATCCGGACCAACCGTACAACCAGGTGATGGCCAACGTAGCACTGCGTGCACAGGCCGATAAGATCATCCTCGGCGGTATGGGTTTGACCAACGATGACTACCTCTATTTTAAGAACGTGTTCACCAACGCCGGTGTGCTCGACCACATCATCTCGTTTGTCAACACGACCGAGAACCCGCCGGTAGAGCGACTGCTTATTCCGGACATGGCGCTGACAGCAGCTGAGTATTTCGCAGTGGAGAAACACGAGAAAGTGCTGGTGCTCTTGACCGATATGACGCTATATGCCGACGCGTTGGCGATCGTTTCCAACCGTATGGACCAGATTCCGTCGAAAGACTCCATGCCGGGTTCGCTCTATTCGGACCTCGCTAAGATCTATGAGAAGGCCGTTCAATTCCCAGAGCAGGCAGGTAGCGGTTCGATCACCATCATCGCCGTGACAACATTGTCCGGTGGTGATATCACACACGCTATCCCGGATAACACGGGTTATATCACCGAGGGTCAGTTGTACCTGCGTCGTGACTCCGAGATCGGTAAAGTCATCGTCGATCCGTTCCGTTCGTTGTCACGTCTGAAACAACTCGTTGCCGGCAAGAAAACGCGCGAAGATCACCCGCAAGTAATGAACGCGGCTGTTCGTCTGTACGCCGATGCCGCTAACGCCAAGACCAAGAAAGAGAACGGTTTTGACTTGACGGACTACGATTTGCGTTGCCTCGATTTCGCACGCGACTACAGCCGCGAGATTCTGGCCATCGACGTGAACATCAACACCGTTCAGATGCTCGACATCGCATGGACGCTGTTTGGCAAATATTTCAAGCCCGAAGAAGTAAATATCAAGGCTGCACTTGTTGACAAGTATTGGCCGAAAGCATAATAGGTTATGGCAATAACTTATCAATTTAATAAAACATCGTTGCAGAGTCTGGAGAAGGACTTGAAGATGCGGCAACGAACGCTTCCTACGCTACAAAGCAAGGAAACGGCACTTCGTCTGGAGGTGAAGAAAGCCAAGAAAGAACTGGCGGACCTCGACGAGGAAGTGAACCGCCGCATCAAGGACTACGATCAGATGATAGCACTTTGGGGTGAGTTTGACACTTCGTTGATTCACGTGGACGACGTACGCATGTCTATTAAAAAGATCGCGGGCGTGCGCGTACCTGTGCTCGATGAGGTAGTGTACTCGACTAAAGAGTTCTCGCTGTTCTCCAGCCCGAAATGGTTTGCAGATGGTTTTGAGCAACTCAAAGCTATCGCCGATGTGGGTATCCGCCAGGAGTTTGTACGCCGCAAAGTGGATCTGCTCGAGTATGCGCGTAAGAAAACGACGCAGAAAGTGAACCTCTTTGAGAAAGTGCAAATACCCGGTTATCAAGATGCTATCCGTAAGATTAAACGTTTTATGGAAGACGAGGAGAACCTGAATAAATCGAGTCAGAAGATTGTGAAATCCAAGAAAGAGAAGGAGGCCGCGGTATGATCACACAAATGAAAAAATATACCTTCCTGGTATTCCATCGTGACTACGAGCCTTTCTTGGAGCAACTTCGTGACCTCGGAGTAGTACATATCACGCAGAAAGCCGCTGGTCTCATCGAAGATGATGCCGATTTACAAGCAGCCCTGCAACACGAAGACGAATTGCGTCGTCTGCTCAAACAAGGTGCGCCCGATCAACTGATTGCAGAGCGCAATGAGGTGAACGAGCGTATTGTAGCCGCCCAAGAAGCCGCTAAACAAGCGGCTGTATGGGGTGATTTTGATGCAAAACGTATCGAATCGCTCAAAGAAGCAGGTTACACGCTGCATTTCTATGAGTGCTCTAGCAAATCCTTCGAAGAAGGATGGGGTATTAAGGTGAACGAAGCAGGTGGAAAGACCTATTTTGTTCTAGTCGAAAGTCAAAAGTCGAAAGTCGAAAGCAATCTGGATAGTGCTAATGAGATCCCTGTTCCCGAGAAGTCTGAGGCTGCTTGGTTGCAAGAAGTGGAGCACCTGAAAGGTCTGCTGGTAGCTGCCAATGCCCGTATTGAGGCTTGGCAACTCGCTAACAAAGATCGTCTGGAGAAAGAACTAGTAGAGGCACGTCAACAGATTGATTGGCAACGCGTTACACTTTCGACCGATAAAGTAGCAGAAGGTGCGTTGTGTTTGTTTGAAGGATTCTGTCCGATAGACAAAGAGCCGGAACTGAACGCTATGTTGAAAGAGGCACAAGTGTATTACGAGGAGACCGATCCGGAGAAGGAAGACGCGACACCGATCAAGTTGCGCAATAACTGGTTCACCAAACTCTTCGAGCCCCTCACTGGTATGTACGGTTGGCCGAATTACAATGAGTTTGACCCGACGCCGATCTTGGCTCCGTTCTACCTGCTGTTCTTCTCGCTCTGCGTAGGAGATGCGGGTTACGGATTGGCACTTATCCTGGTAGGATGGCTCATCGCTAAAGAGAAACTGCGTATCGAAATGTTCGAAGGTTTAGGTCCGATCATTGCCGTATTGGGTGTCGGTTGTACGATCGTAGGCTACTTGTCCGGAACATTCTTCGGTATCGATATCTATCAGGCCGAATGGATCCCCGTTTGGGCTAAAGCACCTATGTTCAAGGCTTGGCTCGGAGATGGAACCGGCAATTGGATGGGGTATGACATCATGATGGTGTTGGCGCTGTTCATCGGTGTATTCCATATCTGTCTGGCCATGACCGTTAAAGCGATCTGTTACACCAAACAGAACGGTTTCTATGCCACGGCTTCAACCTGGGGCTGGTTACTGCTCATCGTGGGCGGTATCGCAACCGCTATCTTGGCTTCGACTTCCGTACTGGGTCCGCAAACGACACAAGTCATCCTGATTGTGATCGCATCTATCTCGGCTTTGGGTATCTTTATCTTCAATACGCCGGGACGTAATCCGCTGATTAACATCGGTGCAGGCTTGTGGGACACCTACAATATGGCAACCGGTATCTTGGGTGACGTGCTGTCGTACTTGCGTCTCTATGCCTTGGGTATGGCAGGTGCGATGTTAGGAGCCGCCTTCAATGAGTTAGGTATGACCGTGTTAGGTGAGAACCCGAACGTAGGAACGGCTATCGGTTTTGCGCTGATTGTCGCTTTCGGACACGTACTGAACCTGCTGATGGCTTGTCTCGGTGCATTCGTTCACCCCTTGCGTCTGACGTTTGTAGAGTACTTCAAGAACGTAGGTTATGAAGGCTCTGGAAAGAAATACAATCCTTTTAAAAAATAATATTAATCACTATAAATTTTTATCACTATGTTAGTAGAAACAATGTTAGGTTACCTCGGTCTGGGTTTGTTGCTCGGTCTCGCAGGTGTAGGCTCGGCCTACGGAACCACTATCGCTGCCAATTCGGCAGAAGGTGCACTCAAAAAGAACAAAGAAAAATCGAGCCAGTACATGATTCTGGCTTCCATGCCTGCTACGCAGGGTCTGTACGGCTTCGTAGCTTTCTTCATGCTGCGCGGCAAACTGATTGCTGAGACAGGCGAGGGAGGTCTGTTGCTGTTTGGCCTTGGTGTTGGAGCCGGTCTGGTGTTCCTTCTCTCCGCTATCCGTCAAGGTATGGTTTGTGCCAACGGTATTGCAAACATCGGCGCTGGTCACGATGTATTGGCTAACACCATGATCTATGCTGCTCTTCCTGAGTTCTACGCAATCTTGGCGTTGATCGGTTCGTTGATGCTGTAATTTATGGCAAAAGCATTCGTGTTCCCGGGGCAGGGAAGCCAGTTCCCGGGTATGTGCAAAGATCTCTATGATGCCCACAAAGAAGCTCGAGAGATGTTCCGGCAGGCAGATAGCCTGCTGGGCTTCTCTTTGAGTAGTGTCATGTTTGAAGGCACGGCAGAGGACCTGAAGCAGACCAAAGTGACCCAACCGGCAGTGTTCCTGCACTCGGTGGTAGCTCAACGTTTGATGACGATTGAGAAACCCGACATGGTGGCAGGTCATAGCTTAGGTGAGTTTAGTGCACTGGTAGCATGTGGTGCGTTGCGTTTTGAGGACGCCTTATTATTAGTGAGCGCGCGTGCGCAAGCGATGCAGGCGGCTTGTGAAGCCCATCCCGGTACGATGGCCGCTGTCCTTGGTCTGCCTGATGAGCAGGTGGATGCCATCTGCAAGAATCACAAGGATGGGGTAGTGGTAGCTGCTAACTTCAACTGCCCGGGGCAGATCGTGATCTCCGGTGAGGTGGAAGCCGTAGATGCAGTTTGCGTTACCCTCAAAGAAGCAGGTGCTCGTCGTGCATTACGTTTGCCGGTAGGTGGAGCTTTCCACTCGCCGCTGATGGCTTCTGCAGCTGAGGATCTGGCCAAAGCGATCAACAAAACGGAGTTTAGAAAACCCTTCTGTCCGATCTATCAGAACGTAACGGCACAGGCATCGGTTGAGCCGGAAATCATCCGCGAAAACCTGCTCAAACAACTCACAGCCCCTGTTCGCTGGACACAAAGCGTGCAGAATATGATTGCAGATGGGGCTACCGAGTTCTATGAGTTCGGTCCGGGCGATGTACTCAAAGGGCTGATAAGAAAGATCAATCCAGACGTGCAAGTCGGTTAATTCATGGAATGGGTATATAGTCTGATAGAGGGTTCGGCGTTTCCGATCATCACCGCGTTTGTGTTAGGACTGTTGACGATCATCAGTCCCTGTCCGTTTTGTTCGGACATCACCGCGGTGGGGTATATCGGCAAGGATGTGCGGTCGCGCGGCGTTATCCTGCGCAACGGCTTCAGTTATGCTTTGGGTAAGATCGTGACCTACTGGGGCCTGTCGTTCATCTTCATCTTGGGCGGCGACATCGCGCCCGTGCAGCATTTTCTGGAGGAATACGGCGAGCGGTTCCTGGGTCCGTTCTTTATCGTCTGCGCACTCTTGATCTTGATCTTCAGTTTGTTGGAGACCCATCATCACGAGTGTCATTGCGGGGAGGCGGAGCATCATCACCATGATCACCATCATCACTCCAAGTGGTTGGAAAAAGTGGCACATGCCGTGCCGGAGAACTCAGGTATCGGGGCTTTTGTGATCGGTCTGATCGGTTCCTTGGCTTTTTGTCCTTATACGGGCGTGCTCTATTTCGGAGTCCTGATCCCGCTCACGGTCTCGGAACCAGTAGTATGGAGCTGGTCCTTGCCGCTGGCTTTTGCCTTGGCAACGGCACTGCCGGTACTGCTCATCACCGCGCTTTTTGCCTATGGCCTGACGAGCATCAGCCGCATCAACGCACATATCCATCAGCTGGAGAGGATACTACGTATCCTGTGTATCACGATCTTCATGGGAATAGGGCTCTACCTCACGGTCTCTGTCTGGTCCGGACATCATCACCATGACCATCATCATCACGAGCCTATCGAACTCACATCGAACCCATAGCCAGGCAGATCAAGCCTGCAAGGATACCGACCATGCACAATAGCTTACGTGCAGGGTCGGTTTCTTTTAGGAAGAGCAGCCCGTACGCAAAACCGATCACGGCACCGCCGCGACGAATCGTACTCACTACGGCGATCATCGAATCGGGGTCGCGTAAGGCCAACATATACACATTGTCCGAAACGATTAAAAAGAGACTTATCAAGACGATCACGCCTATTTTCTGTATTTGTGATTTTTGATTTTTGATTGGTGATTTGCGATTCATAATCGCCCAGGTGATGAGCATCATAATCGCCTGATAGAATGTATAATAGACCTGCACGGCATTGTGGTCATATCGCCGCATAAGGTACTTGTCATATAGCCCCGAACAAGCGCCGATCAGGATCGCCAAGGCGAGACAAATATAATAATATTTGTTATTGGTGATAGGTGATGGGTTATTGGTGATTGTTTTTCTTTTAAATGAGAACGCGAATATACTGCCGATGGCGAGGATGATGCCGACCCATTGCCAGATATTGAGGTGCTCCTGAAAGATGAACAGGGCGCCGATGAGGGTCCACATGGGGCGGGTAGCCTGCATCGGACTGACGACGGAGATCGGCAGGTGCTTGAGCGAGATATAGGCAAAAACCCAACTGATGAGTACAATCGCGGACTTGAGAACGGTATAGGCATGCGCTGTGGCATCCAAGCGCGGCACGTAGAAATGCGTACCCGTCATCAGTTCCGGACATAAGCGCGAGAGGATCAGCGGAATAGAGAGAATGAGGGCCGACACGCAGACGCTGATCGTCAGCACGTCAATCACCCGGTTATCCCGCAGCGCGATCTTCTTGGAGATATCATAAAAGCCCAAACAGAGGGCGGATATAAATGCTAAAAGGGTCCACATAAACAAAAACGGCTGCAAAATTACAAAAAAAATTGCATATATCAAAAAATTTTCGTATTTTTGCAGCAAATTAATGGATTTACTATGAAATGCAGAAAAGAGTAGGAAGTTTAACTTTGGCATGGTTTTTGTACAAAGTTTGATGTATGTGTAATCCATTAAAATAGAAACGGTATGAGAAAGATTATGATTCTGGCCATTAGCGCCATCTTTGTGGCTAACATGAGCGCACAAGAGTGTAAGAAAGAAGGTTTTGACGGTAAGAAACTGAGTAAAGAGGAGCGAGTTGAATTCAAGATCAAACGATTGACCGACGAATTGATGCTCAGCGACCAACAGGCAGCCAAGTTTGCCGTAACATTCCGCGAGTATTCCGCTAAGTTAGATGAGTTATTCGAGGCCAATAAGCCGGCGAAACCGGAACCGGGCAAGACCCTGAGCGATGCCGAACTGGATAAGATGGCAAAGGCACGTTTTGAGGGCTTCAAGAGTTTGGCAGATCTGCAGGCGCAGTATTATGACAAGTTCCGTAAGGACCTGAGTGCACGCCAAGTGGGCAAAGTGATGCGTCTGGAAGAACCGTTCGGTCCGAAACACTGCTGCGGTAAACATGAAGGTCCGAAGTTCGACGGCAAGAAATGCGACAAGCAACACGGTCATAAGCATTTCGAAGGTCCGAAACCGATGCCGCAATTCGAGCCAAAAGCCGAATAAAATAATTTTTATAAAAAATCCCGCATAAACTTGCATATGTGGGATTTTTTGTGTACCTTTGCAGCCGATTTCAGAAACAATGAGTTTTCAAACTTAATCGCGATTATGTAAAATAGCATATGGAAGAAAGTATTTATATAGACGTATTACCTATCAAGAACACGGTGTTGTTTCCGAACGTGATGCTCCCTATTGCGGTATCCAAGAAGAACAGCTTGAAATTGATCAAAGCGGCTCAGAAGGACAACCGCCGCTTGATTCTGCTGACACAAAAAGACGGGAAACAAGCAGATCCGAAAGTGACAGACCTGTACACGACAGGTGTGATGGCGCGTGTGCTGCAGATAATGCCGGTTCCCGAGATGGGCAAAGATACGATGATGACGATCTTCGAGTGTTTTCAGCGCGTACAGGCCACAGATTTCATCGATGAGGAGGGTCAGCTCATCGCGCATGCGATCGATATGTATGAACAAGTGCCGCCAAAGACCGACAAACACTTCAAGGCGATCGCCGAGAGTATCCGCGAGGTGGTGCTCAAGATCCTGGACGAGCGGGACGAGGCACCATCGGGTTTGCAGACCTCTATCCGCGCCATCTCCAATGATGCGCTGATGATCAATTATGTCTGCGCTATCTACCATATGTCCACCGAGCAGAAGCAAGGTCTGCTGGAGGTCCACTCGATGATGGAACGTGCCGAGGCGGTACTGACGATCCTGCAGAAAGATTTGGAGGAACTCAATATCAAAGCCGATATCCGGCGCCGTACGGCCGAGAAGATCGATCAGCGGCAACGGGAGTACTTCCTGCAGCAAGAGATGGAGACCATCAAGAAGGACCTGGGCACGAACGATGATAACGAGAAGACAGTTCAGGAACTACGCGACCGCGCCAAAACCAAAGCCTGGTCGGCAGCTATAGCAGAGCGGTTTGAGAAAGAGGTGAAACGCCTCGAACACATGCATATGTTCTCCCCTGACTACTCCACCCAACTGGATTATCTGAACACGATGCTGGAGTTACCGTGGGGTGTTTATTCGGAGGATAACTACGACATGCAGCACGCCAAAGAGGTGCTGGATCGCGATCACTACGGATTGGACAAAGTGAAGGAACGCATCGTCGAATACTTGGCCGTACAACGTCAATTGGCACTTCGCAGCAAAAAAGAGAAAGAAAACCATCCTGTAAAGTCGCCGATACTATGCTTGTTCGGTCCTCCTGGTGTAGGTAAAACAAGTCTCGGAAAGAGTGTTGCGGAAGCGCTTGGGCGCAAGTACGCACGGGTTTCGTTGGGTGGTTTGCACGATGAGGCAGAGATCCGCGGACACCGCAGAACCTACGTAGGTGCACTACCCGGACGTATCATCGACAGCATCAAGAAATGCGGCACTTCGAATCCTGTCTTTGTGCTGGACGAAGTGGATAAGATCGGCGCGGATTACAAGGGCGATCCGACGGCTGCATTGCTCGAAGTACTTGATCCGGAGCAGAACAGCACCTTCCATGACAACTACCTGGATGTGGATTATGACCTGAGCAAGGTGCTCTTTATTGCCACGGCCAACAGTCTGGAGACCGTTCCCCGGCCGCTGCTCGACCGCATGGAGTTGATCGAGATGACGGGTTACCTGCAGGAAGAAAAAGAGGAGATCGCCAAACGACATCTGATCCCGAAGGAACTCAAGAACCACGGTCTGAAGGCCAGCCAGCTCAAGTTCAAAAAGGAGATCCTGAGTCATATCATCGATGACTACACGCGCGAGTCAGGCGTTCGTTCGCTGGAACGCCAGATTGCCACGATCTGCCGGAAAGTGGATACGAAGTTGGCATTGAACGAGGAATACAATGTGACCGTGACACTCGATGACTTGCGTACCTATCTCGGTCAGAAGCGCTATAACCGCGATGCATGGGAAACGAATAAGTACATAGGTGTAGTGACGGGTTTAGCCTGGACCCAAGTGGGCGGTGAGATCCTGTTTATCGAGACCAGCCTCTCGGCAGCCAAAGCTCCGACACTGACCTTGACGGGTAATCTCGGCGATGTGATGAAGGAATCAGCCACCTTGGCGTTGGGCTATGTGAAGGCACATGCCAAGGAGTTGGGTATCAAACCCGAGGTGTTCGAGAAGACAGCCGTGCATATTCATGTGCCGGAGGGCGCTATCCCCAAGGATGGTCCGAGTGCGGGCATCACGATGACGACAGCCCTGGTGAGTGCATTCACAAAACGTTTGGTCAAACCCCGTATTGCGATGACCGGCGAGATGACGCTGCGTGGCAAGGTACTGCCTATCGGAGGCGTGAAAGAAAAACTGCTCGCGGCAAAGCGAGCAGGTATCACGGATATCATACTATGCGAGGATAACCGCAAGGATGTGATGGAGATCGCGGATGTTTACCTTAAGGGCTTAAAACTCCATTATGTCCATGACATAAGCGAAGTACTCAAGATTGCACTTGTTTAAATTCCTCATACGTATTATCGGTATAATAAACGACAATACGTGCGATCTGCTTAGGAGGAACTGCAGGAGACTGCGGTTCTTCTTTTTTGGCAACCCGCGGTGCTTTATCCTTTGGATCGGGCGGAAGCTGGTCAAATAAACCTGCCTGTTCTCCCGGCACCGTACGCCACATATCTCCTCTGCCTGCAATAAGCCATTCGGGATTAAGGGTAGGATAACGCTCCATGATCCGCTTGATCACTTCATAACTCGGATTATTCCGTCCTGCCATCATATTACTGATGGTACCGGGCTGTACACGTATCTCTGCAGCAAACTGACGCGCCGATACATTCAATGCCTTCATCAAGGCTTCTATACGTTCTCTTTCGCTCATAGTGCATAGTGTTTCTAAAATCCGCTGCAAAGGTACAAAAAAAATATGAAATACACAAATATATGCACAATTATTTTTAAAAATATTTTCACACATGTGAAATACGCATATTTTGTTTTGTGAACACACGTCCGACATAGCAGCTCCGTGGAACAATTTTTAGCATTCTCATCTATCCGTGCATAAATATATGCTATTTATTATTTTATGTAATAGATACAATAGGTTGATATTATAGTATTTAAAGTTTGTAATAGGAGTATATATGTGGCATATTTACGCATATCGGCAAATACTGTTATTTGTATTGGATTTGTACTTTAATTAAATCGCATAACTATTGAAAATAAACAATTTGTACGATTACTAAATATGCATATACAGTGGGTGTACATGAAGGTTTGTGAGAGAATATGGCAACTACCCTACTCTATGCGGTTCAGGAATGGTGGAATGTGCAGAAAAGGGAGAGTGCTGTTATTTGTAAATGGCAGAAATATAGTATAAATTCACAGGTTGGTAGTTCACATTTATTGCACAGAAAATTGTTATTTTTTTCTTGCGTATATCAAAAAAATGTAGTACCTTTGCACTCGCTTAAGTTAAAGCTCGCATGACTCGCAACCCTGTTGCTCAATGATGCTCCGCTTTACTCTACGCTCTCCCCACTGCAACTCTACGAGTTACATCGGGGACCCCGAATTTTTTAAATTTATCAGCGTCTTATCGCCATTAAACTTTTTAAACTACGACTATGATGAAGAAATCTTTCACATTGAAACAACGAACGCAGGATTTTGTCCTGCGTTTGTTCGTGGAGTCGGCTTCGAGTGCTACTCTACCCGCCGACGGTTACTACACCTGTTCCCGTTGCGGAACATTCAGTCGGTTACACGGTTGATCTCAGAGTTCGATATAGATCTCGAGTAGTTTGCAATCACCTTGGGGTGTAAGCACGATGTCATTGATGGAAGCGGGAATAAGTACCGCTTCTTCTTTTTGTATCGTAACGGTATTGTCTTCAGCCTCGCAATCGAGCGCTTGGATAGAACAAGCGCCTTCCACGCACATATAGGCTACGAACGAGTCAAGCGGCGCATAATCGCGTTGGATAGCATGCTTGAGCGCCAGCAGATTTGCTGTGAAATGCTGACACTGCTTGAGGTTCACGGCCCCATCGATACGCGGTGCGGTACGGCTAAGGAGTTGCTCCTTATCCGGCGAAAAATTCATCACTTGCAGCGATTTATCGAGGTGCAACGGGCGTTTCTTGCCGTCATCGCCTTTGCGGTTGTAATCATAGAGCCGGTAAGTGATGTCTGAGTTTTCCTGGATTTCTGCCACGATGGTGTTGCGGCGCAACGCGTGAACGGTTCCCGCCGGGATATATGCTATGTTTCCTTCATGAACCGGATAGAGGTTCATATAATCGGTGAGTGTTCCTTCCGAGATCGCCGCATGAATGAGAGACGCGTTCATGGTTTGTTTCCAACCAAGCAGTACAGACGATTCGCCTTGTGCCGGAAGGACGTACCACATCTCGGTTTTCCCAAGCGAGTGTTCATGCTCGAGGGCATACTCATCATCTGGATGCACCTGTATTGAGAGGTCATCGCGGGCATCGATGAACTTGAGCAAGAGCGGGAAGTGGTTTTCGAACAGGTCGTACACTTTCTCACCCACGAGTTCATCCATATAGACCTCAAGCAGGTCCTGCAGCGTATCGCCGGCATGGGAGCCGTTGCTCACTTTGGTCCGGTTCGATGCCACGTCAGACAGCACCCAACTCTCACTACCCCATATTTTGGGGACGATTTGCGATTTGAATTTAAAAGGATATAGCATATTATATTTTGCGGATATGTTTCTCCCACTTCCAAGCAGAGGCAAGGACATCGCGGATCGGCGTGTCGGCTTTCCAACCAAGCACCTCATTCGCTTTCTTAGGCGCAGCCCACACCTGCTCGATATCACCTTCGCGACGACCGACGATGGTATAAGGGATCTTCACGCCTGTAGCCGCCTCGAACTCGTTGATGAGGGTAAGGACGGAGAGTCCTGTTCCCGTACCGAGGTTGAAGACCTCAACCTGTTCGCGGTCGGCCGCATGGAGCATGCGATCGATGGCTTTGACATGTGCCTTGGCCAGATCGACTACGTAGATATAATCACGGATGCACGAACCATCAGGAGTGTTGTAGTCATTGCCGAAGACTTTGAGTTCAGGACGCAGACCGGCTGCAGTCTGGGTGATGAACGGAAGGAGATTCTGCGGTACACCGTTGGGTAACTCACCTATCTTAGCCGATGGGTGCGCACCAATGGGGTTGAAATAACGCAGGATGGTAGCATGTAACTCTTTGTCTGCATGTGCCTCATCGCAGATGATCTCTTCGTTGATCTGCTTCGTGTTGCCATAGGGCGAGAGCGCTTTTTGAATCGGAGCGGTCTCGTCCACGGGCAGATGGTCCTTATCGGGTTGTCCATAAACCGTGCAGGAAGAAGAGAAGACGAGGTTAGGCACCTGGTGTAACTTCATCACTTCGAGCAAGGTGCAGAGACTGCCGAGATTATTGCGGTAGTAAAGCAGCGGTTTTTCCACCGACTCCCCTACTGCCTTGCTGGCAGCAAAATGGATGACACCGACAATGTCGTGATATTGCCGAAAGACATTATCCAGATCAACAAAGTTACCACAGTCAATGTTCGCAAACTGAGGCCGTTTACCGACGATAGCTGCAATCCCGTCAAGCACATCGACGGACGAGTTACTCAGGTTATCAACGATGGTGACGTCGTAGCCCTGCTGCATGAGTTCAACAGCCGTATGCGAACCTATATATCCGGTTCCACCGGTAACAAGTATTCTTGCCATAATCAGAATAATTTATGCGGATAAACGCCTTCGTCGATGAGTTGTTGAATCTTGGCTACCACCTGATCGCGATCGGCGGCATAGGTAACGCCGAACCATTTGGACGGAGTGTCCAGCACTTTGCATGTAGCTTTGCCGGCCGTGATGAGGTCATTGACCAATGTCGGGATATAGAACTCCGCCTTGGTCTCCTGTCCGTGGGCATTGAGGAACGCACGGAATCCTTCTTCGGAATAAGCAAAATATTCCGGGGTAAAGCCCCACATATTCATCGAAACGGGAGTGTGCGGATCGAGCGGCGTATCAATGTCATCTTCCGTGAAGACGATGGTGCCGTTCTTTTTCTCGATCTTCGTACGCTCTATCACGTCGGTCAACAAACCGTTGGCATCGGTGGTACATACGCCACGTGCTACGGATCCGTTCTCGGAGAGCGTGTTGCATACGCGGTATCCGACCATGCAGTATTGGCCTTGCGTACCTTCGATGGAACGGAGGTAGTCGGCTAGTACCTGGAAGGACTCTTTGCCATAAAAATCATCGGCATTGATGACAGCAAAGGGTTCGTGAATAAGGTCCTTCCCCATGAGCACAGCATGGTTGGTTCCCCACGGTTTAGCACGTTCTGGGGTATAGGTGCAACCTGCAGGCACTTTGTCGATCGCCTGGAAGCACACTTCGCACGGCACTTTGTCGGCGTACTTGGAGAGCACTTTGGCACGGAAGTCCGCTTCGAAATCCTTACGGATCACAAAGACGATCTTACCGAATCCTGCACGTAACGCATCAAAGACGCTATAGTCCATGATCGTTTCACCATTGGGACCTAAGCCATCAATCTGCTTGAGTCCTCCGTAACGGCTACCCATTCCGGCAGCCAAAATAAATAATGTCGGTTTCATATCTTTATTCATTTACTATTTCAATCTTACCATGTATCTTCTTGTGCCTAAACCACAGGCCATAGACCTCGGAACAGTTACCGGCCGTGATGAAGGCTTTGATCTTATTATCGCGGATAAACGCCATGAGGGAGGAGAACTCATCCTGCGTGAGCAGTGTTTGGATCTCCATATGTTCCTCTCCGCTGTATCCCCCTTGTATCTTATAGAGCGAGCACCCGCGCACGAGGCGATCGATGATGAAACGGCGTATCGTGCCGTACTCATCAGAGATGATGCAGACACGTTTGCGTTTATTAAGCGAAGCTGTGAAGTAATCGATAGCCAGCCCGTTGATCCAAGTGCCGATGATGCCAATGGCCACCATGCGGAAGTCGTTGATCAGGAAAGCGGAACAACAGATGATGATACCTCCGATAGCGACCGATGTGCCGATATCAAAGTGCAGGTATTTATTGACGATCTTACCCAGAATATCGAGTCCGCCGGTGGAAGCGTTAATGCGAAACATCATCGCCTGGCATGCGGAGAGCAAGAGCACGAAGCAGATGAGGTCAAACCACACATCGCCCATACCGAGACCACCGCTCATGACCGAGTCGCGGACACGCTCCAGCACTTCGCCGGAACGGCTGAGCAGATAGGGGTTGCCATGCGCATCGATCACCGTTTGGCCGGCCTGCAGTTGTGCCAGGATATCCGGGGCATTGATGACCTGATGCGTAAAGTTCGTATTGGGATAGATACGGTCCCACATCTGCGTGAGCGGACCTAAGATCATAGCCGTATAGACGGTCTTGGCACCGAACTCATTGCCGATCAGGATGAAGGCCAAGAGTAGCAGAAAGGCATTGATCGCCATCACCAAATACGAGAAGGTGTCGGCTGTACCACCCATGAGGGTGTTGAGCACGATCGAGAGACCCGAGAGCGAACCCACGATGAGGTGACTCGGCATCAGAAAATAATACACCGCTACGGCGCCGAGACTCATTCCGACGGTCATCATGACCAGTTCTTTCCAGAACTTAACGGTTCCCAAAGCCTGATAGAACGTGCGAAACAGATCGCACCAGTATGCGGTAGAGAAATATTGTTTTAAGTGTTCCATGTATTAATCCTCCTTTACCACAAGTCGCGCAGTGCGGCGGGTGGTTTGGCTGAGCATGATGGTTCGGCCGGCTTTGGCACGCTCGAGTATCTCGGGTGTGGTGCCTCGGATGGTGAGCAACGAGAGACAGTCGTTATAGGTTACATTAAAATGATGCTTGAGTTCCTCCAGCGCTTCGGGCACAAACCGCGTGTTATCCACGCAGACGGATATCGTGACTGCGGACGACTGGATAAGCGATACTTTGAGACGATGCCGATGAATGATATCGAAGATCTCCGAGAGACTCTCTTCCAATACAAACGCAAAATCCTTGGCACGCATGGTGATGAGAATCTGGTTCTTGCGCCAGATATACACCGGCACATCAATCGGTCCTACCTCATTGGCAGAGATGCACGATCCTTTGGCAGTAGGATCTCCGAATGGCTTGACAAACAACGGAATACGTTTATTCTCAAGCGGACGAATCGTTTTCGGGTGAATGATCTGCGCGCCGGAGTAACTGAGTTCGACCGCGTCTTGGTAACGCAGAGAAGGAATGAGGACGGTATCGGGTTCAAGACGCGGATCCGCGTTAAGGATACCCGGTACATCCTTCCAGATCGTGACGGACTCTGCATCGAGGTAGTTGCCCAAGAGAGCCGCCGTGTAGTCCGATCCTTCGCGACCGAGCGTCGTGCGTTGTCCTTCTGCCGTACCGCCGATGAAGCCTTGCGTGACCACGACGGCAGGTCGGTTGGGACGCTCCCACCCTGCTTTGATGGCAGCACTGCTGACGGCATCGTCCACCTTGGCTTCGCGCCATGTATTGTCCGTGCGCAGCAGTTTGGGGATATTCCACCACTCTACCGACAGGCCTTGCTTGAGCAGATAGACCGCGATGATCTGGGTGGAGAGGAGTTCGCCCATCGAGACGATCTGGTCGTAGTTCTCGTCATAGGTTTTGGCGGGGTCGTAGGGTATCTCCCCTTGCAAGCGGATGTCGGATCCGGGCTGAAGGCCCAGCTCCTTCATGATGGCTACATGGTAATCGATGATATCGACCCATTGGTTGAGCGCCGCTTCCTCTTTGCCGGCTTCACAGAACTCGACTACACGTTCGAGGGCATTGGTGGTCTTACCCATAGCGGATACAACAACCATCAGATCCTGCGCTCCTGCGAGTCGCACGATCTGCTCCAGGTTCCGAACGCCGTCTGCGTTCTTCACCGATGCGCCACCGAACTTATAGACTTTCATAGGTTCGCCATGCGGATGGCCGTATAGGCTCCTTCGATACCTTTGTTACCGAGTTTGCCGCCGCAACGATCGAGCGCCTGCTGTTTGTTAAGGACAGTAAGTACGGAGAAGATCACCGGTACTTTGCCTTGTGCATTAAGCGCAGCCACACCTTGCGTGACCGATTGGCAGACATAGTCGAAATGCGGCGTATCGCCCTGAATGACACAGCCGATGACGATGACGGCATCGATGCGTTCCTCTTTCATGATCCGTGCAGCGCCATAAGTCAGCTCAACTGCGCCGGGCACGTGCAGGATATCCACGTTATCCACTTGCACGCCATGCTTAAGGAAGGTTTCCAAGGCTCCTTGCGCCATGGCGAAAGTGATCTCGCTGTTCCAATCGGCTACTACAATCGCATAGCGCTGACGTCCGAGAACATCAGCGCTAGGCAATTGATTGGCATCATATTTCGATAGATCCGTAGTCATTATTCGGCAATAGCGATGTATTTATCGATATCCTGTGCCTCTGCAGACTGCGGGTAATCCGCCTTGATGGCTTTGAAAGCCTTGAGTGCTTTGGCCTTGTTGTCCTCGTGCAGGTACACGATGCCGGCTTTCTTCAGACTCATCGGAGCGATGATCTCGTTACCCGACTTAGCCGCTGCTTCGAAAGCCTTTGCAGCCTTGCCGTACTCACCAAGCTCTACATACGCATCACCAAGCAACTGGCTGGCAGCGGGATCGATGTTCAGGTCGTCTGCCGAGAATTTATTGAGGAACTTGGCAGCTTCTTCGTACTCGCCTTTCTCGAAATAGCAGATACCTGCATAGAGTGCTGCGAGCTCGCCCTGCTGGTTGTGGTACTCCTCAGCGATAGCCTCGAAACCGATGCACTCAGCCTCGTCGCCCTTGAGAGCCTTCTCGAAGTCACCTGCCATGAAATAAGCGGCAGCCTTCGCATTCTCGTTGCTTGCCTCGTGAGCCTTTGGCTTGATCACATACTGGTCAACAGCGATAATAGCCATCACGATGACTGCGATGCCGCAAACGATCCAACTGATGAGGTTCGCATTGTCCTCGATCCATTTACCTGCGCCCGTGAGCGCTTCATTTACTTCCTGTAACTGTTCGTCTTGTTTAACGAACTCTTCTTTCTTTTTTGCCATTTTTATTTGTTGATTTTATTATTTACAATAATACTACTTCCGAAAAAGCGTGCAAAGTTACGAAAAAAAAATGACATACACAATAGTGTATGCCACTTTTTCGTATTTTTTAGTGATTTTCTTACTCTTCTTCGGTTTGCGAAGCGGCATAAGCGGCCAAGAGTTTCTCCTGAACGTCTGCCGGAACGAGCTGATACGAGTTGAATGCCATGGTGAAGGTCGCACGACCACCGGTGAGGGAGCTGAGGGTCGTAGAGTACGACGACAACTCTTTCAAAGGCACTTGTGCTTTAAGGCGGGTGAACGATTTCTCGGTCTCCATACCCATTACCATACCACGACGGCCGTTGATGTCAGACATCACATCACCCATGATCTCCGAAGGAACAAATACCTCGAGGTCATAAACCGGCTCAAGCACCTTCGGGTTCGCCTCTTTGAAGGCCTGTGCAAACGCGTTACGGCCGGCGAGACGGAAGGAGATTTCGTTCGAGTCAACCGGGTGCATCTTACCATCATAAATGATCACGCGTACGTCACGAGCGTAAGAACCGGTGAGCGGTCCCTGCTCCATGCGATCCATGATACCTTTGACGATAGCCGGGATGAAGCGTGCATCGATGGCACCGCCGACGATAGAGTTGATGATGATGAGTTTACCACCCCACTCGAGGTTGATCTCTTGTTGGTCTTTGACGGAGATCTTATACTCCTGGTTACCAAACTTATAGGTCTCCTTAACCGGCATGCCTTCCTCGTACGGCTCTACGATCAGGTGCACCTCACCGAACTGACCGGCACCACCCGACTGTTTCTTATGACGATAGTCGGCACGCGCAGCCTTGGTGATCGTCTCACGATACGGGATCTTCGGCTCGAGGAACTCGATCGGCATCTTATCGTTGTTCTCCAGACGCCATTTGAGCGTACGGAGGTGGAACTCACCCTGACCGCTAACGATCATCTGGCGGAGCTCTTTACTCTGCTCAACGATCCATGTCGGGTCTTCCTCGTGCATACGCGTGAGGAGAGCAGCGAGTTTCTCTGCATCAGACTCCGTTACCGGCTTGATAGCACGACGGTAACGCGGCTGCGGATATTGAATCGGGGCATATTGCAGATCGCATCCTTTAGCATTCAGCGTATTACCCGTACGGGTATCTTTCAGTTTAACGGTTGCACCGATATCGCCGGCTGCCAGTTCATCTACCGGTACACGGATCGAACCGGCAACCTGATAGAGCTGCGAGATACGCTCTTTGCTACCACGCTCCATGTTCTCCAGATCATCACCGTTATGGATCGAACCCTGCATTACGCGGAAGTAGTTCACCTCACCGATGTGCGGTTCCACCGAAGTCTTGAAGACATAAACGCTGGTCGGCGCAGAAGCGTCCGGGCTGATCTTCTTGCCGTCCACTGTCGGATAACTGAAGTTAGCAGGACTCGGCGCCATACCATTGAGGAAGTCCATCAAACGACGAACGCCCATATCTTTGAGACCCGAGCAGCAGAGGACAGGATACATCGAACCATCGGCATAAACGCCCTTGAGGCCCTGCATGATCTCTTCGTCGGTCAGGCCTTCGCCCAGGAACTTATCGAGCAGTGTTTCGTCAGCTTCAGCGGCTGCCTCGCTCAGTTGCGAACGCATCTCTTCCACTTTGTCTGCATATTCAGCGGGGATGTCCTTGAGCTCCGGAGCACCACCCTCTGCTTTCCAAACGAGCATCTTACCCTTGAGCACGTCGATCACGGCATTGAAGCCGGCACCTGCGTTCACCGGGAATTGGATAAGCGTACACTTATTGCCAAAGTTATCTTTGAGTTGGTTGAACGTGCGCTCGAAGTCTGCATTCTCGTGATCGCATTTGTTAATAACAAATGCCAGCGGCTTGTGTGCTTTCTCTACGAGGCGGAAATTATTCTGCGTTCCTACCTCTACACCGCCATTGGCGCTGAGCACGATCAGTGCCGATCCGCACATCTGGAGGGCAGCTACGGTACCGCCGCAGAAATCGTCCGAACCTGCGCAGTCGATAATATTGAGTTTCTTATTCTCAAACTCGATGTTACAAACAGTGCTGAATACGGAATAGCCGTACTCCTTCTCTACCGGGAAATAGTCGCACACAGTCGATTGTGCTTCAATCGAACCGCGGCGTTTGATGACCCCGCACTCGAACAACATCGACTCCATCAGAGTCGTTTTACCGGATCCCGAGCCGCCTAACATTGCGACATTCTTGATCTCATTTGCTTGATAAACTTTAGCCATAATGTGTTAGTATTTAAGGATTTTTAATCTATTTGCAAACTCAATGTAGCAAAATCGGGGCAAAGGTACTAAAAAAATTGCACATATGCAAATATTAATGTATTTTTTTGTAAAAAAATATAGTACTTCTGTTTCTTTTCGTCCCCAAATGGGTCTAAAACCGTATTTTTTCGTTCACAAATTAACCAAATATTTTTTTTATGGAGGCATCGAGACGAGATTCTCTACAAGTTATTATTCAACCAATCCAAACGTTTCTCCAGCCATAAGAGCAATTTCCCAATACTCTCCTCGTAAGATACATTCCTCTCTACATGCGGTTGCAGCGAACATGCTTGGCGACGGATAAAAGAATAGTAATCACTTCTATTATAGTAGAATGATTGAAAGCGCATTCGGACATTCTGCGCGAACACTGGATCCTCAAACAACCGAGTGTACCATGCGGAAGTTCGAACATGCCAGCCTACAGGCGAATCACAACCATTATTCGTGGTATTACCATAACCTAAATCAAAATCCCATACAGGCCCCATCACTATTCGTCCATCTGTGCCACTGTGCATATAGCAACTACTAAAGAAGACGGCATCATTATTTTTAGCTATCTCATTAATCAGAAACCAATCTATCCACGAATCTTCGTCCAAATACTTCCGCCAACCATCTATAGAATCCGTAAAATTATCCGCGAACAAGGCATCTTCCGCCTGTTGAAAAAAGGCATGCAGTTGTTCTATCCTCTGTTCGGATAGGTTCTTGTCCGGATATTCAATCCGGAAAGGATTTTCCATATTCCGTGTCCGGAAGTAGGAATCTTTTTCCGTTACCCGGGCATCCACTTCAATCAGCCAACCATCTTGCTCTATTTTCACCCGATGCGAACCGACTTCTACTTTTTCGCATAACTGATAGATACCTTGATAAGTTCCGTTATAGAACAGCTCCACAAAACGGGAATGAGGTGTCCATTCCAAGTTAGCTTGTTCTGACATTCTAAAAGCCAGCGCATTGCGCAACATGGTACTATCAAAGTAATTGGCGAGCAGAACCCATTTCTTGGCATCCGGTATGCCACACAAAGATTGGTTTTGACTCAGTTTGAGCGTAAACGGACGTTTTGGACATTCAGCCGTACTATTCCCGCGCAATTTGATTTTGGCCTTTTCGTCCCGATATACCATATACATAGAATCGGTTACCTCCAACAAACAAGGCTCGTCTTCTTTTTGCAACAAATCATACGCCACGGCACACTCAATCCTCACTTTAGGAATGGTTTGTAGTGATATATCATTAAAATGGTGACCAGTACACCCCGTCATAAAGAGCAAGATTGAGAAAATCCATAATAGTTCCTTTTTCATTGTCCTAATAGTTTTAATTAAACAAATTGCACCGCCAAACTTCATCGTTTGACAGTGCAAAAGTACTGCTATTAATCGGACCGGACAAATTCCTAAATTTGGAAAAATCTTGGGATTATTACTCCTTACGGAATTCTATAAAATTTGGAGGTAGTTGTTCCTAAAGATGTTTCCAATCTAATAAAAGAAAAACCATTGGGCATTCCACTTGACGAATCAGGGAAGTGGTCCAACCGCTGCCCGTTATTATTGCATACATAGATTTCATGGACTTGCAGACACCCTATATAATCCTTTCCCCGGCTACTGATCCGGATGACGTACTGTCCGGGACGAGTTATCGGATAGTCAATCGCACCGTTACTCAAACTATAAGACGATTCGCTGATCCTTTCTTTTTGGGACTCCCGGATAACTACATATGAATTCATATCCGCATCCTTTTCGATGCGTAAGGTATTGCCGGTTAATGTGGCTCGGATTTGGTTAGGGTCTGGCGGATCAGGGGTACTCCCCTTCGGACCATCCGCATAGCTATACTCCACCCTGGACACCATCAGTGGAATATCAATCGAGTTGGCAGAATACAAACTGCCGATACCAGCAATTAATAAGATGATTAGTAATACTCTACGCATATCTTTCGCAAGTTATGGTTTGTAATGTTTTGTGCAGTTCCTTGACGCTGACGCCAAGTCGTTTCGCAATAATATATTTGTCTTTACCTATTCCATTTTCCGCGCGGAAGAGGATTTCCGCCATCTCCGCATATGTAAAGCCGATCAGAATCAGCACACTAATACGTATTTCCCTTTCCGACAAGCCTTTTTTATCCAGTTTATCAACGATGCCGTTCAGTCTCGCATTGCAAGTAGCGATGAACTGCGCATAATCATTCCAATGCAGTTCTTCCCGCAGGTTAGGACTTTTCTTCAGTTGCAGGCATTGTTGTTCCACATAATTGATCCGTTTACGCCGAAAGTACAACCAACAAGCCAATATAGCGCCAAATAAGATGAATATTGCGATGAGTCCGCAAAACCATATTCTTTTCTGTTTCGGATTTTGTGCTTCCAATGCTTGTTCCGCCATTTGTATGGCAATAATCCACTCCGGATCATTGCGTTCTAAATTATGTTGTATATCGCTGCGCGCAGCTGCGAGACCCCGTATATCATCCGCAGCAGCCGTGCTGTCACAATGGGTCAATATATAATACGCATCATCTAAATATCTCGGATTAGTTGTCTTTTGCAATACTCGTTTTGCGTAATAAATAGCCGAATCATTATTACCTAAAAACGTGAAAGCTTGCGCACGCAATATATCAAAATATACCGAGTTCAACGGCATTTGCTGCGTATAATACAATACCGAATCATACTCCTCGGCATATAGACATGCCGCTGCTCTGCTTTCTGATATTTTTGGGCGTACCAAATCATCCGGGCAGCACGCCAATGCCGAATCAGCAAGTTGGATAGCCTTTTCCTTGTTCCCTAATACCGCTTGTTCCCAAGCCATGTTATTGAGCGCAAAGGCATAGGCTTTCATATCTTTAGAATCCACAAATTGAATTGCTGATTGCTCATAGAGGGCATACGCCAAATCATGCCGTTCCCCTATGCGGCACATGGTAGCCATATTACTATAAGCTCGCCCTTTGACAGCATACTCGCATGTATGGCAACGCGTTGCCGCAGAGAATGCTTGCATTGCTTCAATCGGTTGCCCAGACTCCCGCAATGCTCGTCCTGAACGATAGTAATATTCCGCGTCCCGCGAAATGCAAGACAGAAGACAAAACATGGCTATCAACCATAATATGTGCTTTTTCAAATCCAAAACGCTGCAAAATTACTGCTTTTAATTGAAAGAAGCAAATTTCCAACTTGGGAAAATGATTGGGATTATGACATGATAAAGTAACTTAGTGCAACGGACGATGTTGTGTTTGTTTCCAGCGCTTGAGTTGGAGGATCATCTCGTTGCGCGTTTGGGGTGTACAGAAGGTGTCCGCAAAACGCTCAAAGATATAGTTGACCGCCAAAGACGACGGATGAACGAGGTCATCGGCATAGAACCGATAGTCGCGGAGTTCATCGAGCATTATTTCGAATGCTTCGAAATAGACCGCCTTAGGCTGTAAGACCGTTTCACTGTAAGACCGCTCCGCTGTAAGACCGGCTTCGCCTGTAAGACATTCTACAGCCTGTAATAGTGTGGCTTTGGACAGTTGGTTCTCATGCAGACCGTCTCTGATATGCCGAATCGGCGAGACGGTGAAGAGCCAGTGTTTATCGGGATAACGGGCAATGAGGGGTTTCCATGCCGCTACAATCTCTTCGGCCGTAATACGACGACGGGTGAAGGAACTCTCCGGTAACTTATGACAATTGCCGACTATGGCTCCGTTCATCGCATAGACCCAGGCGGTACCGAAGGTAACGATGACAACTGTGGCTTCTTGCAAGGCGCGTTGCATGGTCTTGATCGAGGCCAGAACGGCTTGTTCCGCTTCGGTTTTGTCCGCACGGGAGATCGAACCATGGTGAGCCATGGAATGCCATAAACCTTCGTGTCGGACGAGTTCCGGCATCTCGGTCATGGTCAATGCCTGCGCGATGGAGAGCGGGTTATAGAGCGTACCGAAAGGATTGGAGGTGACTTGCAGCCCCCGTTGGGTGAGTTGCGCCCCTATCTCATCGGAGAAACAAGAACCTACCATGAGAATTTTATCCTCATAGCCGATCTTCCAAGGGGATGGTGCTATGTCAACAATCGTTTGAAGTTTCATTCGAAATGCATCACTTGAGCAGGGTTAATACGGGCAATGATCATCGAGGGTAAGAGCAGGATGAGGAGCGATACCGCGAGGGTGAGGATGTTCAGCGCAATGAGCCATCCCCAGGCAAAAGCGACGGGCACATAACTTACGTAATACGTGGTGGCATCCAGCGGCATGATGTGTCCAAAATACTGGATAGTCGCCAGGCCCAACCCCAAGATATTTCCCCACAACATACCCTTGCCGATCAGCAGAGCGGCTTGGTAGATGAAGATACGACGGATAAAGCGGTTATCGGCGCCCAGCGCTTTGAGGGTACCGATCAGTTGTACGCCGTCCAGGATCAAGATGATGAGTCCGGATACGATATTGAATCCTGCCACGAGCAGCATCAGGATGATGATCACGATGACATTCATATCCAGCAGATCGAGCCAGGCAAAGATAGCCGGATTCTGGTCTTGCAGTGTCTGCACGTAATAGAGATGAAAACCCTCTTCATCCATCTGGCGCACGGTAGCGAAATACACCCGGTCGGCCACATGTTCGAGTTGATTCAAGTCATCCAATAAGATTTCCACGCCCGAATAGGTATTCGCACTCCACCCCTGTAGTCTTCGCACGGTTTCAAGCGGGGTAATAAGAAAAAGTTCATCGTATTGTTGGAAACCGGTTTCGTAGATGCCGACGATCTTAAAACGCCGCGCACGCACGTCAGTTTCATCCACAAAATAGGCACTGACCCCATCTCCGAGGGAGAGCTGCAAGGCCTGTTGCATGGCGCGGGAAAGGAGCACTTCCTGCGGTGCGGAAGGGATGGTACCTTCGACAATGTTCCGTGCAAAAAAATCCCAGTAATCGGTTCCCTTGAGCACCATGCCCTGGAAAGCCGAATCGGTCTTGAGCATACCGGGTTTGGTGATGAAAGGTGCGGCACAAACCACATGATCGAAACTGCCGAGCACGGTCAAGAGGCTATCCGAAACCTCAATGGGATGCATGTCGTAGGTACTGTTATTATCGAACGAAACGACCTGGATATGTGCCCCGAAACCCGCTATTTTTTGCGTCACCGTTTGCTTGAACCCCACCACGATACAGATCGTGAGGATCATCACCATCACGCCCACAATCATACCTGCCAAAGCGACCCTCACCGCAGGGCGCGAGTGCTTTTTTTCACCTTCTTGTGAAAAATAAAGCCTGGATGCTATTTTAATTTGGTTAAATGGCATGATTTTTGTTGTAAAAAATGTAACCCTTTTAGGCGGACGCCGCTTCTCCCGTTCCGTCGGGAGAACGCTCCGGGCATGATTTTTGTTATATAATTTTCGTTATGAAACGATTCTTTTATCTTGTTTGTGCTACGCTTGTAGCGGTTGGTTTGGCGGCGCAGGAGCCGGTTTTAGATCGAGGTCAGCGCACTCCGGAGGATGAGGCGATGAAGCAGACGATTCGTTTGATTCGCGAGTTGAGTATCTCGGACTCCGTACGTATTGATACGCTCTATCGGATGCATCTTAAGTACGCCCGTATTCGGCAGAAAGGTCTGACGCGTGCACAGGAGATGGACCGCATGAACGCTATCATGGGCGAACTCAAGAACCTGTTGACCAAGGATGAGTTCGAGCAATTCATGAATCACCCGGCGGAGCAACCCCGCCGACCGCGCGGAGCACAGCGCATAGCGCCCAATAGCACCCCGCAGCGACTGCCGCTCCAATCAGTAGACCAACCATGATATCCGTGGGGTAATGCACCCCGAGATACATGCGACTATAGCAATTCAACGCCACCCAGAGCATCAAGCCTGCGGTGGCTATTTTGTTGCGATATATCAAACTGAAGAGCAACGCGATCGCCATCGTGTTGGCCGCATGCGAGCTGCAAAATCCGTATAGTCCGCCCATATAGCCATGTACCAGACGAATGGGATCGATGGCAGGTTCATGCGTAGGCCTAAGACGTGCTACCAGGGGTTTGAGGATTCCGCTGCAGATCCAATCACTCAGGCCAACGGCAATACAGAAACCAAGTACCATCAGCAAGACCGTCTTCCGGTTGCGACATTTCCAAACCAGCAGAATCAGCAGTAGCACATAGAGTCCTATCCAGGTCTTGGCGGCACTAACCATCCACATGAAGGTATCCAGCCACGTTGTGCCGTGCCCGTTGATCCAAAGCAGTATGTCGGTATCCCAATTATTCATTGATGAGTACGGCCGTATGACAAGCTACGATCGCCGCGGTCTCGGTACGCAGGCGGGCTGCACCCAGACTGACGGGCACAAATCCGTGCTCCAACGCCCAGTTTATCTCCTGCACAGAGAAGTCCCCTTCAGGACCGATCAGGACCGTAGTCCGATGCCCGCGCGTCACACGGTGCTGCAAGGCGAACTTATGATCTGAGGCCTTGTACCCTTCCTCGCAATGGGCTATAAACAGGTCGCCGTCCAAAGGCAGGTCTGCGATCTTAGTGAGGGGATGAAGCACCGGAAAACGGGTTTTGAGGGACTGCTTGGCAGCCGACACCAGGATCTTTTGCAAGCGATCGATATTGACGGTCTTGCGCTCCGAATGATCACAGATCAAGAGCGTTATCTCGTCGGCACCAATCTCCACGCACTTCTCGATCGCCCACTCGGTACGGTCGATATTCTTCGTGGGTGCAATGCAGATATGGATATGTCCTTCGCGCAAAGGATCGGGTGTCTCCACGGACTCGATGCGTACCTCACAATGCTTGCGATGCGGGTTGGTTATCACACAATGATAAAGATGCCCTATTCCATCCGTCACTTGGATCTCATCGCCGGCCGAGCGGCGAAGCACTTGCACGCAATGATTGCTCTCCTCTTCGGGGAACGTCAGCGTCGTCTCTATGTCCGGAGCGTAAAAAAGGTACATCACTTTATTTGTGATTGGTGATTGGTAATTTGTGATTTACAATTCAGACTCTTTGAGTCGTTCTGCGTTTTCGGCTACTTGCAAGGCATCGATGACGCCTTGGATGTCGCCGTCCATGAACGCGGCAAGGTTATACACCGTATAGCCGATCCGATGGTCGGTGATGCGACCCTGCGGGTAGTTATACGTGCGTATCTTCGCCGAGCGGTCACCGGTCGAGACCATGGTCTTACGGCGCGCAGCGATGTCATCGATATATTTCTGGTGCTCCTTATCATAGATCTGCGTGCGCAGGCGCGAGAGCGCGCGTTCCTTATTCTTAGGTTGGTCACGCGTCTCGGTACACTCGATGAGTATCTCCTGGATCTCGCCGGTATTGGGGTTTTTCCAGTTATAGCGCAGCCGTACGCCCGACTCTACCTTGTTCACGTTCTGTCCTCCGGCACCACCGGAACGGAAGGTCTCCCATTTGATCTCGCCTTCATTGATATGCACCTCAAACTCATCCGCTTCGGGCAATACGGCAACCGTTGCCGCCGAGGTATGGACACGGCCTTGCGTCTCGGTCACGGGTACGCGTTGCACGCGATGTACACCGGATTCGTACTTGAGCGTACCGTAGACGTTCTCACCGGTCACATTGAAGATGATCTCCTTATAGCCGCCTACGGCGCCTTCGTTGAAGGAAGAGATGGAATATTTGAATCCTTTGATCTCGAAATACTTGGTGTACATACGGAAGAGGTCACCGGCAAAAATAGCCGCCTCGTCACCGCCTGTACCGCCACGAATCTCCATGACGACGTTCTTGCCGTCCTCGGGATCTTGGGGTAACAAGAGTAACTTGAGTTCTTCTTCGAGTTTGGGAATCTGCGGTTCTAATTCATCGATCGCCTCTTTGTAATTGATCTCTTTGGCTTCTTTGAGATCCTCCACGGCTTGGCGGTACTTACGCGCCCCTTCCAGCACGCGCTCCAGGTCGTGGTACTCGCGATTGAGGCGCACATAACGTGCCTGATCGGCGATGACGGCCGGGTCGGTGATGAGCAAACTCACCTCATGAAACTTGGCCTCCAGGCCCTCTATCTTATCGAGTATGTTCATGGTAAGCTTGCAGGGTATTTTGCAGTAAAGAAACGATGGTCATCGGGCCTACTCCACCCGGAACGGGGGTGATATAGGCGGCTTTGGGGGCTACGTGTTCGAAGTCCACATCGCCCACCAGTTTACCGTCTACGCGGTTGATACCCACATCGATGACGGTGGCGCCTTCTTTGACCATGTCCGCCGTCAGCAGTCGGGGGCATCCGGCAGCCACGATGATGATATCGGCCGTGCGGCAAATGGCTGCCAGGTCACGCGTTTTAGAATGACAGATCGTCACCGTGGCGTCACCAAGCGAGGCAGCACTCATGCCTGGTAAGGACAAGTAGGGGCGCTGCATGAGCAGCATCGCGATGGGTTTTCCCACGATATTCGATCGGCCGATGACCACTACGTGTTTGCCTTCGGTAGTGATCTGATAGCGGGCCAAAAGTTCACGAATACCTCGCGGGGTAGCACTGATGATCGACGGCAGGCCTTGCACGGTACGTCCTACGTTAGCCGGGGTGAGCCCATCCACATCTTTGTGGTAATCGATAGCGCTTAAGATACGCGTCTCGTTGATCTGATCGGGTAAGGGCAACTGCACAATGAAACCGTCAATCGAGGCATCTTCATTGAGCCGATGAACCTCATTTAAGAGCGTTTGCTCGGAGATCAACTCCTCGTACGCGATCTTCTCCGCCTCGATCCCTACCTCCGCGCAGGCCTTGAGTTTATTATTCACATAGGTCTCGCTCGCAGGGTTGTGCCCCACGATGACGATCGCCAGTTTGGGTGCACGAAGACCCTTCTCGCGCAAGCCTGCAATCTGTTCGCGCAGTTCTGCACGAATTGTTTGTGCTATTTGTTTACCGTCTAAGATCATTGTTTTTCTTCGTCTTTGAGCTTCTCGTCGTTCTTCTTGGCCTGCTTCCAGCGCTTCATATTCTTGAATATATCCTGCCATTCGCGCTCCGTGATATACCACTCTTTGTTCTTACGAGGCGGGCGGTAGACATGGTGCGACTCGGTCTGTACACGATGGATGGTGGAGGAGTCAAACTGATAGGTTTTGGCGATACTGTCGCTGGCCAAGAGCGCATCCTGTTTCTCCACCTTACGGATATCGAGCTCATCCACGTTCATCTCCGTTTTGGGATCATCGTGCGGCATGGCGCGCCATTCATGCAGGAATAGCATCGTCAGTTTATAGGCACCGAAAGCCAGTACGGCGATCACGACGAAGAGCAAACCGTAATATGCCTGTTTGTCATGCATCTTCATCGCCCCGCCCCATCCATTGGTATAGCGGTCATCGTAGTGTTGCTGCACCCGATGGTAGTGATGGTCGTGCTTTTTCTTATCGTGCTCCTTATGTTTCTCCCACTTGGGTTGATATGTGCTTTCTTCTTCTGCCATTAATGTCTCTTGAAGCCCATTTGTTGTACTTTGCGCATCATCTTGCTGGTTTGCTCAAATTGCTTGATAAAGCGATTGAGCTCGACGATCGTCACACCGGCACCTTTGGCAATACGGTTCTTACGGCTGCCGTTGAGCAAGGCGGGATTGGAACGCTCCTGCGGGGTCATGGAGTTGATCATTGCCTCAACGGGCTTGAATGCATCATCGCCGATCTCCACACCCTTGAGCGCCTTGTCCATGCCGGGGATCATACCCATGAGCTCCTTCATCGAGCCCATCTTCTTGATCTGGTTGAGCTGCCCGAGGAAGTCATTGAAATCAAACTGATTCTTGGCGATCTTCTTGCTGATACGCCGTGCCTCTTCTTCGTCGTACTGCTCTTGCGCACGTTCTACCAGCGAAACAACGTCACCCATACCGAGGATACGATCGGCCATGCGCGCGGGATGGAAGACATCCAGCGCTTCCATCTTCTCGCCGGTACCGATGAACTTGATGGGTTTATTGACTACGGAGCGGATGGAGAGCGCCGCACCGCCGCGGGCATCGCCGTCCAGTTTAGTCAGCACCACGCCGTCAAAATCCAACCGGTCATTAAACTCCTTGGCGGTGTTCACGGCATCCTGACCGGTCATGGCATCCACTACGAAGAGGGTCTCAGAGGGCTCAATAGCCTGCTTGATGGCGGCGATCTCCTGCATCATCTGCTCATCGACAGCCAAACGACCGGCAGTATCGACGATCACTACGTCATAGGCAAATTTCTTGGCCTCGGCGATCGCGTCTTGCGCTTTCTTGACCGGATTGGACTCGTTCTCGCCCGTATAGACCTTGGCGTTGATCTGCTCACCCAGTACGCGCAACTGCTCGATAGCGGCCGGACGATATACGTCACAGGCTACGAGCATCACTTTCTTATTTTTCTTCGTCTGCAGATAATTAGCCAGTTTGGAAGCGAAGGTGGTCTTACCGCTACCTTGCAAACCTGCCATGAGGATGACTGCCGGATTGCCTTTGAGGTTGATCTCCTGCGCCTCACCGCCCATAAGGGCAGCCAACTCATCGTGGGTGATCTTAACCATCAACTGCCCCGGACGTACCGCCGTGATCACGTTCTGACCCAGCGCTTTCTCCTTCACCTGGTCGGTGAATTGCTTGGCGGTCTTGTAGTTCACATCGGCTTCCAGCAAGGCCTTACGGATATCCTTGACGGTCTCCGCAATATTGATTTCGGTGATTCTACCTTCACCTTTGAGAATCTTAAAACTTCGTTCTAATCGTTCGCTTAAATTATCAAACATTTTACTCCTAATTTAATTCCGGGCGCAAAGGTACAAAAAAAAATTGACATACACAAGTTTTTGAGCATAATATTTGCATATATGCAAATTTTTTCGTACCTTTGCAGCCGCAATTGAAAATTATTATGGAAAGAAGAGTTAGAGTTCGTTTTGCGCCCTCTCCTACCGGCGCATTGCATATCGGCGGTGTTCGTACCGCGTTGTATAACTACTTGTTTGCCCGTCAGCACGGCGGCGACATGCTGCTCCGTATCGAAGATACGGATAGCACGCGTTTTGTGCCCGGTGCAGAGGAATATATCTTAGAGGCTTTGGACTGGCTCGGCATCGGTATTGATGAGGGCCTTCGCGCAGCCAAATCACAAATCACAAATGACCACGGCTCTGCCGATCGACAGAAATTACAAATTGAGAGCGTAGGCGCTCATGGTCCGTATCGTCAGAGTGAGCGTCGCGAGATCTATCATCAGTATGTGAAGCAGTTGCTCGATAGCGGACATGCGTATATTGCATTTGATACGCCCGAAGAGCTGGAAGCAAAGCGTGCGGAGATCCCTAATTTTCAATATGATGCGCGTACGCGTTTGAGCATGCGCAACTCGCTCACCATGCCGGCAGAGGAGGTGAAAGCACTGATCGACAAGGGCGAGAAATACGTGGTGCGGTTCAAAGTAGAGCCGGATGAGGATGTCCATGTGCATGACCTCATTCGTGGCGAGGTGGTGATCAATAGCAATATCTTGGATGATAAAGTGCTCTACAAATCCGCAGACGATCTGCCTACCTACCACTTGGCCAATATCGTGGATGACCATCTGATGGAGATCAGCCATGTGATCCGTGGTGAGGAATGGTTGCCTTCTGCCCCACTCCACGTGCTGCTGTACCGTGCGTTCGGTTGGTCCGACACCATGCCCGAGTTTGCGCACCTTCCGCTGCTGCTCAAACCGGATGGAAACGGAAAACTGAGCAAGCGTGACGGTGATCGTCTCGGATTCCCGGTCTTCCCGCTCGAGTTCCACAATCAGAAAGATGGCACCGTGTCCAGCGGTTACCGCGAGAGCGGCTATCTGCCGGAGGCAGTGATTAACTTCCTGGCCTTGCTTGGCTGGCACGGAAGCGGCGATCAGGAGATGTATACGATGGAGGAACTCATCAAAGATTTCAGCCTTGACCGTGTTTCCAAATCGGGTGCGAAATTCGACTATGAGAAGGGCAAATGGTTCAACCATCAATACCTGCAATTGCGTAGCAATGAGGAATTGGCGCAGATGTTCCTGCCTACTCTCGCAGCAAACGGCATCGAGCATCCGGATATGCAGATGGTAGCAACCGTAGTGGGTTTGACCAAAGATCGTGTGAACTTTGTTCCGGAACTGTGGGAGCAAACCAATTTCTTCTTCGTGGCACCGACGGAGTATGATGAGAAATCGCTCAAGAAACGTTGGAAAGAGGATTCGCCGCGTCATATGACGGAGTTGCTCGAAGTACTCGAGGCTGCTCCTGCATGGGATGCCGAGACTTTGGATGGTATCGTGATGCCGTGGATTGAAGCGCACGAATACGGCGTGGGTATCGTGATGAATGCTTTCCGTATCTGTCTCGTCGGCGCCGCGCGTGGTCCCCATATCTGGGCCATCACCGACGTCCTCGGCAAAGAAGAAACGCTGAAACGTGTTAGAAAAGCCCTAGAAATCCTAGGATAACTAGGCTTCCTAGGCAACCTAGTCATGACCCCACGCGAGGCGCTACATACCTATTTCGGATACGATGATTTTCGGCCACTGCAGTCGGAAATCATCGCTTCTGTTTTAGCGGGACGGGATACACTCGCCCTGATGCCTACGGGCGGCGGCAAGAGTATCTGCTTTCAGGTGCCTACCCTCGTCATGGCGCAGGATGATCCGAATAAGCGTTTGTGCCTTGTCATCACGCCGTTGATTGCCTTGATGCGTGATCAGGTGGCGAACCTTCAGGAACGGGGCATCCATGCCGCGGCAGTTTATACGGGCATGTCGTTTGATAAACAACGCGTTGCACTCGATAACTGCCTGTACGGTCCTTATCATTTCCTCTATTGTAGTCCGGAACGGCTTGAATCTGAGGAGTTTCGCAAGCGTCTCGCCGATCTGCCGATTGGGCTGATAGCCGTCGATGAAGCGCATTGTATCAGTCAATGGGGCTATGATTTCCGGCCTTCATACTTGAATATCGCCGCGGTACGGGAGTTATTACCGAATGTACCTGTTTTGGCGCTCACAGCCACCGCTACACCGGAAACAATCGATGATATCCAGGATAAACTCGGTTTTACGGAAAAGAATGTGCTCCGCAAGTCTTTCCATCGGGAGAACCTGATCTATGTGGTACGTCGCACGATGAATAAAGCGGAACAGGTGGCGCATATCTTATCCAAAGTGCCGGGTTCGGCGATCGTCTATGTCCGAAACCGCAAACGTGCCCAAGAACTCGCCGAATGGCTCAATGTCCAATGTCCAATGTCCAATGTCCAATATTATCACGCAGGACTTACCACCAAAGAGCGTAACGAACGTCAGGAAGCCTGGACACGAGGCGATACACGCGTCATCGTGGCGACCAATGCCTTCGGCATGGGTATCGATAAACCCGATGTGCGCGTGGTGATCCACGTGGATCTGCCCAATACGATCGAGAGTTATTACCAGGAAGCGGGTCGTGCGGGTCGTGATGGTCAGACTGCCTATGCGGTGCTGCTCTATACGGCCGACGAGGACAAAGCCAAGGCACGCAAACGGGTGACGGATAACTACCCACCTAAGGAGTTTGTGGAACAGGTTTACCACAAGACGATGGATTTTCTGCAAGTAGGTGCCGGCAGCGGACTCGGGCATCGGTTCATGCTGCATATGGATCAACTCTGCCACGTCATGCACTTGCCGGTTCTACAAACCTACTCTGCCCTGCATATTCTCACGCAAGCGGGTTATATCGACTTCGAAGAAGAACATGAGACCCAACCCCGCGTGCAGATCCACGTACCGCGCCATCAACTCGGAGACTACAATCTTTCGCATGAACAAGCGGAACTGCTGGATATGCTCATGCGCACCTATTCCGGTATATACACGGATCTTCAATATGTTCGCGAAGCCGATGAGAAAGGCAATCACCAATCATCAATCACCAATCACCAATTATTAGTCTCTTTGGCACAAAGAGGACTAATAACCTACATCCCCCGTTCTGTCGGTTGCAGTCTTACTATGACCAACGAGCGACAGACAGAGATCTATCTATCGCCCGCTATCTATGAGCAGCGGCAGGAACGCTACATCGCCAAACTCAAAGCGATGGTAGAGTACGCTGACCAAAGCCAGTTCTGCCGCGAACAGGTGCTGCTTGCGTATTTTGGAGAAAAAAACGCAGCGCCTTGTGGGCACTGCGATGTTTGTCGTGAATTGGCGCGGATTATTCTGCAGCCAATGTGATACGACGGAAGTCGGTGATCTTCACGCCTTTCGCTTTCAGCACATCCTTCACGAGCTCTTTGCTCTCGCTCATGATGTATGCCTGCTCAACCAGCGTGTTCTCTTTCAAGAACTTACCCAGACGACCTTGAGCGATCATCTCGATCTTCTTAGCCTGAGCAGCGAGGTTAGCCTCTGCCTCTGCCGGTACTTTCGCACGGATGTCGCGAGCTACTTGAGCTTGCTCCTCGGTCAACCAACCCTTAGCGGTGTTCGAAGCGATGTGGTCGTCGCTATCGCAGTGAGCCGGGTTCAAACCAGCCTTGCGCAGTGCGTTCTCAACAGCTTTGTTGATCTCGTCCTGTTTGGTCTTGTCAATAGCCACTTCAAGCTCATGCTTCTTCACCTCTTCACTTACGTGATCAGCGTCCAAAGCAATCGGACTCATGGCAGCTACTTGCATCGAGATACCGTGAACGGTCTCGTGGTCAGCACCTGCCTCTGCAGCAACCAACGAACTCAGTTTGTTACCCAGGTGATTGTAAGCGTCCACTACCGGTGCCTCCAGGCATGCGTAGTCAGCCAACTCCATCTTCTCACCCGTAACACCCGAACGCTCCGTGATGATCTCAGCAACCGTGAAGTTACCGATCTTCAGGTTCTTCAGCTCCTCTTGGCTCTGTACTTTGTTATCCAAAGCAGCGTCAAGAATCAGCTTAACCATACCTACGAAGTCCTCGTTCTTAGCAACGAAGTCCGTCTCGCACTTCACGCCAACAATAGCGCCGAAGCCGTCTTTAACCTTTGCCAATACGCAACCTTCCGAAGCCTCACGATCGCTACGTTTTGCTGCGATAGCCTGTCCGCGCTTGCGGAGCAAGTCCTTCGCAACTTCGAAATCACCGTTTGCTTCTTCGAGGGCCTTCTTTACGTCCATCATACCGGCACCGGTGATGTCACGCAATTTCTTGATATCAGCTAATGTTACTGCCATGATTATGCCTCCTCTTCTTTAGCTTCTGCTACTTTCTCAGCCTCTGCTTTCGGAGCAGCCTTACGGATACGTTGACGACGCTCTTTCGGAGCCGGAGCTTCCGAAGCAGCCTGTGCCTCTGCAGCTTCCTCGTCAGCTTTCTCTACCTTGCGCTCTTCGAGACCCTCTTTGATAGCGTCGCAAACAGCAGTGAGGATCACGTCGATAGCCTTCGTTGCATCGTCGTTTGCCGGGATCACGAAGTCGATGTTGTTGGGGTTCGAGTTCGTATCAACGATACCGAATACAGGAATACCCAGACGGTTAGCCTCTGCAACAGCGATCTTCTCTTTGATCACGTCAACAACGAATACAGCACTCGGCAGACGAGTCATATCAGCGATAGAACCGAGGTTCTTCTCCAGTTTCTCGCGCTGACGGCTGATCTGCAGTTTCTCGCGCTTCGAAACGTTATCCAGCGTACCATCGGTAGTCATCTTGTCGATCTGGCTCATTTTCTTCACAGCCTTACGAATTGTCGGGAAGTTGGTCAACATACCACCTGCCCAACGCTCAGTGATATACGGCATGCCTACTTCTTGTGCGTGAGCAGCGATAACCTCTTGAGCTTGTTTCTTCGTACCAACGAACAGCACCTTACGGCCGCTGCGTGCCAGGTTCTTCAAAGCTTCAGCAGCCTCGTCAACCTTAACGACAGTCTTGTTCAAGTCGATGATGTGAATACCGTTGCGCTCCATGTAGATGTACGGAGCCATTGCCGGGTTCCATTTGCGTTTGAGGTGGCCAAAGTGTGCGCCAGCCTCCAGCAATTGATCAAAATTTGTTCTCATTTTGTTTTTTTAATGTGTTTAATTTGTTTATAATAAGCTCCTTATATCTTGGAATACTCGTTCACGCGCATAATACATTTTAAATACACGCGCACGCATATGCGTTTGAGACTCCAAAACAATCGTGTGGTAATCCCGAAGGAGTCCACACGATTTGGAGTATTCTTCCGATTAACGTTTACTGAACTGGAAGTGCTTACGAGCCTTCGGCTGACCCGGTTTCTTACGCTCAACCTCACGAGCGTCACGAGTCATGAAGCCTTCTGCCTTCAACGCAGCCTTGTCTTCCGGATTAATCTTCACCAGCGCACGTGCGATAGCCAAACGCAAAGCCTCTGCCTGGCCTTTGAAACCACCACCGTCAAGGTTTGCCTTGATATCGTATTTCTCAGCAACACCGAGTTTGTTCAGCGGCTGAAGAACGATATAGCGCAGAATAGAAGACGGGAAATATGTCTCGATGTCACGGCCATTGATCTCGATCTTGCCGGCACCATCATTTACGTAAACACGGGCTACTGCCTCTTTACGACGACCTAATGCATTAACTGTTTCCATATCTTCTATTATTTCAGGGTGTTAATATCAATTACTTTCGGTTGTTGTGCCTGCATGTTGTGCTCTGCACCTGCGAAAATGTACAGGTTCGTGATCTGACGAGCACCCAGACGATTCTTCGGCAGCATACCTTTTACTACTTTGCGAACGA
>Ga0256404_1000125_pt1 | contig 179082 bp, 178 predicted proteins | sample RumenRJG_01DNA_FD_185990 | JGI IMG/M metagenome (GOLD analysis project Ga0256404, IMG submission 185990) | Bovine rumen microbial communities from Lethbridge, Alberta, Canada - RJG_01 | ecosystem: Host-associated > Mammals > Digestive system > Stomach > Rumen | place: Canada: Alberta...
GTGGGGTAAGGGGATGGTGGCTACATATTGATGTTGTGCTGTTGCTTTTTACTGAAAGCTGCTACTAACGACTCATAAATCTACCCTTAATCGTGTATTGGATGATAGTTGCGGATTTTAGGGTAAACAGAAACTCAATGAGATAATCTTAAAATATGAAGTGTTGGGGTGTTTACTCGAAAAAAAATATTTTTCCCTCACGAGGAAAAAATAAATACCTCACGAGGGAGAAAAAAGCTTTAGCGGTAGTAAAAGCATGGTTTAGCGGAAGTAACCCCACCTTCAGCTACCGCTAAATGCAGAAATTCTCATAAGAATTTTCTGGCTTGCTACTATCAAGCTCCCAGTTTGATACTATCAAACTCTGGGTTTGCTTGCTTCTGGCAACTGTTTCAGTATGGATATTATCACGTCCTGAAGGCAGCAGAAGAACAAAAAAACTCAACTACGGGAGGATCATTGCTTTACTACGGGAAGAGTGAATTTGGGGTTGGGGCAAAAAAAAAGCTGGTAAACTTTGAGGTTTACCAGCTTTTTAGGTTGGACTACCGAGATTCGAACTCAGTCAAACAGAACCAAAACCTGTTGTGCTACCATTACACCATAGTCCAAACATTTTGCATATCATACGAATGCGGTTGCAAAGATACACTTTTCTCTCGATATTCGCCAATATTTCCAAAATATTTTTCTAAAACCACTAAAAAAACGCTAACTTTACACCACAATTATTAATCTCATTTATTGATATGAAAAGAATTTTTACCCTATTGGCTTCGGCCATACTTTCACTGAGCAGCATGGCCGTCACTCCTTTGTGGCTGCGTGATGTGCAGATCTCACCTGACGGTCAGCAAATACTATTCTGCTATAAAGGTGATATATATAAGGTAAGTTCACAAGGTGGAACGGCTGTGCAGCTCACCACACAGGACTCTTACGAGTGTAACCCCATCTGGTCGCCTGATGGCAGACAAGTGGCTTTTGCGAGTGACCGGAACGGCAATTTCGATATCTTCGTAATGCCGGCTGAAGGTGGATCTGCCAAATGCCTGACTACCAACTCTGCCGCTGAGACTCCCTGGACTTTCAGCCCTGATGGCAAGTATGTCTTGTTCTCAGCTACCATACAAGACCCTGCATCGAGCGCTATGTTCCCTCGTGCTCAGATGACAGAGTTATACCAGGTCCCATCTGCCGGAGGCAGAACTACCCAGGTATTGGGCACACCTGCCGAGATGGTGAATTTCAGCAAGGATGGCAGTATGTTCCTCTACCAAGACCAGAAAGGTTTTGAGGATCAATGGCGTAAGCACCAGACATCTTCCGTATCAAGGGACATCTGGCAATATGATGTAAAGACGGGTAAGCACACTAACCTTACTGCCCGTGCCGGCGAGGATCGTAATCCTATCATCGCTCCTGACGGAAAAACCGTGTATTTTCTGAGCGAACGTAATCGTGGTTCATTTAATGTGTATTCTTTCACGTTGGGGAATGCACAGAACGCCCAGCAGGTAACATCCTTCAAGGATCATCCGGTGCGTTTCTTATCTGTTGCCAACAACGGTTTGCTGTGCTATGCCTATGACGGCGAAATATACACCCAGCCTGCCAATGGCAATGCCAAGAAAGTAGCCATCACACTGACACGCGATGACGAGAACCTGCCTGCCGACCTGAAATTCAGCAACGGTGCGCGGTCAGCTTCTGTATCTCCCGATGGTAAGGAAATCGCGTTTGCTGTGAGGGGTGAAATCTTTGTGACTTCGGTGGAATACAACACTACCAAGCAGATTACGCATACTGCAGCCAATGAGATGAGTCCCGTATTTGGAAGTGACAACCGTACATTGGTATATGTGAGCGAGCGCGATGGGCACTGGAACCTGTATGAGGCGAAAATTGCCCGCAAGGAAGATCCGAACTTCTCCAACGCGACAGTGATTGACGAAAAGGCTTTGTTCTCAGGCAACGACGGTATAGAACGTACCTATCCTACCTTCTCTCCTGACGGCAAGGAACTGGCATTCATCGAGAACCGCAGACAGTTGAAAGTGATGAACCTGGAAAGCAAGAAGGTGCGTACCGTTACCGATGGTTCGAAATGGCCGGAGACTTCTGGCGGATTCAGCTATGACTGGTCGCCTGACGGCAAATGGTTTGCCATTGAGTTTATCGGCAACAAACGTGACCCGTATGCAGACATCGGCTTAGTAAGTGCCAATGGTGGCAGCATTACCAACCTTACTAACAGTGGTTATATAGACGGAAGTCCTATGTGGGTGATGGATGGCAATGCAATCCTTTTCCAAAGCAACCGTTATGGTATGCGTAGCCATGCTTCATGGGGTTCGCAAGATGATGCCTTGATGGTGTTCGTTAACCAAGACGCCTATGATAAGTATCGCCTCAGCAAGGAAGACTATGAGTTGCAGAAGGAGTTAGAGAAAGAGCAGAAAAAAGCTGAAGGCAAAGATGAATCAAAGGACAAGAAAGAAGGCGACAAGAAAGATGAGAAGAAGGATGAGGCAAAGCCTGTCAATGTAGAACTTGACGGCATCGAGGACCGTATCGTGCGTGTCACCCCCAACTCATCGAACATGAGTGGCATGATGATTGACAAAGATGCTGAGAACCTATACTACTTCGCATCGTTTGAGGGTGGTTATGACCTTTGGAAGATGGACTTGCGCAAGCACGAAACCAAACTGGTGAGCAAAGGTGCCGGTCCTGGTTCCATGATGATGGACAAGGATGGTAAGAACATCTTTATCTTGGGGGGCAAGATGCAGAAGCTCGACCCGAAGGGTGACAAGCTGACGCCAATCTCCTTCAATGCAGAGATGAAACTTGACCTGGCTGCTGAACGCGAGTATATGTTTAACCGCGTTTACCAGCAAGTAAAGGTAAGGCTCTTCGATCCTAAAATTGCTTTTGCTGATTGGGAGAAGATGACCACCGTCTATCGTAAGTTCCTGCCTCATATCAGCAATAACTACGACTTCCAGGAGTTGCTGAGCGAGTGGCTGGGTGAACTGAATGTATCTCATAGTGGCGGACGCTACTCACCCAACCTGAATGGCGACCAAACGGCTACACTCGGTTTGTTGTATGACTGGACCTTCACGGGCAAGGGGCTGAAAGTGGACGAAGTAGTGGAGAACGGTCCTTTCGATCATGCCAGCACAAAGGTCAAGGCAGGAATCATCGTTGAGAAGATTGACGGCATCGTCATTGACGAAAACACCAACTATAATAACCTGCTCAACGGGAAAGCTCGCAAAAAGACACTGGTATCTCTCTATAACCCACAGAGCAAAGAGCGCTGGGATGAGGTGGTGCTGCCTATCCAGCAGTCTGCTCTCACCGCCCTGCTCTACAAGCGTTGGGTAAAACAACGTGCTGCTGATGTAGAGAAGTGGTCGAACGGCCGACTGGGCTATGTACACATCGAATCAATGAATGATGGCAGCTACCGCACCATCTATTCAGATATCCTTGGCAAGTTCAACCAGAAAGAAGGTATCGTCATCGACACACGCTTCAACGGAGGTGGTCGTCTGCACGAAGACATCCAGATATTGTTCAGTGGTAGCAAATACCTGACACAGGTAATAAGAGGCGAAGAAGCTTGTGATATGCCAAGCCGACGTTGGAACAAACCAAGCATCATGCTCCAGTGTGAGGCTAACTACAGCAATGCTCACGGCACACCTTGGGTATATAAGCATGAAAAGATTGGCAAGCTGGTGGGTATGCCTGTACCTGGCACCATGAGCAGTGTGATGTGGGAAACCTTGCAAGACCCCACTCTGGTGTTTGGCGTGCCAGTCATCGGCTATCGCACAGAAGAAGGCACCTGGTTGGAAAACAGTCAGCTGGAGCCCGATATCCTGGTAGCCAATGCTCCTGAAACCATTGTCAAGGGTATGGATACACAGCTAAAAGCGGCTGTTGACGAACTGTTGAAAGAGATTGACGGCAAGAAGTGATACACATCTCCCCCGCATTTGCGGGGGAGTATTTCCTGTTGCTATTATAAAACTAAAGAGGGCTACTTTCGTAACCCTCTTTCTTTACGCTTTTCACAAAGAATAAAGACCTAAATATTTACCTAGTCTGTCATACACTTTTCTTTTGCAAATATAGGGTATAAAATACACATATACAATAGAAAGTGCTTATATTCTCTGCGTTTTAACTATTTTTAATGTATCCTGTACACTTATTTTGCCAGCAAGAGATAGTAATTTTTCTTTCCTCTTTGCACAAGCAAATATTTACCATTCAGCAAGTCATGTTCTGTTATCAACTGATCAAAGGCAGTAAGTTTCTCCTTGTTCATCGACACTCCACCACCCTGCACTAACTTGCGCATCTCGCCTTTTGAAGCAAATACCTGGGTGTGCTCAGCAAACAAATCCACTGCCTTAACGCCTTCGGTAAACAAGCCTCGCTCTACCTCAAACTGGGGTACACCCTCAAAGACGGCCAGCAAAGTATCTTCATCCAGCTTCATCAATGCATCGTGGGTATTATTGCCAAACAAGATGCCTGAAGCCTCAACAGCTGCATTGTAGTCTTCCTCGGAATGTACCATGATGGTCACCTCTTTTGCAAGACGCTTCTGCAACACACGCAGACCTGGATCTTGCTTGTGCTCTGCCACTAAAGCATCAATGGTTTCCTTCTCCAAGCTGGTGAATATTTTAATGTACTTCTCTGCATCATCATCACTTACATTCAGCCAGAACTGATAGAACTTATAAGGAGTAGTACGCTTGGGGTCTAACCAGATATTACCACTTTCTGTCTTGCCAAACTTCTTGCCGTCGGCTTTGGTAATCAGCGGACAAGTCAAGGCAAAAGCCTCATTTTCTATACCGAGTGTACGGCGAATCAACTCTGTACCTGTAGTGATGTTGCCCCACTGGTCATTACCACCCAACTGCAACTTACAATGCTTGGTCTGATACAGGTGAAGGAAATCATAGCCCTGCAACAGCTGGTAGGTAAACTCAGTAAACGACAAACCGTCGCGAGCCTCACCATTAAGTCGCTTCTGCACAGAATCCTTCGCCATCATATAGTTCACAGTTATATGCTTGCCTACCTCGCGGGCGAAATCCAGGAATGTGAAATCTTTCATCCAGTCATAGTTGTTCACCATCTCGGCAGCATTGGGCTCGTTGCTTTCAAAGTCCAAGAATTTTGCCACCTGCTTCTTGATGCACTCCTGGTTGTGATAAAGTGTATCGGCATCCAACAAGTTTCTCTCCTGACTCTTTCCCGACGGATCACCAATCATGCCCGTAGCGCCACCCACCAGGATGATGGGCTTGTGACCACAACGCTGGAAATGCCTGAGCATCATGATACCGCACAAATGACCAATGTGCAATGAGTCTGCTGTTGGGTCGGTACCCAAATAGGCAGTCACCATCTCTTTCTGAAGCAACTCTTCAGTTCCCGGCATGATCTGCGCCAGCATGCCACGCCATTTTAATTCTTCAACAAAGTTCTTTTTCATCAGCTATTTATTGTTATCTTAATTTCTGTGTACAAAATTACTGCTTTTGTTCAAACAACCTACTATCTCTATCAAAAAAGATGCAGTCGGTATTCTTTTTAACCGCCTCTTTCAGTTCTTCCACCTCTATACTGAGGTCTGAAGCCACCTTATTATATATTACGTCTATGCCACAAATTGCCTCGTCTGTTTCCAGGAAAAGACGATCAAGCGGAGTTGACCGCAAAGTCTCCACATTATAATGTTCGCCAAACGACAGATACAGCCCTGCTTTCAGCAATTGTTCTGCTTCCTGGGGTTTACCACGAAAACCATGTATAATCCAAGGCACCTGAGGGTGTAGCTTCTTCTTTTCTGCCAACAGCAAATCTGCAGCTTTTACCATATGGATGATTAAGGGTTTACCCACTTCATCGGCTATATTAGAATGATTACCAAACAAAAGGGTCTGTGAGAACTGACTTAAAGGCCTGATTCTGTCGAAACCCGTCTCGCCGATGGCCACCACTTGAGGATGCTTGGCAAATGAATGTAAATCAAGCAACTCTTTATTATCAAAATTCAACACTTCCCAAGGATGTATGCCAACAGAATACCAATAGCCGGGTGTAGGGAGAAAATCCCTTGGCATCTTACAAACAATGGCCGTCCCAGGTTTTCCATACTCACGATGGGTATGAATGTCCAATATTTGTTGATTCATGGTACAGGGTCATAACCAGAGCCGCCCCACGGATGGCATCTGAGTATTCTTTTAACAGCTAAATAAAGTCCTTTAAAAGGACCATGTTTCTTGATGGCCTCCACCGCATATTGCGAGCAGGTGGGCGTAAAGCGACACGAAGGTCCCAACAAGGGAGAGATGAACCTTTGGTAAAAATAAATGGGCAACAGCAATATCTCAGACAACACCTTCCTCATGAACCTCTGTGTTAGGGTGTTCCATAGCCATTTTCTCCAACATCTTCTCCAAAGCAATCTTCATGCGTTTCATTATAAAGCCAGTAGGCATCAAATCATTAGAGAGGTATATGAACGACACCGCCATCTTCTCGTTGCGTTTGGCCAACAAATCCAACAAGATATGCTTGTTTAGCCTGTATGCCTCACGCAGCTGTCGTTTCACCCTGTTACGGTCAACGGCATGTTTGAAATAACGCTTTGAAACTGATATAAGCACAGAAGCCTGAGACTTTAGCTCAGGCTCCGTAAGGTACACCACACGAAGAGGGAAGACGGTGAACGAATGGGCACCTGCCCCTCCTGTAAACATCTTCCCAATCACCTTTTTCCGGTCAAGCCTTTCGGCTTTCTTCAGTGTGTTGGGCATACTTAATATATTTTAGGAATGATCCTTCAAAAAATTCTCAAGGGCAGCAGTCATAGAAGGAGCCTCGGGCGTTGGTGCCTGGAAATCAAGTCGCAAACCAGCATCCTTCACGGCCTGGGCAGTAGTGGCACCCAAGGCACCAATATTGACTTTACCCTGCACAAAGTTTGGGTCGTTCTTTTTCAAAGAGGCAATTCCTGCCGGACTGAAGAAGATAAAACCGTCATACTGTGCAATCTCTTCTGGAGTAAAGTCATTGCTGACGGTACGATACATCACACCCTCAGTATGCTGAATCTTCACCGCATCCAACATGTTCTTGATGTCATCATTGTGAACATCAGACATTGGAATGAAATATTTCTCATTCTTATGCTTCACGATGGCAGGAAGCAAATCCTCAAACTTGCCCGTAGCACCAAAGAACACCTTACGCTTACGATACTGCACATACTTTTGTATATAAAGCGCTATCTTTTCTGCCACACAAAAATACTTCATCGTCTCAGGAATGACGATGCGCAAATCTTCACACAAGTGAAAGAAATGGTCAATACCATGACGTGAGGTAAAAATAACGGCTGTATGATCCAAAATGTTGATTTTCTGCGCACGGAAATCCTTAGCAGACAATCTTTCTACCTTGATGAACGGTTTGAATTCAATCTCAATACCATATTTTGCCGCAATATCATAGTACGGTGATTTATCCGTAGCAGGCTTGGGTTGAGAAACTAATAACTTCTTCATTTCCAAAGCGTCTTAAAAAACTAATAATAAAATAGTAAATATCGGTTCAATTTTTGCGTCCCAATGACCACTAAAGCCAAAGGAACCATTTCGAGCGCACAAAAGTACAAAAATATTAGCATACTGCCATACAAATTCGGGCAAAAAAGTTTTTTTAGCCAATAAAACAGCCAAAAACGAGGGAAAAAGGTTATTATAAACAACAGGAAAACGAACAAAGTAAATGGTATATTGTAATATATAACAATCAGCAGAAAAGGCAATAGCAAGACGCCTTCAAAACACACCGAGTTGATCCACGACTCCATGATAAGGGGTATTTGTCCTGATGGTACAAACATCCAAAGTACAAACTTATATGACAACCAACGGATAGCCAAAAAAACTGTCGCAAGAGCCACATAAGCAGCCAACATCATCACTGACGGTAAGGGCAACTCTACCACCTCGGGAATCATACGAAGGGAGATGCTGAACAACAATATCCCCACGGCCAACGCCATCTGGGCTATCAGGAAAGGCTGGATGCCACCTGGGGTTTCCGTCACCATCAAATCGTTCTGGCGAAAATTGAAAAAAGGGAGTTGTCCTATCTTACGACCCCAGGGCTTACCCATCATCATCAAGGCCATAGTAATCAAAAAGACACAGCCTATCAAGACAAATGTCACGGTATCGTCAGTCTTCAACTGATATGTTATAGGATCACCTATCATAAGGCTGCATTTTCTATCACATCCTCCGTCCAAAAAGGTTCAGAAAAAATATAGTCCATGACTTCTTCGGGCGTATTAGCCATCTTCCATACGTTACGGAACAACTCGTCTTGGAAATGCTCGTCCACAGACCGCTCTAACAGCATGGCCAAAGGCTGGTAATAATCGCATGAGTTCAGTATGGCAACCGGCTTCAGGTAAAGGCCCAACTTCTTGAGTGCCACAATGTCCATCAGTTCGTCAAAGGTACCTACCCCCCCAGGAAGGGCAATGGCAGCATCTGTTATCTCTGCCATGACACGCTTGCGCTCGGCCATCGTCTCCACCTCAATCACCTCATCAAGTCCTGGGCGCAACCACCCCTTTTCTACCATGAAACGGGGTATCACACCTATAGCCTTGCCTCCATGAGCCTTCACAGCATCACAAATGGCACCCATCAGTCCGACAGCACCTCCTCCATACACCAGCGTCACATCATGCTTGGCGAAAAGTTCTCCCAACTTAGCAGCATCATCTACATAAGCTTTTCCTACTTGTGTACTGGAGGCACAATAAACAGCCACCGCCTTAATCTGATTGAACATTAAAATATCTCCTTTGTTAGATTATATAGACCTTCATTAAATTTGGCATTGAACTTGGCGTCCTGTCCATAGCAACACTCTGTCAGTATCTTCGGTTCCTCCCCACAAATGTCAATGCCCAATACCTTATGCTGTTTCAAGTGCTTCAGCAAGGCTTCCAACTGTTGCCAACTCATTGAGCCCTGATCCCAGTTGGTGGAACATTCATTGAGTGTCATCACATCTTTGTCAATAGATAAATAAACTGGAAAATCTATTTGTAGCGTCTCAATGATTTTGTCGGTCGGTTGACGGAGCAAGTCACTTTCACTCACCACCCTCACCTTGTCACCAAAGCCCGATGTTTCCTCCATCAGCTTGTCATCCACACCAATGAGCCATACTTGTCTGAGTAAAGGGTTTTGCTCAAGTGCTACCCTTACCCAACTGCCACACGAGAGCAACTCGCCGAACATAGGACGTTGCATATCAGGATGATGGTCGAGCACCACCAAAGTAAATGTTTCGGTAATACGATCCGTCCATAGTTTGCTCAGATAGTGATAATCACCAGAGTCTATCCAATGGACAGCTTTTAAAGGCTGATTTGCCATCAGCCCCTTCAGTTGCTTCTCAGCTTCCGTATCACAGTAACAGTCGGTACCTTCCACCTGGGTGCAATCCACCCAGTTAAAAGCCTCATCCTGCATGAAGGCATAGGCCTCATACACATGGGTGAAGTTAAATACCGAAGGCATGCTTTACCTTTTCAACGTAATCCAGCTTCTCCCAAGTGAACAGCTCCACCTTCACTTCTTTGTCGCCTTCATAAATCGAGCGGAAATGCTTCACCACCGTCTGTGGCTCACGTCCCATGTGTCCGTAGGCAGCCGTTTCCTCATAGATAGGGTAACGCAACTTAAGCCGTTCTTCTATTGCCTTAGGTCTTAGGTCGAACAACTGTCCCACCACCTTGGCAATTTCCCCATCGCTCATCTTTACATGACTGCGTCCGTAGGTATTCACATAGATACTCACAGGCTCTGCTACACCGATGGCATAGGACACTTGTACCAAGACTTCGTCACTCACACCAGCTGCCACCAGGTTCTTGGCGATATGACGTGCCGCATATGCCGCGCTTCTGTCCACCTTGCTGGGGTCTTTGCCAGAGAAGGCACCACCACCATGAGCACCCTTACCGCCATAGGTATCTACAATAATCTTTCGTCCAGTGAGACCCGTATCTCCATGCGGACCGCCAATCACGAACTTGCCCGTAGGATTCACGTGGAAAGTAATATCATCGTTAAAAAGTTTCCTTACATGCTCAGCCTTGATGGTAGCCAGTACACGAGGCATCAGCACTTGCTTCACATCGTTGCGGATGATGGTCAACATCTCCTCGTCGGCCTTCGCCTCAGCCTCTTTGCTACTGTCAACAGGTTGTATAAAATCATCGTGCTGGGTCGATACCACAATGGTATCTATGCGTACTGGTTGTCCATTGTCATCGTACTCAATGGTTACCTGACTCTTGGCATCAGGCCTGAGGTAGGTCATCACCTTACCTTCGCGACGAATCTCCGCCAGTACCCTCAGTATGCGATGCGCCAGATCCAGCGACAACGGCATATAGTTTTCTGTCTCGTTGGTGGCATAGCCAAACATCATACCCTGGTCGCCAGCACCTTGGTTCATAGGGTCTTCTCGTTCCACACCACGATTAATGTCAGGGCTCTGCTCATGAATGGCGCTCAGCACACCGCATGAGTTGCTTTCAAACATATACTCTCCCTTGGTGTAGCCAATGCGCTTGATTACCTGACGAGCCACCAACGGCATATCGATATACGCCTTGGTCTTTACCTCACCAGCCAGCACTACCTGTCCGGTAGTCACCAGCGTTTCACAAGCCACCTTCGAGTTTGGATCATAAGCCAAGAGTTTGTCAAGGATGGCGTCAGATATCTGATCCGCCACTTTGTCTGGGTGTCCTTCAGACACCGATTCAGATGTAAATAAGTATCCCATAATATTTTAGCATTTTTTAGTGTGGTTGCAAGCAATGCAAATCCATCCACCTTGTTAATAATATAGAGTATTTCGCGTGCAAAGTTAGTAATTTTTCTTTTCACGCGCTATACTCTACTTCTTATTTTTTTGTATGAAAGGGCTTTAGACTCATAGCAAAGCCTGAGTCGGGTAATAAGAGGCAAGCCTATGAAATAAGCATGCACGAAGCTCTCTATTGTCACTTAACAGCTACGGCAGTTCCTTGATTTTTATATTCTTATAGAACACCTCGTGGCCGTGATCCTGCAAAAGTATAGGAGCATCAATGAAGTTGCCGAAGTTGGGCCAGTTCTTATACTTGCTATAGGCTACAAGGGCATTCCACATTTGATTGTTGCGTTCATACTCCAAAAGCTTGGTACCGTTGAGCCAATGCTCTACATGATTGCCCTGCACGATGATAAGAGCGGTATTGAACTCGTCCTTGTTGAACGGCTTGTCATCAGACACAGGGATAAGGTCATAAAGGGCACCGAGTTTACGATTGCCTTTAACCCCTAATTTAGCATCAGGATGCAAGTCATCATCCAGAATCTGGAACTCACAGCCAATAGCAGAACCTGCTCCCTGATTAAGGTCTGTATTAACAAAATACTTGATGCCACTGTTAGCACCTGGGGTAATCTTGAAATCAACCTTCAGGATAAAATTACGGAACGTACGGGTGGTGACGATGTCACCGCCATTAGCTGATTCTTGTCCGTCACCAGGCAATACACGAAGAATACCGTTGGCTACCTCCCATCCTCCCTTGGGGAAGGTCTGTGCCTTGGCACTACGCCAACCATTGGTGGTTTTGCCGTCGAATAGCAGCAACCAGCCATCTCTGACTTCTGCTTTGGTTAATGTATTATCGTTAGGTTCAGCCTTGACTTGGGCTTGCATCGTGAGACAGCCCAAGATTGCTATTGCAAATAAAACTATTCTTTTCATAATATTATAAGTTATAGAAATATTCCCAACCTTTGCGTGGCAACGAGCCTGCCAGCATGGCGTTGGCGAACTGATTGTTAGTGAACTGCTTCAGGCGGGTGTCGAAATAAAGGTCGGCATTGAGACGTTGGGCGATGACGCCGAGACAGAACACCTGACTGAGCACACCGTTAATCTCGAAAGGCGAGCGTGTCTTTTCCTCACCACGTATGGCACGGAGGAAGTTGACATAGTGGTTAGAGGGACTCTTTGGCACTTCTGGCAAGAGGCCTTCCATCTCTTTGGCTCGCTTCTCGGGGATGATGGAGAGGGTGCTACCATGACTGCCTCCCTTGAAGATAAGGTCTTTAGTGTAGATAATCTTACCTGGATTGAGGTCGCTGTCGCGGTACTCGCCTTGGTTGGTAGCTGGGATGTTAGCAGCAAGTTCCGACTTACCAAAGCCTTCAGGCAATGGAGGCAGGTTATCCAATCCGTCATACCAGGTTACATCTACTGGTGGCATGTTGCCACGGGCCGCGAAGCGGAACAAAATGGTAGATGAATAGGGATAGAAATAATCGTTGTGCCCCTTTGCTCGTACCATCTTGATTTGATAAGGCAGACCTAAGTTGAGGAACTCGTGGACGGTATCGAGAATATGTGCACCCCAGTCGCCTAAAGCACCCATACCGAAGTCGTACCAGCAACGCCAGTTACCTTGGTGGAACTTCTCGTTATAGTCATGGTAAGGAACTGCACACAGCCAGGTATCCCAGTCCATGGTCTTAGGCATTGGGTCAGCAGGTGGGAAGCACTTGATATTGCTATCCCACTGATGCCATCGGCGCACATTATTCATGTGACCCACCACGGCAGTGACATCTTTGATGATGCCTGCTTCCTGCCATGCCTTGAACTGGAAATAGTTGCCCTCAGAGTGACCCTGGTTACCTACTTGTGTCACCAAATGCGGATTCTTGCTCGCTAACTGCATCATGAGTTCAGCTTCGAGGAAAGTGCGACTCATAGGCTTCTCTACATAGACGTGCTTGCCCTCAGAGAGCGCCAGCATGGCGATGGGGAAGTGAGAATGGTCAGGGGTGGCGATACAAACTGCCTCGAAGTCGTTGCCAGCCTTTTCAAACATCTCGCGAAAATCCTTGAAGCGTTTGGCCTGGGGATACATGTTCATGACCTTCTCGGTCTGCTTGTTGCCCATATCTACATCGCAAAGAGCAACAACCTCCACCATGCCTGTCTTGGCAAACTCATCGATGTCTTGCTCACCTCGGTTACCTATACCAACATATGCTATCTTAACCTTGTCAAAATGGGATTGATGCACATAGTTACTCTTTGCCAACAAATCGGCACCATTGAAAGCTAATCCTGCGGAAAACAGAGATGCTGTTTTTAGGAAATCACGTCTTGTAGCCATAACGTATTAAATTTAAGATTATAATTTTTTGCGAATATAATGATAATTCTTTTAAATGAAAAGAATTAGAACTGAAAATATATAAAGGGTTGTATCTCTGCACTCTTCATCTGAATGACGAGGTAGATAACTGCTACCATGAGCAGCGCCTTGCCCACCAATGGCAACCAGGTGACAAAGCGTACACAGCCCCGTTCCCAACTATCTGGCAAAAAATGAAGGGCATAACCCAGGAGCATGAGGGCAAAAACAGCCCAGTAGCCAGCCACGAGTTGGGGGAATACCTGGGGTGAGAAATTGTGAATGATCTGACCCAGCATGTCGGTGGCGGAAGCAAAATCATGGTGACGGAAGAAAATCCAGCAGAAGCAGACAAAATGGAAGGTGACAAGCACGGCTAATAAGCGGCGTACGCCGTGGCTTTGATAGGTCTTGTTACGACCTAACAGGGTGCGATATGCTTTATGGATAGCTAATGCTATGCCATGCATCAATCCCCAGAAGATGAAATTCCAGGCGGCGCCATGCCACAAACCTCCCAGAAACATGGTGATGATGAGGTTGATATACTGACGCACCTTTCCCTTGCGGTTTCCTCCTAAGGAGATATAGAGGTAGTCACGCAACCAACTGGAAAGCGAGATGTGCCAGCGGCGCCAAAACTCTGTTACTGAGGCCGACTTATAAGGTGAGTTGAAATTGATATTGAAATGGAAGCCCAACAGCAGAGCGATACCGATAGCCATATCGCTATAACCCGAGAAGTCACAATAAATCTGCAAAGTATAGCCATAGACCGCCATGAGATTCTCAACACCAGAATAGAGCAGCGGATTGTCGAACACCCTATCGACAAAATTGACGCTGATATAGTCGGAGATGACGGTCTTCTTGAACAGACCTGCCATAATGAGGAAGAGGGCACGCCCCAGCATCTCGTCACTCACAAACAGGGGCATGCGTATCTGTGGGATGAAATCCTTGGCACGAACAATGGGGCCTGCCACCAACTGAGGAAAGAACGACACATAGAAAGCGTAATCGAGCAGGTTATCCAAGGGCTTTATCTCTCGCCGATAGACATCGATGGTGTAACTGAGAGACTGGAACGTGAAGAATGAGATGCCCACAGGCAAGAAAATGTCAAATGGCTGGAAATGTCCGCCAGTGAGCGAGGCAATCATCTCTCCAAAAAAATTGGTGTATTTAAAATAGCACAACAAACCAAGGTCGATAAAAAGGCTGAGAGTTACAAGCCACTTACGCCCTACCCTATTCTTGGTCTTTTCCATCCATTGGGCAATGAGGAAGTCGCTGACTGTAACAATGGCCAACAAGAAGAAATAGGTGCCGCTGCTCTTGTAGTAAAAATAGTAGGAGAAGAGCAATACGAACAATAAACGTGCTGTGGTGCGTTCCCGCAACAACAGATAGATGCAGAAGAAGCCAGCAAAGAGCCACAAAAACAGACCACTACTGAATAGCATAGGCTCGGCGGCATGATAAGTGAGTATGTCTTTAACGGTATCCCACATAGTCGTTATATGCCTTTATAATAGCTTGATAGAGCAGTTGTCCTTGGAAAACATAGCCCTCTACGGTATAATGTACATGGTCAGGACGCATCATCTTGGCGCTCTGCCAATTGAGACAAGCTCTGCGAGCACCGCCCACGATGGTGAACATGTCCCATACGGCAATACCGTTATCGGCAGCAAAACGATGGATGGTCTGCACGGCAACTGCAGTGCGCGGATTGAGTGAATATGCACGGCGGCGACCTTGATAGGATCCTGGCGGTGTGGTCATTAGAATGGGCACACCTGGTAATGCCGTGCGGAGCATGCGTACAAAGCTGTCCATCTGCTGGTAGTGGCGCATTGCGTTATAACCTCGATTATGGCTCTCGTTGGTGCCAAAGGAGAGGATAAGCAAATCGGGGCGTTCTGCCTGTATCTCGCGTATCTTATTCGCAGTGGAAAAAGTCTCGCATGTGGCACCATTGATACCCATATCTGTATAGGTGAGACGTCCAACGGTCAACTGCAGAGAGTCACCCGTTGTGCGGGGGAGTATATGTCCCCTGATATGGCTATCGCCTACATGGAGTACACGAAGGATATTTCCCGATTTTTTGCGTCTGAGTTGCCTTACCTTTTCCCAAAAAGGAGCGAGGATGCCCAAGGTATCAACAATCAGATTTTCTTGCATCTGTTGAAAGGAATTGGGGATAATGGGTACCAGTGGCAAGGGCAAAGTGTCTTGCAACTCACCATATCGTGCCAAGGAGTCGTGGGCAACGATACTTTTGTCAAGGGCAGCTGCTACAGGCAGCGCATCTTGCGCCAAAAGGAGCAAGGGAGCGAGAAAAAAAAGCAAGGCGAGTAGGATATATTTAAGGGGATGTCTCATACGCACGCCTCCTATCGTATTGCTCTTTACCATATACTAAAGCTTCGAACAGCAAACCAGCCAGATGTTTGCCACCTCGAACATTGATGTGGGTATAGTCGTAATTAGCCATTGAGGGCTTGGCATCAACAAGGGTCTTCATGCTTTCGTTTCCACCCATGGCCTCGAACATATTCCAGAAAGCCACGCCTTGCTCTGCCGCAAGGTTTTGCTGGTAGCGTACAAGGTTACGAATGCCTGGCATGGTACGCACCTCTCCTTCGGGTGTTTTGTAGTCACGGTCGGCAACGCTGACGATGAGAATACCTGCACCTGGGAAATATTCCTTGATATGTTCAATGGTGGTCTTCATGCCATTGATATAGTTATCGTAATTGCTTCCCAGTTTGGTAGCCACATTCAAGCCATATTGCAGGATGACCAGGTCATATGGGCGAAGTTCATAAAAGCGACGCATCATCTTGGCTGGCACGGAACGTACATTCAATCCCGAAGCACCTCGCATGGAGAAATTATCGAGGACAATACCCGAATCGCCATCCATTGCCACACCATAGAACAGGGCACTGCTATCAGCCTCTTGCACGGTGAAAGCAACACTGCCCATCTTTTCATCTACCTTGGCAACCTGCAGTTCATTACCCTTAAAAATTTTGCTAAACACCTCCTTGTCATTCACTGTCGCGGAAATAGTGGCTTCATCGTAAGGAGTGAAAAAGAAGGAGGCATGATAGAAAGTGTCAATATGGGCATAGTTTCGTTTTTGTCCACGGAAACGGATGCTGGCCTTAGCATCTGCCTTGAAATAGTGGTTGGAGATGTCTTGAAGGGAACGGTCGAAATAGACGCTATCCATGATGGAGTGACGGGTCCACCCTTCAGCTATCTGGCGAGTGGTCATCCTGAAACCCGAAGAGATGGAGGTGATAGGTGAATAGCCCACACCACAGCCTCCATATTTGTCTTGCAGCATCTCTCGCAGGTCGGCAGTAAGGATGTCTCCCTCCACAAACGAGTCGCCATAATAGGCGATCCTAACCAGCCGTTGTTGGTAATTTAGCTCTTCAAGAGCTTGATAGAAAGGCATCATACCTCGTTGGGAGGCATCACTATAATCTTCTATGCAAATTTTATCAGTAGGACAGGTCTCAACAAAAGCCGGCTTGGGAGGCGGAGGGAAAGAGATATCCTCTGCTGTCTGCATTGTATCAAGAACGACTTCCTTGGGATTTAGGTCAGAAAGGAGGTTAACGGAACGTAAAGGATGGCCAAACACATAAAGCTGCGGAAGCGAGCCCAAAAGCAGAAGGCTACCCATAACGAGCAGTAACAATAGTCCAATATGATGAATGCGATTCTTCAACGCAGTTGCTCAAGATACTTACCTATGACATCGGCCTTTTCACTGCTTTCCTGAGAAAACTGTTCAAGCAAAGTTGGCTTGTAGGTGGACAATAGGCGAGTCATCATCTCCTTGCCCACGAAATCGGCTTCTCCGGTACCCGGGTTAATAACATAAAAGACCTTGTCGTTTAGGTTGCTGGCATTGATAGCATCACCAACTGTGCCACCAAGTTTAGAGCCTTCTTTGGGTACCAGAGTGCTGGAGGCTATCTGCCCCAATGGCTGTGCTTGGAAATAGACATGGCCCTTGATGAGTTCAGCCTGAGCATACCAGTTTCCGAAACGATACTTCTTATATTTCAGATGCTTGCAATTGATGTAAAGTGTATCGTTCAAGCGAACGGCATAGGTTCTTTTCTTGAGGTATCTGGATAACTCTTTGTTATCAGTTGAATAGATTTCGTAGTCAGCACCAGGGGACAAATATATCTGGCTCTTAGTACGCTTAGTCTTATTAAGGGTGGTTACCACATCGCCCTCATCGCTGAGCAAGTCAGCTAAATTGACAAACATCTTGTCCTGAGCCGATGCTGCAACGGCAAAAAACACCCCCAAAAACAAATATAGAACTTTCCTCATAGTATTATCATTATTTTTCGGTGGTAAATTTAGTTGATTATCTTCATTCAAGCAAGAATGTGGTACATAAAAAACAAAAAAAGTCGCCTTATCACTAAGGCGACTTCACAATATAGTTAGAGATAGTTGGTTTATTCAGCTTTCTTTTCTTCTTCAGCTGCAACCTCTTCTGCTTTTGGAGCCTCAGCCTCAACAACAGCATCTGTTACCTCAGCAGCAGCCTTCTTTGAACGACGGCGGGTGCGAGTTGACTTCTTAACTGTGTCTTTAGCCATGTTCTCATCGTAATCAACGAGTTCAATGAAGCACATAGCTGCATTGTCACCCAAACGATGACCAGTCTTGATAATACGAGTATATCCTCCCGGACGATCTGCAATCTTGACAGAAATCTCCTTGAACAACTCGGTTACAGCATATTTGTCCTGAAGATAGCTAAACACAACTCGGCGTGAGTTGGTAGTATCATTCTTAGACTTTGTCAACAAAGGCTCAACAAATTTCTTCAATGCCTTAGCCTTCTCAACGGTCGTAGTGATTCTTTTGTGCTTGATCAGAGAAACAGCCATGTTTGACAACATAGCAGCTCTATGAGAAGCAGTACGACCTAAATGGTTAAATTTCTTATTATGTCTCATTTTTTATTCTTTATCTAATTTATACTTAGAAATATCCATTCCAAACGACAGATTCAGACTCGCGAGCAAATCATCAAGCTCAGTGAGCGATTTCTTTCCGAAGTTTCTGAACTTCAGCAGGTCGGTCTTATTGTATTGTACCAGGTCACCCAAGGTCTCTACATCAGCTGCCTTCAAGCAATTAAGGGCACGTACAGAGAGATCCATGTCAACAAGCTTGGTCTTCAACAATTGACGCATGTGCAGAACTTCTTCATCAAATTCCTCATTACTGTCAGCATCAGCAGGCTCTAACGTAATCTTCTCGTCAGAGAACAACATAAAGTGATAGATGAGAATCTTGGCTGCTTCTTTCAAAGCATCCTTCGGGTGTATGGAACCATCAGTTGTAATCTCAAGTGTCAGCTTATCGAAGTCGGTCTTCTGTTCTACACGGAAGGGCTCGACAGTGTACTTGACATTGCGGATTGGGGTGTAAATCGAATCGATAGCAATTACATTAACGTCGGTGCAGTAAATCTGGTTCTCCTCTGCGGGAACATAGCCACGGCCCTTGTTAATAGTCAGCTCCATCTGCATCGTAGCCTTTGGGTCTAAATGACAAATAACTAATTCGGGATTTAACACTTCAAATCCAGTCAAATACTTGCCGATGTCACCTGCCTTGAATACAGCAGAACTCTCAACAGAAATATTCACTTTTTCAGTTTCATATTCTTCAATTACTTGCTTGAATCTCACCTGCTTGAGGTTAAGGATGATGTTAGTAACATCTTCTCTAACACCAGGAACGCTTGAGAATTCATGCTCAACTCCGTCAATCTTGACGGTAGTAATAGCAAAGCCCTCTAATGAGGAAAGCAGGATGCGGCGCAAGGCATTACCAATAGTGATACCAAAGCCTGGCTCCAAAGGGCGGAATTCAAACTTTCCGTACTTGGAATCTGCTTCCAACATCAGAACTTTTTCAGGTTTTTGAAATGCTAATATCGACATGAAATAATTATTATTTAGAATACAACTCTACGATCAACTGCTCCTTAATGTTCTCAGGAATGTCAGCTCTCTCAGGAACATGCAACATTTTGCCAGTCTTAGAAGCCTCGTCCCACTCGAACCAAGGATACTTACTATGATTGAAACCAGCCAATGAATCGGCGATTACCTCGAGAGACTTTGAACGCTCACGAACACCGATCAACTGACCGGGCTTCACCTGATATGAAGGAATACCTACAACTTCACCATCTACTACGATATGACGGTGGCTGACGAGCTGACGAGCTGCATCACGGGTACGAGCAATTCCCAAACGATACACTACGTTGTCAAGGCGGCACTCCAGCATCTGCAACAGAATCTCACCGGTAATACCCTTCTTCTTGGCAGCTTTCTCAAACATATTGCGGAACTGTCTTTCCAACACACCATAAGTGTATTTTGCTTTTTGTTTCTCGCGTAACTGAATACCGTATTCAGAAGTCTTCTTGCGTGAAGCACCATGCTGTCCAGGAGGGTTTGTCCTCTTTGCAAGAACTTTATCAGGGCCGTAAATTGGCTCTCCAAACTTACGAGCGATTCTTGTTTTTGGTCCAGTATATCTAGCCATTTTATCTTTATTTTAATTCAAACAAATAATAAATTATACTCTACGTCTCTTAGGAGGACGGCAACCATTGTGTGGCAATGGAGTTACATCGATAATCTCAGTAACCTCGATACCTGCACCGTGGATGGTACGGATAGCAGACTCACGACCGTTACCTGGACCCTTCACATATGCCTTAACCTTTCTCAAACCGAGGTCATAAGCGACCTTTGCACAATCCTGAGCAGCCATCTGAGCTGCATAAGGAGTGTTCTTCTTAGAACCTCTGAATCCCATTTTACCTGCAGAAGACCATGAGATAATCTGACCCTCGCTATTAGCCAATGAGACAATAATGTTGTTGAATGAAGAGTGAACATGCAACTGACCCATTGCGTCAACCTTCACAACTTTCTTCTTTGCTACAACTTGTTTTTTTGCCATATCAAATTAATTATTTAGTAGCCTTTTTCTTGTTAGCAACTGTCTTCTTTCTACCCTTGCGTGTACGAGCATTGTTCTTTGTGCTCTGACCACGAACAGGAAGACCCAAACGGTGACGAACACCACGATAGCAACCAATATCCATCAGGCGCTTGATGTTCATTTGTACTTCTGAGCGAAGATCACCTTCCACTTTATAGTTTGCAGCTATGATTTCACGAATCTTAGCAGCCTGATCATCAGTCCAGTCTTTTACCTTCAGGTCTTTGTCAACACCTGCAGCTTCCAAGATCTTTGCTGAACTACTGCGACCTATTCCAAAAATATAGGTCAACGCAATCTCACCTCTTTTATTCTGAGGCAAATCTACACCAACTATTCTTATAGCCATATACTTAATTATTTCTTTGCAAAAATAATATTATTATCCTTGACGCTGTTTATACTTAGGATTCTTCTTATTAATTACATAAAGAACGCCACGACGACGCACAATCTTACAGTCTGGCGTACGTTTCTTTAAGGATACTCTAACTTTCATATCTTTTTATTTATATCTAAATGAAATTCTACCTTTTGACAAATCATAAGGAGACATCTCAACCCTCACCTTATCTCCTGGCAAAATCTTAATGTAATGCATACGCATCTTTCCAGAGATATGAGCGGTTATTTCATGCCCATTAGTCAATTCTACACGAAACATTGCATTTGACAATGCTTCAACTATTACTCCATCCTGCTCTATTGCTGACTGTTTTGCCATAAATCACAGAATTTAATAAGCTGCAATACTAGCACTACGCCCCTTGATACGACCAGACTTGAGCAAGCCATCATAATGTCTCATCAGCAAATGACTCTCAACCTGCTGCAAGGTGTCAAGTACCACACCCACAGTAATCAGCAATGAAGTACCACCAAAGAAGTGAGCAAACTCATTCTGTACACCAAACAAACCAGCGAAAGCAGGCATGATAGCAATGAAAGTCAGGAAGAGAGCACCTGGAAGGGTAATACGTGACATAATATCATCGATATAGTCAGCTGTCTTCTTACCAGGTTTAACACCTGGGATGAAGCCATTATTTCTCTTCATGTCTTCTGCCATCTGAGTGGGATTAATCGTAATAGCAGTGTAGAAATATGTAAACAGAATGTTCAAGATTGCGAAGATAAAGTTGTACCAGAAACTGGTAGAGTCAGTAAGTGAGCGCAAGAAACTGCTGGAGTTGTTCAGGTCAGTAAAACCAATCAAAGAGATTGGAATGAACATAATGGCCTGAGCAAAGATGATAGGCATCACATTAGCAGCATTCACCTTAAGAGGGATATACTGACGTGCACCACCCACCTGCTTGTTACCAACAACTTTCTTTGCATACTGTACAGGAACTTTTCTTACACCTTGAACCAGAAGAATTGCCAAGGCTGTCACTATCAGCAAAATGACAATCTCAATCAAGAACATAACCAAACCACCGGTCTTGTCAGTAATACGAGAAACGACTTCCTGGAAGAACGCCTGAGGCAGACGAGCAATAATACCAATCAAAATTATGAATGATATACCATTGCCAACACCCTTATCAGTGATTCTCTCACCCAGCCAGAGGATAAACATACTACCGGCAGCCAAGATGATGGTTGAAGTAAACATAAACAGAGTCCAATCTAATGAAGCATTTAAGGATGGACCAGCCTGATATTTCAGGTTGAGCAGGTAAGAAGGTCCCTGAATCAGCAGGATGAAGATAGTCAAGTATCTTGTGTACTGATTCATCTTTCTTCTACCACTCTCACCCTCGCGCTGCAGCTTCTGGAAATAAGGAACTGCGATACCCAGCAACTGGATAACAATGGAGGCTGAGATGTAGGGCATAATTCCCAATGCGAAGATAGACGCATTAGAAAAAGCTCCACCAGAAAACATGTTTAATAAGGCTAACAGGCCCTCACTTGTTTGTTCACGCAATTGTGTAAGCATTGACGGGTTGATGCCAGGCAATACTACATAAGAACCAAAACGGTATATTGCTACAAACAATACGGTGATGAGGATCCTTTGTCTCAGATCCTCGATCTTCCATATATTCTTTAATGTTTCAATAGCTTTTCTCATCGAATCAGAGTTTTACTACCTTACCACCAGCGGCCTCGATAGCAGCCTCAGCAGTCTTTGAGAAAGCATGTGCTGCAACTTCGACCTTAGCGGTCAAGGTTCCTTTACCTAATACTTTTACCAACTGCTTAGAAGAAACAAATCCTGCTTTCACCAATTCATTGATATCAACAGTCTGTAAATTCTTCGTTTCAGCAAGCGCTTGAATTGTATCCAGGTTGATAGCTTTATATTCTACACGATTAATGTTCTTAAAGCCAAACTTAGGAACTCGGCGCTGAAGAGGCATCTGACCACCTTCAAAACCGATTTTCTTCTTATAGCCTGACCTTGACTTAGCGCCCTTGGTTCCTCTTGTTGAAGTTCCACCTAAACCAGATCCTGGACCACGACCGATTCTCTTTCTTGAAGAAGTAGATCCTGCAGCAGGTTTCAAATTACTTAAATCCATATTGTAATTCTTTTTATATTCTACAACTAATTACTTAACAATGGTAACCAAGTGCTTCACTTTCTCTACCATACCACGGATAGAAGGATTATCATTGTGCTCAACAGTATGATTCAGCTTACGCAGGCCCAGTGAATCCAGAATTCTTTTCTGGTTCTTAGGAGCACCGATTCTACTCTTAGTCTGTTTAATCTTAATTGTTGACATGTTATCCTCCTTTATCCTTTAAATACTTTTTCCATACTTACGCCTCTGTTCTGAGCCACCATGTAAGCGTCACGCATCTCACTCAGAGCCTTGATTGTTGCCTTCACCAAGTTGTGAGGGTTAGAAGAACCCTTTGACTTAGCCAGTACGTCAGTAATACCTACGCTCTCCAAAACGGCACGCATAGCACCACCAGCTACAACACCAGTACCTTGAGATGCTGGCTTGATGAACACCTCAGCACCACCAAACTTAGCGACTTGCTCATGAGGAACTGTTCCTTTATAAACCGGCACCTTTACCAAGTTCTTCTTTGCAGACTCAACACCTTTAGCAATCGCTGTGGTAACTTCGCTGGCCTTACCTAAACCATAGCCAATAACACCATCTTCATTACCAACCACCACAATGGCAGCGAAAGTGAAGGTTCTACCACCCTTGGTTACCTTGGTTACACGATTAATTGCAACCAATCTGTCTTTCAGCTCTGTATCACTAGAAACTTTTACTCTATTTAATTCTGCCATAATGATTAAAATTTAAGTCCACCGTTACGTGCGGCATCAGCCACTTCTTTAACTCTACCATGATATAAGTAACCATTACGGTCGAAAACAACTGTCGTAATGCCAGCTTCCTGAGCCTTCTTAGCAATCAGATCGCCTACCTTAGCAGCCTGCTCTTTCTTGGGCATCTTCTCAGTTATTCCAAGAGAGGAAGCTGCTGCCAGTGTATTGCCAGTCAAATCATCAATCAACTGTACATAGATCTGCTTATTGCTTCTGAATACGGACATACGTGGTCTTTGAGCAGTACCAGAGACCTTATTACGTACTCTATATTTAATCTTAATTCGTCTTTCTATCTTTGCTGTCATGATATATACAATTTAAATGTTATTTCGCACCTGCAGCCTTACCAGACTTTCTGCGAATAATTTCACCAACAAACTTAACGCCTTTTCCTTTATAAGGCTCAGGCTTACGGAAAGAACGAATCTTAGCGCAAATCTGACCAAGGAGTTGCTTATCGCAAGACTCTAACAAAATCAGAGGATTCTTGTTTCTTTCTGACTTTGTCTCAACTTTCACCTCAGGAGGTAACTGGATGAAAATATTGTGAGTATAACCTAAAGCCAACTCTATGACGTTGCCCTGATTAGAAACACGGTAACCAACACCTACCAATTCAAGTTCTTTCTTATATCCCTCAGATACGCCAATCACCATATTGTTAACCAAAGCACGATACAAACCGTGGAAAGCATGGCGCTGCTTTGGATCGTCCTGCATAGTCTCTTCATTCTCAACGAATGAAACATGGCCATCTTCGATAGTAACATTGATAGCAGGATTAACATACTGGCTCAATTCGCCCTTAGGACCCTTTACGGTAACGACATCATCCTTGAAGTTAACTGTAACTCCAGCAGGAATGCTAATGGGTAATTTTCCTATTCTTGACATGCTAAATCCTCCTAATTAATAAACATAACACAACACTTCGCCGCCAATCTTAAGCTCGGCAGCTTCTTTGTTTGTCATCACACCCTTCGATGTTGAAAGAATAGCAATACCCAAGCCATTGATAACTCTTGGCATCTCTTTGTAACCAGTGTACTTACGCAAACCAGGAGAAGACACACGGATGAGCTTCTTGATAGCGTTCACTTTATTCACTGGATCATACTTCAGCGCAACCTTGATGGTGCCCTGAGGACCGTCTTCTACAAACTTATAATTAAGAATGTAGCCTTTGTCAAAAAGAATCTTAGTGATTTCTTTTTTCAAATTTGAGGCAGGAACCTCCACTACTCTGTGCTTAGCCTGAATAGCGTTTCTCAACCTCGTTAAATAATCTGCTATTGGATCAGTCATATAATAAAAAAATTAAATTAATCAGGACTACCCTGACAATATTTAAACATTACTTTTACCAGCTTGCCTTATGTACACCAGGTATCAAACCGTTAGAAGCCATCTCGCGGAAAGCGATACGAGAAATACCAAACTGACGGAGATAGCCTTTTGGACGACCACTCATCTTGCAACGATTATGCAAGCGGATAGGATTGGCATTCTTTGGGATGGCCTGAAGTTTCTGAGCTGCTTCGTAAGCTTCAGCTGGCTCGCCTTTTCTTACAATCTCTTTCAGGGCTGCTCTCTTACTGGCATATTTTGCTACAAGTTTCGCACGTTTTACCTCACGTGCCTTCATTGATTCTTTTGCCATAATATATCAATCTTTATTCTTAAAAGGTAAACCGAATTCCTTCAACAAAGCATATCCTTCCTCGTCAGTATTGGCTGAAGTAACGAACGTGATGTTCATACCCTTGATAGACTGTACGCTATCGATATTGATTTCAGGGAAGATAATCTGCTCCTGAATACCCAGGGAGTAGTTACCACGACCATCCAGCTTGCTCTCTATACCCTTGAAGTCACGAATACGTGGCAGTGCCACACGGATCAACTTCTCCAAGAATTCATACATACGCTCACGACGTAATGTTACCATCACACCGATAGGCATCTTCTTACGCAACTTGAAGTTGGCAATATCTTTCTTTGAGAGAGTAGCAACAGCTTTCTGACCTGTAATGGCAGTCAACTCGTTGATTGCATCATCAATAATCTTCTTGTCAGCAACAGCACCACCTAATCCCTGGTTAACCACAATCTTCTTCAACACAGGGATCTGCATGGTTGATGTGTACTGGAACTTAGCTTTCAAAGCAGGAGCGATACGCTCAGCATATTCTTTCTTTAAACTTGCAGTATTACTCATCACTTAATCTCCTCTCCTGATTTTTTAGCGTAACGAACTAACTTACCATTATCGCCCAATCTTCTTCCAATACGAGTAGGCTTGCCTGTCTTAGGATCCAAAGGATTCAAATTTGAAATATGAATAGGAGCCTCTTTCTTTACAAAGCCACCCTGAGGGTTCTTTGCATTAGGCTTTGTGCTCTTCTGAACCATGTTGACACCTTCAACAATGGCACGGTTCTCTTTAACAAGAACCTTCAACACACGACCAGTCTTGCCCTTATCTTCACCGGCATTTACATATACCTGATCGTTCTTTTTAATATGCAATTTACTCATTAGTGTAAAACTTTAAAATATTAAAGTACTTCAGGAGCTAGTGAGACTACTTTCATGTTAGTAGCACGAAGCTCGCGGGCTACAGGGCCGAAAATACGACTGCCGCGAAGTTCGCCTGCATTATTCAACAACACACACGCATTATCATCGAAGCGAATATAAGAACCGTCAGCACGACGGATTTCCTTCTTCGTACGAACAATCAAAGCTTTTGACACTGCACCTTTTTTAATATCACTTGAAGGGATAACATTCTGAACGGCAACAACAATAACGTCACCGACAGAAGCATATCGACGTCCAGTACTACCCAGGACACGTATGCACAGAGCCTCACGAGCTCCACTGTTATCGCATACAGTAAGTTTGGTCTCTACTTGTATCATAATTACTTAGCTCTTTCAGTTATTTCTACTAATCTCCATCTCTTCAGCTTGCTCAGCGGACGAGTTTCCATGATACGTACGGTATCACCGATATTGCACTCATTCTTTTCATCATGAGCGTAGTACTTCTTCGTCTTGCTGACGAACTTGCCATACAAGGGGTGCTTCACTTTAAACTTAGAAGCTACAGTGATAGTCTTATCCATCTTATTGCTCAGGACAACCCCTGTTCTCACTTTTCTTAAATTTCTTGCTTCCATCAAGGCCATCAATTAATTGTTAAGTTCTCTTTCACGCAGGATTGTCAACATGCGTGCAATAGTCTTGCGTAATTTCTTGATCTGAGAAGGGTCTTCCAGAGGAGAGATTGCGTGATTCAACATCATCTGGTGCAACCTTACTTTTTCAGTCTCTACTCTTTCCTTCAGGTCAGCGGTAGTTAATTCTCTAATTTCTGCTATCTTCATATCTTTTACGCATTTTGATTCTGATAATCGTAATCACGCCTTACAACAAACTTTGTTGTGATAGGCAGTTTCTGAGCAGCCAAGCGCAAAGCTTCCTTTGCTATATCAAAAGGTACGCCCTCGGCTTCGATGATGATTCTACCAGGAGTAACAGGTGCAACCCATCCTGCTGGATCACCTTTACCTTTACCCATACGCACATCAGCAGGCTTACGAGTGATAGGCTTATCCGGGAAGATACGAATCCAGATCTGACCTTGACGTTGCATATATCTTGTTACTGCAATACGAGCAGCTTCAATCTGCTGAGCGGTAATCCATTTACGCTCAAGTGCCTTAATACCAAAAGATCCGAATGCCAGTGTAGTACCCCTGTGCGCATCGCCCTTGCGGCCACGACCATCTTGCGGTCTTCTGTATTTAACTCTTTTTGGTTGTAACATAATTTCTAAACTTCAAAATTAGCGGTTATTCTTTTTTCTCTTAAAGTTTCTTCCGCCGTTGCCATTGTTGCCACGACCGGAATCCTTTGGCTGAGTGAAGTTCGGAGCCAAATCACGCTTGCCGTAAACCTCACCTCTGCAAATCCACACTTTCACACCCTGAATACCAACCTTAGTCAATGCCTCTGCCAAGCAGTAGTCAATGTCTGCACGGAAAGTATGCAATGGAGTTCTTCCCTCCTTATACATTTCAGAGCGTGCCATTTCAGCACCATTCAAACGGCCTGAGATTTGAATCTTAATTCCTTCAGCACCCATGCGCATTGTATTGGCAATAGCCATCTTGATGGCACGACGGTAAGCTATCTTACCTTCCACCTGACGAGCTACATTGTTAGCTACAATAACAGCATCCAGCTCAGGACGACGTACTTCAAAAATGTTGATCTGAATCTCTTTGTCAGTTATCTTCTTCAACTCCTCTTTCAACTTATCAACTTCCTGACCGCCCTTACCAATGATGATACCTGGACGTGAAGTACAAACTGTAATTGTAACAAGTTTCAATGTACGTTCAATAACGATGCGTGAAACGCTTGCCTTAGCCAAACGAGCATTCAGATACTTACGAATCTTGCTGTCTTCCAACAAACGGTCACCATAGTTCTTGCCACCGTACCAATTAGAATCCCATCCACGGATGATTCCCAAACGATTACTTATCGGATTAACTTTCTGTCCCATAAACCTTAATTTTGATCATCGTTATTAACCTTAGAACCAACGAACAGCGTTACATGATTTGAACGCTTGCGGATTCTATATCCTCTACCCTGCGGCGCTGGTCTCATACGCTTGAGAGTCATACCACCGTCAACAAAAATCTTGGTCACGAACAGTTCTCCGCTTTCAGCTTTGCGCTCATTTTTCTGCTCCCAGTTTGCAATAGCAGATCGCAGCAGTTTCTCAACTTTAGCTGCCGGCTCTTTGGAAGAGAACTTCAGTACGCCAAGCGCTCTGTTAACCTCCATACCACGAATCATGTCTGCGACCAGACGCATCTTGCGTGGAGAAGTAGGAACATTGTTCAGCTTAGCAAAATACATAGTCTTAAGGGCTTCTTTTCTCTTTTCAGCCGATATTTTCTTTCTAGCTCCCATTATTTAATAATACTTTTTTATCTATTTTACCTGTCTTTATTTCCTGTTACCAGAGTGACCCTTGAAGGTACGTGTTGGAGAGAATTCACCCAACTTGTGACCTACCATGTTTTCGGTAATGTAAACAGGAATGAATTTATTTCCGTTATGCACCGCGATGGTATGACCAACGAAATCAGGAGAAATCATTGATGCACGAGCCCATGTCTTGATAACGTCCTTCTTGCCTTTTTCATTCATGGCGAGAACTTTATTCTCAAGCTTCACGTTGATATACGGACCTTTCTTTAATGAACGACTCATAATATATTCGATTTATTCAGATTACTTCTTTCTTCTCTCAATAATATACTTAGAAGACTGCTTCTTTGGAGCACGAGTCTTAAGACCCTTAGAGTACAAGCCCTTGCGAGATCTTGGATGACCACCAGAAGCACGACCTTCACCACCACCCATTGGGTGATCAACTGGGTTCATAACAACACCACGGTTGTGAGGACGACGTCCTAACCAGCGAGAGCGACCAGCCTTACCAGAGCTCTCCAGACCATGATCTGAATTACCAACGCTACCTATAGTAGCTTTACATGCGCTCAAGATCTTGCGCAATTCACCTGAAGGCAATTTAATTACACAGTAGTTACCCTCACGAGAGGTAAGCTGTGCAAAATTACCAGCAGAACGAACAAGCGCTGCACCCTGACCTGGACGCAACTCGATATTATGAATCACTGTACCTACAGGTATATTCTGCAGAGGAAGAGCGTTACCTACTTCAGGAGCCACATCTGGACCTGACATCAAAGTAGCACCAACCTGCAGACCATCAGGAGCAATAATATAGCGTTTTTCACCATCTGCATAGAACAGCAGTGCAATACGAGCTGAACGGTTAGGATCGTACTCAATTGTCTTTACAACTGCTGGGATGCCGTCTTTATTACGCTTGAAGTCAACGTTACGAATCACCTTGGTATGACCACCACCGATATAACGCATGGTCATCTTACCTGTATTGTTACGACCGCCTGACTTCTTAACACCAAACACAAGAGATTTTTCTGGTACACGTGCAGTAATCTCTTCGAATGTACCAATAATTTTATGTCTTTGACCCGGTGTTGTGGGTTTAAATTTACGTACTGCCATCTTTTTTAAATATTGCTATAAAAATCTATAGTATCACCGTCCTTTAAGGTAACTATTGCTTTCTTGTATGCATTAGTACGACCTGTCAACAGACCACTGCGGGTATAGCGTCTCTTGCTCTTACCCTGATATTTCATTGTGTTCACATCAACAACCTTAACGTTGTAGAGTGCCTCAACTTCATGCTTAATCTCCAATTTATTAGCATCAGGACGAACAATGAAACCGAAACGATTAGGCATCTTCTCGGTCATCGCTGTCATCTTCTCTGTTACCAATGGTTTAATAATAACTGCCATTCTTTACGCCTCCTTTTTATCTAACAGATCGTCGATTGCTGAAAGTGCTTTTTCAGTAAACATAACTACTCCGGCGTCCAATACGCGGTAGGTATTTACGCCAGAAACAGTATGTACCTTGGCACGCTGCAAGTTACGAGCCGACAAATATACGTTTTTATTAGCTTCGGGTAATACTAACAGTAGCTTTTTGTCAGAAACTTTAAGATTATTTAACAAAGCTACAAATTCCTTAGTCTTAGGAGCTTCAAAAACGAAGTCCTCAACAACAACAACGCCACCATTCTGAGCCTTATAAGAGAGGGCTGACTTACGAGCCAACTGCTTAACTTTCTTATTTAACTTGAAAGAGTAATCTCTTGGTTTTGGACCGAACACGCGACCACCACCAACCATCACTGGTGAGTTGATATCACCGTGGCGAGCACCACCACCACCTTTCTGACGGCCTAATTTACGAGTAGAGCCACTGATTTCGCTTCTTTCCTTAGACTTAGCAGTACCCTGGCGTTGGTTTGCCAAAAACTGCTTTACATCCAAATAGATTGCATGGTCATTGGGCTCGATTCCAAAGATAGATTCGTTTAACACGATCTTTCTTCCGGTGTCTTCACCTTTAATATTGTAAACGCTAACTTCCATTATTTCTCAATTAAAACGATTGAATTTTTGCAACCAGGAACAGAGCCCTTAACCAAGAGCAGATTGTGTTCCGCAATTACCTTTAATATTTGCAAGTTCTGAACCGTTACACGGTTACCACCCATCTGACCAGCCATACGCATACCCTTAAACACCTTTGCAGGATAAGAGCAAGCGCCAATTGAACCTGGCTTACGGCCACGGTTGTGCTGACCATGAGTCTGCTGACCTACGCCACCGAAGTGATGTCTCTTCACAACGCCCTGGAAACCCTTACCTTTAGAGGTTCCAATCACGTCAACGAAAGCAGCGTCGTTAAACAGCTCAACGTTTACAGTATCACCCAAGTTCAATTGGGTTTCAAAATTCTTGAACTCAGCCAAGTGTCTCTTTGGCGTTACGCCGGCTTTCTTGAAGTGACCCATCATCTGCTTAGTGGTGTTCTTCTCCTTCTTCTCCTGGAAGCCGAGCTGAACAGCCTCATAGCCATCGGTCTCTACTGTCTTAACCTGAGTAACAACACAAGGACCTGCTTCGATAACAGTGCATGGTACATTCTTACCATCAGCACTGAACACGGATGTCATTCCGATTTTCTTTCCTAATAATCCTGGCATTTCACTTAATAATTAAAAATTACACTTTGATTTCTACTTCCACACCGCTTGGCAACTCCAACTTCATCAATTCATCGATAGTCTTAGCTGTTGAACTGTAAATATCGATCAAACGTTTGTAAGAAGAGAGTTCGAATTGTTCGCGAGACTTCTTGTTTACGAAAGTTGAACGGTTAACTGTGAAAATCTTCTTGTGCGTTGGCAATGGAATAGGACCACTGACAATAGCTCCAGTAGACTTTACAGTCTTAACGATGCTTGCAGCTGACTTATCAACCAAGCTGTGATCGTAGGATTTCAGTTTAATTCTGATTTTTTGACTCATTTTCTTAAAATATTAATGTTACTATTAATTTTGAAAGCCTTGGGTTAAGAGTCATTCACTAACCCAAGGTTCTTCAATTTTACTTCAATAAATCCACGCGGCCGCCAACTTCCTCAAGCACAGTCTTTGCTATTGAGGTAGAAACAGCTGCATGATGATCGTAGCTCATAGTTGAGGTAGCACGGCCAGAAGTAATGGTACGCAACGCAGTCACATAACCAAACATCTCTGCCAGTGGCACCATAGCCTTAACAATACGAGCGCCAGAGCGGGTACTTTCCATACCTTCCACTTGACCACGACGCTTGTTCAAGTCACCAATCACGTCACCCATATATTCCTCAGGAGTTACGACATCGAGTTTCATGATAGGCTCCATCAGCACAGGTCCCGCCTTAGCAGCAGCAGTCTTGTAAGCCTGAATAGCACAGATCTCGAATGACAGCTGGTCAGAGTCCACAGGATGGAATGAGCCGTCCAACAGATCTACCTTCATGGAATCCATAGGATAGCTACCAAGCACGCCACTCTTCATGGCAGTTTCGAAGCCTTTCTGAACAGCTGGAATAAATTCCTTAGGAATGTTACCGCCTGTTACAGAGTTCACGAACTGCAAGCCACCCTGAGTATAATCAGGGTCAACCGGACCGATATTAACGATAATATCAGCAAATTTACCACGTCCACCACTCTGCTTCTTATAAACCTCACGGTGATTAACGGTCTTGGTAATAGCTTCCTTGTAGTTCACCTGAGGTTTACCCTGGTTACACTCTACCTTAAACTCACGTTTCAGACGGTCGATAATGATATCAAGGTGAAGCTCACCCATACCAGAGATTACCGTCTGACCACTCTGCTCATCGGTATGAACAGTAAAGGTAGGATCTTCTTCTGCCAGTTTAGCCAAACCATTAGAAAGTTTCTCCATATCCTTCTGAGTCTTTGGCTCAACTGCGATACCAATCACTGGATCAGGGAAGTCCATTGACTCCAATACGATTGGTGCATCCTCATCGCAGAGGGTATCACCAGTACGGATATCTTTCAGACCTACAGCTGCACCGATGTCACCAGCAGAAATCTCGTCTACAGGATTCTGGTGGTTAGAGAACATCTGGAACAGACGGCTGATACGCTCCTTCTTACCAGAACGGGTGTTGTAAGCATAAGAACCAGATACCACACTACCTGAATAAACACGGATGTAAGTCAAACGACCCACATAAGGATCGGTAGCGATCTTAAATGCCAAAGCAGAAGTCTTCTCATCTTCAGAAGGCTTACGATCTTCAGCCTCGCCTGTTGACGGATTAGTACCCTCGATGTTTGGAGTATCAAGAGGAGAAGGCAAGAAAGCACATACATAGTTCAGTAAGGTCTGTACACCCTTGTTCTTAAATGAAGAGCCACAGCACATAGGAACAATTGACATGCTCAGGGTTGCCTTGCGAACAGCCGCAATCAGTTCTTCCTCAGTAATGGAAGAAGGATCATCAAAGAACTTCTCCATCAAAGCATCATCATACTCTGCAGCAGCCTCAACCAGTTTAGCACGATATTCTTCTGCCTCATCCACCAGATTAGCAGGGATATCCTCAACAGAATATTCTGCGCCCATAGTTTCATCATGCCAGAAGATGGCTTTCATCTGAATCAAGTCAACTATACCCTTGAAATTCTCCTCAGCCCCTATAGGAATCATGACTGGAACTGGGTTAGCACCCAGGATTTCCTTCATCTGACGCATTACTTCAAAGAAGTCGGCACCAGAGCGGTCCATCTTGTTCACATAAGCGATGCGAGGAACATTATATTTATCTGCTTGACGCCATACTGTCTCACTCTGTGGTTCAACTCCACCCACTGCACAGTAAGTTGCTACAGCCCCATCAAGTACACGCAGAGAGCGCTCAACTTCAGCGGTGAAGTCAACGTGTCCCGGAGTGTCAATTAAATTGATTTTATAGGTGTCATTGTTCCATTTCCAGCGGCAAGTGGTAGCAGCAGATGTAATTGTGATACCACGCTCCTGCTCCTGAACCATCCAGTCCATGGTAGCAGCGCCATCATGAACCTCACCAATCTTGTGAGTCATACCAGTATAAAATAAGATGCGCTCAGATGTAGTAGTTTTACCTGCATCGATGTGAGCCATGATACCGATATTTCGCGTCAAATGTAAGTCTTGTTTTGACATTCTTGTTATCTTAAAAACCTATTAAAAACTATATATTAAAATCTAAAATGTGCGAATGCACGGTTAGCCTCAGCCATACGATGCATATCCTCCTTACGTTTGAAGGCACCACCCTGTTCGTTGTAAGCATCCATAATCTCAGCAGCCAGCTTCTCAGCCATACCCTTACCACCACGCTTACGCGCGAAAGAGATCATGTTCTTCATTGAGATAGATTCCTTACGATCAGGACGGATTTCTGTAGGTACTTGGAAAGTCGCACCACCGATACGGCGTGACTTCACCTCTACTTGAGGAGTAATGTTGTCGAGAGCTTTTTTCCAGATTTCGAGAGCAGACTTCTCTTCGCTCTGCAACTTCTTACCAACTGTTTCCAATGCAGCATAGAAGATTTCATAAGAAGTATTCTTCTTGCCATCGTACATAAGATGGTTAACGAACTTGGAAACTTTCACATCGCCATAAACTGGATCCGGGAGGATCTGGCGTTTCTTTGGTTTTGCTTTTCTCATTTTGTTTAAAACCTTTAGTTTTTTGTTCTTGGTTGTTTGCTTCTGTCTTCTTCAACATCTCCCACTGGAGACATTTACTCAACCTTTAATGCATCCAATAACTAAAAAACGAAATTAATACTTTTGTTTTTTAAATCTTTAGAAGAGGCTTATTTCTTCTTAGCAGCTTTAGGTCTCTTAGCACCATACTTAGAACGACGCTGAGTGCGGCTTGCTACACCTGCGGTATCCAATGTACCACGAACGATGTGATAGCGTACACCTGGCAGGTCCTTTACACGGCCACCACGAACCAAAACGATTGAGTGCTCCTGCAAGTTGTGACCTTCACCTGGGATATAAGAGTTCACCTCTTTACCATTAGTCAAACGAACACGAGCTACTTTACGCATAGCTGAATTAGGCTTTTTGGGAGTAGTTGTATAAACTCTCACGCAAACGCCTCTTCTCTGAGGGCATGAATCCAATGCAGGTGACTTACTCTTGTCAACCAGCACCTGACGGCCCTTTCTTACTAATTGCTGAATTGTAGGCATTTTACTTCTTTTTTATATATTATTATTTTAATTAAATTCAAAACTATACATTTTGGGCTGCAAAGTTACAAATAATCTTTGAAACAACAATGCCGGATTATTAATTTTTTATAAAAAAATCACTGAATTACCTGTTTGGGGAGAGAATATAGGGGAAAGATGATAGATATGTATGGTTACTCCCTATATATAAATAAGGTGTAAAATCAGCTATCCATTTTGGGCTATTCTTCATAATTAACGGGAAGTAACACACCTATTAAAACAGGGTAATAAGATAAGACTAAGCGGAGCGGAATATTTGTAACAAGTCCTAAAAAAAAACGATACCTCTGATGGGTTTAATAATACTATAGAGATTTTGGGGGGTTAGTTCTAGTAAACGGACCATTTAGTCCTAGTAAGCGGGGAAGTTAGTTCCGCCGAAGAAAAGCCCTACTGATATTATCTTAAGCTTTTAATGAAAAAGGCACGAAAAAAGCCGCAGACTTGAAAGTCTCGCGGCTCTATTTCTCTGTTCGGGCTTGAAATTATGCCTTCACGCCATTGTACTCATCAGAAACAGTGAGTTTCTTGCGCCCCTTAGCACGTCTTGAAGCCAGCACTCTGCGACCATTAGCGGTTGCCATTCTTTCACGGAAACCGTGCTTGTTCTTTCTCTTCCTGTTAGAAGGTTGGAATGTTCTTTTCATTGCTCTTTATATTTTTACGTTATTATTTTAATTACAATCGGGCTGCAAAATTAGATACTTTTTCTAAAATAAGCAAGAGATAAATCTTTTTATATCGAAACTTTTTGTGTTTTTTATCAAATTCCACTAACTTTGCAGCGCAAAAACAAGCATTTTTGAATAAAAACTATAAAAACAAACGAGTATGATTAATGCCCAAGACATTAAAATCGGTACCGCTATCCGCATGGATGGCAAGTTGTATTTCTGCATCGACTTCCTGCATGTAAAGCCAGGTAAAGGTAACACATTCATGCGCACCAAACTGAAAGACGTGGTGAGTGGCTATGTACTGGAGCGCCGTTTCAACATCGGTGAGAAATTGGAAGACGTACGCGTAGAGCGCCGTCCTTATCAATATCTCTATAAAGAAGGTGAAGATTTTATCTTCATGAACCAGGAGACTTATGATCAGCTGCCTATCGCCAAGGAAATCATCAATGGCGTTGACTTCCTGTTGGAAGGCATGATAGTTGATGTAGTTTCTGACGCATCTACTGAAACCATCCTCTATGCAGATGTTCCTGTAAAAGTTCAAATGAAGATTACTTACACCGAACCAGGACTGAAGGGTGATACTGCTACTAACACCTTGAAACCAGCTACCGTTGAGAGTGGTGCCGAAGTACGTGTTCCTTTGTTCATCAATGAGGGTGACACCATTGAAATTGACACTCGCGATGGTTCTTACGTTAGTCGTGTAAACGTTAAGTAAGAAACTGACAGAAAGAACATTGAGACTACTCCCTTGTGCCAAGCACAGGAGCAGTCTTGCTATCTAAACAGGTGAAGTCGCGATGAGATTCTCTGTCATTGTTCCTGTATACAACCGCCCTGAAGAGGTGGATGAATTGCTGCAAAGTCTTACTGAGCAAAGCTCAACAGACTTTGAGACCATCATCGTTGAAGACGGTTCTACCCAACCCTGCAGAGAGGTTGTGGACAAATACAGGGAAAGACTCCAGATCCAATATTTCTTTATAGAGAATTCAGGGCCTGCTGGAGCTCGCAATTATGGCATCAAACAGGCTAATGGAGAATACCTCATCTTCTTCGACTCTGACTGTATTATTCCATCTGAATATTTCCAAATTGTTGAAAAGGCGTTGGAAGATACTCGTGCCGATGCTTTTGGAGGTCCAGACAAAGCTCACGATTCCTTTACTGACGTACAAAAAGCCATCAACTACTCGATGACTTCCTTTTTTACTACAGGAGGCATTCGTGGGGGCAAGCAGAAGATGGATAAATTCTATCCTCGCAGTTTTAATATGGGCATCCTTCGCGAGGTAGCCAACCATTTGGAAGGTTTCTCTAAGATGCGATTTGGCGAAGACATCGATTTCAGCATCCGCATAGTGAAGGGAGGTTACAAAAGTTGTTTGTTCAATGAGGCTTGGGTATATCACAAGCGTCGCACAGACTTGAAGAAGTTCTTTAAGCAGGTCTACAACTCGGGTATCGCACGCGTTAATCTCTATAAAAAATATCCTGATTCACTCAAGTTGGTACATCTACTGCCAGCCTTTTTCACTATTGGAACGTTTCTTTGTCTTTTTTCAATATTATTGGGGGTTATTTACGGTACACTCAACCAGCTGGGTATCATTAGTATTGATTTCCCAGGAGGTCCCATCCTTGTTACATTGGGATTATTTCCCTTGCTTTCCTTCTCGGTAATCATCCTCTTTGACGCGACAATCCGCAACAAGAACCTGACAATCGGCTGCATAGCTGTAGCATCCTCATTCATTCAGCTATTAGGCTATGGAAGTGGTTTCCTTAGGGCTTGGTGGAAACGATGTGTCAAACAGGAAGGCGAGTTTGAAGCTTTCAAGAAAAATTTCTATCAATAAAATTTAACTATTCATTCATAACAATAAAAAATGGAAAAGTTATCTATCAATCAATGGGCAGAAGAAGATCGCCCTCGTGAGAAAATGATCTTAAAAGGTGCAGAAGCACTGAGTATTGCCGAGCTATTGGCTATCTTGATTGGCAGCGGCACCAAGGAAGACAGTGCCGTATCACTGATGCAGAAAGTGTTGTCACGTTGTAACAACAACCTCAACACGCTCGGCAAGTGGAGCCTGAACGATTTTACCAGTTTCAAAGGTTTAGGAACAGCCAAGGGCGTCACCATCATGGCAGCTTTAGAATTGGGCAAGCGAAGGGCTATGCAGGAGCCAATTGAAAGGGCTGTCATCAAAGAATCGACAGACATTTACAACATCTTCCATCCCTTATTGTGCGACATTCCACAGGAGGAATTCTGGCTTTTACTGTTAAACCAAGCAGCCAAAGTAATTGACAAAGTACGAATCAGTCAGGGAGGTATCGACCAGACAACGGTAGATATAAGAACCATCATGCGTGAGGCCATCCTCTTCCGTTCCACACAGATAGCTGTGGCACATAACCACCCGTCAGGCAACCTGAAGCCCAGCAACGAGGACATTACCATCACCAATAAAATCAAGAAAGCAGGCGATTTGCTGAACATACGGTTAATTGACCATATCATTGTTACCGACGGTAAATTCTACAGTTTTCACGACCACGGACTAATATAAGCTTTTTGACTTGCACCATTCAACGAAATGTTCTATTTTTGCAGTTGATTTGAAAAAGGATATGGAAACATTTGCATTAGAAGAGAAAATTGTTGAAATGCTCAAGACCGTTTACGATCCTGAGATTCCTGTCAATGTCTATGACTTAGGCTTAATCTACAAGATTGACGTAGGGGACAAAACTGACGAAGACGGAAAACACGAGGTGGTAATTGACATGACTCTTACAGCTCCTTCATGTCCTGCCGGCGACTTTATCGCTGAAGATATCCGAATAAAGGTCAACTCCATCAAGGAAGTGAAATCTACCAACATCAATATCGTCTTCGAGCCGGAATGGAATCAAGACATGATGTCAGAAGAAGCAAAACTGGAATTAGGTTTTATGTAGCAAGATAGCTTATGAAGAAAGTGTTTTTCCTTTCGGATGCCCATTTAGGATCATTGGCGATAGAGCACAGTCGCACACAAGAGCGCAGACTGGTGAATTTCCTTGAGAAAATTAAGCACCAGGCAGCTGCTATCTATCTGATGGGCGACATGTTCGACTATTGGTACGAATACAAGATGGTAGTTCCCAAAGGTTACACACGTTTTTTAGGCAAGTTGTCTGAATTGACTGACATGGGTGTCGAGATACATTTCTTTACGGGCAACCACGATATTTGGTGTTACGACTATCTACCCAAGGAGTGCGGTGTCATTTTACACAAAGAACCTCTGACGACGGAAATCTATGGGAAGGAGTTCTACCTGGCCCATGGCGATGGACTTGGCGAGACAAATGTGACATTCAAAATACTACGAGCCATCTTTCATAGTCATTTCCTGCAAAGACTCTTTTCAATGATTCATCCCCGATGGAGTGTGGCCTTCGGCTTACAATGGGCAAAACGTAGTCGCATGAAGCGTAAAGACGGGAAGGAACCCGACTATATGGGTGAAGACAAGGAACATTTAGTGCTATGGACAAAAGAATACCTGAAGAGTCACCCCGACATCAACTTCTTCATCTATGGGCACCGTCATATTGAACTCGACCTCTCACTCAACGAGCATACACGTATGTTCATCTTAGGCGACTGGATCAACAGCTTTACCTATGCCGTCTTTGATGGAGAATCTATGTACTTAGATAACTTTATTGAGGGAGAAACGATACTATAACGACTAAATTATAATACTATGAAAAAGTCATTCATCATCATACTGATAGCAACATTGGCTTTCATCAGCATTTCTGCTACTGCACAACACAAAGCTCCTAAATGGTTGGAAGAGGCTGTGTTCTATCAGATATATCCTTCCTCCTTTATGGATAGTGACGGAAATGGCATAGGTGATTTGCCAGGTATCACTAGCAAATTGGCATACATCAAGAGCCTCGGGGTAAACAGTATCTGGCTGAATGCTTGCTGTGTATCAGGGTGGAAAGATGGTGGTTATGATGTGATAGACTATTATCAAATCGACCCTCGTTTTGGCACCAATACAGACTTGGTGAATCTTGTAAAAAAAGCGCATGAGTTAGGTATACGTATATGTATGGATTTGGTAGCAGGCCATTCAAGCGACCAAAGCGAATGGTTCTTACAATCAAAAAGCGGTAAAGATATGCGCTATAGTGATTACTACATCTGGACAGATGAAATCAGTGATAAGGAAAAGCAACTGATTATCCAACGACATCAGGAGGTAAATCCTGCAGCCAGCTTTACTGGTAGATTTGTAGAAGCCAATGCGCCTCGTGCTAAATACTATGAAAAGAACTATTATGAAAGTCAACCTGCTTTGAACTATGGCTATGCCAATCCAGACCCCAATCATACGTGGGAGCAACCCGTTACTGCCCCAGGGCCTCGTGCCTTGCGCCAAGAAATGAAGAACATCATGGCTTTCTGGTTCGACAAAGGTATTGATGGGTTTAGGGTAGATATGGCGCAAAGCCTAGTAAAAAACGATACTGATGGTAAGGCAACAGCTGCTTTGTGGCACGAAATGCGCCAATGGGTAGACGATAACTACCCTGAGCATATACTTTTGGCAGAATGGTCGGCCCCTCTCACTTCCATCCCTGCAGGATTCGACATTGATTTCTTCTTACCTTGGAGAGATAGCAACGGGTACAAGGAACTGATTTTACCAGAGCCTTATGGAGTACACAAAAAGGATTACTTCCACCCCGATGGGAATGGAAACATCAGTGATTTTGTCCCTTATTATACCAAATGCCTACAAGAATTAGGCGATAAGGGGTATGTGGCACTCCAAACTTCTAACCACGACTTTCCCCGTCCTAATTATGGAGACCGTAACACCATCGAACAATTGAAGGTATCTATGATGTTCTTCTTGACCCTCCATAGTATGCCATTTATCTATTATGGTGATGAAATTGGCATGAAATACAACACAAATGCACCCGAAAAAGAAGGTTCTAGAGAGGATCGTCCTGGTTTCTACAATGAACGTTCGGGCGCACGTACCCCTATGCAATGGACGAATGGCAAGAATGCTGGGTTCTCCACCTGTGAACCGGACAATCTGTACTTACCTATCGACACAGACAATAACCTACTAACGGTAGAAACACAAGAGAAAGATCCAAATTCGTTACTCAATTACGTTCGCCAACTAATTCAACTTCGAAAGGACCATAAGTCGATGGGCAATACGGGCGACTGGACTTATATAGGAAATGTGGAGCAACCCTATCCTATGGTGTACAAACGTAGTGCAAATACTGAGACATTTGTAGTAGTTCTCAACCCTAGTACTAGAAAAGTAAAAGCCAATATCCAATCTCTAGGTGCTAAAAAAGCAACTTTTGTTATGGGTAGTGGCAAGACGAGTTACAAACCTGGAAGAACGACCGATACGATTGAGCTAAACGGAATTTCGTGTGCCATTTACAAGATGGAATAACGTGTTTACTTGAACACCTTGCTTATCTCCTCATCAGATATAGTAGTGACAATCAGACGACCATCAGGAGTATAGTTAGGCATAGGAGACAAAAATAGCTGATCCACTAAACTGGTCATCTCTTCGGTAGTCAGTACCTGACCATATACTATCGCAGCTGCATTTGCTAAAGTAAGCGCCACAATCTGATGTACTTCTTCTTTCACGTCACTACCCTTCTCCATTGCTGTATTCACCATGCTACGTACCAAATCAACGGGACTCAAACCTTCAATACCAGCAGGCACACCATTAATGGCATAACTACCACCTCCCAAAGAGGTTAGTTCAAATCCTACAGCCAACAAATCAGACATAATGGTCTCCAACATCACCGCTTCTGAATGCACCAATTGTATCATTTCAGGGAATAACAAACCTTGCGACGGGCTATGTCCCTGACTGACTTGACGGATATACAAATCAAACAACACACGAACATGCGCCCTATGTTGGTCAATCATCATCAAGCCCGACTTGACAGAGGTGAGGATATAACGCCCTTTATACTGCATCAAAGCAGAAGAACGTTCTGAAACATCCAACAAAGAACTATTCAATTCCAAGGAATCAGATTCTTTCATTTCCGTGAGGAGGCTTTTGCCATCTGGTGGCGTTTCCAAGTGGGAAGAAACATGTAGTCCTTGATACAGCTGTTCCCACTGTTTTTCAACCGATTGACGCTGATACGCCTCTTTCCCTGGAATATCAAAAGGGTTGAAATGAGGGTTAACATTCACCTTGGGAGGATCAATATGACGCTTCTCTGCGTTGAATACAGGCAAGTCAAAAGGCATATCGGGTGCATCGAAGTCAATGGTAGGAATCGCATTAAACTTACCTAATGCCTCTTTCACAGCAGCAGCCAAAATCTGCCAGATGGATTGCTCGTTTTCGAATTTTATTTCTGCCTTTGTGGGATGTATATTGACATCAATATTCGCAGGATTCACATTGAAGTACAAGAAATACGACACCTGTTCACCTATAGGAATCAATTGGTCGTATGCTTCCATCACGGCTTTATGGAAATAGGGATGTCGCATATAACGTCCATTCACAAAGAAATACTGGTTGTTACCTTTCTTATGGGCAAACTCAGGCTTAGATACATAGCCAGAGATATTGATTAGTGACGTTTCTACCTTCACTGGCAACAACTGCTGATCCATCCGCTTGCCAAATACGGCTATAATACGTTGATAAGGTGTAGCTTCAGTAAGGTTGAATACCTCAGTGCCATTGCTATGCAGCGTAAATCTCACATCAGGATGTACTAGCACGATGCGTTCAAACTCTGTTAGTATGTTGCTTAGTTCTGTGGCATTTGACTTAAGGAATTTCCTTCTGGCAGGCACATTGAAGAAGAGGTTCTTTACAGTAAAGCTACTACCTTTGGGACAAGAGGTCGTTTCTTGAGTCAGCACCTTTGAGGCAGATATCACCAATCTGGTCCCCAACTCATCCTCCTCCATACGGGTCTTGAGTTCCACTTCCGCCACAGCTGCAATGGATGCCAGTGCCTCACCTCGGAAGCCCATGGTATGCAGATTGAATAAATCGGTTGCTTCACGAATCTTGGAAGTAGCATGACGTTCGAAAGCCAGTCGGGCATCTGTCTCCGACATACCTTTGCCATTGTCGATTACCTGCACACTGGTTTTGCCAGCATCGACAACGAGCACATGTATCTCATGCGCATCAGCATCAATGGCATTCTCTACCAACTCCTTAATCAAGGATGCTGGGCGTTGTATTACCTCGCCCGCAGCAATCTGGTTGGCAACAGAATCTGGTAAAAGTCGGATTATGTCACTCATTATATCACTCCGTTCATAATGGCATACCACACCCAAAGGAGCACGATAATTAAGAATACAATCATGGCATTGTTGGCCTTGCTCCCTTTCTCCTTGAACCGTTTCAGATGGGTAGTGCTATCAGCAAATTTGCCTCTGATGTCCTCTGGGTCAAATTCCTTAGGAGGTAACAGGCCCAACTCTCGCTTGGCATTCTCCTCTATTTTAGCGAGCTTTTCCTTTCGTTCGTCCACATAGATCCAATTATGATGGAAACCTCTAGGCTTCCTTACTGAGAACATTCCCATAATATATTATCATTTAGTTATTATCTACCTCCTACTGTGTCTTACCCTGACATTACGTGGTGAGCCTGTCGATTCTCGCTCTACCTTCTTCAACACCTGGTCAGCAGGTTTGCCCCTCCAATCGAAGATATCATCCTTGCCTTGTGGACGCATATAGTCAAACCACACGAAAGCCGCCAAACGGTCTTTTCCCGCAGGCACCTGATCCAACGGATAGGCAGTACCCGTTGTTTTACCAACAAACATACCTTTATCCATCTTCCTATCTTTCATGAACATCCTCAGATAACTACCCTCGGCATATACCATCACAATAATAGTTGAATCCTTCTCATCGATAGGGTGATAGATGGTCAGCACATTGCCATTCACCTCAGTTTCCTTTATCTCGCCACCTTCGAAATGAGCTATCATCTCCTTACCCATCACCTGATTATAATGTGCAGAGTCAAAGCGTTCAATGGCCAGTGCCTGATTAATGATATGCGCCCTCTCTATCGTACTGTCATTAGAGTACACTTTTACCAGTTCACCTAACAACTGCTCCTCACCATGCCACAACACTGGATCACGATACATTGTCATACAGGAATCCTTGCTGTTCACCACTAACGAATCGCACACGGCTTGTATGTCACTTCTATAGGCCCTTACCTTATAATACGCCCTCATCTCACGATAAGCAGAATCCGTCTTAGGGTAGAACGTCACCAAACGCAGGGTATCACCATGCAGAAACAAACTATCGCCTTGGGAGTAGTCTACCGCCACGGCACGCCTGGTAGCGAAGGCATTCTCCTTGAGTTCGTCGTAAAAGCAATAGTCACCTGTAAGGATATTTTTGTTGACTGTATCGTTCAGCGCCACGTTGCCAAAAGCCTCGCCAAAACCATGTTGACGGTCATATAGCAATGTGTCACCCGTCAACCTGCGTCCTTCGTTTACTACCACCGACCTGTTGAAAAGTTCTCCTCGCTCAGTTACAGTATTATATATACCCGAATTGGTATAGATATGCGATTGCTCGTTCACAATCTCAGCCTCACTGTTGATGGTAGCTATCTTGGTAACAGTATTATAGGTCAAGTCTTCTGAAGTGAGAGTAAACTGAGGGTTGACCAGCTCCACATTATATTCAAACACAGCCAGTTTAGTTGAAGGGCTATACTCGCCCAAGACAGAGGTAAGCACATTCACAGTATCCCGCAACGTACCGCCGTCAAAATAATAACCTAAGTCATTTATACGATCATAGTCCAAGCTATCCGTCTCCAACTCCGTCTCTCGGTTAATCAGTCGCACATTCTCACGCAGTTTGGCCAATTGGGTAATGCCGTCATAATACATGTAATCACCGTAGATAAACAACGTATCACCTTGCTCCATCCGACAATTGCCGAAAGCCTCCACTGAATTGAGCTTCTCAAATATCAGCGCACTATCGCAGTACATATACATACTATCGTGCTTCAGTTTCACAGACCCCCGCAACACCTGCACATCCGGACGTTTGTTTTGGTCGGCCACAGCCTCGTCAGCATACAAGAGGTCTATGCGTACTTTCTTGGGTTCCTGATCCGTTGACCATTGGCCACCTAGCATCTGCCATTCACCATTGACCATTGACATTAAAGAAAAGCCGAAAAGGCAAAGCAGAAAAAACTGCAATGCCTTCACTACCCCATACCCTCTATTTCTATTTTGCCTATTTTGCATGGTAATGGTCAATGATCATCACTTCAACCAACCATTGTATTTGAAGTCACAACTGGGCTTCCAATTATCACTGATTCTCACATAGGTGGTCTTCAACTTATTCTGTATCCATTTTTCAATCACCTCTTCCTGTTTTTTCTGCACAACCATCTCTTTTAGCCGTTGGTAATCGTCAGAAACTGTGGCTTTGTGTCCTTTTACACGACTCTTGAGCTTCACTATCACCGTCTGTTCCTGTCCTGTACGAGGGGTCATATTGAAAGCTTTCGAAATTTCACCCACCTCCATGGTATCCACCACCTTGGCTATTTCAGATGGCAAGTCTTGCATCTCAAAGCGTGAGGTCTGTGTCTCTTCATTGGGCAACAAACCACCATTGTTGCGAGTATTCTTATCGTCAGATAGAGCGTAGGCTGCTTCTTCAAATGTAAATTTACCGTTGCGTACCTCATCAGCTATAGAATCCAAGAATGCACGTGACTCCGTCAATGCTTCCTCTGGCACATGAGGCTTCAGCAAGATATGACGTACACGGATACGGTCACCACGTTTCTCAATCAACTGAATGATATGGTAGCCAAACTCACTCTCCACCACCTTAGAAATTTTATCAGGTGTCTGTAAGTTAAATGCAACATTGGCGAATGCAGGATCCAACTCACCACGCCCCATGAAACGTCCCAGGTCACCACCGCTCATGGCCGATCCAGGATCCTCTGAATACAAACGAGCCAACATGGTAAAACTGTCGCCATTGTTCACACGCTCGGTATAATCACGCAGTCGTCGTTTCACATCCTCAATCTCCTCCTGCGGAATCTTGGGCTTACGAACCACAATCTCCACCTCAACAGTTGTTGGGACATAAGGTATACTATCCTGCGACAACGAACTATAGTAACGGCGCACCTCAGAAGGGGTGGTCTTCACGTCACCCACAATCTTCTGTTGCATCTTCTGCACAGTCAACCCTTCGCGGGCACTGACACGCAACTGCTCGCGAATCTGTGAAGAGGTCTTGTTAAAATATTCCTCCATTTTCTCACGAGAGCCAATGTTCTGGATGTATAAATTGGTCATATATTCCACACGCTGCAACACCTCTGCATCGCTCACCTCGACACTGTCGAGTTCTGCCTGATGCAAGAACAGCTTCTGTACAGCCATCTCTTCTGGCAATACACAATAGGGGTCTTTGTCAAACTTCCGTCCTTCATACAAAGCACTCAGTCTGGCTTCTTCTACCTCTGACTTCCATATAGCCTCATCGCCAACGACCCAAGCCACTTCGTCAATCACGTTATCTTGTGCCATCGCGACATTGCACAAGCTTAAGAGCAGGGCAAAGATTATTGTTCTTACACGTATTCTCATGTCTTCTTTATTGTTCATAATTATTTCAAGCTACGAAGATAAGATTTTATTTGCTTACCTCCTTCATGATTAACGGTTTTTAATGTGATTTCAACATCATTTTTGCTTTCTTAGGACTGAAAGCCACTCTTGAAAGAGAAATCGTTCATAATCTTGTGTTAGCTGGTCTCTCACCTCACGGTAATCTTCTGGACCGTTAATCTTCTTGCCCACCGTTAAGGCTACGGGGTAGTCGGACATAGGGGTTGCCTTTCCAGTCTTGAACTCCAGTTCATCAACAAAAGCGTTTGCCCCTAAGGTATATACACCCTGTTCCACCAACACCTTTCCGAGAGTCTTGTCATCCAACAAACGCTCTGCATCCGACCACTCCACATTACGTAATTTCTTTACGACCTTGCGCACTTTTTTGGCCGTTTTCTTGTCAACTGCATGAATCACGGCTCCGCCAAAACGGGGTATTGACCATCGGTAGTCTTTCTGATGGGTAGAGAAATAGGCCTGCAAACCAGCCTCATCCGTCTGACTGGGTACACGTACATGCTTGTTGTATGCCTCTTCCGCCAAGAGCCTATCGGCCAGAGTTTGCACCGACTGCTTATAATCAGGATGCTCTTGCAGGTACTTGACTTCACAATCGAGCACACACTTGGTCACAAAAGCCTCGTATTGCAAACGTACATTCATAGGATAAGTCTCTGCAAAGCGTGCGAAGTGTTCGCCTGTAAAGGTTTCCCCATCGAGTGTAAAGAGCGTTCCGTTTATCTTTCCCTCACGAAAGAGACGATTCACCAATTGTCGGTTCTCAGAAAAAGAATAAGTTTGCTTGAGCTTAGCTATCCGTTGGGTTGTCTGCTTGTTGGGATAAGTCATCCCCTTCACCCGCTGAACAAAGTCGGTATAAAAAGTTGTATTATCTATCTGACGTTCATCTACGACAAGGATGATATGGATGCCGAGTGGAGAAAGGAAAGGTTGTGATATCTGTCCCCTTTGCAATGCAAATGCCACTTGCTCCATCTCGTTCGTCATATCCAGCCGATGCATCCATCGGGCAGCATGTGTATCAGAATACTTGTTCATCAAGGCGTCAAAGTCAGCCCCAACGGCCAACGCTCTGCTGATAGAGTCCATACGCTGTTGCCACTGGTTGAGCTCATTACCCATAACATGCTGAGGCAGGGCATGGAATATCTGTCTCACCAATAGTTGTTTGTTGCCCTTGGTAGTAGTCACTTTGCTAAAAGCATCGTTGGCCATCTCAGTCACGCTTTGCTCTTCAAACAAGTACTTGCCAGCCAGCTCCAACTTATAAGCCTCTAAAGTGCCTTGAAAAGCCTCGTTGTTGTCAAGGCTCTCTGCACGTGCGGCACGAGCCATCAACTCAATGTCTGTTTGAGATTGAGCATAGAGCATTGACCATTGATCATAATAAAAAACAATTGCCAGTAATATCAATAGTACTCTCATATACATATCGTGCCTACAAATGTGTTTCATGTAATCAATGGTCAATCAGATGATGACTCCATTTTTTACTCTGGTCTTGAGTAGTTTGGTGCCTCACTGGTGATGGATACATCATGTGGATGACTCTCCAATACACCGGCATTGGTAATGCGGGTAAACTTGGCATCATGCAACTGTTCGATGTTTTGTGCGCCACAATACCCCATACCAGAACGCAAGCCACCGACTAATTGGTAGATAACCTCGTACAGAGTTCCCTTGTATGGCACTCGGCCAGAGATACCTTCTGGCACTAGCTTCTTTACATCTTTTGTGCCGCTTTGGAAATAACGGTCCTTCGACCCATTCTCCATTGCCTCAAGCGAACCCATTCCACGATAGGTCTTAAATTTACGGCCATTAAAGATGATGGTCTCACCTGGAGATTCCTCTGTACCAGCTACCAAAGAGCCAATCATCACGCTATAGCCTCCAGCGGCCAATGCCTTCACCACATCGCCTGAATAGCGCAAACCACCATCTGCAATGAGTGGTACACCTGTACCCTTTAGAGCTTTCGCAACGTCATATACCGCAGAGAGTTGAGGCACACCTACACCAGCTACCACACGGGTAGTACAGATAGAGCCAGGGCCAATGCCCACCTTTATACAATCGGCACCAGCTTCCACCAACATTTTGGCAGCCTCACCCGTAGCAACGTTACCCACTATTATATCAATATTTGGGAAAGCATGCTTCGCCTCTTTCAGTTTCTCAATCACAAACTTAGAATGTCCGTGAGCAGTATCAATCACAATAGCGTCAGCATTGGCATTAATCAGAGCCTGCATACGCTCTAACGTATCATCAGTAACACCCACACCAGCAGCCACACGCAGTCGTCCTTTGTCATCCTTGCAAGCCATAGGCTTATCTTTCGCCTTTGTGATGTCCTTATAGGTAATCAAACCCACCAACCTTCCATTAGCATCTACCACAGGAAGTTTCTCAATCTTATGCTCCTGCAGAATCTGAGCAGCATCTTCGAGGGTTGTACCTGGATGGGTAGTAACGATGTTCTCAGTGGTCATCACCTCATCAATGCGCTTGTTGACATCGCGCTCAAATCTCAAGTCTCGATTCGTTACAATGCCCACCAGCTTGCGATCATCATCCACCACAGGGATGCCGCCAATCTTGTATTCTGACATCAGATCGAGGGCATCATGCACTAACGAGCCACGCTTTATCACAACTGGGTCATAAATCATACCATTTTCGGCACGCTTCACAATGGCCACCTGGCGAGCCTGCTCATCTATCGGCATATTCTTGTGAATTACGCCAATACCACCTTCACGAGCAATAGCGATAGCCATCTTAGCCTCAGTAACAGTATCCATAGCAGCTGTTACAAAAGGAATTTTCAGATCAATGTGTCTGGTGAACTTTGTTGAAAGGTCAACGGTCTTTGGAAGAACCTCGGAATAGGCGGGAATCAACAATACATCATCGTAAGTCAATCCGTCCATCACTACTTTGTCTGCAATAAATGACATAATTATAATGCTTTTAGAATTTATTGCGTGCAAATATACGCATTTTCCGGTAAATTGCGAAAGGTTAGACTACTTTTTTTCACTACGGATTATCTTCGGAGAATTTGTAACAGACTACAACGAAGAGTCCTTTTCCTCCATATGAACATGGATAATCTATATAAAAATGCATGAAATTATATAGATGAAATAAGGCGATTTGAGCCTTCAGCATCCACTTATCCTTCACCATTTACCAACTGATAATTTAAGAAGATATCTTAACGACTAGTCGCGATATTGTTCCCCGCCCGTTCCCTTGGGAGGAACAGTCAATCCCTTTAGGGGGAACTGTCAGTTCCTGACGTGGGAACAAGCCGTTACAGACCTATGTACCAATTGTGCTCATTATTCAAACGCCCAGTGCAGGTCAATAGAGCTATGTATGCAATGTACCCCAACATTCACATACTATTTTGATATATACATGCCAAGGAATCAATAAAAGTAACTTAACCATCTAGTTACATCACTCTGTATCTATCCGCATCTCAGCTTCTTGCCAAGCTATGATACCACCATCTAACTCAACTATCCGTTTGAAACCATTTTTTAACATGAGTTCGGCTGCTGCATGACTGCGCTTGCCACTGCGACAATAAAGAGCAACAGGCTTGTCTTTCTGTAGCAGAGCCTCAGCCCTTTCCAAAAAGCCATCAGGGTCAGTACGGTAATCAATCATCATAGCTCCATGAATGTGCCCCGCATCAAACTCTTCCAAAGTACGCACATCAAGTATTTGGACATCTGTTTGCATAATGAATTCAGCAAACTCTTTGGCAGGTATAACTCTCAAACCTTCTGTAGCGGGTTGGCATGCACCAAACAAAAAAGAGAAAAAGGCAACGATGGAGAATTTCATATCATTATATCTTTAGTTATTATATAAAAAGGAATAATCATGGGCATTGCCCTCATAGTCTGTATATTTGAGTGTGATGTTAAGTTGCCGGACAGGCGGATTGAGGTACGGAAGCAAAGGTAAAGAGGCATAGCCACGTGCTTCATATACTCGGGCATCACCAGCATCATTGTGATGAATACTGAAAACTACATGAACGACTCCCTCAGCATCAATATTTGTGACAGCTTCCTCTAAAAAAACGACACGATGCTTCTTGCCACCACTTTTCACTGCCAACACCATATTTATATATTGGTTGCCAAGCCAAGCACTATGTAGGATAATAGGTGCAGTAGGCACACTGTCTGCATAATGAACAGCAGGCACCGGCTTAGAAGAAATAGCGTTGACAAACGAATGAACCTTCACCTTATCGGCTGACAGTTCCTCATAATAACCCATCAGTCGAAACAAGGTATCTGGCTTGAGTTTCTCAAGTTGATTGCCCCATTCGGTAACCACACGCTTTGTGCCATCATCGGTAATGATGTATTCCAGCATACCATCAGCCTTGGCAGAACCACAGAAAAACTCTTCTTTAACGGAAGGATAATGATAAGAGTCTTTGCTGCATGAAACCAAAATAGACACTAGCAGAAAGATTGCCATCAACCATTGACATTTCCTCATAACACAAAAGGCACTTATAGTCCTAATTTCATATAATTAATAAGCGGGTTGGCATACATCAGCAAGAGCATATGACGGAGATAACCTACATCCTTGTCAGCTATATCGATCTTCTCAATCTGCTGAGCTAGATATGTCTCAAAACGCTCCTTGTCTTCTTTCGTATAACGGTTGGCAAAACGAGTTGAATAATTCAACAGATCGTGTGCTACGTAATTACCTGGATAGAAACGATAATTAGCATGGATGCTTCTGTCAATAATGGAAGAAACACTGGTAAACAAATCTTGCTTACTCATGCTTCTGTCAAGCTTACGTAACTGGTCGTTGATACATGGAGCCACATGGAAATGCACCCTACCCTTGAAACCAAACATACCCGTTTCCATATTTTTCAAGTCATCGGCAGTAGATTTTTTATAATCTAACACATCCCGCTTGAGCTGATATTCCTTGGCTTTCAGGTAATCACATGGGTCATACTCATAAGAGATAGACAACGGAACAATATTCATCTCCAGCAGGCGATCCAAGAAATCTCCTTCCCCACCCATAGCCAACATTTTCAGCACACTGTCCTGTGTACGATCATTGGAATCCTTGGCACGTCCCTCACGTTGAGCAATCCAAATGGACTGGTTCTTCTCGTTGATGGTATAGTGCATGTATCTGGACATACGGGCAGATGACTCCAGCATCTGACGCATGGTGAGGGCACGTTGCACGATAAACGACTTATTGATGCGTACCAGCTTCTTGATCCAAGGATAAATAAGCAGGTTGTCGCCTATGGCAATTTCAACTGTGTCTAGGCCGTTCTCAACCAGAAGAACTGAGAGGAAGCCAGAGTCTAAGATGATGTCACGATGATTGGAAATAAAGGTATAAGCACATGTGGAATCCTTCAAAGTGTCCAAGTTGCTGGTGACCCCCTGAGTGGATGAATCGGCAAGGCCACGAAGAAACCTATAGCAAAAAGCCTTCTGGAATTCAAGCTTCGTTTTGCACGCACGCATGCGCTCGGCAATAACCTCGAAAGGAAAAGGCAGCACACCGCCAACAATTTTCACAAAGGCGGGGTCAGCTATCAATTCCTCATATATCTGAGGCAACTCTTCGTCCAGATAAGGGCGTATTTCATCAAATTCGGTAGTCATAAATCGTAATCTGTAGCTCGAATTTATTTGAATTTTTCCTCTATAATGTCAGTCATCACATCCTTAATATCCAGTCCTGCGGCACGGACTTGTTGAGGGATGAAGCTGGTGGCAGTCATTCCAGGAGTAGTATTAACCTCCAATAGGTTGATCTTCTCGCCAGAAGTAATAATATAGTCAACGCGAATGATACCATAGGCACCTATGATATCATAAATGGCAAGGGTTACTTGCTGAACACGATCACGCAAGGAGTCGGAGATGCGGGCTGGGGTTATTTCATCCACCTGACCATTGTATTTGGCATCATAATCAAAAAACTCGTTGTCAGTCACAACCTCGGTGATAGGAAAGGCTACCGACTTAGTAGAGGTCTTGTAGCATCCACAGGTAATTTCTGTACCATCGAGGAAAGATTCTATTACAACTTCTTTAGCCTCTTTGAATGCCTTGGCAATGGCAGGCTGTATTTGTTCACGGTTTTTTACCTTAGTAACGCCAAAACTGGAACCTCCCAGACTGGGCTTGATAAAGCAAGGCAGACCTATCTCTTGCAACACCCTGTCGTCATCGATATGCTGACCTTCACGCAAAAGAATAGACTCAGCCACCGGGATGCCGTAAGACTTGAGATACTGGTTACATGCAAACTTGTCGTATGTAAGAGATGCCGCCAATACTCCACAGCAAGAATAAGGAATATGGAGCATATCTAAATAGCCCTGCAACAATCCATCTTCGCCTGGCGTACCATGAATGGTGATATAGGCAAAGTCGAACTTTACCTTTTTACTATCATAAGTAAAACTAAAGTCGTTACGATCAATAACCGCACACTTCTCACCGTCAAGTTGGACGTACCAATCGAGGCCGTGCATCACGACAATATATAAATCATATTTCTCCTTATCAATAAAGGAATAGAGTCCCTGAGCACTTCGTAGGGAAACATGATATTCCGAGGTGTCACCACCTGCAACAATCGCTATAACCTTTTTCATTCTGTTAAACTTCTATTTATCGTATAACTCCTCCATTTCTCTATGAGTCCCTGCATATCAGAGGGCAACTCTGTTGAGAAAAACATCTCCTTGCCTGTGACTGGATGGGTGAAACCCAGGGTCTTAGCATGGAGTGCCTGACGAGGACAAATATCAAAACAATTATTGACGAACTGTTTATACTTGGCAAAACGGGTACCTCTCAGTATATCGTTACCTCCGTAACGCTCATCATTAAATAACACATGGCCAATATGCTTCATGTGAACTCTAATCTGATGCGTGCGACCCGTTTCGAGAACGCACTCCACCAACGTAACATAACCAAATCGCTCTAAAACGCGATAGTGGGTCACAGCATGCTTACCTTGACCTTCAGGCAAAACAGCCATCAGCATCCTATCCTTTGGATTTCGCCCGACATTACCCACTATGGTTCCCTCTTCTTGCTCCATATCCCCCCAAACCAATGCATTATAACAGCGTTTGGTCGTTTTATGCAAGAACTGATTACCGAGGTGGGTCTTCGCATCAGGTGTCTTTGCCACCACCAGCAAACCAGAGGTGTCTTTATCAATACGATGAACAAGTCCCACATGCACATCGTTGGCGTCGTAGTTGGTATCTTTTAGGTGCCAAGCAATAGCATTTACCAACGTGCCGGTCCAATTGCCATGTCCTGGGTGAACCACTAAGCCAGCAGGTTTATTGACTACAATTACGGAATCGTCTTCATAAACCACATCCAGCGGAATGTCCTGCGGAATAATCTCATTCTCATAACGCGGGCGATCCAACATTAAGGTGATGACATCCAAAGGCTTAACCTTATAGCTACATTTGACAGGTTTGCCATTTGCCATCACATAACCTGCATCTGCTGCTTTTTGAATGCGATTACGAGAGGCATTGGTAATCTTGTCAAAGAGATACTTATCTACACGTCGCATCTCCTGGCCTTTGTCCACGACCACCCTAAAATGTTCGTAGAGCTGCGGCCCGGAAACAATCGGCTCAACATCGTCCAAATCGTCTATCTCCCACTGATCCCTAAAGGTCAAATGCTGAGAATCATCCTCTGCAGAACCAATTTCTACAATCAACTGACCATAATTCTCGTTATCTTGCTGTGCCATGTTTTAGAACCAAGAATCATCGTCAGATGCCTGCTTTTTCTCAGATTGCTTAGAAGCATCTGGTTTCACTTCAATGCCATCAACACTCAAGCTGTCTTGCACAGTAGCGCCACTGCCTACCATCAAAGACAATGTTGAATTGATGGGTACCTTCTCGCCTATCATAAGGCGCTGGCCATTATACTTCACACCATACACCCAGTCTTTCTCGCCAGCTACCGACTCAATCTGGCTGATTCTAAAACCTGCCGCCAAAAGTCGTGCTTCAGCTTGACGCAACGAACTGTTATCCGCCACATCAGGCACATTGACTAATGGAACGCTGAGGGTGTTGATGTTGAGATATATAATATGTCCACGTTTTACCTTCTGGCCAGCTGTAGGGTTGTAATCAAGTATGCAACCAGCTGGTAAGGTACCTACATAGTTGGAATCAGCCACTACGCACTTCAAATCTGATTGTTCAAGAATCTGCCTTGCTTCCAAAACTCCCATTCCTTTAACATCAGGCACCGTTACAGCATCACCATGACGCGTATATATGTCTAATCCCTTGAGAACACCAAAAATAACCACAACAACTACTAAAGTCATGGCAATAATATTCAGCCAAAAGAAACGATTTTCACGAAAAGAAAAAAAACCTCTTACCGTCATAAGCAATCTATTTGGGAGCAAAGTTACAACTTTCCTAGCAGGAATTGGCAGCAAAACTCAGGTATTTTTAGCCTGAATCTTAAAAGTTGATAATTTATTATGTGTTTTATAACAATTGAGGGCGTATGTTCTTCACATACGCCCTCAATAAAGTATCATGAAATATTATTTCCCAAACGCAGCATCATCCAAATGATGAGAAGATGCCTCCTCTACATCATAATCCAGGACAGTGCGTTTATTGGCCTGAATACGATCGTATTCCTCCTTTGAACCTACGATTATCTTGTCAAACTCACGCTGACCTGTACCAGCAGGAATCAAGTGACCGCAGATTACATTTTCCTTCATACCTTCCAAGTAATCCGTCTTTCCATTGATGGCTGCCTCATTTAACACCTTGGTGGTTTCCTGGAATGAAGCAGCAGACATAAAGCTCTTAGTCTGCAATGCGGCACGAGTGATACCCTGCAAGATCTGAGTTGAGGTTGCAGGAATAGCTTCACGAACCTTCACCAGTTTCATGTCACGGCGTTTCAGCATACTGTTCTCATCACGCAATTTACGAGCAGTTACAATCTGACCTGCATGCATAGTCTGTGAGTCGCCAGAATCAACCACAACTTTCTTGCCCCAAATGCGATCGTTCTCATCCTGGAAATCCAGCTTATCAACTACCTGTTGTTCGAGGAAACGAGTATCACCAGGCTCATCGATCTGAACCTTACGCATCATCTGGCGTACAATAATCTCGAAGTGCTTATCATTGATCTTTACACCTTGCAGACGATATACGTCCTGTACTTCGTTAACAATGTATTCCTGAACAGCTGTTGGTCCCTTGATAGCCAAGATGTCTGTTGGAGTAATCTCACCATCTGACAATGGAGTACCAGCACGAACATAATCATTCTCCTGTACTAGAATCTGCTTAGAGAGTGGGACTAAATATTTCTTGGTCTCGCCAGTCTTAGAAGTCACGATAATCTCACGGTTACCGCGTTTTGGCTTACCCATGGTAATCTCACCATCAATTTCAGATACAACAGCAGGATTTGACGGACTACGAGCCTCAAACAACTCGGTAACTCGTGGCAAACCACCCGTGATATCGCCGGCTTTACTAACGGCACGAGGTATCTTCACGATTACATCACCAGTCTTTACTTCCTGTCCGTCCTCAATCACAACGTGACCACCTACAGGGAGATTATAGGTACGAATCAGCTCACCATTCTCTCCATAGATACCAACGACTGGCACTTTAGTCTTGTCTTTAGATTCTATGATAATAGATTCACTCAAACCTGTTGATTCATCTGTTTCTACAGTGTAAGTCACGTTCACAATCATATCCTCGAACTTCAACTTACCAGCTGCCTCTGTAATGATTACAGCGTTAAATGGATCCCAGCGAGCTATCAGTTTTCCCTTCTCTACGGTCTCACCTTCGTTAGCAAACAAGGTAGAACCATAAGGAACATTATGGGTAGAAAGCACGATACCTGTATTTACATCCACAAAACGAACTTCTGCAAGACGACTTACCACAATCTTGGTAGCCTCCCCACTTTCATTAACAGCATCAACCGTGCGCAACTCCTCGAACTCTAACTTAGATTTGTTTTTGGCTACAATACTTGCATTAGCTGCGATGTTAGCAGCAGTACCACCAGCATGGAAGGTACGCAATGTCAACTGAGTACCTGGCTCACCAATAGCCTGAGCTGCGATAACACCCACAGCCTCACCTTTGTGAACCATACGGCTGGTAGCCAAGTTACGTCCATAGCACTTCGCACAAACGCCATGCTTGGACTCACAAGTAAGCACTGAACGAATCTCAACGCTCTCAATTGGAGAATCTTCTATCTCTTGCGCCTTCTCTTCTGTTATTTCTTCCCCAGCAGCTACTATCAGGTTACCTGTAGTTGGGTTAATCACATCGTGCACTGACACACGACCTAATATACGTTCATACAACGTAGCTACCACTTCGTCGTTATTCTTTATAGCAGTGCAAACAAGACCACGCAAAGTTCCGCAATCTTCTTCATTGATGATGACATCATGAGACACGTCCACCAGACGACGAGTCAGGTAACCAGCATCGGCTGTCTTCAACGCCGTATCGGCCAAACCTTTACGAGCACCATGGGTTGAAATAAAGTACTCCAGAACTGACAAACCTTCCTTAAAGTTAGAAAGAATAGGGTTCTCAATGATCTGGCCACCCTCTGCACCTGCCTTCTGAGGCTTAGCCATCAAACCACGCATACCAGAAAGCTGACGAATTTGCTCCTTAGAACCACGAGCGCCAGAATCCAACATCATAAACACAGAATTGAAGCCATCTTTGTCGTTAGACAAGGTCTTCATCAAGATATTCGACAATTCAGAGTTAACATGTGTCCAAATATCAATCACCTGGTTATAACGTTCGTTGTTGGTAATGAAACCCATGTTATAGTTGTTGATGACCTGCTCAACTTCTTCATAACCTCTGTTGACCAACTTTTCTTTCTCCTCGGGGATAATAATATCACCCAAGTTGAATGACAAGCCGCCCTTGAATGCCATATAGTAACCCATGTTCTTGATGCCGTCCAGGAACTCACAAGCCTTAGTCACACCGCAAACCTCAATTACATGACTGATAATATCACGCAGGGATTTCTTTGAGATAACAGTATTTACGTAGCCAGCCTCATCGGGGACAATCTGATTTACCATGACACGACCAACAGATGTTTCCTTCATAAGCTTCTTGACTACCTTACCATTCTCATCAACATCATTCACCACTACATTGATGATGGCATGAATATCGCACTTGTGTTCATTATAAGCAATTATTGCTTCCTCTGGACCATAGAAAGTCAAACCTTCGCCCTTGGCACCTTTACGTAATTTAGTAATATAGTAAAGACCCAAAACCATATCTTGTGAAGGCACGGTAATAGGAGCGCCATTGGCTGGATTCAAAATATTGTGAGGCTCTAACATCAACAGCTGTGCTTCCAAAATAGCCTCGTTGCTCAATGGCAAATGAACTGCCATCTGGTCACCATCAAAGTCGGCGTTGAAAGCCGTACATGCCAATGGATGCAACTGTATAGCTTTACCCTCAATCATCTTAGGTTGGAATGCCTGAATACCCAAACGGTGCAAAGTAGGAGCACGGTTCAGCAAAACTGGGTGACCCTTCATTACATGTTCAAGTATGTCAAAAATGATAGGTTCCTTACGATCTACAATTTTTTTAGCACTCTTAACCGTCTTAACAACACCTCTTTCAATCAGCTTACGGATGATAAATGGCTTGTAAAGCTCAGCAGCCATTAACTTTGGCAAACCGCACTCACCCATTTTCAACTCTGGGCCCACTACAATTACTGAACGCGCAGAATAGTCAACACGCTTACCCAGCAGATTCTGGCGGAAGCGACCAACCTTACCTTTCAAGCTATCAGACAATGATTTAAGAGGTCGGTTAGATTCAGATTTAACTGCGCTTGCCTTACGAGAGTTGTCAAACAAAGAATCAACAGCCTCCTGTAACATACGTTTCTCATTACGGAGAATCACTTCTGGAGCCTTAATTTCCATCAGTCTTTTTAAACGGTTGTTACGTATGATAACACGACGATAGAGGTCGTTTAAGTCGGAAGTGGCAAAACGACCACCATCCAGAGGAACCAACGGGCGCAACTCAGGAGGAGTTACTGGGATGATTTTCATAATCATCCATTCTGGTTTGTTAATACCCTTAGATGCTCGGAAAGACTCCACTACCTGCAAGCGTTTCAAAGCTTCTGTCTTACGTTGCTGTGATGAATCTGTCTCTGCACGATTACGCAATTCGTATGAAAGAGCATCGAGGTCAAGACGAGACAACATGTCATAGACAGCTTCAGCACCCATCTTGGCGATGAACTTATTAGGATCGGAATCATCCAAATACTTGTTGTCGCTTGGCAACTTGTCCAACAAATCAACGTACTCGGTTTCCTCCAACATATCATATTGCTGTACCTGGCCTTCCAGCACACCTGGCTGGATAACCACGTACCTCTCATAATAGATAATAGAATCAAGCTTCTTAGTAGGCATCCCCAGCAGATAGCCTATCTTGTTGGGAAGTGAGCGGAAATACCAGATATGAGCCACTGGCACTACCAGTGCGATATGACCGCAACGCTCACGGCGAACCTTTTTCTCTGTAACCTCTACACCGCAACGATCACATACAATACCTTTATAACGTATGCGTTTATACTTTCCGCAATAGCATTCGTAATCCTTGGTAGGGCCAAAGATACGCTCGCAGAACAAACCATCACGCTCTGGCTTGTATGTACGGTAGTTGATGGTCTCAGGTTTTAAAACCTCACCGTATGAATTCTCTAAGATTTCCTCAGGAGATGCTAATCCTATTGTTATCTTTGAGAAACTATTCTTTACCTTATTATCTTTTCTAAAAGCCATATATTATAGAATATTGATCGTTGACAATGATTTATTACTCAAGATGAAGACTCAGTCCTAAGCCTTTCAATTCGTGCATCAGCACATTAAATGACTCTGGAATGCCAGGAGCAGGCATCGGCTCACCCTTGACGATGGCTTCATAAGCCTTTGAACGGCCTACAACATCATCTGACTTGATGGTCAGGATTTCCTGCAGGATATGAGCTGCACCGAATGCTTCGAGTGCCCATACCTCCATTTCACCAAAACGCTGACCACCGAACTGTGCTTTACCACCCAAAGGCTGTTGCGTAATAAGTGAGTACGGACCAATAGAACGGGCATGCATCTTGTCATCAACCATGTGACCTAACTTCAACATATAGGTAACACCCACCGTCGCTTTCTGCTCGAATGGCTCACCTGTCTCACCATCATACAAAGTGGTTGATCCGAAGCGAGGCAAACCTGCCTTGTCTGTCCATTCGTTCAAATCGTCGATAGAAGCACCGTCAAAAATAGGAGTAGCAAACTTAACACCCAACTTTCTACCAGCACGACCTAAAACAGCTTCTAAAATCTGTCCAATGTTCATACGTGAAGGCACGCCCAATGGGTTCAAACATATATCAACAGGCGTTCCATCCTCCAAGAACGGCATATCTTCCTGACGTACAACACGCGATACAATACCCTTGTTACCATGACGACCAGACATCTTATCACCAACACCTATCTTACGTTTCTTAGCAATATAGACCTTTGCCAGCTTTATAATACCTGAAGGTAACTCATCACCAATAGTAATATTGAACTTCTCGCGACGCAACACGGCATCGGCTTCCTTATACTTCTTGATATAATTCATTACCAATGAACGTATAAGTGAGTTCGTGTGTTCATCTATTGTCCATCCACTGAGTTGGATAGCATTGAAGTCCATATTGGCAAATGTAGCAGCAGTGAACTTAGCACCCTTAGCCACTACTTCAGCGTCCATAAAGTCTTTAACACCTTCAGATGTATAGTTAGCAGTCAGCACAAGCAGTTTATCTACCAATATCTTACGTAATTCACCTACATGCTCTTCAAATTTCTTGTCTATCTTCTCAAGTTGCACCTTATCTGACTGCTTAGCAGAACGGTCTTTGATAGCACGAGAATACAAATGGGTCTTAATTACCACACCTTTCAAAGATGGATTAGCTTTCAAAGAAGCATCCTTTACATCACCCGCTTTGTCACCAAAAATAGCACGAAGCAGTTTTTCTTCAGGAGAAGGATCTGATTCACCCTTAGGAGTAATTTTACCTATCAAGATATCACCAGGCTCAACATGAGCACCAATACGGATAATACCTCTTTCATCTAAATCCTTGGTAGCTTCTTCGCTGACATTAGGAATATCTGATGTAAGTTCCTCCATACCACGCTTGGTCTCACGAACTTCCAAAGCATATTCATCCACATGTACAGAAGTCATAATATCCCAACGTACGATGCGTTCATTCAAAACAATAGCATCCTCGTAATTATAGCCCTTCCAAGGTATATAAGCTACCAGCAAGTTCTTACCCAACGCCAATTCGCCGTCTGCTGTAGAATAACCTTCTGTCAAAATCTGTCCTTTTGTAACACGTTCACCAGCTTCACAGACTGGACGAAGGTCGATGGTCATTCCCTGGTTAGTACGATGCCACTTCGGTATTTCGTATTCAACCACAGCTGGGTCAAAACTCACAAACTCCTCATCGTCAGTACGATCATAACGGATACGGATAGTTGTTGCATCAACAAACTCAACCACACCATCACCTTCAGCTGCTATCTGTGTACGAGAATCGCGAGCCAGCTGACGTTCGATACCTGTACCCACAATAGGAGACTCATTGCGTAACAATGGTACAGCCTGACGCATCATGTTAGAACCCATCAAAGCACGGTTAGCATCATCATGTTCCAGGAACGGAATCAGCGCAGCTGCAATAGATGCAATCTGCTGTGGTGATACGTCCATATAATCTACCTGATCAGGAGATACTACAGGGAAATCGGCATCCTGACGAGCATGAATTCTGTCACCAGTGAAATTACCAGCATCATCCAAAGGAGCATTGCCCTGCGCGATGATCTTTTCCTCTTCCTCCTCTGCCGTCAAATACAACAGGTCATCGGGATTGAGGTTCACCTTGCCGTTCTCAACTTTACGATATGGCGTTTCGATAAAGCCTAGATCATTGATTTTAGCAAAGACACAGAGAGATGAAATCAAACCAATGTTCGGACCTTCAGGTGTCTCGATTGGGCAAAGACGACCATAGTGAGTGTAGTGTACGTCACGCACTTCAAAGCCAGCACGGTCTCTTGACAAACCACCAGGACCGAGGGCAGACATACGACGCTTGTGAGTAATCTCTGCTAAGGGGTTGGTCTGATCCATGAACTGAGAAAGGGCATTGGTTCCAAAGAATGAATTAATGACAGAAGAGATAGTCTTCGCATTAATCAAATCTGTTGGAGTAAACACCTCGTTGTCGCGCACATTCATTCTTTCACGAATGGTACGAGCCATACGAGCCAAACCGATTGAGAATTGATTTGACAATTGTTCACCTACTGTACGAACTCGACGGTTGCTCAGGTGGTCGATATCGTCAACATCTGCTTTCGAGTTAATCAGTTCTACCAAATAATTTATAATCTCGATGATGTCTTCCTTAGTGAGCACCCTTACATCGGGATCGGTTGTTAAGTTCAACTTCTTATTGATACGATAACGCCCTACATCACCTAAGTCGTATCTTTTTTCTGAGAAGAACAAGCTATTGATGATTTCTCTTGCAGTTGCATCATCTGCAGGATCAGCATTACGCAACTGACGATAGATATAAAGCACCGCCTCTTTCTCAGAATTACTTGGATCTTTTTGAAGAGTATTATAAATAATGGAAAAATCTGACTGATTAGCCTCTTCTTTATGTACAAGAATATTCTGAACGCCAGAGTCAAGGATAATCTCAACGTGCTTATCCTCAATCACAGTCTCACGATCTATTACAACCTCATTACGTTCAATGGAAACAACTTCACCAGTATCCTCGTCTACAAAATCCTCTATCCACGACTTCAGTACACGGGCTGCCAATTTGCGCCCTTTAATTTTCTCAAGACTCTTCTTGTTGACTTTCACTTCTTCAGCCAGGTTGAAGATTTCGAGGATGTCCTTGTCACTTTCAAAGCCTATGGCACGCAAAAGAGTTGTTACTGGCAGCTTCTTTTTACGGTCAATGTAAGCGTACATCACGTTGTTAATATCAGTCGCAAACTCAATCCATGAGCCCTTGAACGGGATGATGCGAGCAGAATAAAGTCTTGTACCATTGGCATGAACACTTTGACCGAAAAACACACCAGGTGAACGGTGAAGCTGAGAAACAACCACACGTTCGGCACCGTTAATTACAAAAGTAGCCTGCGGTGTCATATATGGAATAGTACCAAGATACACGTCCTGTATAACGGTATCAAAGTCTTCGTGGTCTGGGTCTGTACAATACAACTTTAATTTCGCCTTCAGAGGGACACTATAGGTAAGGCCACGTTCTATGCACTCTTGTATAGAATAGCGCGGTGGATCAATATAATAATCCAGGAATTCGAGAACGAAATTATTTCTTGTATCAGCTATGGGGAAGTTCTCAGCAAATACTTTATACAAACCTTCCTTTTTACGTTTTTCTGTAGGGGTGTCAAGTTGTAGAAAGTCTCTGAATGACTTCAATTGAACGTCCAAGAAATCAGGATATTCTAATGGGTTCTTGGCCGTAGCAAAATTAATTCTTTGATTTACTGTTGAAGACATCTGAAAAAGGGATTAGTAGAACTTAAAAAATTAAAGACACAAAAAGGTTAAGAACCCTTCAAAATAGGAAAGGGTTCCTAACCGTCACCTGTTTAACAGGTTTTTTTGTTACTTAAGTTCAACTTCAGCACCTGCACCCTCAAGAGCAGCCTTCAGTGCCTCAGCCTCTTCCTTAGATGCGCCTTCCTTTACAGTGCTAGGAGCAGCATCAACCAGATCCTTAGCTTCTTTCAAGCCAAGACCGCAAGCCTCCTTAACAGCCTTTACCACCTGAAGCTTAGCAGCACCTGCACTCTTCAGTACTACATCAAATGAGGTCTTTTCCTCAGCAGCAGCAGCGGCACCACCAGCAGCAGGAGCAGCAACAGCAACAGCTGCAGCAGCAGGTTCAATACCATATTCTTCTTTCAGAATAGTTGCAAGTTCATTAACTTCCTTAACTGTCAAGTTAACCAATTGTTCAGCGATAGCTTTTAAATCTGCCATTTTAGTATAATTTTAATTGTTTATTACTTAGTTAATTAAATATGTTTTGATGGAAGTTGACAATCCATCGGTTGTATTAAGCTTCAGGACGCTCACCCAGTGTCTTTAAGACGCCATGGATAGTATTTGAACCACTCTGAAGTGCAGAGATGACGTTCTTCGCAGGAGACTGCAGCAGAGCCACGATTTCTGCGATAACCTCTTCCTTGCTCTTGATACTTGTAAGAGCATCTAGCTGGTCAGCACCCACATAGAAGCCTTCCTCAGCATATGCACCCTTCAAAGCAGGGATACCATTCTTAGCTTTATCCTTCAGCAATTTAGCTGGGAGGTTAGCTACTTCAGTGAAAATAACACCTGTAGTGCCCTTCAAGCAACCGTAAAGAGGTGAGTAGTCACCTTCTAAACTTTCAAGTGCCTTGTGTAATAAGGAATTCTTTACCACTACGAGCTTCACACCAGCTTTGAAGCACTCACGACGGAAATCACTGGTATCGCCAGCGTTCATAGCAGTAGTATCCACTAAATAGAAGTGAGGATATTCCTTCACAATAGCAGCGAGCTGCTCAATAATCTTAGTTTTATCTTCTTTTCTCATTTCAACCTCCGTTTATTATTGAACGTCCTCTACTGTCTTAGGATCTACTTTCACGCCCTTACTCATGGTGCTTGAAAGAAAAATGCTCTTTACATATGTACCCTTAGCTGTAGCAGGCTTCAGTTTGATAAGAGTACGAACGAACTCCTGCGCGTTCTGAGCAATCTTTTCAGGTGAGAAGCTTACCTTACCAATTGATGAGTGAACGATACCGGTTTTATCCACCTTGAAATCAATCTTACCCATCTTAACTTCTTTTACAGCCTTAGCAACATCCATAGTCACAGTACCACTCTTCGGGTTCGGCATCAATCCACGAGGACCGAGAACACGACCAAGAGGGCCTAATTTACCCATGCAAGATGGCATCGTGATGATAACATCAACGTCAGTCCATCCGCCTTTAATCTTTTCGATATACTCGTCAAGACCTACATAATCAGCTCCAGCTTCTTGAGCAGCAGCTTCAGCATCTGGTGTACAGAGTACCAACACACGTGTAACCTTACCAGTACCGTTAGGCAGTGTTACCACGCCACGTACCATCTGGTTAGACTTTCTTGGGTCAACGCCCAAGCGAACGTCTATATCTACCGAAGCATCAAACTTTGTAAAGGTCAAATCCTTTACTAAAGCAGAAGCCTCAGCAAGAGAGTATGCTTTCCCTGCTTCAATCTTACCAGCAGCCAACTTTTGATTTTTTGTCAGTTTACTCATTCTAATTGAAGTTTATTAGTTATTTAACCGGGAACTCCCCTGTTACAGTGATACCCATACTTCTAGCTGTTCCAGCAACCATCTTCATAGCAGACTCAACAGTAAAGCAATTCAGGTCAACCAGCTTATCCTCAGCAATAGCACGTACCTGATCCCAAGTAACGCTTGCTACCTTGTTTCGATTAGGCTGTCCAGAACCACTCTTGAGCTTAGTTGCCTCGAGCAACTGAATAGCCACAGGAGGAGTCTTTACTACAAAGTCATAAGACTTATCTGTGTAGTAAGTGATAATAACAGGAAGAACCTTACCTGCCTTATCCTGGGTTCTGGCGTTGAATGCTTTGCAGAAATCCATAATATTGATTCCCTTAGAACCCAATGCAGGTCCTACTGGAGGAGATGGATTTGCAGCGCCACCCTTAATCTGTAATTTGATTAGTCCAGCAACTTCTTTAGCCATTTCTAATTATATTAATTGATTTACAAAAAAAAGAACGATACAAACTCTCACAAGAGAATTTGAATCACTCTTTGACTACTTGCATAAAGTCAAGTTCCAGTGGTGTAGACCTACCAAAAATCTTAACCATAACCGTCAGCTTCTTAGTATCAGTGTTAATTTGTTCTACAGTACCAGCAAAACCACTGAAAGGGCCGTAGTTTACCTTAACAGTATCGCCTATTATGTAAGGTATAGTGATCTCTTCGCCACCTTCCTGCATCTCGTCAACCTTGCCAAGTATGCGTTTAACCTCAGATTCTCTAAGAGGAGTGGGATGATCCATACCGCCCAAGAAGCCCAAAACATTAGGAGTATTTCTCAAATGATGAGGTACCTCACCAATTAAAGCTGCTTCCACGAGAACATAACCAGGAAGATAACTTCTTTCCTTCATTACTTTCTTGCCATTCTTCAAATAGGCAACTTTCTCAGTGGGAATCAACACCTGAGATACCAAGTCAGAACTGAGGTTACCGTTTCTCAAATCAGCTTCGAGATACTCTTTTACCTTAGCTTCCTTGCCGCTCACAGCACGTAACACGTACCATTTCTTAACAATCTCAGACATCGCTTAAAACAGTTTTATTTGGGATAAACAAACTCCATGATGTTCTGGAAACAGAAGTCCATAACGAACACCACCAGTGCAATAATCAGGGAAGCATATAAAACAGCTACTGCACTGTTAGTTAATTCTGTATATGTCGGCCACGTCACTTTATGGACAAGCTCGTCATAAGTTTCTTTCAAATATGCAACTACTTTGTTCATATCATAAGTATTTGCACGGGAAGAGAGGCTCGAACTCCCGACCTTCGGTTTTGGAGACCGACATTCTACCAACTGAACTATTCCCGTGTATCAACCAGCCCTTGAGGTCAACCCAAGGACTGGTATTTATTGGTTCAAGTGATTAGTCCTCGTAAACCTCTGTGATCTGACCAGAACCTACTGTACGACCACCTTCGCGGATAGCGAAACGCAGACCTACATTCAGTGCAACTGGGTAAATCAGGTCAACAATAATCTCAACATTATCACCTGGCATTACCATCTCAGTTCCTTCTGGCAGAGTAATTTCACCTGTACAGTCCATAGTACGGAGATAGAACTGAGGACGATAGTGGTTGTGGAATGGAGTGTGACGACCACCTTCTTCTTTCTTCAGCACATAGATAGTAGCTTTGAACTTTGAATGTGGATGAATCTGACCCGGATGGCAGAGCACCATACCGCGCTTGATTTCATTCTTATCAACACCACGCAGCAACAGACCTACGTTATCACCAGCCTCACCAGTATCCAGCAACTTACGGAACATTTCAACACCAGTTACAACTGACTTACGATCTTCACCAAGACCCAGGATCTCAACTTCGTCACCTACCTTGATAACACCAGCTTCGATACGACCTGTAGCAACAGTACCACGACCAGTGATTGAGAAGATATCCTCAACAGGCATCAAGAAAGGTTTATCAATATCACGTGGAGGCAGAGGAATCCATGTGTCAACAGCATCCATCAGTTCCATTACCTTGTCTTCCCACTTCTCAACACCGTTCAGTGCACCCAGTGCAGAACCGAAGATGAAAGGAGTGTTTTCGCCATCGAAGTCATAAGCTGACAACAGGTCACGCATTTCCATTTCAACAAGCTCAAGCATTTCCTGATCTTCAACCTGATCGCACTTGTTTACGAATACAACCAGACGAGGAACGTTTACCTGACGAGCCAGCAGGATGTGCTCACGAGTCTGAGGCATAGGACCATCAGTAGCAGCAACTACAATGATAGCACCATCCATCTGAGCAGCACCAGTTACCATGTTCTTCACATAGTCTGCGTGTCCCGGGCAGTCAACGTGAGCATAGTGACGATTAGCGGTCTCATACTCAACGTGAGCGGTGTTAATGGTAATACCGCGTTCCTTCTCTTCAGGAGCGTTGTCAATCTGATCGAAAGACTTAATCTTACCCTCGTTACCAGCTACTCGCTTTGACAGTACCAAAGTGATAGCAGCGGTCAGAGTGGTCTTACCGTGGTCAACGTGACCAATTGTACCAATGTTAACATGCGGTTTGGTACGTTCGAATTTCTCTTTTGCCATAGCTTTTACTTTATTTATAATTTGATTAATAATCAGCTTCTACTGTTATCTGAGCTGTTACCGGGACTTGAACCCGGGACCTCTTCCTTACCAAGGAAGTGCTCTACCACTGAGCTATAACAGCAATCCGGCTCTAACCTGACACCTTGCTGTGTCTGTGGGCAAAGATGGATTCGAACCACCGAAGGCGTACGCCAGCAGATTTACAGTCTGCCCCATTTGGCCACTCTGGTATTTGCCCATTCTTGAGCCTCTTGTCGGATTCGAACCAACGACCCCGAGATTACAAATCACGTGCTCTGGCCAACTGAGCTAAAGAGGCATTCACTCAGTTTTGCAGCCGTTAAGGCACGGAATCCGAGCGAAACGGCTGCAAAGTTAGTGATTTATTTTATTCCCGCCAAATTTTTAGGGAAATTAATTACTTATTACGCAGTTTTTCTTTATATTTCACCAGTTGTTTCTCCAAAGCCTCTGCACATTGATCAATTGCTTCCTCAAATGTATCGCATACTTTGTTCACATACAGCTCGCCACCAGGAACGGTAATTTTTAGACCTGCTTCCTTGTTAGCTGCTGTTTCTGGCTTCACTACCTTCAATGACACCTCTACTTTCTTAATATCTTCAAAATACTTTTCAAGCTTGTTGACTTTCTTGTTAATAAAGTCCTGCAGCTTCTCTGTTGCGTCAAAGTGAATTGATTGAATTCTTACTTCCATAATTACCTCCTTTTCTTTACGCTCTTGGATGAGCTTGGTTATACGCTTTTTTTAATTCTTCAAAAGTAGTGTGTGTATAAACCTCTGTAGTGGCAAGGCTTTCATGTCCTAACAATTCTTTGATGGCTCCAAGCTCTGCATGATGATTGAGCATGGAAGTGGCAAAGGTATGTCTCAACACATGTGGACTCCGCTTCTTAACCGTTGTCACTTTCGAAAGGTTTTCCTTCACTATGTTCTGTACGCCAGTACGAGCGATTCTATCACCATTCACTTTCGTTATGAAAGCACCCGACAGGGTGGAAATGGTTTGGTTTCTCTCAGCAAGATAGTCCTGCATAGCTTTTGCCAGCTCTTCACCAAAGGGAACAATACGTTGCTTATTACGCTTACCAGTAACTTTAATCACTTTAGCGGCGAAATCCACATCCGAATCATTCAAGCCCACAAGTTCAGCCAAACGCATGCCCGTTTCATAAAACAGCTGTATAATCAGCTTATCCCTGTGCCCTTCAAAGCTATCACCGAAATCAATGTCATCAAGCAGCCTATCCATCTCTTTCTCTTTCACAAACACTGGCAAGGGCTTCTTTTTTTTCGGTCCGCTGATTTTTCGCATCGGATCGGCAGTAACCTTACCCTGCTTTAGTAAGTATTTATAAAAAGACCTCAAGGCACTCAACTTACGATTGATAGAACTGGCACTCATACCCTTGTCCATCATCTGTACAACCCATTCACGTATTGTGTTTGAATTGACATCTTTCAGTTGCAGCTCGCATTCGTTTGCAAATCCCTCAAATTGAAGTAAATCTACCTTATAAGACTTCCCTGTCTCCTCCGAGTAATTACGTTCACACCTGAGGTATTCCAAGAATGCACCTATCTCTTCCATCGTTACATCACATTTCTGTGCAACGAATTTAAGAAAAAGAATTCAATAATTCAAAGAAAAAACGCTAAATAATTAATCTTCCTCTTGATGAAGCTTCTGAACATATACAGCATGCTCCATCTGAAGTCTCTTTAATACAGAAGGCTTGTCGAACTGCTGACGTCTTCTCAGCTCCTTAACAACACCAGTCTTCTCGAATTTTCTCTTAAACTTCTTCAAGGCTCTTTCAATGTTCTCGCCTTCTTTTACGGGTACTACGATCATCTTTGATAAATAATTTAAAACGTTAATAATAAAAATCAGCCTGCAAAGTTACTGAATGTTTCTTTAATGGCAAAACGTTTGCCTCGATTTTTTTCAAAGACACATTATTAAGTATTTAACAAGGGATTCATACGTCTCTCGTTATATGCAAGGAAAAAGCGACGAAAAGAGCTTTTCTTCTTGCGCGCTATATATATATATATAAGGTATATCAGTATAGAAATTCTTCCTTGAAAATAGAAATACAGGCTCACATTTGGATAAAGTCACGATAAATACGTATCTTTGTTCACTAAACTTTACCAATATGACAGTCAAAGAACGCATAACAGCTTTAAGAGCCACCTTTAAACAAAATAAGATCAAGGCTTTTATTATACCCAGCACCGACCCTCACATGAGTGAATATGTAGCTCCACACTGGGAAGCAAGAAAATGGATATCTGGGTTTACTGGCTCAGCCGGTACCGTGGTTATTACCGAGAACGAGGCTGGGCTATGGACTGATTCTCGTTATTTTTTGCAAGCAGCTGAGCAGTTGCAAGGAACGGACATCGAACTATATAAAGAGAAAATAGCAGGAACACCAACTATTGCCGACTTCTTGAAATCTAAGCTCATAGCAGGAGATACCGTAGGCATTGATGGACAAGTTTTTTCCGTTATAGAGGCAAGAACTTTACAAGAGGAATTATCGACTTACGGCATTCTGCTAAAAACTATAGCCGACCCGTTTGACAGTATTTGGAAGGATCGCCCTTTAATTCCTCAAAATCCAGTCTTTATCCACGAACTACAATATGCTGGCAAAACAATTGCAGAGAAGATTTCTGCTATTCGTGAACAGTACGAACAGTTGGACAACAGAAAAGAAACCGCCATCTTGGTCTCTGCCCTTGATGAAATAGCATGGACGCTCAATCTTCGTGGGAACGACGTGCATTGCAGCCCTCTGTTCATCAGCTATCTATTAATTACCAAAAGCGAGGTCCATCTTTTTATCATGCCAGAAAAGATACCAGAAACTGTTAAGATATATTTGGAAGAAGCGGGTGTCCAGTTACATGGTTATCAAGAAATCATTCCCTTCTTACAACAACTTAATAACATAAAGGTCCTACTCAACCCATCGCAAACAAATTATGCTACACTTAACGCCATATCAGCAGAGTGTGATATTGAAGAAATTCTCTCTCCCATCGCTTTGCTAAAAGCCATCAAAAATGAAGTAGAGATTAACAACCTACATCATGCCATGGTGAAGGATGGTGTGGTGATGGTAAAGTTTCTCAAGTGGTTAGACCAAGATGCCAACATCCATCATGAAACCGAGATGAGTATTGAGCACAAGCTTCATGCATTACGAGCCGCACAACCTAACTTTTTTGGTGAGAGCTTCGACACGATAGTGGGCTATGGAGCTCATGGTGCCATCATACATTACAAGGCGACTCCCGAAACTGACATGGTTTTGGAGCCCAAAGGTTTCTTACTTTTAGACTCTGGAGCACAATACTTTGAAGGTACAACAGACATTACTCGTACAATTCCATTAGGGGCATTGACACAAGAAGAGAAAGAAGATTATACCTTGATACTAAAAGGACATATTGATTTGGCAATGGCCGTTTTTCCGGAGCGTACCAGAGGAAATCAACTCGACATCTTAGCGAGGCAACATATCTTGAAACGCCATATGAACTACTTGCATGGCACAGGTCACGGTATCGGATCTTTCCTTAATACACACGAAGGGCCTCATAGTATCCGCATGGAAGACAACCCAGTCACTTTACAAGCAGGCATGGTGGTTACCGATGAGCCTGGTGTCTACAAAGCAGGTTCACACGGCACTCGCACCGAAAATATCTTATTGATAGTCCCTTCAGGAGAAGGTATGTTTGGAAACTACCTGAAATTCGAAACCATCACCCTTTGTCCCATAGACAAGCGCCCAATCATCAAGGAACTACTGAGCGAGGAAGAGATCAACTGGCTCAACCTATATCACCAACGGGTTTATGACTTGCTAGCACCTCAACTTGACTATGACGAACGCTATTGGTTGGCCAATGCCACTGCCCCATTATAATCATTAATAAAACTATATATCTATATGGCAATTATCAAATCTGTTAACGGACTCACCCCAAAGTGGGGGAAAGAATGCTATTTTAGTGAAAATGCAGCCATTGTAGGCGAAGTAACCATGGGCGACGAGTGCTCTGTTTGGTTTAATGCCGTAGTACGTGGTGACGTAGCCCCTGTTACTATGGGCAATCGAGTGAATGTACAAGATGGAGCAGTGGTTCATGTCACCAACAAGATTGGTCCCACCTTTATCGAAGACGATGTCACCATAGGTCATAACGCCACTGTTCATGCATGTACCCTCAAAAAGGGTTGCCTTATCGGCATGGGCTCAACGGTACTGGACAACGCAGTGGTGGGCGAAGGTGCCGTTGTGGCAGCTGGAGCCTTAGTACTGGGTGGTACTATTATTGGTGAGCATGAAATATGGGGAGGCGTTCCTGCCAAATTCATCAAGAAAACCAAACCTGATCAGGCAGAGTCATATGCTGCTCATTATGTTGCATACACCAAATGGTACTTGGCAGAAGATAACAAATAAAGCAAAGGGGCTTGTTATAAAAGCCCCTTTAATTTTTTCAAGATAATGTCAGTTGCTCCTGCCCGTGAGTGGACATAGGTTCCAGCATTATTACCCGACTCCTGTAGGAAAGTCTTGTCTGACAACAGCTTGTCAAGCAGCGCTGCAAGGTCATTAACATCATTGATAGAAAAACCTCCTCCACAGGCAATCAAATCTTTCGCTTCCATAAAGCGCTGGTAGTTGGGACCAAAAATAACGGGAACGCCATAGACAGCTGCCTCTACTGTATTGTGGATGCCCGAACCAAAACCTCCACCGATATAGGCAATCTCACCATATTTATATATAGAAGAGAGCAGACCAAAGCAATCAATAATCAGGCAACGAGCTTCTGCCACATTCTCAACAGTCGCTTGGGTATAACGAACCACCTTACCCTTTACTTTGCCTATAATGTGTTGCAAGTGGTCTTCGCCAATAACATGTGGCGCAATAATCAGCTTCACCTCTGGATGCCTGTTGAAATAGTCGATAAACAATTCTTCATCAGGTTGCCATGAGCTTCCTGCCACAAAGGTTAGCTTATTTTGCTTGAAAGCCTCCACCAACGGCAACTCTTTGGCTTGTTCACGTATCTGTAGCACTCGATCAAAACGGGTATCGCCAGCAACAGTGACATTCAGAATGCCTAAGCCATTGAGCAAGTCTTTCGACACGTCATTCTGCACAAACAGATGATTAAAATTACGTAACACCTTAGCATAGCCTTTACCATAAGGTTTGAAGAAAACCTGATCCGCCCTAAAAATCGACGATACACTATACACAGGAATGTTCCTGCTATGCAGCTCATCCAAGTAATTCTTCCAGAACTCATACTTGATGAAAAATGCCATACAGGGATGGACCAAGTCTAAGAGCCTGCAAACGTTCTTAGGAGTGTCAAACGGTAAATAACATATTACATCGGCCCCCTCAAAGTTCTTTCGTACCTCATAGCCTGAAGGAGAGAAGAACGTGAGCAATATGCCGTATGAAGGATATTCCCGACGAATGCGCTCCATCAACGGGCGACCTTGCTCAAATTCGCCCAATGAGGCGGCATGAAACCATACATAGGAGCGATCAGGATCTATCTTGGTGCGTAATACATCAAAGCAAACTTGCTGTCCTTTCAACATGGTTTTCACCTTCTTGTTGAAGAGCGATGCGATATTAGCGCCTAATTTATATAGTTTTATCGCGAAATTATACATATTTATTTCAGTATCTCAATGGCTCTTTGCATACGTTTCAGTGTTTCTTCCTTGCCCAACACCCATGAGATATCGAACATGTGGGGTCCCTTTCCCTCGCCTACCAATGTCAGACGGAAAGCATTCATGATATCGCCTGTTTTGTATTCTTTACTTTCAATCCAAGCCATAACTATCTTCTCCTGATTATCTATGCTGAAGTCATCAATATCTTTCAGCACCGCCATCAGTTCTGTCATCTGCTTGGCAGAATCTTCTTTCCAGCGTTTCTTGACGGTCTTCTCATCATATTCGGTAGGAGCCACGAAGAAGTAATGACTATTCTCCCACAACTCTTTCACGAAATTCACACGATTCTTCACCAAACCGACGATGGTTACCACCTTGTCGAATGGCACATCAACTCCTCGTTTATTCAGCTCAGGCACAAACAGCTGAGCCACTTCCTCATCGCTTTTCTTCAGTACATACTCATGGTTAAACCATATCAGTTTCTTATAGTCGAACTTGGCACCAGCCTTGCTGCATCGATTGATGTCGAAAAGATTAACCATCTCATCCATCGTCATGATTTCCTGGTCGTTGCCAGGATTCCAACCCAAAAGGGCCAAGAAGTTAATTACTGCCTCTGGTAAATAGCCTTCTTCACGGTAGCCATGAGACACCTCACCTGTCTTGGGGTCGTGCCATTCCAACGGGAAAACTGGGAAACCCAGACGGTCGCCATCACGCTTGCTGAGTTTGCCATTGCCTTCAGGTTTCAACAATAAAGGCAGATGGGCAAATTGCGGCATGGTATCTTCCCATCCGAAAGCACGGTACAACAACACATGTAAGGGAGCAGAAGGCAACCATTCCTCACCACGAATCACATGACTGATTTCCATCAGGTGGTCATCTACAATATTTGCTAAATGATAAGTAGGCAACTGATCTGCGCTTTTATATAACACCTTGTCATCCAAAATAGAAGAGTTAATAACCACCTCACCACGGATTAAATCGTTTACCTTCACCTGTTCGTTGGGTTCTATCTTAAATCTCACTACATATTGCGTACCTTCAGCAATCAGCTTCTCCACCTCTTCCTTTAACATAGTCAAAGAATTACGCATTTGCATACGGGTAGAAGCGTCATATTGGAAATTGGCGACCTCGTTGCGTTTGACCTCCAACTCCTGTGGAGTGTCAAATGCGATATATGCCTTGCCTGCATCCAACAGCACTTTCACATATTGCTTGTAAATTTCCCTACGTTCCGATTGTCTGTAGGGACCATACTCACCGCCAAAACTAACACCCTCGTCGAAGTTGATACCCAACCAACGGAATGATTCAAGGATATACTCCTCTGCCCCAGGCACGAAACGGTTGGAGTCGGTATCTTCTATGCGAAACACCATATCACCGCCATGCTGACGAGCGAAGAGATAATTATACAACGCGGTACGAACACCACCAATATGCAAGGCTCCTGTGGGACTTGGAGCAAAACGAACCCTTACTTTTCTTTCTGCCATAGTTGTCTAAACACTATTTTTCTATTTTAGGTGCAAAATTAACGCTTTTTCTCCACATTATCGGTTTATTTTCATAACTTTTGATAAGTTACTCCGTTTCGGCATAAAAAATTAACAAGTTTTATTTTGTTCTGCACCCGACTTTTCGTAACTTTGGCTAAATATCGAGTACCATGACGCAAAATATAGGAAAAAAGAGTCCTTTATGGAAGGCATTTCTATACAGATTGCTTATCTTCATCTGTACGGTTGGCCTTATTGTTTACTTCATGCCACGTGATGTGAAGTTCAATTACCAGTTTGACCTTGACAAACCTTGGAAATATGGTCAACTTATCGCTACTTTCGATTTCCCCATCTACAAGCCCGACGAGGTGGTTAAACATGAGCAAGATAGCATATTAGCTCATTTCCAACCATATTACAATATTGACAAAGAGGTGAGCAAGACAGAGTTGCAACAGCTACGTAGCGACTATCAAACATCCTTGAGAGAGTTGCTCCCCAGCCAAGATTATTATAATTACCTGCAACGCACTCTTACGGAAATCTATAATGCAGGTATCATCAGCAACGAGAATCTGAACGATTTGCAGAAAGACAGCACCTATGGCATCATGGTCATAGACGACAAGGTGGCAGAACAGGTAGGCATCAACAAAATTTATTCTATCAGAGAGGCCTACATGCATCTGCTCAATGCCGATACTGCTCACTATAACCCTGACATATTGCGTCGTTGTTCATTGAACGATTATCTAACGCCCAACCTCATATATGACGAAGAGCGTACCAATACTGCAAAAGAAGAAATCTTCGATACGTATTCCTGGGCAATAGGCTTAGTGCAAAGCGGCGAGAAGATTGTGGAACGTGGTGAAATCATCGACAGCAGAAAATATAACATCTTGGAGAGCTTGCGAAAGGAGAGTATTAATCGAAGCGAATCTCAGAAAGAAAAGATGTTAATGTTGGCCGGCCAGTTACTCTTTACAACTATTTTCATAGGCTTATTTATTGTATATCTGATTATCTATCGCAAACAGTATTTCAGAGATCGCAATACTTTGCTGATGATATTAACCCAAATGGTCTTATTCTGTGTTCTTACCGAGTTGTTTGTTGCCAACAACCTCTTGTCAGTCTATATCTTGCCATATGTGATGATGCCTGTTATCATCCGGACCTTCCTCGACTCCAGAACAGCATTCATGAGCTTTGCCATTACCATACTGCTATGCTCAATCAGCTTACGATATCCGTATGAATTCATATTGGTACAGTTTGCTGCCGGATTGACTGCCATTTATAGTTTGAAAGAATTGTCTCAACGTTCGCAGATATTCCGCACAGGGTTCGTGGTAGCGCTCACCTACTTGGCTGTATTTTTTGCTTTCGAGTTGTTTACCGAGAACGACTTCAGCAAGATGAACCGTAGCAACTACATCTACCTGACCGTCAGTGGTTTTTTGGTACTATTTGCTTATCCTTTGCTGTTCTTGTTTGAAAAAGCTTTTGGCTATACATCAAATGTGACGCTAATCGAATTGTCGAATACCAATAACCCGTTGCTCCGACGTTTGTCTGAACTAGCACCAGGCACTTTCCAACATTCCATGCAGGTGTCTAACTTGGTGTTCGATGCCGCCACCAACATAGGCGCAAACGGACAATTAGCCAGAACGGGTGCGCTCTATCACGATATTGGCAAGATGGAGAATCCTGCCTTCTTCACAGAGAATCAGGGCAGTGCCACCAATCCTCATCAAGCTTTAAGCTACGAACAGAGTGCACAGGTAGTCATCAGTCACGTTACCGACGGACTAAAGTTGGCAGAGAAGAGCAACCTACCTAAGGTCATCAAAGAGTTCATCACTACTCATCATGGCGCAGGCAAGACCAAATTTTTCTATATTAGTTGGAAAAACGAACATCCCGGCGAGGAACCCGATAATAGTTTATTCAGCTATCCTGGCCCTAATCCGTTCACCGCAGAACAAGCAATCTTGATGATGGCTGATGCCGTTGAGGCAGCCTCCCGTAGTTTGCAGGAATATACAGAAGGCAACATCGATCAGTTAGTTGACAAGATTATTGACACCCAAGTAGCAGAGGGCTATTTCAACAACTGCCCCATTACTTTCCAGGATATTCAGACGGTGAAGGATGTCTTCAAATCGAAGCTAAAATCGATGTATCATCCCCGCATTAAGTACCCTGAATTGAAGTAATGCCTCCCACAGGTTATCGCAGTATCTGCTATCACCCGTTGCAATATCTGTTTTCACTCGTTCCAGTATCTACTATACCTCTATAGGAGATACTGCGACGACCCATAGCAAAGCTTCCGGTAAGTGGTAGCTGGCATTCCATCCCCTCATAGCAAGTTCTTACTCGACTCATAGCGACCATTACTGCAAGACATAGAAAGCTTTGTATAAAAACGAAAGAGAATTCTCTATACCGGATCGACGTCGTAATAAACTTGGAGAGATTTGAAGCGAGTATCTTGACGCATGAGTTGCTCCACTTGCAACAATAGTTTGCGAGCTTGTGCAAAAGAGGCTGTTGCCTCAATCTTCACCATAATCATACCAATATGCAGAGAGTGTACCCTTGCCACAGCAGGCTGCATAGGCCCATTCACCCGCCCCTCGCCGAAGACCTTGATCAGCTGAGCAGTCATCTGGGCAGTCATGCTTTCAGTGAGTCTCTGTTGGTGATGCTTTAAGTAAATATAGACCAGCCGATAGAAAGGAGGGAAATGACAGACTTGTCTCTCAGCTAACTGGTCATGCACCATCGATTCAAAGTCATTATTCATGACATTTTTAATAATCGGATAATCCACATGGCCGGTCTGCAAAACCACTAAGCCTTGTCCTCCTTTACGCCCTGCCCTACCTGACACTTGCGCCATCAGCTGGTAGGCACGTTCGTAAGCGCGGAAATCCGGATAGTTTAGCATGGTGTCAGCATTGAGGATGCCCACTAAGTGGACATGGTCAAAGTCCAAACCTTTCGACACCATTTGTGTGCCTATCAATATATCTGTCTTTACCTTCTCAAAATCATTGATAATCTGTTCGTGAGCTGTCTTACTACGAGTAGTATCCAAGTCCATCCTTGCAACACGTGCCTGAGGGAACAATTCCCTGATTTCATCCTCTACCTTCTCAGTGCCAAACCCTCTATCTCGCAGATCTTTACTACCACATTCAGGGCAAGTATGAGGCACTATAGTGGTATATCCACAATAATGGCACACCAGTTGGTTGGTATGCTTATGATAGGTAAGACTCACATCGCAATGTACACATCGTGGCACCCATCCACAATCATGACACTCTATCATAGGGGCGAATCCCCTGCGGTTCTGGAACAAAATGACTTGCTCCTTACGGGTCAACGCTTCCTCTATCTTTTCTTTCAAGAGGGGGGAGAAATGACCATACATCATCTTCTTGCGGTGAAGCTCCTTGATATCAACAGGAATTATCTCAGGCAGTTGGATTTCTTGATACCTTTCCTTCAATGTTACCAAACCATATTTACCTGCTTCGGTTGCATTATACCAACTCTCAACAGAAGGAGTGGCTGTACCCAGTAAAGTCTTGGCACCATACATGGATGCCAACATCAAAGCGGTATTACGGGCATGGTAGCGAGGGGCAGGGTCTTGTTGTTTATATGAGCTATCATGTTCTTCATCCACAATTACAAGTCCTAAGTTTTGAAAGGGCAAAAAGACAGAGGAACGTGCACCTAAAATAATATGATAAGGGTTGTCAGATAGTTGCTTATTCCATATCTCCACTCTTTCTGAGTCAGAGAATCGGCTGTGATAGATTCCTATCTGAGAGCCAAACACCCTTTTCAGACGTTCGGTTATCTGTGTTGTCAAAGCTATTTCAGGTAACAGATAGAGCACTTGCTTACCCTGACGGATAGTCTCTTCAATAAGATGGGTATATATCTCTGTCTTACCTGATGAGGTCACTCCATAAAGCAAGCATACAGATTGCTTCTCAAAACATAGATTGATTTCAATCAATGCCCGTTGCTGATTGGCATTCAATGGCTTTAATCCAGTTACTTGGCGCTCTTTTTCTAAAAGCCTGCTGATGACATAGGGATAAGTATCTAGCACCCCTTTTTTGACCAACGCATCGAATACTGCTAAAGAAGTGTTATGATGTGCCAACAAATCTTGCTTACTCACCTCATAAGGTCCTCCTTCAAAGAAAGCTGACAAATGTAAATAGGTCAGCAACAGGTCTTGCTGCTTGTCAGCACGCTTCAAAGAATCAAGCACTTGGCGTAATGCCTCTTCTGTTCTATAATCTGCTGCCAATCTTACATGCGTTTCTACCTTCGGTTTAAACTCCAACTTCAGTCCAGCAGGCATGGCAGCATTATAGACATCACCCCTTGCACATATGTAGTAGTCGGCTATCCACTCCCAAAGTTTCATTTGCTGTGGCAACACAACTGGCTGTTCCTCCAGTAAGGCAAAAGCATATTTCACCTCATAGCCTTCCGGAGCCTCATGATGCACCCTATCAACAATACCTGTATAATGCTTTTTCTTTCCAAACGGAACTACCACACGGCATCCTCTCTTCACCTTTAGCGCCATGTCATCATCCACGGCATAAGTGAAGGTCGGTTTCAACGGCAACGGTAATATTACATCAACAAGAGTCATCATACGGATAAAAAATAGCGTTACTGACCTAAGCCGGTAACGCTATCTTCTTTCGTTACTATCTATCAGAACATGTAAGCCAAAGAAATCTGCCAAGTATTGGTCTTGTTAGAGATCTTCTTGCCTGCTTCATTAATATTGAATGAGTTACCCAAACCAATCTGATATGTCACCCCAATCTGAAGGTGATTAACCAGCTTCACACCAGCACCCAGATTTAATCCAAAAATGGCAGACTTTTTATTGATGGTATTACCTAAATCATCGATATCCTTAATATCCTTAAAGTTAAAGAATATATCAGGACCTGCGGCTAAGAAAATACCAGCCATATCACCCAAGCCAATAGTATATTTCATGTTAATAGGAATTTCAATACCCTGCTGCTTGTTATTTTCTTTACCGCGCTGAGAATACATTACCGCACCGTCAACACCAATACCGATAAGAGGAACAGTAGCTTCCACCATTGGACCAATGAAGAAACCTGTTGAGTTTTGCTTAATATCTCCCAAACTGGTATCACAACTTAATCTTGAAAGATTCAAACCGCCCTTCACACCAAACTTTACCTGCGCTTGTGCAGGCATAGCCATTGCCATACAACAAACGGCTACCAATAATGCACTAATAATTCTTTTCATAACCTTACTGTTAATTATGTTTTGGACAAAGATACATATTTTTTTAAATCTAGGCAATAATATGCAGTAAAAGTACTACCTTTGCATTGTTAATTCGAATGGAGAGATGCCGGAGTGGTCGAACGGACCGCACTCGAAATGCGGCATACGGGTAACCGTATCCAGGGTTCGAATCCCTGTCTCTCCGCAAATCATGAAGAAAATGAAGAAAGTTATTCTCACATTGGCAACTGCAACTATGGTGCTGGCATCTTGCTGCACTATAGGATTTGGCACCAGCATGGGTGCTATGGTAGGTGGTACATTGGGTTCGATTGCCGGAGACATGGCTGGCGGCAGACACGGTTCGTCACTTGGCGGACTGATTGGTTCTGTAGCTGGTATGGCAGTTGGTGCTGCTATCGATGAACAACAGGCAAGAGAAAGAATGGAGGAAGCTTCAAGAAACACGTCGAGAGTGGGACAACTTGATAATGCAATGGCGTACATAGAACTCGACAACTTTATCTATAGTGACAGCAACTACAATGACACCATCGAGGCTGGCGAGAATTGCCAGATTACCTTTGATGTAGAGAATACTGGCAACAGAACTGTTACCAATATCACTCCTATTTTGGAACTGATAGTTGATAATAAAGGCATCAAGATTGGTAACCCTACAGAAATTAGCAAATTATCAGCCAACAGCAAGGTTACCTACTCTATCCCAGTCAATGGCACATCACATCTAAAGGACGGAGAAGCAGAATTCCGCGCATATGTGGTGGATAGCAAAGGAAATGCATCTGACTCACGTGAGTTCACGCTTCCTACGAAAAAATAACTGAATAGTGTTTACTGTATTTTGCCAGAGGATATAACACCCGGGACCGACAGAGGCAACCGGGTTTAAATAGGTGTAAGTAATCCAAATGGCAAAGGCGGTGTTTTTCTGTCCCAATGCCTGACCGGCATTCACAGTACTGTTATAGAAACTTCCCACAAACTTACCTAACGCAAATTGTATCACACAAAGTATAGCTGAGGTAAATGCAATCATCAGTAATAGCCAGACAGACACATCGGCATGAACGATATTCTTAATGGTGGTGCCTGTGACTATGGAGAGGGAAATACCCCACATATAAAAGCCCATATCCTTTACTGCCACAATCTTATCATGCAAAGGTTTCACAAAGTGACGGACAAACCATCCCAAGAACAAAGGTAACACCAGTACCAGGCACACCTTATTTAATATAATAAGGAAAGCATCCCAGAAGGTAAGATGGGCTTCTTTTTCTATCAAAGGGAAGAAAGTGGGAATCAATATGGCCGTCACGAAACTGCTGACAAAGGTATAAGTAGTCATGGAGCCTAAATTGCCACCCAACTTGACAGTTATCACTGCAGCTGCAGCGGCTGTTGGACATATGATACAGGTCAATATGCCTTCCCATACAATCTTGCTCCCTGGGGTCTGCTCAGTAAATAGAATGACACCCACTACTACCAACACTAATAACACTTGCAGCAACACAATCCACAAATGCCACATTTCCATTTTCATCTGTTTGAAATCTACTTTGCAGAAAGTAACAAACAGAATCATAAACATAAACAAAGGCAGTATGGTATCGAAGATAGGATCGAAAAACAGAGCCGCCTCATGCAATGCCGGGATGTAGGCAAAAATGAGATAAACCAGTGTGCCGAAGCCCATAGAAATCGGCAATGTCCAATCTTTTGCAACTTGAATCAGATTCATGGTTACGAAGGTAAGACATATTATGCATATAAAAAAGGGATGCGGCTGTTAACCGCACCCCAATAACATTTTTTATATTGATCTTATGAATGACGGTAATCAATAATTAATTGAATGCTGGATAACCAGGATTCTGAACTAAGCTCGGATTGGTCTGCCAAGCAGAGAATGGAATTGGGAACAACTCCAAGTACTTGTCAGACTTACGTGCCCATGGGAATGCGTTAGGAGTAACGCTCTTTGGCATACCATTGTTGTCAAGGTCGTTGCTGACACCAGCACGGAACATTTCCCACATATCCTTGTCGTAGCATTTGAAGCGGATATCATCCTCACGTGAAACGCCTTCCCAAGCCAGCTCCAGACGACGCTCCAGCTGGACGTCATCCAAAGTAACGGTTGCATAGTTATGGCTGTTATCACCCCAAGCGCGTGAACGTACGGCGTTCACCAATTCTGTAGCCTCTGCTACTGAACCGTTAGAACGGAGCAGTGCCTCTGCGCGTACCAGGTAGAAGTCAGCCAGACGGAAGATGGCGAAGTCGTTGTTCATGGCACTGGTCAGGGAAGCATCATACTCCCACTTGCCAACACGTCCACCATCCTGCTGCTGTACTTCACGCCACAGTGTACCATCCTTTTCAGTACCGTTCAATGGGAACACCTCAGCGTAGTGGTTCATCGGCAGGTTCTTACCGGTTAACAGGATCTCCTTGGTACCCAACTTGTACTGCATACCCAAACGGAATGATGAGATACGAGGATCGTTCTCAGGATCATTATAGTAATCATAGTCAGGATCGCTTGCCTTACTTGGGTCAGCCATAAACAGCTTCACGTAGTCAGGCTGGGCGCAGAAGCCGTTCCATGCACCGAAACTTGCTCCAATGGCCTGGTTCTCTACGTAACCCAGTGTGCGGAAGTGCAGTGAGTTCTGGTTTCTCGTATCACCAGAAGAGTACTGTGCGCAAAGGATAGACTCCTTGTTGCCGGAGTTGTTCCAGGAGAAATTGTCCTTCCAGTTGCTCAGCAGTTCCAGACCCGGATCCTTGATTACTTTCTCAGCCTCTTCAGCAGCCAGAGAGTACTTGTCACCCATACCCCACGCCTCAGCGTTCAGGTACAGCTTTGCCAGCAGCGCATGGGCAGAAGCCTTGGTGAACTTGCCGTAGTTGCCTTCTGCCTCTGGCAAGACGGATACCAGGGAGCTGACTTCAGTTACCAGCCAGTTGTAAGCCTCTGCGCGGGTTGAGTTGGTAGGCAGTTCCTTGTTGTTATAGTCGGTCACCATTGGGATATTACCCCACTTGTCTATCAGGTAGTAGTACCAGTAAGCACGGATACCCTTGATTTCTGCTGCCTTCTGTTCCTTGTCAGGCATCTCTGAACCCTCAACGGTGTTCAGGTTGGCGTTGCAGGTACCGATTGACTCCATGGCGGCATTCCATGCGCCTCGGTTACAAGAGGTCATGTTGGTGTAGGTGTGCATGAACATCTGCATGTACTGTCCACCGTCCCACCAGTCACCACCAATACGGGTAGGATAAATCATCACTGAACCTGCGGCCTCGCTCATGGTCAGACCATCAGAGGGGAACACACGTTTCAAAGTGTTGTAGCAGGTACCTACCAGTGCATTGATCTCGGTAGCGGTGCTACCGAACGATTCTGCCGGCAGCTTGTCGTAGATACTCTCGTCCAGATTAGTGCAGGAAGGCACGGAAATCAGGAGAGATGCGGCAGCCAACAGACTGAATATCTTATTCTTTTTCATAATGTATGTCCTGTTTTTTAAAGGTTAGAATGTTAAGTTGACACCGAAGATGAATGAGCGGGACTTAGGGAAGTACTCGCGAGACTCGATACCGGGAGACAGACCTGAGGTTGAAGAGTAGTTCACTTCAGGATCCAAACCCTTGTAGCCGGTGATTACGAACAGGTTCTGTGCAGTCACGTATAAACGTGCCTTGCTCAGCCAGTCGAGCTTCTTGGTGTCGAAGGTATAACCCAGGGTCATGTTGTCCAGACGAGCGAATGAGCCGTTCTCAATCCAGAATGAGCTGACTTTTGCAGATTCGTGAATCTTGGTCAGGTTGTCGTTCTTCATGGCGTTGGTACCCATGATGTAGTTAGGAGTACCGTAAGCAGCCAACGGGTTATTCAGGATCTTGTTGCCAATAGTACCGCGGATGAAGAAGCTGAAATCCCAGTTCTTCCATGTGAAGTTGTTGGTCCAGCCGAACTCTGCCTTAGGCAGTGCGTTGCCGATGTAGGTACGGTCATCGTCTGATACGACTTTGTCACCGTTCACATCCTCATAAATGAAGTGGCCGTCTGCATCCAGACCCAGGCACTTCAGGTTGTAGAAGTTACCCAGTGAGCGACCTTCCTCAACGATGTGTGAAGTCTGGCCTGACTGTCCACGGATCCATGGGTTACCAGTATAAATGGCTGAAGTTGAATAGAAGTCGTTAGACAGACGGGTTACCTTGTTCTCGTTGTGAGACAGGGTCAGCACGGTTGTCCAGTCGAAATCGCGAGACTTGATTACATTCCAGTTCAGGGTTAACTCGATACCCTTGTTGGTCATATCACCCACATTGGCAGCGATAGTGTTGTACACATAGGTAGGAGTAGGAACTGAGTAGTTGTACAGCATGTCCTTGGTCTTCTTTGAGTAGTACTCGATGGTACCACCGAGGCGGCCGTGGAACAATGCGAAGTCAAGACCGATGTTGAACATGTGGGTTGACTCCCACTTCAGGTCTGGGTTGGCGTTCTGAGACACGCGGAAAGCAGTCTTCTGGTCAACGCCATAGGTTCCGTAAGATTCGTACAATTCGAGTGACTTATAAGGAGACAGACCATCCTGGTTACCGGTAACACCGTAACCTGCGCGCAGCTTCAAATCATCCACCCATTTTACATTCTGCATGAAAGGTTCCTGAGAGATACCCCAAGCAGCTGATACTGATGGGAAGGTACCCCACTTGTGGTTCTTACCGAACTTAGAAGAACCGTCTCGACGGATGGTCGCTGTCACCATGTAGCGTTCCTTATAAGAATAAGTGGCACGGCCGAAGAATGAGATCAACTTGTAAGCGTTACGTCCGGAAGTAACATCACCAGCCTTTGGTCTGCTACCTGTCTGGATGTTGTCCGCACCCATTGAGGTAACGTCAAAGCCTTCAACATAAGCATAGTGGCTTGAATGCTCGTTGCTTTCCCAAGAGTAACCTGCCAAAGCACCTACCTTGTGGTCACCGAAGGTCTTGTCAAAGTTCAGGGTATATTCCATCAGGAGGCGGTCATCAGACCAGTTGTTACGGGTAGCGTTGCTGTTTGAACCTGCACCAGCATAGTTGGTAGCCTGGTTCCATATGCTCTGGTCATATGAAGAACGGCTCTTGTAGAGGTCGGCCTTGATGTTCAGTCCGTCGATGATGTCGTACTGGATCTCGCCGCGTCCGTAGAATACGGAAGACTTGGTCTTGTTGTAGTTCTCGGCCATAGCATGTACAGGGTTACCCATATCGTACTCGTTGTACAGGGCACCGTTTGCACCCTCAAACCATGATCCGTCTGGGTTGTAAACAGGATACAGAGGAATCATGTTGTAAGCGCGGATGAAGTCACCACCTTGAGGACGGAAAGCGTCGGTCAGTGTACCTGATGCATCCAAAGTCAGACGCAGCTTGTTATTCAGTGCGCGCTGCTGTACCTGGAAACGGAAGCTGTGGCGGCGAAGTCCGTTGTTCTTAGCCACACCCTGACGGTCCAGATAGGTGTAGGATGCGCGGTAGTTGCTGGTTGAAGAACCGCCGGTCAGAGAAACTGAATGGCTCTGAGAGAAACCTGTGCGCAAAACCTCACCGAACCAGTCGGTGTCAGCATGGTAGTTCTTTACAATACCTTGAACAGCGTCAGTATCATAGTTACCCAACTGCTTGTTCACGTCAATCCACTCCTGTGCAGTCAGCATGTCAGGCTTGTTGGCAGCCACGTCAATGCCCACATAACCGTCATAATTGACGGTAGTACGTGCACCCGTACCCTTCTTGGTGGTAATCAGGATGACACCGCCTGCAGCACGAGAACCGTAGATGGCCTGTGAAGAGGCGTCCTTCAATACAGAAATTGACTCGATATCAGAAGGAGCCACACTTGACATATCACCACCAGGAACACCGTCGATAACGATCATAGGACCCTGGTCGTTCATCAAGGTTGAGGTACCACGCAGACGGATCATTGATCCCTGGGTGATATCGGCAGAACCTGACGTGATGGACAAGCCGGCTACCTTACCACGCAACAGGTCGGATGCGTCGCGTGAGATACCCTTGTTGAATGATGCCTCATCCACGTTAGTCACAGAACCGGTAATCTCACGGCGGGTCTGTGTACCGTATCCGATGGCAACCACCTCACCCAGGTTGATAACGCCTGAGGAGAGTTGTACGTTAATAGTAGTGCGTCCGCCGATGTTCTCTTCGGTCGTGTTGTAACCGATGAAAGAGAACTGCAGAACACCGTTCATGTTGGTAACCTGCAGGGAGTAGTTACCATCGATGTCTGTGATAGTACCGTTGGTACTACCCTTCTCAACTACGTTAGCGCCGATGACCGGTTCGCCGGTATCGTCGGTAACAGTACCTTTCACTGTGCCACCCTGGGCGAATGCCGCAATGACACAGAAAGACATCAACACTGAAAGCAGAGAAGCCTTCAGTGTGCCAAATGCATTAAATGTCTTCTTTCGTTGCATAAATTCTAGTTTTTAAGGTTAATAATGTCTATTCCTTATGGCAAATTACACAAAATGCCATGACAAAAATACATAATATTTTGATATGCTCAACACTTTTTTGAAAAAAAATGTACGTTTTACACTAGTAGATAGTATTTTTAACATTTTACACTGATTAAAATAGCATTAAAATATGCTAAATATACGTTTTTCATCCCTAAGAATGCTTACCTTTGTAATGGAAAACACATATTAAACTGTCATATTGTTACAAATGAAACCTTTTTTAATACATAAAACAGTCAAGAAAGGCTGGGTATGGTTGAAACGTTTCCGACATCGCAAGGGGTATGGTGTTCACTCTCCATTTGCTTATAATTTTATCACCCGAATAATATATGGGAAACTGTCGAAAGCAGAAGGTCGTGCAATACAACTTTCATCTAAAAACAGAAAGGAATCAAGAAAGGTGATTGCACTACTACATAAGTTAGAGAAAGAGGCTTCGACGCTCGTTTATATCAATCAAACCAATCCTATATATATATATAAGGTGTATGAAGAGAAGGCCGAAAAGATGGGTTCCAGAGATATGATGGTAATATACGGCATCTATTTGAACAAGGAAATGAAACAAGTCTGGCAGCAGTTAGTAGCTGATGACAGGTCTGGCATAACCTTTGATTTGTATGATGTGGGTATTATCCTTTTTGACAAGAAAATAACCAAACAAGATTATATAGTGAACTTTTAAACAATCTACAATAGTATGAAAAGCATGGTATATACCCGTACGGGTGATAAGGGAACCACTTCTTTGGTAGGTGGCCAACGCGTAGCAAAATCGGATATACGTTTAGAGTCATACGGTACTGTTGACGAACTCAACTCGCACATCGGCTTACTAATCAGTTTGCTTCATAACGCGCATGATGCAGAAGTTTTGACCCGGATTCAGAAGCTACTATTTGTTGTAGGTTCCAATCTGGCAACCGACCAAAGCAATACAGAACTGAAGGCGGCAAGCGTAATACATGCTGATGATATTTTGTTGTTAGAGCACGAGATTGATATTATCGATGAGGCATTACCTCAATTGCGTGCTTTTGTTCTTCCAGGTGGCTGCCAGGCATCTGGTCAGTGTCATGTATGCCGCACCATTTGCCGCCGTGCAGAACGCAGAATCCTTTCTTTAAGAGAGCAGGCGGAAGTACAGCCAGAATTATTGCAATTTATCAACCGACTTTCTGATTACCTTTTCGTTTTAGCCAGAAAGATTAACATTGATGAGAAAAAGCCTGAAATATTTTGGTAAAACACTTGCATATGATAGTTTTTTATGTACTTTTGCAGCAAATTTAGAACAAGGACAAAATAACTTAATCTCTTACCGTTTATACATTATGTATTGGACATTAGAATTAGCATCAAAACTTGAAGATGCCCCTTGGCCAGCGACCAAGGATGAATTAGTTGATTATGCCCAGCGTTCAGGCGCTCCGCTAGAAGTCATCGAGAACTTGATGGAAATTGAAGATGAGGGCGATGTATATGAAAGCATGGAAGACATTTGGCCCGATTATCCAAGCAAGGAAGATTTCTTTTTCAACGAGGATGAATATTAAACAAAAGGCTGTCATCGACAAAATTTAAGCAACGAAATTATTGTTTCGTTGCTTTTTTTATGTAACTTCGCAACATGAACTAATAATAAGCCATGAAAAGAACATTATTTATTATCATAAGTTTTTGTGCTACTATCTCACTAATGGCACAGAAATCAGGGAACCCAATTATAGACGGATGGTATGCTGATCCAGAAGGAGTTGTTTATGATGATACTTTCTGGATTTACCCCACTACCTCCCGTTTATCAGGCGAGGATATTGAAACATATAAGGCTGATGCTGAACGTACAACCGATGCCTATAGCCAGACTTATAACTTGCAGACTCATTTCGATGCATTCTCCTCCAAGGACTTGGTGCATTGGACCAAGCATAGCAGCATATTGACCAAAAATGATGTAAGTTGGGCAAAGTATGCTATGTGGGCACCAGCTGCCTTGCGTGCCAACGGTCAGTATTACTTGTTCTTTAGTGCCAATGACATTCAAAGCAACGATAAGCCAGGCGGTATTGGTGTGGCTGTTGCCGACAAGCCCGAGGGCCCCTTCCGTGATGCTTTGGGCAAACCGTTAATTGCACAAATCATCAATGGCGCTCAGCCTATCGACCAATTCGTTTTCCGTGATGACGACGGACAATTCTATATGTATTATGGAGGGTGGAAGCATTGCAACATCGTGAAACTGAGCTCAGATTTACTTAGTGTTGTGCCTTTTGAAGATGGAACTATTTATAAAGAGATTACGCCTGAGAACTACGTGGAAGGCCCATTTATGCTGAAAAAGGACGGCAAGTATTATTTTATGTGGTCGGAAGGCGGATGGACTGGCCCCGACTATTGCGTGGCCTACGCTATAGCCGACTCTCCTTTCGGACCCTTCAAACGCATTGGCAAGATACTGGAACAAGATGCAGAAGTGGCAACTGGTGCAGGACACCATTCTGTGGTGAAAGTGCCTGGACAGGATACTTATTATATAATTTACCACCGTCGCCCATTAGGACTAAAACAAGCCAATGAGCGAGTGGTGTGTATTGACAAACTTGAATTTGACGAACAGGGATACATCAAACCTGTAAAGATTACTTTTGAGGGTGTAACATCGATAACCACTGAATAGACAGCACATATTTGTCGTTACAATATAACCTGTGGATGTTTCATGCGTCCGCAGGTTTTTTTTATCCTTATTATTCATCAATTTTATTACACGGTATTATGGAACAGATTTTCATTAGCGAAATGAAGTGCACTTTTGTGTTGAGAGAACCCAACAGTGACAAACCCACGTGGGTGTTTATGTATGCGCGTATTAATCATCATCAGTGTAAAATGTCAACAGGTGTGAAGGTTTATCCCTCTCATTGGAATCCTGTGAGGCAAGAAGCAATGTTAGGACGTATGCTGACCGCATTGGAAAACCAAAACAACCAGATTGTGAATGAACGCATTCATTATCTTAGGAATGTATTTATGGAGTTCAAACATTATCTTAGTTGTAATCCTTTGCTGATAGACCAAGCTATAGATATATTGAGAGGCTTTGTTTACCAGCAGGATAGCTTTCGTTTAGCCAAGAAAAACACTGTAATTAGTGTATTCAGTAAATTGATCCATGAAAGCCGAAAGTCAAGTAGTAGTAAGGATACTTATTACATTCGCTTACGTGTTTTCGAACAGTTCCTTCATCAAATCGGAAAACCTAACTTGTCTATTCATGAGCTGGATAAACAAATCATCCGACAATTTGGACATTATCTCTTTGATGAGCGTGAACTGTGCACTAATACGCATAATCAGTACATCAAGTTTATCTTTTCCAGATTAAATGAAGCCGAGGAAGCGGAAATCATCAGTCGCCAAGAACGCTTTCACAATGGCACTGATAAGATTTACCGTTTACCCAAGGTGGAAGATAATAGCTGGAACCGGCCTGCACTTACAGAAGAGCAAGTTGAGATGCTCTACCAATGTAAAGGGTTGAAACCAAAGGAGGAAGAGGTGCGTGACTTATTTGTATTGAATTGTAACATAGGACAGCGTTTTAGCGATTTCATCAGTAAAGTAAACCGTGATACCATCCATGTTAATGAGAATGGCATCGAGGTTGTCGAGTTAATTCAGGATAAGCGCAACCACAAGGTGATTGTGCCCATTACACCGCAGGCTAAAGAGTTACTGATGAAATATGATTATAAGTTGCCAAAATACACGCCTACACAAGCAAATTATTACTTAGGTAAGATTGCTGAGAAAGCAGGACTGACTAATATGGTACAAATACTGTCTGAGGAACATAGTGATTACAAACCTGAAATGGTACCACTTTACAGCCTCATCAGTACACATACAGCCCGTCGTACTTTTGCCACAAGGTGTTATTACAAATGGGGAGTTGACATACTGACACTCTCAAAACTTTTAGGACATTCAACATTACAACAAACGGAGGAATATATTAAGGTCACCTCCAACCAAGCAGCCGACAAAGCAGCAGCGAAAATGCTTGAATAAAACAGGCTGCATCACATAACAATTTGCACAAAGCCGTTAAACTTTTTTTGTTAAAGCCTAAACCTCATGCCTTTTGCCTTAACTAGAATTTATGCAACGAAAGAAGACATTTAATGCATTTGGCACACTGAAGGCTTCTCTGCTTTCAGTGTTGATGTCTTTCTGTGTCATTGCGGCATTCGCCCAGGGTGGCACAGTGAAAGGTACTGTTACCGACGATACCGGCGAACCGGTCATCGGCGCTAACGTAGTTGAGAAGGGTAGTACCAACGGTACTATCACAGACATCGATGGTAACTACTCCCTGCAGGTTACCAACATGAACGGTGTTCTGCAGTTCTCTTTCATCGGTTACAACACGACCGAAGAGAACATCGGCGGACGCACTACTATTAACGTACAGCTGAACTCAGGCGTTATCAACCTGGGTGAGGTGGTTGCCATCGGATACGGTACACAGACCCGCCGTGAGATTACGGGTTCTGTTGCCAACGTAGACGAGGCATCATTCAACAAGGGTATCTCCCGCGACGCATCCGACCTGTTGCGTGGTAAGGTAGCTGGCTTGAGTATTACGCAAGGTTCGGCTGATGTAACTCGTAGTTCTCAAATTCGTCTGCGTGGTACTTCTACCCTGATGAACGACCAGGGCCCTATGATTGTTATTGACGGTGTTCCTGGCGGTGACATGTCAAGTGTGGCTCCTGCCGATATCGAGTCAATCTCAGTATTGAAGGACGCATCTTCACAGGCCATCTACGGTTCCCGTGCTGCAGGCGGTGTCATCCTGATCACCACCAAGAAGGGTACTGGTGCAAAAACGACAGTTAACTATGATGGCTATGTTTCACTTGACTTTGTCGCCAACAAGCCTGACTTGCTAAATGCTAAAGAGTGGAAGGACGCCAATGCTAAGTTGGGTAAGGATGTCAGCATTATTACAAATCAATATAATGCTGATACAGATTGGTTCGGTGAGATTCTTCGCACAGGTTTCTCTCAGAATCATGCTGTATCCCTGACTGGCGGTTCTTCTACCAGCAACTATCGTGCATCCTACACTTATCTGGATCGCCAGGGTATTTCTAAAGTGAACTTTCTGCGTCGTCATAGTTTCCGTTTCCAGGTACAGCAGCGTGCTTTGAATAATAGGTTGCGCTTAACTTTGACAGGTGCCGGTACATTGACAGATAGCAGCCAGCCTAATACTGATGACTTTATCCGTGCTTATAACATGGCTCCAGTATATCCTGTATATAACGCAGACGGTTCATTCCTTGATTGGACTGGCTATGACCAGGGTAACCCTGTGAAAGCAGAGAAAGAAAACTACAGAAAGAATAAGAGTGTTTATTATTATGGTCAGGGTGAGGTACAGTTTGACATTATTGATGGTCTGAACATCAAGGCAGACCTTTACAAGAGCCGTTACAGCAACGACTATAGCCGTTGGAATGCAGCAACCAATTATATGGGACGTAGCGATAACAGTAATGCAACGCGCCAGAATCAGACCCAAGACCGCATCTTAATGAACTGGACCCTGAACTTTGACAAGACTTTCGGTGACCACCACGTGGGTGCCTTGGCAGGTTACTCTTGGGAGAACAACGAGTATACATCACAGTATGCTTATGTTAGTGATTTTGCAGTTACTTCTATGGGCGCAGATAACCTACAAACTGGTAACAGCTTGAAGGTAGGTAATGTGACATCAGGTAAAAATGCTTACAAGCTGATCTCATTCTTCGGCCGTGCCACCTACTCCTTCAAGGAGCGCTACATGCTGACCGCTACCATCCGCCGAGACGGTTCATCCAAGTTCGGTAAGAATCACAAGTGGGGTACCTTCCCATCAGTATCTGCAGCATGGGGCATCTCTCAGGAGCCTTTCATGCAGAACGTAAGCTGGGTGGACGACCTGAAGCTGCGCGCAGGTTACGGTGTTACCGGTAACCAGGACGGTCTGCAGCCATACAAGTCACTGGAGTTGTATGAGGCTAATGGTACTTATCTTTCAAATGGTTCTGCTTCTACAGCTTTCCGCGTTTCTCAGAACGCCAACCCTGACCTGAAGTGGGAATCAACTTCCATGTTCAACATCGGTCTTGACTTCTCACTGTTCCACGGACGCTTCGGCGGTAGCGTTGAGTACTATGCAAAGAAGACCAAGGACATGCTGTACAACTACTCTGTTCCTACTCCTACCTATGTATATAATACAATTACAGCTAACGTAGGCGATATGACCAACAAGGGTATTGAGGTTTCACTGAACTGGAATGTTATTAAGACGCGTGATTTCGACTGGACTACCACACTGAATGTATCTCATAACAAGAACGAGATTACTCGCCTTTCAAACGATCTGTATAAGACAGATGCTGCTTACGTGGGTAATCCTTGGATTCGTGGTGCATCTGGCCAGACCTCTCATATCGTTAAGGAAGGTTATCCAATAGGTCAGTTCTATATGTTGAAATGTACTGGTTTGAGTGAGGATGGTCACTTCATCATTGAAGATGTGAACGGTGACGGCAACATTAATGAGGATGACCGTACATTCGTTGGCGATGCTCAACCTGACTTGGAGTTTGGTTGGACCAACAACTTCACCTGGAAGAACTGGGATTTCAGCTTCTTCCTGCGTGGCTCTCTGGGACAGAAAGTGTTGAATAACCCATTAGCAGCATACGGAAACAACACTTATATTGACGGTTACAATGTTATGAAAAACGATGACTTGTTGAAGCTTAGTGAGAACTCACGTGTATGTTCATACTATATTGAGAATGCTTCATACGCTCGTCTAGATAACATGACATTGGGTTATACCTTCAATACCAAGAAAATAAACTGGCTTGAAAAGGCACGCCTGTACGTAACAGCTCAGAACCTGTTCGTGATTACCGGCTACAAAGGTCTAGATCCTGAAGTGGAACTCTATACAGGTTCTGCTACAGACTCTAACGCTGGTTTGTCTCCAGGTATTGAGCCTCGTGATTACTTCCCGAAGTCTCGTTCATTTACCTTCGGTGTTAACTTAACATTCTAACCTTTAAAAACAGGACATACATTATGAAAAAGAATAAGATATTCAGTCTGTTGGCTGCCGCATCTCTCCTGATTTCCGTGCCTTCCTGCACTAATCTGGACGAGAGTATCTACGACAAGCTACCTGCTGAATCATTTGGCAGTACAGACGTTGAAGTAAATGCCTTGGTGGGTACCTGCTACAACACATTGAAGTGGCTTACTCGTGATGAGTTTAATACGTCAGAAGCGAGCGGTTCATGTATGATACACCCAACTCGCATCGGTGGCGACTGGTATGATGGAGGTCAGTATGAGCAGTTGTTCATGCACACCTATTCAAGTCAGACTCAAGCATTGCGTAACTCATGGAATCATGCTATGGAGGCAATAGGTACTTGTAATGCAAACATTAAGGTAGTTGAGGCATCCACAATGGCTGATGCTGCACAGAAAGCTGCTGAAATACGTGGTATTCGTGCTTACTGGTATTATCTGTTGTGCGATTTCTTTGGAAATGTACCAATGGTTATTGACTATGATGATAAGGAATTGCCTACAAACTCAACTCGTCAACAGGTTTTCGACTTTATCATTAGTGAATTAAATTCTATTATCCCTTCACTTCCAGAATCTTCTCATGATAACTATGGTTAATTTACTAAGGGAGCAGGTTATACTCTGCTGGCTAAGATGTATCTGAATGCTGAAGCATGGGGTGTAAGCGCATCAAACGCATATAACGAGGTAATCAAGAACTGTGAAAATGTTTATCAAGGTGACTATATTCTGGAACCAGTATGGAAGGATAACTTCAAGGTAGATAATGAAACCTCTAAGGAAGCTATTTTCTCTGCTCAGTATAAGAATACCGATACCAGCATGACTCGTAATCAGCACTTCCGTACTTTAGGCTATGTTGACAACAAGGCTTTGAATATCAAGGCTGCTTGCTGGAATGGTTATTGCGCTCAGCCAGACTATGTGAAATTATTTGCAGATGATGACCCTCGTAAGGAAGGTTCCTTTCTCATGGGCATCATGTACGACCTTACTGTTACTCCTCCTGTTCCTCTGCTGACAGAAAAAGGTAACTACATCATGGATCACTCTATCGAGGTATATCCACTGGATGGTACAGAGTATGATAATTGTGAGTGGCGTGCAGTGAACCAGCATGATGGTGCACGAATGGGCAAATGGGACTTTGAAACGGGCTTATCAAGTGCCATGGAGAATGATTTTCATATTTTCCGTTTAGCTGATGTATATTTAATGGAAGCAGAAGCCATCTTACGTGGAGGATCTGGTAATAGCCATCCTGCTGAATGGTTTGTTAATAAGGTACGTGACCGCGCATATCCTGGTCATAGCTATGACAGTGTTACTTTGGATGAAGTTCAGCTGGAGCGTCGTTTGGAGTTAGCATGGGAGATTACATCTCGACAGGATGATATTCGCTTCGGCTGCTACGACAAGGATATGTGGAGTATGTTCCGTGCTAATGTTAGCCATGAAGTTGATTCAACGACAGGATTCCCTAAGAGCATTGATGGTAACAAATACAATTGGAACCGTCCATCTGACAAGTATCTGGAGTTGTTCCCAATTCCATTGTCTGCTTGGCAGACCAATCCTAATTTGGTGCAGAATCCTGGTTATCCAGCATTCAACTAATTCCAAAGGTTTAATGGAATTCATAATGACGAGAGGGAGGCAATTGCCTCCCTCTTCTTATTGATATCTGTTAATACTTATCCGAGTATCTGTTACCCTTTGTTCCCTTGTCGGGAACTGCTCGTTCCCGACAGCGGAACAATCTGTTCCTGCCAAGGGAACAGATGATAATCCATATCAGCAATAACGATACATTTATTTTGCACCACAGGTAAAAGGCATAAAAAAAGAGACGAGGAATAATCCTCGTCTCTATACGTTAGTAAAAAGGAAAATCATTCTTTCTTTTCCCTTGTATTGGTACGAGCCTCGACAACATTCACCACATAGTCACCCAGCTTCTCGCACTCGTTGATAAGATCCATATATACCGTACCAACGCCGTAGGTATATTCATTATTCTCAATATCAAGAATATTTTGAGACTTCAGTATGTCACGATAATTATTGATTTCATTCTCCTTGTTGAACGTGCGGTTCACATCAAAATCGCTCTTGCGGCCAGACATCAACTCATTCATTTGCGTCAAAGCCTCATCGGTCAGCGACATCATATGATGAATATGCTCATAATGCTTTTCATTGAAATGATCCTGCTTCCCGTGGAACTTACGGTTAATGGTACGTGCCATATTATAGCAAGCATCGCCAATGCTCTCCAGCTCAGATATCTCACGCAACATAGCACGGATCTTTGCCTTAGTATCATCGGACAAGTGTGCATCACTCACAGATTCCAAGTACTTTGCTATTTCAATTTCCATATTGTCGGAAATGCCTTCATACTTTTCGATTCGTGAATACAGTTGTGTAAATTTCTCTTCATTCTTCTCCGTCAGCAAATCACTCACCATATTAAACATACGTTGCATACGGTCGGAAAAAGCCTGTATCTCCTTCTGCGCCTCCAACACCGACAATTCAGGCGTTTTCATAAAGCCAGCAGTAATGAAATGCAAACGGAAATCCTCTTCCTCGTCCACCTTCTTAACTTTGATAATCCAGCAAACCAAACGCTCAATCTGCGGTATGAACCATATCAAGATAAACGTATTTGCCACATTGAAGCAAGTATGGAAGGCTGCCAACACAAATGACAGTTTTGCAGCATTAGCCAGGAAAACATCATGGCTAACAGCATCTATACTCATATCTGTATCATAGCCTACGAAGCCACACACCATATCCACAAACGGACGGAAAACAAACAAAATCCAGACCACACCAAACACATTGAAGAACATGTGTGCCAATGCAGCTCTTCGGGCTTGTGTATTTGCCGATAATGCCGCCAAATTGGAAGTAACAGTGGTTCCGATGTTCTCACCCATCACCAAGGCAATACCCTGATAGATAGGCAACACACCACTTGAGCAGAGGATCATGGTAATAGCCATCACAGCTGCCGATGACTGTACGCAGAAAGTAAGGATACCGCCCAAAAACAAGAACAGAATCGTTGTAGAGAACGCATTGGGGTCGAATGATGCAAAGAAGTCGAGCACCGCCTGTTGCTCACCCAGATGCATATCAATACCCGTTTGCCTCAACGTACCCAGACCTAAGAACATAAAAGCTATACCGAAAAGGAAGTCGCCGATGAAACGACGTCTCTTCATGTATATCAAAATGATACCCAAGAAAAAGGCCGGATAGACAAAGTCGGTGATATTGAACGAGAAACCAGCCGACATAATCCAAGCTGTCAGTGTAGTACCAATATTGGCACCCATGATAACGGAAATGGCTTGCGCTAAAGTCAGTAAACCAGCATTCACGAAAGATACCGTCATCACGGTAGTAGCTGTAGAAGACTGAACAGATGCCGTAACCAGCATACCTGTCAGCAAACCAGTAAATCGATTAGTGGTCATTGCGGCTAAGACATGTCGCAACTGAGGACCAGCCATCTTCTGCAACGCCTCACTCATTGACTTCATACCGAACATCAAGAGAGCCAGCGAGCCAAGAAGCTTGAAGAGAATCCAAATAGACATAAAATGGAATAATAATAAATATTGGGTACAAAGATAGATGATTGGCGCTACATTTGCAAGTATTCTATCTAAACAAATTGCCCCCTCATCATTAAAAAGTAAGGGGGCAAAAGAAATCATTAAAGTGCTACTTCCACAGCATTGCCATCATATTCAACGGATTTTGATGCTACATCCAAGTTAAATGGTAAAGGATTTTCTTTACTCACTTTTACCACCTTAAACGTACGTTTTTGCAACATACCAGGGAAGCTGCCTTCACGCTTACCAATGGTTAACTTGCCATCAGCTTCATTGTAGTGCATCTGTATGGTGGCATACCTACCCTGCTCATAGCCATAGTTATCGCCCTCATCCTCATACAATGTAAAATCTGCATCGGCACCATCATACACAAAGAGGGTCACCACATCGGGCTGCTTCTCCATCGCATATTGCACTTCCGGCCCAAAAGGCACAATACTACCAGCTTTCACATAAAGCGGCATACGCTCATACGGAGCTTCCACATTGAGTTGTTGACCACCTTGCACAAATCTACCTGTATAGAAATCATACCAACCCTTGCCTTCCGGGAAATACATATCCTTTGAACGAGCACCATATTCATATATAGGAGCTACCATAAATGACGGACCAAACATATACTGGTCGCCAATATCATACACTCGTTGGTCAGCAGTGAAGTCCATCGCCAAAGGACGCATGATGGTATAATCCCTGAAATACGTCATACCCGCCAATGAATAGATGTATGGCATCAAGCTATAGCGCAGTTTGGTATAGGTCACGATACTCTTATAGGCAGGATGATAGTCAGGTGCAATGTTCCATACCTCACGCAACGGATATTGACCATGGGCACGGAACAACGGACAGAAAGCGCCAAACTGATACCAGCGAGTATTAAGCTCACGCCACTCCTTGAGGTCAGAATTTTCCACCCCTATACGATCAAACAACTGCTGAGCAGCCACATATCGATTCTCCACACAGAAGCCACCAATGTCCATTGTCCAATAAGGAATACCAGAAGCAGCAAAATTCAAACCAGCCGATATTTGGGCCTTCATATCTTCCCAACGAGTAGCGATATCACCACTCCAGGTTGCCGTTGAGTAGCGCTGCAAACCAGCAAAGCCAGAACGAGTTAACAGGAACACTCGTTTGTTATTATCCACACTCCGTTGTCCATCATAGATGGCCTCTGCATTCATCAAGGCATAAGCATTGAAAAACTCATCAGACGAGCCTAATGCGGTTGGGCCACACAACAACTTACGGTACTCCATATCCGTGCAGTCACGAATATTGGGTTCTGATGCATCCATCCACCAAGCATCGAAGCCTAACGGATAGAGGTGTTCCTTCATCTGGTTCCAGAACAGCTGACGAGCAGGAGCAGAATAGGCATCATAGAAAGACCCCACATAGCCAGGACCAACCCAGTCGCGAATGCCATCTTTCACCGCTTGCTGATACATCCACCCATGAGCATCAAACTCTTTGTAATGATCTGTATTGACATAGAACTTAGGCCATACCGAAATCATGATATGACCACCCATATTGTGCACATCATCCACCATCTGCTTAGGATTAGGAAAACGAGCTGGATCGAACTCATGACTACCCCACTGGTCTTCACGCCAATAGAACCAATCCTGCACAATATTGTCGATAGGTATCCGACGCTGGCGGAACTCACGCAAGGTAGATACCAATTCCTCTTGGTTGTTATATTTCTCACGGCTCTGCCAATAACCCATCGCCCACTTAGGCATGATGGGCGATTTTCCTGTCAGGGTACGATAGCCACTGATAACCTCATCCATAGAGTCACCACCCACGAAGTAGTAGTCAACGGCATTCGCCACCTCACTCGACCAAACAATAGAACCATTGGTGTCTAACGGTTGCGCCACACGCAATCCGCAATACGACACACTTCCGTCAGGTTCCCACTCTATGCGGATAGGTACACGACGTTCCGGGGACATCTCCACCTCGAACTTGTAGCTATTGGGATTCCAAGCTGTACGCCAACGTTCTGGCACTACCAGTTCGTTGTCGATATACACCTTCATGTAACCAGCATAATAAAGAATAAACCGGAATGCCCCTTCCTCGTATGCTTCTAACTCACCTTCATAGGTCACTTTCGCCCCACTAAAGTCAAATCCTTTTGGCAGGTTCACCACTGTCTGCAAACCATTGTCACGATCCAGATGTTCAAAATAGATATCTGATTCATTGCGCACCAAGGTCTTTCCATTAGCAGGCATATAAGTACCTGTAAGTGATCCCTGCTCGCCTTCCTTGTTATACAATCCAAAACAACCGCTTAGTTGCTGGTAGTTTGTATCACCGAAGCTCGACAATGAATAGTTGTCCCACAAAATACCATAACCCTTGGTTGAGACTATGAATGGCACCGACACCTTGGTATTATACTGAAACAGTTCCTCACTCTTGTTCTTATAATTGAACTCATCAGCTTGATGCTGGCCCAGTCCATAAAGGGCCTCACCTTCCTTTCCATAGAAACCCTGGCTCACGGTAAATTTCCATTCATCGCCCACTTCTTTGGGTTGAAAGACCCGTCCGTTTTCAAACTCCTGCAAGATCACCTCACCCGTAACAGCATCTTGGAATCTCACGGTACCAGTTTTCCTATCTACCCCCGCTATCACGGCATTGGTCATCACATACACAGAATCGTCCGTGCTCTCCACCTTGAAAGACACCTTGGGAAGGTTAGGTACCACAATCAGACTACTATCGACGGGGAACTCCCCATACTGCTTCTTACTAGGTCCGTCATTCTCAAAGTCAAGATCTTGCACAGCCCTCACATGAATCAGCTTCTCGCCCATCACCTCCAGCATCACCCTGCTGGTTTGATCCACACGGTCGTAATTGCCACTCATGTCGATATCCACTATCACCCCTCTGTCAGTGCGGTGATATCCCTTGTCGCAACTTACCAAACATAAGGTGGCAAGGACTACAAATAAAACCTTCTTCATATATTAATGTACGTTATTTTTTCAATGGTATCCAAACCTCCATATCACTTATGCCACGATGTGCCCATGCATAATACGGAATCAGCGTCACCCCGTCATCGGTAACAATCTGGTTGATGCCATGCAGCTTCTCAGGTTGCCATTCCACTTTCAGTTGTGTTTGCTGATTGATGGAAATACTATCAATAGGCTTTGCATTATCAGGCGATTCTGCGCAATACACAATTGGGCCACACTGCACAGCCACCAAACCTCTGTCGGCCTCCACCTGGTCGTTTGCCTTTACCAAACGAGGTTGCAAGTCAAAACCCAGGTCCACCACATCGCCCGCCTTCCAATCACGACTAATGGAGCAATAACCCTGCTGTAAATCGGCCTTCACCTCCTCGCCATTCACCTTCACGCTCCAAGTACTTTGCTTTTGGTCGGCGAAAGTATAAAGATCCGACGGCATCGCTTCGTTACGCGTCCATCCGGGAATACGCACCTTCAACGTAAAAGGCAGAGCAGCCTGCTCCACTGTCAGCTTTACATTACCACTATAAGGATAAGCCGTTTCTTGCTTCAGCGTCACAGGTTGACCATTCACCTGCAAGGTCGAGGTATTCCCCATGAAAAGGTTCACATACACATCGTTATCCTTAACCGCATACACATAGCCAGGTAACGAAGGGATGAAACGAGAGATGTTTGACGGACAGCAAGCGCAACCAAACCAGGCCTGACGTTGGTATTTGCGCTCCTTGCTCACCTTCAACGGATTGGGATAGAAGAAAGCATCACCCTCCAACGACACACCCGATATCAGTCCGTTATATAAGGTACGCTCCAGCACATCATAATATTTCGAATCACCATGCAACAAGAACAAGCGATGGTTCACATACACCATACCGATAGCCGCACAAGTTTCGTTATAGGCAGTAGCGTTGGGCAACTCATAATTGGCACCGAATGCCTCGCCATCGTTGGTAGAGCCAATGCCACCAGTGATATACATTTTTTTTGAGACAATATTGTTCCAGATGGTATCAATGGCGTGGATATAGCCTTCATCCCCGGTAAGAGCTGCCACATCAGCCATACCCGCATACATATAGGTAGCACGAACTGCATGTCCCACCGCTTCTTTCTGTTCTAATACTGGCAGATGCGTTTGGTTGTAAGGATCACGATGATCGGTCTTGCCTCTATAATCGAGGAAAAATTTAGCCTGATCCAAGTATTTTTGATTGCCTGTAGCCAAGTAGAGCTTTGCCAATCCCATCTCAGCTATCTGATGTCCAGGCACACGAACAACTTGTCCCTCGCTGGGTCCCACTTCGCGAATCACGCAATCTGCATAACGGATGGCGATATCCAAGAAGTTACGTTGTCCAGTAGCCTGATAATGCGCCACTGCAGCCTCCAGCATATGGCCCAGGTTATAGAACTCATGACTCAGCTCCTCCACCTTTTCCCATCTCTGGTTACCAGCCCATTCATGTGGATGCTTGGGGTTCATTGTACGGGCTGTATAGAGGTAGCCATCAGGCTCTTGCGCCCCAGCTACAATCACCAGCACACTATCAATGTATTGTTTCAACCGTTCATCAGGATAGGTCTGTAACAAATAGCTGGCCCCCTCAATGGTCTTATACACATCGGTATCATCGAACGAAAAGCCCCCCACATGGATGGTATCACTCGGATGTGCCGCACACTCGAAATTACGGTAACGTCCTGTTTCCTCACACTTGCTGAATGCCAACGGAACCGTTACCTCACGACTGGCTTTCAACCTTTGTCCCCAGAATCCATCACCCACCTTTACACTGGTAAAAGGCACGGGGTTAATGGGGTAACCATGACTTAATTGATCATTCACCGTTGACTGTTCACCCCTATTAATACATCCGGCTAATAAGCCAACCAACGCTAAAAAGAACCCAATCTTCCTCATTGATTAATAATTATTTATTATTCTTCTTTTTCTCATACCAATCTTTCATCACATAAAACGCCAATTTCTTGATGCCCTTCTCCGACACCAGGCCTTTACGATTGAAAAAATCCTGTACACCAAACAGCTGACGACGAGGTGAACGGAAGTCCATCAATATCCAAGGAGAGGTACCTGCCAAACCTTCGATACGCTCGAACATATCCACATTGGCCTTGTACAAATCTTCTTGGAACTCTTCCGTAAATCGTTGGTCAGCTGAGCCATGCCAACCCTGCAATGCACCACCGCCAAACTCACTGATGATGGCAGGTTTCTCGTATGGAATCTCCCATACCATGTTGCGAGCCGCTTTGGTATCACGGTACCAACCCACATATTCGTTAAATGCCACCACATCCACATACTGATGCATATTGTCCTGCAGGCGGTTGAGGTTGCCCGAAGTGGTAGATGTAACCTCCATCGCCATACTTACCAAACGTACAGGATCGTTAACGTGGCAATACTTGGCAAGACTACTCAAGAACTTATCTCTTGCTTCCCCGTGAGGTGTTTCATTCGCCACCGACCAAATGATGATGGCACAACGGTTACGGTCTCTAGTAATCTCATCCCTCAACTGAGCCTCAGCATTCTTATAAGTGTCTGCATTCTCCCATGAAATAGTCCAATAAACCGGAATCTCGCTCCACACCATAATACCCATCTTCTCAGCCTCACGCACCATATGTTCATTGTGGGGATAATGTGCCAGGCGCACATAGTTACAACCCAGTTCTTTCGCCCAACTCAACAGCGTATGAGCATCGGCCTCACTCCAAGCCCTTCCCTGACGGAAAGGAGCCTCCTCGTGAATGCTCACTCCCCTCAAGAACACCGATTTACCATTGAGCAAAATCTCCCTGCCTCTTGTCTCGATGGTTCGGAAACCAATCTCGTCATACAAGGTCTCATCTGCTTTGCTCACAGTTACCTTGTATAATTTAGGATTCTCTGGCGACCACAATTCCGGCTTTGCCTTTACGGCAAACTGCGCCTTACCGTCGGCATTCGTCTTGAGTGTCTGCTTCAACTTCAACTCAGGGATGTCAACTATTACCTCAACGCCAGCTTTCGCTTCATTGAGTTTTACCCAACCTTCTATCAAGCCTGCCTCACCCTTAGCTAGCTGGACATAATAGTCCTCAATATAAGTGTCAGGCACCTCCACCAACAGCACCTCACGAGTTATACCACCATAGTTCCACCAGTCGAAGTTAAGTGTAGGCACATTGTCTTGTTCGCGCTTGTTATCCACCTTCACCACGACGAAGTTATCTCCGTCTTTCAAGATTTCAGTCACATCGAAGTTAAAAGGCGTGAAACCTCCCACATGCTCGCCTACCTTTCGTCCGTTCACCCACACCTTAGCATCATAGTTCACGGCTCCAAAATAAAGGACAGCCTTTTTTCCCGGCTTATGCTGATAGTTGAAACTTTTCTTAAACCACACTGTGCCTTCGTAAAAGAACAGCTTCTCGTCGGCAGTGTTCCAGTCGGTGGGGATATTCATAGTTGGTGACGTATCAAAGTCATATTCCACCAGTTCGGAAGGGTTGGCAGGTTTTTTATTCTCAAAAAAGCCATTGGTAGTCCAAGGTTTACGACGATAGTCATAATAGCCGTTCTCCAACGGATCTACAATATAATTCCATTGCCCGCACAGCGTGATTGACGGACGGGCAAAGATGTTGGTCACAAGCGGTACTTGTAAACCGACTGCCTCTGCTTGCACTTCAGCTGATGCATTTAGATAGTTACCGAGAAAGAACGACAACACTACCCATAAAAATATAATCTTCTTCATATCTTTATTTATTATATATTAATGTAAATCCAAAACATATACGCCACGGGCAGGGATGCTTACTGGCTGTGTCAGATTGATATTCTGCTCTGTCACCACATCTACTCCGCTTGTATAGTTCTGCACCACTTCATGGAAGCGTTTCATATCAAGCGTTTTGTCAGCATCAGTACCATTCATCAGCACTAGAACTGTATTGCCTCCACCTATTCGGGCATACACATAACATCCACTACGATCGGGAGTATAGTGCACCAATCTGCCTTCAGTTATTGGCTTACTCTGCTTACGCCAATTAAGCAATGTCTTCATATAATTCCACGCCTCGTTTTCCTTCTCGGTACGTCCTGCAGCAGTGAAAGCATTACGGGCATCGCCTTCCCATCCACCAGGGAAGTCGGTACGAATTACACCATCACCCTCTTTTTTAGTGCCCGTCATCAATATCTCTGTACCATAATATATTTCAGGAATGCCACGGGTGGTTACTAAAAAAGCGATGGCCTGCTTGTATTTATTGAGGTCATTGTCTTCCTTCAATGAGAACCTGCCCAAATCATGGTTGTCCAAAAACACCAATATATTGTCTGGATCAGGGAATAGGAAATCTTGCGCTATCACCTCATACAGTTTGAACAGGCCTGCCTCAGAGCCCTCACTACTGCTACACTCATCAATGAAAGCTTTGGCTGAGGTAAACGCCAAGTCAAAGTCCATTACCGTTTTCAATTTTGTATTATTGTCGTTGATCCTGTTATTGCGTTGCCACCAAGCAGAAGCCGTGCCTCTGGGATACCAAGCCTCACCCACAATATTGAAGTCGGGGTATTGCTTTTCTACCTCCTCACACCATTCAGTCATGAAATCATAGTCGGCGTAAGGGTGTGTATCCTGCCTGATGCCATCAATACGCGCATACTCAATCCACCAGATGCTGTTTTGAATCAAGTAACGTGCCAAATGGCGATTGCGCTGATTTAGATCAGGCATACCGCGAGTGAACCATCCATTCACCAAAATGTCTTTTTCTGACTGTGGTGCATGCACATCCATCAATGTCCACTTAAAATGAGTAGTCTGAACATATTCATCTGGATTATTGAGCCAATCATGCGAGGGCATGTCTTTCATCCACCAATGACTGCTTCCACTGTGATTAAAAATCATATCCATCACCACCTTCATTCCTTTGGCATGAGCTTTGTCGATCAGTTCTACATACTCTTCATTGGTGCCGAAGCGAGGATCTACATTATAGTAATTTGTAATGGCATAACCATGATAAGAGCCTCCTGGCTGATTGTTCTCCAAAATAGGGTTCAGCCAAATAGTGGTAAAGCCTAACTCCTGAATATAATCAAGATGATCAATAATGCCACGAATATCACCACCATGTCTTGCTCCACTGCGTTGACGATTCACCATCACCTCCCCAAGATTATCATTTTGTGGATTACCATTGGCAAAGCGATCTGGAGTTATAAGGTAAATCACATCTGCTGTAGAGAAACCCTGCGCTCCCACTTTACGGTTTCGCTCATGTAGTTCAAAAGGTTGTTTCCACTGCTTTTTGCCTTCCTTTAGCACTATGTCTATAGTACCAACCTTAGCATTATCGTCAATGTCAAGGTAAAGAAACAGATAGTTAGGATTTTCCACCTTGGCAACCTCCTTAAGAGTCACACCTGGATAGTTAATGCTAACTTCGGACTTAGCAATATCTTTACCATAAAGTAATACTTGTAGTTCATGGTTTTCCATACCCACCCACCAATTGGCAGGCTCCACACGCTGCACATCAATGGCATAGCCTACTATAGCGCTAAGTGCCATTAATACTATCAAAACACCTCTTTTCATTTCACTTTTTCTGAACATTAAAGTTAATCCTATCCACAAAGATAGGAATTTTATATGAAAGAGACTTGATAACCAACATAAATGTTATTTGGAGAATCGTTTTTACAATGGAAAAAGAAAGGCCCCTGCAAATCTGCAAGAGCCTTCCATCATTTCTGTATAATTAATAGGGATTATCCTAATTCGAGTACACGCTGAGCATACTTCATGCAAGTACCTACTTCTTTAATAGAGTTACTCCAAGGAGCTACCTGGTATTCCAGCTCGCAGTCGCAGTATATCTGCGGATACTTGCTCTGCACCAACTTCAGTACATCATCGAGTGGAGTCTCGCCCTGACCCCAAACCTGATTTTCGTTAGGCTTAGCGGCATTAGGACCAGTCTTGTCCTTAGTGTGCATAGAGAAGATGCGATTATGGTACTTCTCGATGAAGTCGCAAGGATTCTTGCCTGTTGAGCCGAAATAGTGAGCGAAGTCAAAGTTCAGCATGATATTTGGAGAAACAGCCAGCACCTCGTCTGGACCAGCCTCGAACTCAGGAGTAGCATACTGGAAGTGGTTGTGCATGCAGTAGAACATGTCGTACTTCTCAGCGAATGGAGCGCAACGCTTTGCAGCAGCGAGTGTTATCTCAGCAGTTACGCCCTTAGCACCCATAGCCTTAGCCAACTTGAATGCATATTCGCAATCCTCGTCGCTTGAGTTCTCACCTGGCTGAGTCTTTACGATATGGATGTCGATGCCCTCCGTCTCGAAACGCTTGCGCACCTCTTCCACCTTGTCCCAATCCATGTTACTCTTGAACTTAGCAAATGCTTCATTGTAGTCGTTCATCTGCTGTTTCTCTTCTTCGGTCATGAAATCCATCAGACCACCGAAGCCTCTCATACTACCGCGCTGTTCTGGAGTCAGACGACCCATGATGCCCTGCATAATCGTCATCATAGGACTTGCCGGAGCACCCAGACACGCCTCCAGGTCATTGCCCATCAACTCAAGGTTGCTCACATTAGCTTGCTTGCAATAGTTAATCAAGTTGTCCAATCCACCCTCTTGGTCACGCCAGCTATAGGTAATGGCACCCATGTGAACACCACCGAAGTTTGAATTTGGCTTGTCGCCATCACGCTTAGCTACAGTTGCTTTCTCACCACCTGAACAAGAGGACAGTGAAGGAACCAGTGCCATACCAGCCAAAGCAGCAGCACCCATACCCAAGAAATTTCTTCTATTCATTTGCTGTATTATTTATAGGTAAAACATTATTCACAAAACATGGCAAATTTACTTACTTTATTTTACTATTCAAAGAATATTAGTCAACTTTCTGCTATAAAATGGCATTTATCTACTCTATTATTTATTATATTTGCATCATCAAAACAAAAAACATAGCATTATGAAAACGAAATTCACTCTTATCACATGGGCAATGACCATTGTAACTTGTTTTTCTGCCTTCGCGCAGGAAGCTAATTCACTAGCTTTTCGCGCAGGTGTGAAATCACCCGAACTGGTAGATGGCCAAGTCACCTTCCGCTTTGTAGCACCTAAAGCCCGCAAAGTCAGCGTTTCTGCCTCTTGGATGGGCTACGATGCTTCGAAGTTGCAGATGACACAAGACCAAAACGGTATCTGGAGCGTTTCTACCCCCAAGCCTGCTCCTGAGCTTTACACCTATAATATTGTAGTGGATGGTGTGACCATGCTCGACCCATCAAACGTACAGGTACAACGCGATGGCTCTCGCTATATGAATGCCCTCTTGGTACCTGGCGACTATGCCGACCTGTATGCGGAGTGCAGCAAGCCAGGTAATGTGGAGCATGTATGGTACTACTCAGCAGAGAACGGCATGACCCGTCGTATGTATGTCTATACACCAGCTGGTTACGATCGCAACAACAAGAACGTGAAATATCCTGTTCTCTATCTGTTGCATGGTGGCGGTGGCGACGAAGATGCTTGGTCAACCCTTGGCCGTACTTGCCAAATTCTTGACAACCTCATTGCTCAAGGCAAGGCAAAACCTATGATTGTGGTGATGCCTAACGGCAACCCTAACCAATATGCTGCCCAGACTTTGGGTATTCCTACCAAGGAAATTACCACCAAGTATAGCTCCAACTTCGATAACTATTCTTCTTTGGTAGCCGACATCCTACCATACATTGAGAAGAACTATCCAGTCATCAAGAACCGCAAGGGACGTGCCGTAGCAGGCTTGTCTATGGGTGGTGGTCAGTCATTCTTCATTGCTTTCCGCAATGTTGATGTATTTGCCAACGTGGGTATTTTCTCTTCTGGCCTCATCGGTTCATCAGCTATCGGTGGTGCACCCTTTGATGCAGAACAGCACTTCCCAGGTATGTACACCAACCCCGTCAAGTACAACAAGTTCGATGTCATCTACCTGGCTTGTGGCGAGCAGGACAACCGCATTGACGGTATGCTCGACTTCAAGCAGAAGCTTACCGACAAAGGCTACAAAGGTGTAGTGTGGGAACAGTACCCAGGCGCTCACGAATGGAAGGTTTGGCGTCGCAACCTCAGTTCATTCGTACAGCTCATCTTTAAGTAATACAAGCTGGGCATTTACCAACATAATTGATCCCCTGACAAAAGGTGATAAATACATCAATAACAAAAGACAGCATCGAGACCGCCTACAGCTTCTTGCACCAGAAACGGAACGTGTATATTCACTCTACACTTGCCTGGCAGAAAGACGATATCGAACTTTCCATTGCCGACTATGTGGATAGCATGAACCCGAAGCTGTATGCGGCCATAGCTGCCGGCAGACACGATTTCCTTAGAGACCATAGACGCTTTGCCGATGACATCACTCAAGCCGTAGAGCAATTGGAGCAGATGCTATAACAAAAGCCACACTTTTCCCTGCGTTTTTCCCTGTATTTCTTCATTTTTCCCTGTTTCCCCCTTTTTTATGAATGAACACAGGAGAAAAACCTCAATTTGCCCTTTACCATATATTATATTTGCACTCGCAAAAGCGAAATGATGAGAATACCTCCAAAGTAGCTTTTCCGCAGCAGGCAAAGCCATGTATAGTCAGTCACCAGCGTGACTGACTTTAGTCAACGTTGTGAATATACTTAGTCATCGGCATGACGTAACAACTTCACACAGCTGACTTACGAGCGAAACTAAAGCGTTAATAAACAGCAATATATTGATAAACAAAATAAAAAAAATGAATATGGATATCGGATTTAAGGAAGTCTGCCCAATGGCAGCATGTAAGAAAAGTGCGCAATGTTATCGCTATGAAGCTTATCTACAGGCGGAAGCCAATGCCCTACACTATGACATGTTAAATCCCAGACTGCTAAAATGCGGTAAAAACGGATGTCCCTATCTGCTTATCAAGGGACGTCAACGCATGGCCTACGGATTCCGCAAACTGGTGGCAGAAGTGAAACTCAAAGATGCTCGCAACCTCTTCTATTTGTTCAGATTTGGCAGTCAGTCAAGCTACGACCGCCGACGTCGAGGCATTTATCCACTGAATCCAGCCGAACAAGAGTATGTATTGCAAAAGTTCAAAACCCTTGGGGTTGACACCTCCATCGGCTTCGACCGCTATGAATGGCAAGATGTGCTGGTGGCGGCAAATGAATGAAGATATAATTCTACATTAAGTTAGGTGATTTAACAAATTATGTTTATCTTTGCACATATAAATAACTAAAATCAAAATAGATGACGAAGAAAGATTGTCAAAACAGAATCAGAGTGGTGTTGGCCGACAAGCAGATTACTAACCGATGGCTTGCCGGGCAGATGGGCGTTACCGACATGACCGTTTCTCGATGGAAAACGAACAAAATACAGCCATCTATGGCACAATTCGTAGAAATCGCCCGCCTGCTTCAGGTTGATATTAAAGAATTGTTGGAGGTTGACTTCGATGATGAGGGAAAGATTTTATAACAAAGAACTATTATTGCTTATGAAGAAAGAAGAAATACTGGCTCTATTTAAGAGTTACGAAGATGCAGTTTGCATGATTGATGAAACCGAATGCTGGAGTGCAAGGGATTTGTGTACACTATTTGGCTATCAACAATGGCGTAATTTCTGTAATGTCATTGACAAAGCCAAAGAGGCATGTAGTAATGCAGGACAATCTGTTTCTGATCATTTTGCTGACGTCAGCAAAATGATAGACATTGCAAAAGGTGCTCAGCGAGAAGTGGATGACATTATGCTCACCCGCTATGCTTGCTATCTGGTCGCACAGAATGGCGACCCAAGAAAGCCGCAGATTGCTTTTGCACAGACTTATTTTGCAGTTCAAACCCGTCGTGCAGAGTTGATTGAACAACGTCTGTTAGAAGTGGAGCGCGTGAAGGCACGTGCCAAGTTGCAGGAGACAGAGAAGAAACTATCTGGCATCCTTTATGAGCGTGGCGTGAACGACCAGACTTTCGCTGTTATCCGTTCCAAGGGAGACCAAGCTCTCTTCCGCCTAAGCACCAATATGATGAAACGTAAAATGGGAATGCCTCAAAATCGTCCACTTGCGGATTTTCTGCCTACAATCAGCATTAAGGCCAAAGATTTTGCCGCAGAGATGACCAGCGTAAATGTGCAGGCAAAAGATCTTCAAGGCGAGACCGCTATTACCAAGGAGCATGTTGATAACAACGCTGCTGTTCGCAAGATGTTAACTGAACGAGGCATCGTTCCTGAAAACCTTCCACCTGCAGAAGATGTAAAGAAAGTAGAACGACGTTTGGTAAGCGAAGAGAAGAAGATGCTGGGAAAGAAAAAGAAATAAGAGAAATCAGGGTGCAACCATCCATTTCACAATTGAATGAGATAGCAATCATTTTGGATGTGGATGTAAGAACTTTAATAACACCTACAAAATAGGCAAGATGATACAATTAGATAATTTAAAAGAAGTCCTAAATCATATTGGGTTCATTCGTGAGTCAATGGGCGAATACTTTAAGCGAGAGTATAACACTTGTACTGTTGCAGTAGATTTTGACAACAAGAAAATCATATATCCAGAAAACAAGGGGCTTATTGTCAACGATAAAACTACAAGCAATTTTGATAAAAACGAGAATTTTGTAGTATTGGAATGTGTTTGTCGTTTATTAGAAAAGGGATACAGACCTGATCATATAGAATTAGAGCCTCGATGGACTTTAGGACACGATCCAAGCGGTGGTAAAGCAGATATTCTTGTTAAAGACAGCAATAATAAATCCCTTCTCATAATAGAATGCAAAACTGCAGGAGAGAAGTTCAACAAAGAAAAGAAGAACACAGAAGAGGATGGCGGCCAGCTGTTCAGCTATTGGCAGCAAGAAATATCAACCCGTTGGCTTGCTCTTTATGCTTCCGACTGGAACGATGATGGATTGTCGTACAAGTGCCTTGTTATCAATTGTACGGATGATGCAAACATTGCGAAAATGGCAGAAAAGGACAAAGACGTGAAAATTTATCTCAATGCTCGCAATGATAAGGAACGTTTTGAAGTATGGGAAGAAACATACCAAAAGAAATGGCTTGATGATGTCGTATTTAATGAGGAAAGCCAAGCATATAATATAGGCATTCCGCCTTTAAGGAAGAAGAATCTAAAAGATTTTACTCCAGAAGACCGCATCGTTAATCGATTTGAGGAGATTCTTCGTCATAACAACGTGAGCGATAAGGAAAATGCCTTCAATCGTCTGGTAGCTCTTTTTATTTGCAAACTGGTAGACGAAATTAAGAAACAAGACTTTGATGTCGTTGATTTTCAGTATAAACTAGGACAAGATACTTACGAAAGCCTCCAAGACCGCCTTCAGCATCTTCACCAGCAAGGAATGGAGGAGTTTATGAAAGAAAAAATCTTCTATGTGGAGGCAGATTATGCAGAAAGATTATTCAAGCAATATACAGGTCGCCAACGAAAGGCTGCGATTGAAGACTTGAATCGGACTATTCGAATATTAAAGTTCTATAGCAACAATGATTTTGCTTTTAAAGATGTTCACAATGAAGAATTATTCTATCAAAACGGTAAAATCCTCGTAGAGGTTGTACAACTATTCCAACCTTATCGCATTGTATATCCAAATAAACACCAATTTCTTGGCGATTTGTTTGAACGTTTATTAAGCAAAGGATTTAAACAGAATGAAGGGCAGTTTTTTACGCCAACACCTATCACGCGATTCATTTGGGATTCATTACCTTTGCAAAAATACATCAACGAGCATGATTTACCTCGTGTTATTGACTATTCTTGTGGTGCAGGTCACTTCTTAACAGAAGCTGTAGAAGCTATAAATTCCGTACGACCAGATGGTGATAACACATGGGTGGAAAGGCACATCTATGGTATAGAAAAAGATTATCGTTTGGCACGTGTATCTAAAGTGTCAATGTTTATGAATGGTGCTGGAGGATGCAATATCATATTTGGTGACGGATTAGAGAATTATCCAGAAAAAGGAATAGAGCCATCATCTTTTGATATTTTAGTCGCAAATCCCCCATTTGCAATTAATGGTTTTAAAGCACATCTTAAATTAAAAAATGATGCTTTTAAAATCATAGATACGTTTACATTAAGTAGTAAAGAAATTGAGTCACTTTTCATTGAAAGAATGGCTCAACTTGTAAAACCAGCAGGATTAGCCGCTATTATACTTCCAGATGGCATCTTAAGAAGTTCGTTAGAATGCTATATTGAAGCCCGTAAAATAATAATAAAGAATTTTAAAATTCATTCTATTGCAGATTTAGGATATGGTGTATTTGGCGCAACTACAACAAAAACAATAATATTGTTTTTAGAGAAATACACCGAGCCACCATACATTTATGAATTAACAAAAGATATAGTTGATGGAATATTTTCATGTGATGAATCTATAGAATGGGAGGACAATCAAGTACTTGAGACATACTTGAAATTATTACAAATAGACGGTCTGATCTATTCACGCTTTTTGCAAAAAAAATTGTCTAAAGATGATCTGTCATATATTACTTATCTTAAAGAATACGTAGAATCATTTGATTGGGAAGGAGTAAAAGTTCCAAAAGAATGTAATCCTGAAGAAAAGACAAATATCCAATGTATGAAATTTTATGATTGGGCATTAAACATTGAAAAAGATAAACTATATTTCTTTTCTTTAGTCTATAAACAACAAACACTTGTGATAACAGCTCCCTCTGACACGAAAGAACGAAAGAAATTCTTTGGTTTTGACTGGAGTTCGACAAGAGGTAAAGAAGGTATTAAAATCAAGCAGCCTGGAGGTAAATTGTATAACGCAGATGATAGATTTGCAAGAGGGACATTAGCATGCGCTATACGAAACTCATTTAGTGGAGCATCGACTATTGTTTCAAATGATGTCAAGGATATTACGCGGTCTTATATGCTTAAAGACCTAATAGACTTTAGCAAATCAGATTTTAATCTTGTTATTAAAACAATTGCTAATAATGCTGTGAAATTAGATAGCAAATATCCTATTGTGAAACTTGCAGAGATTATTGATATCAATCAAAATGAGATTAACCCGACACTTTTTTCGAATAAAGAATTTGTTTATGTAGATATTGCATCCATAGAGAATGGTACAGGGAAAATATCTTTAGAGCAAAAGATATTGGGAAAAGAGGCACCTTCAAGAGCACGACGGGTGGTTACAAAAGGTAATACGATTATATCAACTGTAAGGCCAAACTTAAAAGCATTCGCCTATGCTGATAAAGAATTTGAAGATACAGTTTTCTCCACGGGCTTTGCAATTCTTATGCCTAAAGATGAGAAAGTCTTATTGTCCAAACTTCTGTACATATATTTTATGAACTTGGATTCTCTCATGGAACAAATTTTAGAGAAGATGCCCAAAGGCCAATATCCGAGCATAAATAAAAACGATATAGAATCCTTGAAGATACCCCTTCCTCCTATTAAAATTCAGAAAGAAATCATAACTGAATGCGACAAGATCGATGAAGAATATAACACCAGCCGCATGAGCATTGAAACCTATCGGGAAAAGATTGCAGAGATATTCGATAGACTCGAAGTCGTTTCAATGCAAAACGGGGGGGTAATTCTGTGATTATCAATGAAATATGCAAATACGTAACATATAGAACAAACGAAACAGATATGGAATCGTACATCACAACCGATAATATGATGCAGAATTGTGAGGGCATCCGTCCATACGATGGAGCGGATAGTATCACCTCTGCCATAGCCTATCGGAAAGGTGACATTCTGCTATCAAATATCCGCCCCTATTTGAAAAAGATTTGGCAGGCTGATCGTGATGGAAGTTGTTCTCCTGACGTACTCGTGCTTCGAACCGATAGCGAAAAAGTTGATAAACAATTCTTGTATTACAGCTTGCGTCGCGATGCATTCTTTGATTATATTATGAACGAAGCAGGAACGAGAGGTCTAAAAATGCCACGTGGTAATAAAGACGGCATCATTCAATATCGTATCATATTGCCGAATATGGAAGAACAAAGAAAGATAGCAGATGAAATATCACATTATGATGACTTGATTGCAGATGCAAAGGATATAATGGCTGGTTGTGAACTTCGTAAGCAAGCCGTCCTTGATAAATATTTGAAATAGTAAGATAAAGTGGAATAACATATTTTGAGAATAATGAAGAATATTTGTCAGCTTAGAGATCTAATAACTTCGGCAAGAACTTTGCTGAATGGAATAGATATTAATTACGATTCAATTATAGGGCCAAGAACTCAAAAACTTGTAGAGATTTCCAAACAAATAATTCCAGTAATAAAAGAAGACTATCCAGATATTGCCCAAATTCTGATGAATGCAACTCAAAGGATAGTTTTTCGTACTTCTCGTATTTTGCAGATTCCACAACCTCCATATTATCAAAATATATTTGGTGACTTCATAAATGCCTATTCTTTCGGGGATATTAGAACTGCAATTAAGATTTTAGATGGTCTATATTCAAATAAACCACAAAATGGACATAAAATATTTATCAGTCATTCTTCAAAAGACAAAGGTATCGTTACTGAATTTTGCGACAGGATACTTCAATTAGGAATAGGTCTTAATCCTGATGATATTTTTTGCACTTCCATTGAAGATATGAATATCAAGAATGGAGATGATATTCGGAAACATATAAAAGAGAATATCTTGTCGGCAGACTTCTCTTTCTTACTGATTTCCAGCAATTACAAGAATAGCGAAATATGTCTTAATGAAATGGGGGCTGTATGGACTAACAATAATAATGTTAGATATTATTTACTGCCCAACACTACTTTTAAAGAAATTGGATGGTTGTGTGATACAAAGCAAGCTGAAAAGCTAACAGACCATACGGCTCTTGATAAGTTATATAAAGAATTGACTGATTACTATCACGAGTTGGAGGGTAGATTGGATACATGGAGTAGGCAACGAGTGACTTTTGTTGATAACATTACAAAAGGTACGGTTGCAAAAACCAAAGAACGAACCAACACATTATCAGGGAGTTTAGACGAAAAGATAATAAATGTTCTTACATCTAATTCCAACCTTTCATTGTATGACATTGCAAAATTGTTAGGATTATCAAAAGCAACAATAAGTAAGCATCTTAAACAATTGCAGGATTCTAATAAAATAGAATTTGTTGGAGTCGCAAGTAATACAAGATGGAAGATAAAATCATAGATCTCCCTGTATTCATTCCGAAATAACTGATTAACATAGATATAATGGATGTGACATTATGGGCAAAACAGTAACAACATATTTGATAGACGGAGATCCGAAAGGGACTCAGTATGTGTTCATCAGCAATAAGATTTGCCAGATGTATGTGATTCCTCGTTCTAATCTTTCAATTCTGAATGAGCGACAGGAGTTGCAGACACCAGCATTTTATATCTTGTTGGGTGAGGATGAAGCAACCAAGCCCAAAGCTTACATTGGCGAGACTGAGAATTTTCGCGAACGGGTGAAAGACCATGATAGCAAGAAAGCTTTTTGGCAAAAGGCGTTGCTGTTTATCTCGAAAGATGCTGCGATGACAAAGGCAGACGTCCAATACTTGGAGCATCGAGCCATCACAGAGGCAAAGGCTTCAAACACTTTCGTATTGAATGAAAACAAACAGACGCCTAAAGCACCTAATCTCCCAGAATACAGGAAGGATGATATGGAGGGATTCTTTGAAGATGTGAAGTTCCTCACTTCCTTTATTGGCTGTAATATCTTTGATGTAGCAAAGCCAAAGGAAGAACATCTGTTCTATACAAAAGGGCGTGGCTGTGATGCGAGAGGTTTCTATGATGCTAATGGATTCACAGTCTTAAAGGGTAGTATTATCGCCAAATCATCTGTCCCATCGTTTACATGGAAAGAGAAGCGTGAGAATCTTCTTAAAGATTATACCATAAGCAAAGGTGAAAAGTTGGAATTGGAATCAGACAAGACTTTCCCAAGCCCCAGCACTGCTGCCGACTTCTGCATTGGTAGTAGCAATAATGGTTGGCTCGTCTGGAAAGACAAGGATGGTCAGACATTGGATGCGGTGTATAGGAAGCAATTAGAGTAGGCTATTAAACATTAGTTGACCCACTTCTCCCGTAATCCCAAGATAGCAGCCTTCCTCAAAGCATATCACTTTGTGAAGGAATTCGGCGAGGGTTTTGACCGTATCTGCCGTGAGCAAGAGGCTAATGGAGCAAATGTCCCATCTTTCAGAACTGACGAGTTCATCCTGAAGATTACGGTACCAAAGGTAGCAGAAAACGTCACAGATACGTTACAGAAAACGTCACAGAAAATTATCGACTTGATAAAGGAGGATCCTTATATTTCAACCTCTAAAATGGCTGAAATAATAGGCGTTGACAGAAGAAACATTGCAATGCTCAACAAAATCAGAAAAAGATACTAATAATCAGATTTATATCTATGTCTCAAATGCCAACATAACATTCCACATTTTTCGCATAGCAAATTAAAAGAAATCAGGCATTATTATTTGGTTATTCAGAATTATGGAGTATATTTGCAGTGATAATACCATGAAACTATAACTAATATAATCAATAACGAAGGCAATAATTATGGAAGAGAATAAAGACAAACGTGTGTTGAATATTGAACTCAACAACGATGTGAAGAAGGTGTCTATCACTGGAATGAACAGCGATGAGAAAGTGGTAATGCGCCAGGAACTGGGCGAGGATGACTTAGAGCAGGCAACTGGTGGGTATGCAGGTAATACTATCAAAACCATTTTTGGTGAACAAAATGATGGACATTGTTTCGCAAACGCAAGATTATGAAAGACAAGAAAAGCTAAAGAATACGGAAGCAAATAAAGAAAAATCCCTTGCAAACTTGAAGCTGCAAGGGATTTGTTTTTCTGCGTACCCAGACCCGGGGTCGAACCGGGATGGGTTGCCCCACTGGTGTTTGAGACCAGCGCGTCTACCGATTCCGCCATCTGGGCATTTCAAAAATGCGGTGCAAAGATACAAACAATTTCTGAATATACAAGCACGGAACGCAAAAAAATCATCTACACAGTAAATTATTAAAGAAAAATGCACATAATGAGAAAAAAGATGTATATTAGCAAATTAATAAAACTAACTATTGACTTATATGAGTGAACTAAAGAATAACTATTGTGTTATTATGAGCGGTGGCGTAGGAAGCCGCTTTTGGCCTTATAGCCGAAAAAACCTGCCCAAGCAGTTCCTGGATTTCTTCGGAACGGGACGCTCGCTATTACAGCAAACTTTTGAACGATTTAACAAGGTGGTGCCTACAGAAAACATCTTAATTGTGACCAACGAGTTGTATGCCAACTTAGTGCAAGAACAATTACCGCAACTGCACCCCTCACAGATATTGCTCGAACCCAGCAGAAGAAATACAGCTCCCTGTATCGCATGGGCTTCAAATCATATCAAGGCGCTGAACCCTAATGCCAATATCGTGGTGGCGCCTTCTGACCATCTGATATTGAAAGAGGACGAGTTTATAACTTCTATCAAGAATGGATTGGAGTTTGTGGGCAACAACGACAAACTGCTGACCTTGGGCATCAAGCCCAACCGTCCTGAAACGGGATACGGATATATTCAGATAGCCGAGAAGGAGAGCGATAACCTGTATAAGGTGAAGACATTTACCGAGAAACCTGAGTTGGAACTGGCCAAGGTGTTTTTGGCAAGCGGTGAGTTTTATTGGAACTCGGGCTTGTTTATGTGGAACGTGAAATCTATTATCAAGGCGTTGAATAAGTACCTGCCTGACATGATGAGCAAGTTGGCTTCCGACACTTACGGTACGCCTCAGGAGGCGGATTTCATTAACGAACATTTCGCATCGTGCAACAATATATCCATCGACTATGGCGTAATGGAAAAGGCGAACAATGTGTATGTAACACTGGGCGACTTCGGATGGAGCGACTTGGGCACATGGGGATCGCTGTATGACCTATCGGAGAAGGACAGCAACGGCAATGTAACATTGAAATGCAACACGATGTTGTATGAGAGCAAGAATAACATCGTGGTGTTGCCCAATGGTAAGTTGGCTGTAGTAGCCGGAATGGAGGGTTACCTGATTGCTGAATCTGACAATGTGCTGCTGATTTGTCCGAAGGACGAAGAGAGCGCCATTAGGAAATACGTGAATGAGGTACAGATAAAATATGGAAATGATTTTATTTAATAAACAATCCCCGCCACAATGGCGGGGATTGTTTGTATATAATGTACAGACAAACTATAGTTCCTGGCGAATCTTTGCTGCAATCTCCGCGAGCTCATCATTAGTGAGTTTCAGCTTAGGATTGGAGAAATTGAGATCTTTCTCGCTCTGCATAGGCACGAGATGGATGTGTGCATGACGAACCTCTAGTCCTAATACACCCATGCCTACCTTAATGCAGGGGAAAGCTTTCTTAATGGCCACTGCTATGTGCTTGGCAAAGACAATCATCTCGGCCAAATCATTATCTGGCACATCGAAAATATAGTCGATTTCCTGCTTGGGGATAACTAACACATGACCCTTTACCAAAGGATTGATATCGAGAAATGCAAAGAACTTATCGTTCTCGGCAATCTTGTGAGAAGGAATCTCACCTGCTACTATCTTGCTGAAAATGCTTGCCATAATCTTTTTCTCTTTTATTATTTATTATAAGGTGATTTTAAGGATCTCAAACGTCATCACACCACGTGGCACCTTAATCTCAACCACATCACCCACCTTCTTGCCCAACAACCCCTGGGCAATGGGGGTATTGACAGAAATCTTGCCCTCACGCAGGTTGGCCTCAGTATCTGACACGATGGTATATGACATCTGCTGATTGGCCTTTACATTCTTCAAGGTAACTGTGGTTAATATCTGAACAGAATCGGCCTTGAGCATAGAGGTGTCAAGAATCTTAGAATCGGCAATGGTTTGCTTCAACTTGTTGATCTTAGCCTCCAGCATGCCTTGTGCCTCCTTGGCAGCATCGTACTCAGCATTCTCCGACAGGTCGCCCTTGTCGCGAGCCTCACGAATGGCCTCGATAATCTTTGGACGCTCTACAGCTTCCAACTCTCTTAATTGTGCTACGAGCTTATTGTAGCCTTCTTCTGAAATGTATCCCATATCTATACGTTTTTATTTATTCTATAAATTAAATTACTGTCCTTTTAGGAGTAAAAACGAAAACGATAAAAAAGAATTCCAACACATTGACGTGCGTTGGAACTCCTTTTTACCTTAAGTTCACTCTGCAAATATAAGCCTTTATGTAATAACAAACAAAAAGTTACGCTTTTTTTTGCAGCAAAATATGTCTTTTTTTTGCTTAGAGCAGTTTCTTAACTACAGACTCAAGATTCTCCATATTGTCAACACGGGCGCTCAACTCGCTGTTGCGGTTGATGACATACACAGCCGGCAACGACTGGAAATTGTAAAGGTTGAGCAAATCTGAATACACTCCTCTTGGCTCGCGGACGCATACCCAAGGCAGGTTGTCTGCAGCAGTCTTCCAATAGTGCTCACTATTGTCAAGTGATACCTGATAGATCTCCATACCCTTGTCGGCATACTTGGCATACAGTTCACGCATCGCCATATTATGATCGGCAGAATAGTCTGTCTGATAAGCAGTGAAGTCAAGCACCACGACCTTGCCTGCAAGATCAGTGAGTTTACGGATGTTGCCATCTATGTCGCGTAACTGGATATCGATGAGACCTGTTTCTGACACCTCGTTAGGGTTGATATCTACAGTTGCCTCAGCCTGGCGGGCATTTCGCATGCCCTTAATGGCGATGTTATAAATATTCTTGGCACGCTCGGAATGTGGATAGAGGTTATTGAAACTGGTAGCCACAGCACCGAAAGCACGCACATCGTCCTTGTCATTCAGCGGGTCGAACAGGGCATATTGACCTACACGCTGGAAAAGGGCGTGGTAAGCATAAGGCGTATTAGGTGCGGAGTAGATATACTTGGCCTTGATTTCCTCCTTATATGCTTTGACCATACGATCCAAACTGTCGTTATACAAAACATTGGATATCTTGTTGGCATTATAGCTCGCGGCAAGCAAGTTCACCTTGTTCTGTAACTCGGCTAATTTCAGACTAAGTTCTTTGATTTTCAGGTTATTCTCGGAATCTGCAATGGTATAGTCGGTGGCAAACTTGGCAAAGTCGGCCTGTACCTTGATGGTTTCGGTTGAATCAACGCAGAAGTTGATAATCTTATCCTCTATGCGAAGGCGATAAAAATCGGGTGCCTCAGGTGCCGCATGACGGAACTTGAACGAGCCACTGCTACCCAGTTTGACAGAGTCGGCCAACAGAATACCATTGAGGGCAGACTGTTCAAAATAAAGCGTCTTACCGTTTGCACCTTCTACTTGTCCTTCTACTGTAAATTGCTGCTTATTACCGCCACAAGCGGTCATTAAGGCAGCAAAAAGGACTAAAATCAATGTTTTATTCATATTTTTCAATTCGTTTATACAAAAATCGGTGCAAAGATAAGGTTTTGATAAATATAATGTGTAACTTTGCGCGATTTTTATTAAGATATACACAGTTTTTTAAAGATTTATGATTAATCCAATTGTTAAGACGATCGAGTTACCTGATGGAAGAACCATCACACTCGAAACGGGAAAGCTCGCAAAACAGGCAGACGGATCTGTTATGCTGCGTATGGGTAACACCATGCTCTTAGCTACTGTTTGTGCGGCAAAAGATGCAGTTCCCGGAACAGATTTTATGCCTTTACAGGTAGAGTACAGAGAAAAATACGCTTCATTTGGCCGCTTCCCAGGTGGTTTTACCAAGCGTGAGGGTAAGGCTTCAGACTATGAGATTTTGACCTGCCGTCTGGTGGACCGTGCTTTGCGTCCTTTGTTCCCAGACAACTTCCACGCTGAGGTGTACGTAAACATTATCCTTTTCTCTGCCGACGGCGTTGACATGCCAGATGCTTTGGCTGGCCTCGCTGCTTCAGCAGCTTTAGCTGTATCAGACATTCCTTTCAACGGCCCTATCAGCGAGGTGCGTGTAGCACGCGTAGATGGCCAGTATGTAATTGACCCGACTTTCGAACAGCTTGAGAAAGCTGACATGGATATCATGGTAGGAGCTACCTACGATAACATTATGATGGTGGAAGGTGAAATGAACGAGGTGTCTGAGCAGGATCTGCTGGGTGCTCTCAAGGCTGGCCACGATGCCATCAAGGTGATGTGCAAGGCTCAGATGGAGCTGGCAGAAGAGGTGGGCTCTACCGTGAAGCGTGAGTACAACCACGAAGAGAACGATGAAGACCTGCGTAAGGCAGTACGTGACTTCAGCTACCAGCGTCTGTATGATCTGGCCAAGGAAGGTTGCGCCGACAAGCACAAGCGCGAGGATAACGCTACCGCTATCTGCGACGAATTCAAGGCTCAGTTCACTGAGGAAGAACTGGAAGAGAAGGCTGCTATGATTGACCGTTACTTCGCTGATGTAACCCGTGACGCTATGCGCCGTTGCGTACTCGATGAGGGTACTCGTCTGGATGGTCGTGTTCCTACTGAGATTCGTCCTATCTGGTGCGAGGTAAGTCCTCTGCCAGGGCCTCATGGATCTGCAATCTTCACCCGTGGTGAGACTCAGTCACTGACTACTTGTACTTTGGGTACCAAGCAAGATGAGAAGATTGTTGATGATGTGCTTGACCAGAGCAAGATGCGTTTCTTACTGCATTATAACTTCCCTCCATTCTCTACAGGCGAGGCAAAGGCACAGCGTGGCGTCGGTCGTCGTGAGATTGGTCACGGACACTTGGCATGGCGTGCATTGAAAGGTCAGATTCCTGCTGACTATCCTTATGTGGTTCGCGTAGTTTCTGACATTCTGGAGTCTAATGGTTCATCTTCTATGGCTACTGTATGTGCTGGTACACTGGCACTGATGGATGCCGGCGTAAAGATCAAGAAGCCTGTATCTGGTATCGCCATGGGTTTGATTAAGGACTCTGAAAGCGACAAGTACGTTGTTTTGTCTGATATCTTGGGCGATGAGGATCACTTGGGTGATATGGATTTCAAGGTAACTGGTACCCGTGATGGTATCACTGCTACCCAGATGGATATCAAGGTAGACGGCTTGAGCTATGAAATCCTGGAGAAGGCATTGTTGCAGGCTAAACAGGGTCGCGAGTTCATCCTTGGTAAGATAACCGAAACCATCGCTGAGCCTCGTGAAGACCTCAAGCCTCATGCTCCTCGCATCGTGACCATGATGATTCCTAAGGAATTCATCGGCGCAGTGATTGGCCCGGGTGGAAAGATTATCCAAGGTATGCAGGAAGAAACCAAGACTACCATCTCTATCGAAGAGGTAGAAGAAGGTGGACGCGTGGAGATTGCTGCCAACAACAAGAACAATATCGATGCTGCTTTAGCTATGATCAAAGCTATCGTAGCTCAGCCTGAAGTAGGTGAGGTATATACTGGTAAGGTTCGCTCTATTATGCCTTATGGTGTGTTTGTAGAATTCCTACCTGGCAAAGACGGTTTGCTGCATATTTCAGAAATTGACTGGAAGCGCCTGGAAACCGTTGAGGAAGCAGGCATCAAGGAAGGTGACGATATTCAAGTAAAGTTGCTTGACATTGACCCTAAGACAGGTAAGTTCAAACTCTCTCACAAGGTGTTGCTGCCTAAACCAGAAGGTTATCAGGAGCGTCCAGAGCGTCGTCCACGTCAAGAGCGTGCTGAACGTCCAGAGCGTTCCGAGCGTTCTGAGCGTTCTGAGCATAGCGAACGCCGTGGCAATGGCGAACGCCGTCCACGTCCCGCTTTCAACCAGCACAAAGAAGAGGATTGATAGATTAGATATTTCAAAATTCCATGCTCCTGGCCCACAAGTCAGGAGCATTTTTTATGTTTTTATTTTGATAGCAACGGCAAGAGTTGTAAATTTGCGCACATATACAAAATGACTATGGTAGCAGCATATCAATATCCTCCTTTTTTGCAGAAAGGCGACAAGGTGACTGTAATTTCACCTTCAAGTATTATAGAGCCTGACATCTTGAAAGGCGGTATTCAATGCCTCAAGACTTGGGGGCTGAGAGTAAGCAAAGGACGTTTTGTTAACGCGAAATATGGCAACTTTGCAGGTACCGTGCAACAACGTTTGGGCGATTTACAACGTGCGATGAATGACACCGATTGCAAGGCCATCTTCTGCAGTCGCGGAGGCTATGGTGCTAACAACCTGTTGGGGATGATGGATTTTACTAAATTCCGTCAGCACCCTAAGTGGCTAATAGGCTTCAGCGACATCACAGCTTTACATTGCCGACTGCAAAGCGAGGGTTTTGCATCATTGCATGCTCCGATGCTGAAGCACCTACTGGAAGAGGGAAGAGAAGATTACTGCAATCAGGCTATCCACGATATTCTATTTGGGGTGAATGCCTCTCAACGCTATGTTTGCGAGGGCAATCCCCTGAACCGAACCGGCAAAGCAGAAGGTATTATCCGAGGGGGGAATATGGCGGTATGGCACGGGGTGATAGGCACGCCCTATGACATTAATCCCGAAGGAACTATTCTCTTTGTGGAAGATGTAGGCGAAAAGCCCCATGCTATCGAACGTATGTTCTACAACCTTAAGTTGAGTGGCTTCCTGGGTAAGTTGTCTGGCTTGATAATATGTCAGTTTACCGAGTTTGAGGAGCATAAGCAGTTAGGAAAGGAACTCTATCCTGCTTTAGCTGACTTACTGAAAGAATACCACTACCCCATTTGCTTTGGTTTTCCAGTGGGACATATACCGATGAACCTACCCATCATTGAGGGGGCAAAGGTGAACCTGAAAGTGGGCAAAAAAGAAGTAATGCTGAAGTTTGAATAATATGAGAATATTTCTTTTAACAATTCTGTGGCTGACGAGCTTCGTAGCATGTGGTGGTCAGAGCAAAGCCGATACAAGTGATGAAACAGCCAATCAAGACGTGGTAAACGTGCCACAGTTTGATGCCGACAGTGCCTATTATTTTGTGAAGACACAAGTGGATTTCGGACCTCGTGCCATGAATACCGCTGCTCACGATGCTTGTGGTGATTACCTCGCTAACAAGCTGGCACAATATGGTGCCAAGGTGTATAACCAACGTGCTGACATCCCCTCATACGAAGGAAAGATGCTGAAAGCACGCAACATTATCGGTGCGTTCAACCCTGAGGCAAAGAGACGTGTGGCTTTGTTTGCACACTGGGATAGTCGTCCTTGGGCAGATAATGACCCTGATGCTTCCAAGCACTATACCCCTATCTTGGGTGCCAACGATGGGGCGAGTGGTGTAGGCGTACTACTGGAGGTGGCTCGTCAACTGCAACAGCAACCTGCTGCCATCGGCATCGACATTATTCTTCTGGATGCTGAGGATGTGGGTAACCATCGTGATTCAGGTCTCAGCGATGAAAACTCATGGTGTTTGGGCTCACAACTTTGGGCACGAACACCGCATGTATCTAATTATAATGCCCGCTTCGGTATATTATTAGATATGGTGGGAGGAGCCAACGCCCGATTCCTGTATGAATATTATTCCGAGCAGTACGCGCGCGATATTAATAGAAAGGTATGGAAAGCAGCAAAGGCCATAGGCTACGACAACTATTTTGTGGAACAAGGAGGTGGCGGGGCTACCGATGACCATTTGTTCATCAATAAAATTGCACGCATTCCTACCATCGATATTATCCCCACCAGTCAACAATACTCCTTTTTTGAGCATTGGCACACTGTGAAGGATGATATGGATGTGATTACAATGCCCACCTTAAAAGCAGTTGGCCAAACAATTCTTCAAGTAATTTACAATGAGAAATAACTGCTCAATACTAATTCTCAAACTTAAATTATCAATTAAGCATTATGACAATTAACGAAATACAAGATGATATCATAGCTGAATTCAGCGACTATGATGATTGGATGGATAAATACCAATTACTTATTGACCTAGGCAATGAACAGAAGCCTTTGGATGAGCAATACAAAAATGAAAGTAACTTAATTGAGGGTTGCCAAAGTCGTGTGTGGCTGCAAGCAGACCTAACCGATGAGGGCAAGGTTCATTTCCAGGCTGAAAGCGATGCACTGATAGTAAAGGGTATCATCACTCTGCTTATCCGCGTGCTCGACAACCAGACTCCCGATGACATCCTAAATACCGACCTCTATTTCATTGAGCAGATTGGTTTGAAAGAGCATCTGTCACCTACTCGTAGCAATGGACTATTGGCCATGATGAAGCAAATGCGGATGTATGCTTTGGCTTTCAAAGCAAAACTTTAACCCATACAAAACAAAACTCCCCCCCCATAAGGGGGAGTTTTTATATTACTTCGATTCCCTGCTTCTTGCAGAGTTCCAAACTTAGTTCACGTAACTTGTACTTTTGCACCTTACCACTACCGGTGAGCGGATATTCATCCACAAAGAAGATGTACTTAGGTATCTTGTATCGGGCTATTTTTCCCTCGCAGAACTCACGAACGTCCAACTCCGTCAGCTGGCTATCGGGATTGAGGATGATGAATGCACCCACACTCTCACCATATTTTTTGGAAGGCACACCCACAACCTGCACCATCTTGATTTCTGGCATACGTTGCAGATAAGCCTCAATCTCACTAGGATAAATATTCTCACCACCGCGGATAATCATATCCTTGATGCGTCCAGTAACATGAAAGTTGCCTTGCTCGTCCTTGAAACCAATGTCACCGCTATGAAGCCATCCAGCTTTATCAATCAACTGAGCCGTAGCTTCTGGATCCTTATAGTAGCCAAGCATGTTGCTGTATCCTTTGTTGCAAAGTTCTCCTTCCACACCAATAGGACATTCGTTACCATCCTCATCTAGTACTTTTACTTCCGTATGTTCAAATTCGCGACCAACTGTTGTGCAACGTACCTCAAACGGATCATCCCAACGTGTCTGCGTCATACCAGGAGAAGCCTCTGTAAGTCCATATTCACTCGTCACAATCATGTGCATCTTCTTTTCCACCTCTTTCATCAGTGGTACAGGACAAAGAGAACCAGCCATAATTCCCGCATGCAGACTACTCAAGTCGAACAAATCGAACATAGGATGATTCAGAATATTAATATACATGGTAGGCACACCATAGAGTGAAGTGCAGCGTTCCTTATGAATGCTTGCCAACACCATCAGCGGATCAAACCTTTTAACAATCACCATGGTACAACCGTGTGTCAAGCAATTCAACACGCCCAGCACCAAACCGAAGCAATGGAACAATGGCACACAGATGCAAAGTCTGGTATCAGGAGTAAAGTCCAAGTGTACTCCTGTCAGATGTCCGTTGTTGCAAATACCATAATGCGAAAGGGTTGCGCCTTTGGGGAAGCCGGTAGTTCCGCTAGTGTATTGTATATTAATGGCATCATAGCAACTGCAAGCATTTTTCGCCTTTTGATAGGTACCTTCGCCTACGGTTAGTCCCATTGTCATCAGTTCATTAATGGTGAACATCCCTCGGTGTTGCTCTGTGCCCATATATATCACCGTTTTCATGGTAGGGAATGCTGCACTGTTTAGATGCCCTTTCTCTTGCGTCTTCAATTCTGGCAGCATCTGATAAGTCATGCCCATGAAATTATTGTCTTTCTCATGCTCTACGATACAAAGTACCTCCATATCGCTTTTACGCACCATATCCTCAATCTCAAATTGCTTAAAATTGGTATTGACCATAATGGAGATAGCGCCAATCTTGGAACACGCAAAAAACATGGTGTTCCAATCTGGGATGTTACTTGCCCAAATGCCCACATGGGTGCCTTTTTTCACACCTATAGCCAACAAGCCCATAGCAAGACGGTCCACACGATCATTGAATTGTCTAAAAGTCCACCGCATATCACGGTCTGAATAAACAATGAATTCTTTATCGGGGGTAGTGGTTGCCCAATATTCCAGCCACTGACCTATGGTCTTTTCTGATAGTTGCCACATAGTATAATTAGCTTGTTAAGATTAAACCTGTAAATGGATGCACATTCAGTATGTATTTGTGCAATAACTATTTGCACATAAAAACAACAACTGCAAAGATACGATAATGTATATAAAGAGTAATCTTTTAAAAGTGAAATGTTGTTAATCTATATCATATTTTTTGCACACTGTGCAATTTAGAAGGTGTACCACAAGAATAAATACTCAGACAAGGCAAAAACATTGACAAAAAAAAAGGAAGCCTTTACAAAAAAGACTTCCCTTTAAATCGTGCTGCAAGAATAATTACTTGCGCAAGCCAAGAACTTTGACAATAGCACGGTAGCGATTGATGTCGCGATCCTGCAAGTACTTCAGCAGGCGGCGACGCTTACCTACCAGCATGGTCAGAGATCTTTCAGTAGTATAATCCTTCTTGTTGACCTTCAAATGCTCGGTCAAATGAGAGATACGGTATGAGAACAATGCTATCTGGGCCTCAGGTGAGCCAGTATCAGTGTTGGACTTTCCGTACTTCTCGAAGATTTCCTTCTTTTTAGCAGCGTCTAAATACATAATGTTTAATAAAAAAATGATTGTAAATCGTTAAATGCGGGGCAAAGGTACGCATTATATTTGAATTAGCAAGCATATTTTGCAAAAAATTAGTATCTTTGCAGCCAATTTAATAGGTATAGTATGCAGAATATAAGAAATATTGCCATTATTGCCCACGTTGACCACGGTAAGACTACCTTGGTGGACAAGATGTTATTAGCTGGTAACCTATTTCGTGAGAACCAGCAAGCTGGGCAGTTGATGTTGGATAACAACGAATTGGAGCGTGAACGTGGCATCACGATTCTCTCGAAGAACGTTTCTATTAATTATAAAGGTACAAAGATTAACATTATCGACACCCCAGGACATAGCGATTTCGGTGGTGAAGTGGAGCGAGTTCTCAACATGGCTGATGGTTGTCTGTTATTGGTAGATGCTTTCGAAGGTCCCATGCCTCAAACCCGCTTTGTGTTACAGAAAGCCCTCCAAATTGGTCTGAAGCCTGTAGTGGTAGTTAATAAGGTAGATAAGCCCAATTGTCGTCCTGAAGAGGTGAACGAAATGGTATTCGACCTCATGTTCAACCTTGACGCAACGGAGGAGCAGTTAGACTATCCTGTGATTTATGGCTCTGCCAAAAACGGATGGATGAGTACCGACTGGAAACAACCTACAGAAGATATCACTCCTTTGTTGGATTGCATCATTGACAACATCCCTGCCCCCGAGCAGTTAGACGGTACTCCACAGATGTTGATTACTTCGTTGGACTATTCGTCTTATACAGGTCGTATCGCTGTGGGACGTGTTCATCGTGGCGTTATCAAGGAAGGCATGAACGTAACGTTGGCTCATCGTAATGGCGAAATGACCAAGACCAAGATCAAGGAATTGCACACTTTCGAGGGTATGGGGCGCAAACGAGTGAGTGAAGTGAGTTCTGGCGACATCTGTGCCATCATTGGTTTGGATAACTTTGAAATTGGTGATACAATTTGCGACTTTGAGAATCCAGAGGCATTGCCACCTATTACCATCGATGAGCCTACCATGAGCATGCTGTTTACCATCAACGACTCGCCTTTTTATGGACAGGAAGGTAAATATGTAACTTCTCGTCATATCCAAGAACGCTTGGAGCGCGAGTTGGACAAAAACCTGGCTTTGCGAGTGGATAAGGCAGAAGTAGAAGGCAAGTGGATTGTGTCTGGTCGCGGTGTATTACACCTCTCTGTACTGATTGAGACCATGCGTCGCGAAGGGTACGAGTTGCAAGTTGGTCAGCCACAGGTTATCATGAAGGAAGTAGATGGTATGAAATGCGAGCCTGTAGAAGAACTGACAATCAATGTTCCTACAGAATACAGCAGTAAGATAATAGATATGGTAACCCGTCGTAAGGGTGACTTGCTGAAGATGGAGGATGGTGGTGCCGACCGTGTGAATCTGGAGTTCAACATCCCATCTCGTGGTATCATCGGTTTACGCACCAACGTGCTGACCGCTTCTGCTGGTGAAGCCATTATGGCACACCGCTTCAAGGAATACCAACCTTATAAGGGTGACATCGTACGTCGTATCAACGGCTCTATGGTAGCAATGGAGGCAGGGACAGCATTTGCCTATGCCCTCGACAAGTTGCAGGATAGAGGACGTTTCTTTATATTCCCACAAGATGAAGTGTATGCAGGCCAAGTAGTGGGCGAACATGTGCATGAGCGTGACTTGGTAATCAATGTTACCAAGTCGAAGAAACTGACAAACATGCGTGCTTCTGGTTCTGACGACAAAGTGAGGCTTACTCCTCCAGTTCAGTTCTCTCTGGAAGAAGCATTGGAGTATATCAAGGAAGACGAATATGTAGAGGTAACACCCAAGTCCATGCGTATGCGCAAGATTATCCTTGACGAAACGGAGCGCAAGAGAGCGAATAAAGAGTAAATTAGTTGTCGATATATTAGTACAGGTGTCCGTCTTTGGACACCTGTATTTGTTTACACCCGCACCAGCAACAACTTGTATACTTAATACACCAAATATATAATAATATCCTTCCATTTTATTGCAGATACTGCTATAAAAAAACTTTATATTCATGAAATCATTTTATTATTTTCATAAATTTGCAGATGTGTAAGTTTACAAATATCATGAAAAAAGTAAAATTATTGCTATTCATTCTCCTCACTACCTGTTCCATTGTCTTGAAAGGTCAGCAGAAAGAGGATTACTCTATCGTGGCGCCTAATACTCAAACAATGCCCTACCCCGCTGATTATGCAGGTGACAGGATTAGATTCCACGCTCTGTTTGTTTGGGATCCTGCAGCAGAATCGGCTCATGTGGAGTTTGACCAACAGGCGTTACAATTTTTCCACAAACTATCGTACGGAGAAGGATTTACTTATGATGTAAAGACAGAATGCCCTGCAAGTCTTGACAGCTTGATTCAATATGATGTGGTAGTGATGCTCAATAGCCTACCTCAAAGTCCAAAAGCACGCGCTGCCTTTGAGCAATATATGGAACAAGGTGGTGGGTGGATAGGATTTCATGCTACAGGGTATAATGACAAGGACACTCACTGGCCTTGGTTCAACCAGTTCTTAGGTTGTGGCCAGTTTCTTTGCAATAACTGGCCTCCACAACCAGTGCTTGTAGATGTAGAAGATAATCTACATGCCATTACTCGTAACTTGCCCTCTCAGTTTGTAGCACCAGCCAGCGAGTTTTACCGATTCTCACCTTCTCCTCGAGCCAATAAGGATGTTGAAGTACTTGTGAGTATTTCCCCCAAAAACTATCCCCTTGGCATCAAGGATATAGTTTTGTATGGAGACTTCCCCATTGTATGGACAAACAAGAACTACCGCATGGTTTATCTGAACATGGGACATGGCGATGAGGGCTTTATTGATGCCACACAGAACTTGTTATTTACAAATGCCTTCCGCTGGGTAGCTCTAGGGAATAATAAAGACAATACTTATCAACATCAGACTGCTGATGAGGGAAAAAGCGGCGAAATTACTAATCAAACTTTCGCTAAAGTTGAACAACAATTACGCTATCAACTGGAGCAGGTTAATAAGATACGTAAAGAGCGGAACGACTGGACACTCATGCCTCGCAGTGTAGAAAAAGATGGGACTCTGCGCATGGTTCATCAACCCGATTGGTGCTGTGGTTTCTTCAGTGGTGAATTGTGGCAGATGTACCAGTATTCACATGATCCTTTCTGGCGAAGCCAAGCTGTGAGCAATACCTGGCCCATTGAAAAAGTGAAGATGGACGGAGGTAGTCATGACCTGGGCTTTATGGTTTTTAATTCATTTGGTAAAGCTTGGCAACTTACTGGGGAACAATCCTATCGTGATGTGGTAGTGGAAGCAGCCAACACGCTAATCACGCGATATGACGATAAAGTAGGCTGTATTCGCTCTTGGAGCTGGGGAACTCCAGAAAGATGGCAGTATGCTGTCATCATAGACAATATGATGAACCTGGAATTGCTCTTTGAGGCTTCCAAAATTACGGGAGACAATCGGTACTACAAAATAGCTGTCAACCATGCTAACGCAACGTTGAAACATCATTTCCGAGCAGACAACTCTTGCTACCATGTAGTGGATTACAATCCTATTGATGGCAGCGTCATCAAACGTATCACCCATCAAGGGCTCTTCGATGAGAGTGTATGGAGCAGAGGACAAGGTTGGGCACTGTATGGCTTCACTATGTGCTACCGTTATACGCATGATAAAGCTTATTTGGGACAAGCACAGAAGATTGCCGACTACTGGTTCTCACAAACCAACATGCCCGATGACTTGATTCCTTATTGGGATATGCGGGACCCTGCTATACCTATTACGCAGGATGGTAGTTGTCCCCGTGACGCATCGGCAGCTGCTATCATAGCCTCAGCACTATATGAACTGGCAACATACGTTGATGTCGCTCAAGCAAACAACTATCGACGATATGCTGATAAGATGATTAGTTCGCTCGAAACATATTATCTTCCAGAGCCTCAAACTGCTCAAGGATTTCTGCTGCTGCACTCCACAGGTAATTATCCAGCAAACGACGAAATTGATGTACCAATCAATTATGCCGACTATTATTTCCTAGAAGCGCTGCTTCGAAGGGAAATGTCGAAACAGTAATTATAATATTAGCAAAAAATAAAAAACATAAATCGAGTAGGAGGGAAATGAAGTAGTTTTCCTCCTACTTTCATTTTCCGACCTCTCACACCATCGTACATGCGGTTCCGCATACGGCAGTTCCTCGTTTACGATATCAATACGAATCCATCAAGCGATGATAGCCTGCGCAATACAAGTTGGAATTACTCATTGCATGATGTACGCTCCAGATTGATACTTCTACAAGGTTGTTTTCAAATTTCCCCATGCAAGCCTGCACTCCATACATACCTCGGGATTCCGCCCCTACCTCCGTATGGCAGCCTTTTCCAGTTTTCTGCATTTCTTCATTCATAGGGTAATCTTCATTTACTACTTGTTAAACTAAAGTTCTGCCCTTCCCTACTTGTATCGACTCCTATAGGTCGTACTTTGGCTTCTGCTGACTTCTCGCAGCTCGTTGTTACTGCTTGCCTTGTGGGCTCGCCTACGAGACCTCTCCAGTTATGGACGTATTTTTTTACCACATTTACACCGGCCGTTCCGTATAGCTATCGGACTTTAGTGTTCTTTGCCGCCTCATCCAGGGTCACATGCCTTATATGTGGTTTCTGTACGTCAGGCCAGATGCTTGCCTCGGACTTCATTCAGATTCCGTCTCGCGACGGACACCCTTGCCTCCGGCTGGACGCTTCCCGCTATATGGGCGCGTTAGGGACTTTCACCCATTAGAATACGTCGTGCTGGACGAACAAAGAAAGGGTGAACCAAGCGGTTCACCCTTCGTTATGATTATTAACCAAACTCTTGCTTAGAGCTGAGGACCAGCAGCTACCAGAGCCTTACCAGCTTCGTTGGTAGTATACTTCTCAAAGTTCTTGATGAAGCGAGCAGCCAAATCCTTAGCCTTCTCTTCCCACTCAGCGCGATTCTGATAAGTATCACGTGGGTCAAGAATACCCCAAGCCACACCATCAAGCTGTGTTGGCACCTCGAGGTCGAAATAAGGAATCTTCTTGGTAGGAGCATTGTTGATAGCACCATTCAAGATAGCATCGATAATACCACGGGTATCCTTGATAGAGATACGCTTGCCAGTACCATTCCAACCGGTGTTCACTAAGTAAGCCTTAGCACCACTCTTCTCCATCTTCTTAACCAGTTCCTCACCATACTTGGTTGGGTGCAATTCCAGGAATGCCTGGCCGAAACAAGCTGAGAATGTAGGAGTAGGCTCTGTGATACCACGCTCTGTACCTGCCAGCTTAGCGGTAAAGCCACTCAAGAAGTAGTACTTAGTCTGCTCTGGAGTCAAGATAGATACAGGAGGCAATACGCCGAATGCGTCAGCAGACAAGAAGATAACCTGCTTTGCAGCTGGACCAGAACTCTTACCATTTACTTTCTTAACAATGTTGGTGATGTGCTCAATTGGATAAGAAACACGAGTATTCTCAGTCACGCTCTTATCGTTGAAGTCGATAACACCCTTATCATCTACTGTAACGTTCTCCAACAGTGCATCGCGCTTGATAGCATTATAGATATCAGGTTCAGACTCCTTATCCAACTTGATAACCTTAGCGTAGCAACCACCCTCAAAGTTGAATACTCCGTGGTCGTCCCATCCATGTTCGTCGTCACCAATCAACAGACGCTTTGGATCGGTTGACAGAGTAGTCTTACCTGTTCCAGACAAGCCGAAGAATACTGCGGTATTTTCACCCTTCATGTCTGTGTTAGCTGAGCAGTGCATAGAAGCGATACCCTGCAGAGGAAGATAGTAGTTCATCATAGAGAACATACCCTTCTTCATCTCACCACCATACCAAGTATTCAAGATAACCTGCTCACGACTTGTTACGTTGAATGCAACACAAGTCTCTGAGTTCAGACCCAGCTCCTTATAATTAGCAACCTTAGCCTTAGAAGCGTTGTAAATAACGAAGTTAGGCTCAAAGTTCTCCAACTCCTCAGCAGTTGGCTGGATGAACATGTTCTTTACAAAATGAGCCTGCCATGCTACCTCAACGATGAAGCGGACAGCCATGCGAGTATCTTCGTTAGCGCCACAGAATGCATCAACTACATAGAGGTCTTTGTTGCAGAGTTCCTTAACAGCCAATTCCTTAACAGTCTTCCATACCTCTTCACTCATTGGGTGGTTATCGTTTTTGTAACCTTCAGTAGTCCACCATACAGTGTCCTTTGAAGTCTTATCCATAACAATGTACTTGTCCTTAGGAGAACGACCAGTGTAAATACCAGTCATCACGTTAACAGCGCCCAACTCAGTTTGCTGACCTTTGTCAAAGCCTTCCAAACCAGCCTTGGTCTCTTCTTTGAACAAATATTCGTAAGAAGGATTGTGAGCAACTACGGTTGAACCTGTGATACCGTACTTAGTTAAATCTAATTTTGCCATTTCTTTTTTCTTTTTAAAGTATTAATATTACTATTCTTCTTCACCTCAATATAATCGAACGCAAAATTAATAAAAAACTTCGAAACATTGGTGTATATTGACTAAATATTTTGTTTCTTTGCATTGTTTAATACTTTTACACTATGAATATACACAATTTCGCAGAAAGCAATTCTATTGTCAACCATTACATGGCTGAATTGCGTGATAAGAACTATCAGAAAAATCGCCTAACCTTCCGTCACAATGTAGAACGCATTGGAGAAATTATGGCCTATGAGTTATCCAAGACTTTGGAATACAAGCCTAAAACCGTTAAGACACCATTGGGTACTCTCGATATCCCCTTGACTAAACAAGAAGATATTGTCATCGCTACCGTTCTGCGTGCCGGATTGCCTTTCCACCAGGGGTTCCTCAATGTGTTCGATGGAGCCGACAATGCTTTTGTGTCTGCTTATCGTATGTATATTAACCGTGAACATACTGAAGTGGGTGTCCATGCTGAGTATATTGCTACACCTAGCATTAAAGGCAGGACATTGATTATAGCCGATCCCATGCTGGCTACTGGTGGCAGTATGGCTGCCGCTATTGAGGCGTTATTGCAAGCCGGCAAGCCAAAAGCTATACATGTTTGCTGTGTCATTGCTGCCCCAGAAGGAATTGAAGTCGTGAAAGAGGCCTTACCTGACGACGCCACTATCTGGTGCGCTTCTATCGACGAAGGCATGAACGAGCAGAAATACATCGTTCCAGGCTTCGGCGACTGCGGTGACCTTTGTTACGGTGAGAAGTTGCAATCGTTCCGTAAGATTGCAGACAAGAAATAAAAAAAGTGAGGCTCAATTGAGTCTCACTTTTTAATTATCAAAAGTTCTTACGAACCACTTTCCAATCAGGGTACTGGTATTTTAAGTAGTCATCATCGAGGAAGAAGGCAGCCTTGCCCACATCGCCCTTGAACTGCCAGTCGAGCCATTTCAGGACTGCAACGGCATAGCTGCCACCATGTTTTTCATAATAAGTACCACTATGACCATCCTTTGTGTTCATCATCACTACAGGCAAGTCTTTGATACGGTCGAAATCTTTCTGTGCATTTGGGTAAGCCACATCAGCAGGTCCACCTATCAGGTAAAACATGGGTTGGTGTAGACTGTTCAACGCTTCCTTAGTTGTCCCCTGCATTTCCATATCAGCAATACCCGTGTTCAACATTACACAGGTCTTGATACGTGGATCGTGAGCCACGCCCAATACCTGAGCACCACCACAAGACTGTCCCATAGCTGCTACATGGTCAAGGTCCAAACAATGGTAATAGTCAGATTTCGGATTAGCATTCTGATCAGTCAACCAATCCAATGCCTCTAAAAGCATCCTAGGATAAGTTTCCTGCACAGGGGTAGCCTGCTGCTTATTGCCAGCTTTGGCACGAGCCTCAGCCTGTTCCTTCATCATCTTCTCTATCTGTTTACGCATCTGTTCCTGATGAGCCTTTATTTCTTCAGGCGATTTCTGCAAGATGCGTTCACCATTGGCCAGCATCACAACTTCCTTGCCTTCTGGATATGAATACTCCAACACATCCTTCCATTTAGCATTGACATCATTTTCGTCATATGGGCCAATGGCAATGGCCACATAGCCGTATGAACATACCTCGGTCAACAAGAAGCGCATCTCCACATTATTGTTGGCGCATCCACCATTTGCATACACAATTACAGGGAGCTTCCCCTGTTTTGCAACCACGTCTTGCAGATTTTGCGGGCGATAAGTTGTAAACGCAGGACAGGAGAGATCTTCCACCACCTCAGCCTTATATGGCCCAGTCCCACCATCTTCTACTACTTGTCTTCTTGCTGTCTGGGCATTCATTAGCCCAATGTTTGCAGCAACTAACATGGCTGTCAACAAAATTCTTTTCATAGTTATCATAATATTCATATTATTTGATTGTATTATCAATATCACCAAATATGTATCCTGTTCTCCGGCTTCAAATAGAGGTAGTCGCCCCACTGCACATTGTATAGCTCATACCAACGGTCCATGTTCATCACCACCCCGTTCACACGTTCCTTGTCAAGTGCATGAGTGCTATTCTTTTTAATATTATAAAGATCATAGCCGTACTTGGAACGGCGGTATCCCGCATAGCCTTGGAAGAACTTACGCTCCATTTCGTCCAGGTCTTCACCCTTGAATCCTTGCCTCTGGCAATAGGCCACAAAGGCATCGTGAGCAATCTCCATTCCACCCAAATCGGCTATGTTCTCATTCAGTGTCTTTTCTCCATTAATGTGCTCATTCGGGTAACCAGGGATGGGTACGAAACGGTTGTAGAGCTCAACCAACTGTTGTTGCAAGGTTTCATATTCCATCCTGTCCTGTATCGTCCACCATTCGTTCTCGTTCCCATCCAAGTCATATTTTGATCCTTTTGAGTCAACCGCATGTGTCAGCTCATGACCTATTACAGACATCAGCATACCATATATCATGGCAGGATGCATACTTTCTTCATACAGTGGCGGCATAATGTAAGGTGCATAGATGATAACACTGTTTGATTCAAGGTAATATTCTGCATTGACTTTTAACAAGTTAATCCGAGGATCGAAATAATAGGCATCATCCCATTTTGGGACACCCACTGCATTCAGATACAATAACGCCTGTTCCCTGAAAAGCACCTGCATGTCTTCCATCATATTGGTGCAACGGCTCATGTCTGGGATGTCCACTAACCATTGATCAGGATATCCCACAAAGAACTTAACGGCTTTTACTTTCTTAATGGCATTAGCCTTGGTGGTAGCACTCATCCAGGGAAGGTTATTTATGCGGGTGCAGAATACATCACGAATCTCCTCACACATCCTTATCACCTCATTCTTAGTTTGGGGCAAAACATACCGCTCTATCAACAGACGACCGTCGAGGTATCGTTTCAGTTCTTCTGTATAAATGACAGCACGCTCATAGGATGATTCTACATACATGAAGTCACGCCCTTGCTGGTTCGCAAATAAGGCAAATTCTTCGAGCACTGTCAACTTAAAATAAGCTTTCAACTCTTCGACAGAAAGGAGGAACCAATCCATAAAGCCATACTGAGAATGGAAATCCTCTTCTTTCACCCCAAAAACCGGAAGCAGGTATTGTTTCACCATCTCATCGGCGCGTGCCTGATATTCATCATAGTCCTCCTGGTGCTCCGCCCAATACTCGAAAGAAAATAGAGCATCAGCAAAGTCAGATTCATGCATGACAAAATATTGATACACATCATCGGGATGGGGATTGCCTATAAAAGCCTTCAGCATGGGTTTCGTAAAGTATGACTCCCTCGTTTCAAGGTATAGTAACGCCTTTTCTTCAAAACGGATTCTCATTCCAACTATGGAACGCAAGCCGTCCAATCTCATCTCGCCAGCCACACGGAAAGCGTCCTCATAGCTCTGTATCCCGTCTATCTTCTCGTAGAAAGGTTTCATAAAAGCATATAGCTGATCGTTGCTCACCTCCACACCCTCGTGCAATTTCACCTGATCGTAGGCAGGATTGGTTACGCTGGCCTTCCTCTCCTCCAATGCCTCTTGCATTTCTGTCTCAGTTAATCCGACAATACTCTCATCTTCCCCCAACGAAGCGGTTTCCCAATACTTGCCGTTGCAGTACATAAAGAAATCATCGCCAGGACGGTAGTTCACAGCATCCATATACTGCGTGAGCGGCCAAGGCAGGTTATCCTTGGCAGAAGGAACTTCCTGATCATCGGGAAGTATAGGGGTAAAATTGTCGTCTTGGCATGACACCACTACCCACGCCAACAAAAACAACAGACCGTTCTTTATTAATGCTTTTTTCACCATCATACCCTAATAAAATGATTCATGTCCCGTTAAAATCACCTTTTTCACCTTACCATATATGTATCCTGTTCTCCGGCTTCAAATAGAGGTAGTCGCCCCACTGCACATCGTATAGCTCATACCAACGGTCCATGTTCATCACCACTCCGTTCACACGCTCCTTGTCAAATGCATGTGGGGCAGTATAGAACCTCTTATAAAAATCGTAGCCGTAGCGAGAGCGATAGAATTCGGCATTGCCTTGGAAAAACTTGCGTTCCATTTTATCCAGATCTTCACCCTTGAATCCTTGCTTCAGGCAGTAAGTGACAAAGGCATCGTGAGCAATCTCCATTCCACCCAAATCGGCAATGTTCTCGTCAAGTGTGCTCTTACCATCAGTATGCTCATTCGGGTAACCGGGAATGGGTACGAAACGGTTGTAGAGCTCAACCAACTGCTGTTGCAAGGCTTCATATTCCATCCTGTCCTGTATCGTCCACCAGTCGCTCTTGTTCCCCTCCCAGTCATAATTTGACCCATCGGAGTCAACCGCATGTGTCAGCTCATGACCTATTACAGACATCAGCATACCGTATTTCATGGCAGGATGCATATCTCCCTCATACATAGGAGGTAAAATGAACGGTGCATAGATGACAACGATATTGTACTCTTGATCATATATGGCCGTATCCAGCAACAGGGAACGGTTGTAATATACTCCCACATTTATATAATTCTCTCTAGCAGAGCCGCCCGCCAGTTTGATAGGCATCAAGTTGTATTCCTTGAAAAGCACCTGCATATCTTCCAACATATTGGAGCAATGGCTCATGTCAGGGATGTCCACCAACCATTGATCAGGATAGACCACATAGAATTGGACGGCCTTTATTTTCTTAATGGCATTCGACTTGGTGGTAGCACTCATCCAGGCAAGGTTATTTATGCGGGTGCAGAAAGCATCACGAATCCCCTCGCACAGGGTTTCCACTTCCCTTTTGAGCCCGACCGGAACATAACGCTCAATCAACAAACGGTCATCCAGGTATCGTTTCAACATTCCAGTCATGGAGCTTGCATACTCAAAGGGCGATTTAAAAGGCCAGGTCCTCTCTGTCATGAAGTCAAACCCTTGCTGGTTGGCAAAGGAAGCAAAATCCCGAAACACCTTCATCTTCAGGTAGGCTTTCAGCTCCTCCAGCGGAATGATAAGCCAGTTCTCAAATCCCTCCTCCGATTCCATATCCTCTGCTTTCAGACCCAATACCGGAAGCAGGTATTTTCCCAACAGTTCGTCGGCCCTTGCCTTATACTCGGCAGACGCTTCCTGATGATCATCCCAATACGCTTGTTGCTCATAATAAGCCTGATCAGCCTCATCATCGGCTGGATGGGTAGCTATGTATTGGTACACTTCATCGGGATCATCACTCTCCAGGAAAGCAAGATGCTCGCCCTGGACGTCGAAAGGACCGTAAGTTCTAAGATGAACACTAATTGTCTTAAGCGCCACTGGAGAAATATCGAAAACTCTCAGCGTCCCAGCCATTTTCAGTTCACCCGCCACACTGAAGGCATCTTCATAGCTTCGGATGCCGTCTATCTTCTTGAAGAAGGGTTTCAAGAAAGCATAAAACTGGGCATTGGTCACCTGCACGTTCTCATGAGCTTCCAACTGGTCATAGACGGGATTGGAGACACCGGTCCTCAGCTGCTTCAGTGCATCTGGCATCTCTGTATCGTAAAAACCAACAATTTTCTTATCCCCCATCGGTGCATTTTGCCAATACTTGCCGTTGCAGTACAAATAGAAATCATCGCCAGGACGGTAGTTCTCTGCATCCATATACTGCGTGAGCGGCCAAGGCAGGTTATCCTTGGCAGAAGGTACCTCTTGTTCTTCTGGGATAATGGGGGTAAAGTCATCATCTTCACAAGAAGTAATGACCAGCATCAGCAAGGTCAAAAGTCCAAATATTTTCAATCGACTTTTCATTATCTTAAATAAGATAGCATACAGGAATGTTTCTATTGTACATAATTATACAAAAGTAAGAATAAAAAAATAAATAATAGCTTAGAAATGCGATAATTATTATTATACTGCACAATAATTGTCACAAAACGCGTTACTTTGCGTATTATTATTGAAAGTAGTTCAAAACTGATGACAAAAGACGAGTTTGAAATATCATTCCAAAGACTGAGACCTTTGTTGATAGCTGAAGCTACCAAGTATATGGGGGATACAGGCAATGCAGAAGATATGGTGCAGGATGCCATGCTGAGACTGTGGCAAATGTGCGCACAACTGCAAAGTCCGGTGGATGGATTGGCTCGCATCATCGTGAGAAACCTTTGTCTTGATGCCATCAGAAGAAGGAAGCCACGAGAGGGCATTGAAGCATTGCCCGTTGTGGCAGGTAGTGGCAGTGAAACCATAGAGCATGAGCGCATAGAGCGGATGATGGCGATAGTGGAAAGCCTCCCAGATATACCGCAAACAATCATAAGGCTCAGACACATGGAGGGGATGGAGATGAAAGATATAGCCAGATTGTTGCAGATGGAGGAGACAGCAGTAAGGAAGGCTTTAAGCCGAGCCAGACAAACTGTAAGAGATAGGATGATTGAGCAAAAAGATAAACAATGAACATTTCTGAAGCAGCGAGGACAGAGTCAAGCTTGCTTGAGCTATGCCGAATCGAAAAAAATAATTGACGAAGTATAATGAAAACTATAGATGAAATATTAGCATTGATTGAGCGATTCTTTGAGGGTGACACCACTTTAGAAGAAGAGCACTGGCTGTATAACTATTTCAAGCAGACAAAAGATTTGCCTGAAGAGTTGGCGGCATATCGGGAAACATTCTTGGGTTTCGATGCTATCGCTTTGACAGAGACTGATGCTGCAACAACAAATATTGCAAATCAAGAAGTTTCGCTAACTGCTATAGAATTACCTATCAACCCGACACCACCTAGATATCGTGGATGGTGGAAACAGGTGGCTGGTATTGCTGCTATGGTGGCTGTCCTCATTGGCGCAATGTGGGCTTATCAATCCTACCAGCGTTTCCAATTAGAAAAAGTCTATGGGGGGAGCTACATGATAGTGGATGGCAAGCGTATAGATAATCTCTATAAGATTCTGCCAGAAATTAAACGAACATTAAGCCTGGCTGACGCTATTGAGACCACCTCGCCCACCCTTCTCATTGACCAAGCAGAACAAGACCTGCTAAATAATATACAGGATGCCCAGGAAAGAGAACGCATCCGAGCTTTGTTGAACCAATAATAAACTTAGGTATATGAGACTAAAGACTTTAATATGTACACTGGCGTTACTCATTGCCCCCTTGGCTCTCTTCGCCCAAAATGCCATCGACAAGGCCGTAGAAGAGTATTCGTCCATCGGCAAGAGTACGTTCACCTCTGCTGTAGAGCGCGACCCAAATACGCGTAAGGTACTGAAAGTAGTAAAGGTATTACAACCTACCGACATCACCATTAATAGATTGCGTAGGGCCTTCCTTGAAGAACAGAAGAACGGACAATTCAGCCTTGTCACCAATGAAGAGGAAGAAACCATGACACTGACCGTTGAGAACGAGAAGGAAAACCGTGTCTATATGATGCAATACACAAGAGGGGGGGCATCATTTACCAACGGGAAAGTAACTATCATTATCAAGTATAAATAATAAAAAATAAAATAAGATGAAAAAGATGATTTTATGGGCAGCTATGGCTTTGGCTGCTATGAGCAACATGCAGGCATCAACCATTGTATATGAAGATGCCGTTATCAGCAAAGTATACAACCTGACAGGCTTCTCTGGTTTGAGGACCAATCATGCCGTTAAAGTTCATTATACCCAGGGTAACACATATAGCATCAAAGCAGAAGGCTCTGCACGACAGTTAGAACGCCTCAAACTGGAAGTGAAAGACGGATTGCTGGTGGTATCTGATGAACGGAAAGAAAAGAACAATGCCAATAATGAGAAACAGATGGTGACACTTTATATCACTTCTCCTGACATGAAGCGATTGGAGAACAAAGGTGTATTGAACTTTGATACAGATAAGCTGAAGACCGGCGATTTCCATCTCGTCAGCAGTGGCGTATTGCGCTTGGATGCCCAACAGATTTCATGCCAAGAGGCAACTTGTGATTTAAAAGGTGTGTCTAACCTCGACGCTCATATTGACGGCACCTTGCTGAAGATGAATGATAAAGGCGTCACCAAAGGAGAACTGGTGGTAAAGGCAGACAAGCTGGACATTCAATCAAGTGGCGTTGACAATATTGAAGTGGATTATAAGGGGAAAGAAGTGTCTGTTAGGAAAAGTGGTACAGGTACCATCAGCCTCCAAGTGGATTGTGAGAAACTGGATGCCACCAACTCTGGCGTAGGGAAGATTGTTCTGTCTGGGACAGCAGACGATACTTCCATCCAAAACACGGGTGTTACTAAAATTGATGTCTCCAAACTCAACCAGTTCTAACTCTTTCTTAATATTACATAATCAGCTAAGTGGTAGTTGTTATTTTGGCAGCTACCACTTCTTTGTATTTCCTTGACACTGGGATAGAAATGTCGCCAAGCATCACACAGTCAGGTTCTACTTGAGTAACATAACTGGTATTTACCAAGAATGAACGATGAGTTCTAAGAAATCCATCTTCTAATATTTGTTCCCACTGGGAAATAATCGTTTTATTACGATAACGTTCTCCATCAAGGGTATGCACCCAGGTTTCAGCATCGTTTGACTCTACATAGAGAATCTGCTCTGTCTGTAAGGTCACGCTCTTGCGGTCAGAAAAGAATGTAATACTATTGGGAGTCTTGCCAAAACGCTTGTCAAGATGCCTGCCAAGAACTGTATCTGTCACAAACAGTACTGCCAATAGCAAGGCAAGGAATACTGGGTTAAGCAAAACGGAAGGCATCTCGTCCATATAGCTTTTGATCCAGGTATGGCAACACATCAATAAAAGATATTCCAATACCAAGAAAGATAGGAACAAACACACGATGCCTGTAATCTTTTTGCGTGTCCGTTCCCATTTTACTTGTGGCAAAAAATACTTCATCGCCAGCAATACAGGAAGGAACATGGAGGCAAGCATCAAAGCCTGCCACCATGTATAGCTCATACTAGTTAGAATGGTAGCTATAAGTACCATCTCCCCCATCCAGCATCCTATGATAATGAGATACTTCATTCCACAAAACTAACAAAACTGCTCATTATCTCCAACTCCTTCCTCTACAATCTAGGCTTCTGCACCAAAATGATGACAAGCGACGCGAGATAAATCAGCATACCATACATCACCGGCACCAATGCTACTTTGGCACCTCCATAAATAACAGATATAGGCACATCATTCAGTCCCTGCAAGACATCCAGCATCTGATAAATACCAGCAAACTCCCAAAAGAAACCCCATATCAATGCTGCTTGACCTATCTCCTTCACCCAAGCTGGAGCCTTCCATGCAGCAAAAAGCAACAATACTAATAGAATGGTCAACACGGCCATGCCAAATAAACCACCTTCAGTAAATAATTCAAATACATTCATAACATTTCTTTTTTAAGTTAGACAATTTAGTAACGGGTCGCGACCGATGCTGCAAAGATAATCACCCCAGCTGGAAAATGCCAAATATTTGGGGCGTCATATCCCCTCATAAGAAAGTCAAATCCCCTTCTTTGCATTAGAAAGGGATTAAGCATTGATGTAACATCATAAAGCCGTAGTTTGAACGGGGGAAGATTCTTTTTTGTCGGAATGCCTTCTACGAGTCATCGGAGGCTTTGCTATGGGTCGTCGCAAGGCTTCCCATGAGTCATCGCAGTATCTCCTATGGGGGTACGCCAGATACTGCGACGGGTGATAGCAGATACTGGAACGAGTGGCGGCAAGCTTTCCCTACTATAATAGCAAGCCTTAGTCATAGAGATGGCAAGCTTTAGCCTGAATATAGCAGGCATTAACACATCACATCAACATCAATTACAAGGTTCAGGAAGTAGCCACTCTTTAGTCGATAACTATCCTCTCCAAATCATCAGGGACAAACACCTTATACTTGAATTTCAAAGGCATTATTCCAGCGATGCCTTAGGCTTAGATATGGTATTTTTCATACGTTCGTTGTATTCCTCACGAGTTCGTTTCCAGCGATTGTGAGTCCAAAGCCAATAGGCAGGTTGGCGGCGTATAGTTTCTTCAAGAAGTTGGGCATACCGTTCCGTGAGTTGGTAATCTGGGAAATCAGCAGGATTCTCTGTCATCAGACGGAAGGTAGCAACATAGTATCCTCTTCGTTCGCGACGAGGATCAATATACACCATAGCATAATTCAACTTCTTGGCAATACGCTCGCCTCCAGTAAAGAAAGGAGTTTCAGAATGTGAAAGGAAGTTTATCCAAACATGGATGGCCTCCCATAGCGGCACTTGGTCTGCTATGAACCCTGCTACACATGGTATTCCTCGTTGCTGTGCACTAACCATTGTGCGTAAGGTATTTTTCATAGATATATTGTGGACACCCATGCGGCTACGAATGTCTAAAAACAAAGTATCTACTACAGGGTTTTCCAATGGATGATAAACTTGCATGGGAAACCAATCTGGCTCCTGAACATCTACATGCAGAGGAACGGATGAAAGCCATTCCCAGTTGCAGTAATGGCCCACCATTAGAATCACTGACTTGCCTTCGTGTACCAGACGATTGAGCAGTTCAGTATTTTCAAATTTCATGTGTTGCTTCAGTCGATCGGGCGTGATAGAAGTGAGCTTTATTGTCTCTCCTAAATAGTCACAGAACCAATGGTAAAAGTCACGCTCAATGTTACGACGTTCAGCCTCACTCTTCTCTGGAAACGAAGCTGCCAGATTTTTCTTAACAATATGTCGGCGATAGCGTATAAGATAATAAATAATGAAAAAGAGTATGTCGGAAAGAATATAGTGAACCCGTAAAGGTAATAGTGACAATCCGCAGAACAAGCCACGCAGCAGTGACAAACGGAAACGCTGCCATATATTCAATTTATTATACTGAAGCTGTTCAGGCATACTCAATACATTTCTTATTCTGTAAAAATATACATCTTACCAATGTAGGAGACAATACAAAGATAATAGTTATAATTACATTGATGACATGTTTATCGTTATTTAACATCATACACTTTGCACTTATTGATACTCTTATCATATCCATAATCGCTATCATCTAAACATTCTATGATTTCGGAAGAATGATCACCCCATTGTTCACTTTTCTTTCTTACAAGAAGTTCATTGCATCAGTAATTAATCGATGACTATTCTCTCCAAATCATCAGGGACAAACACTTTGCCATCAAATTCGTTTTGCGCCTCTGCAGTGTAGCGTTCCTTACGAGTATCCAAAGTCTTATCCTCAGTATGATAGAGGATAAGATTCTTGACGTCCAATGACTTAGCCAGACGGGCAGCATCAAGAGCGGTGCTATGATGCTTCTTGTAAGGTTGAAAACGTTCACGGTCTTCGTAGAGGCAAAATGCCTCACTCATCATCCAATCGGCACCCTTTATATAAGTCTCATTCTGTTCACAATAAGGCTCATCACCCAGGCAAGCCAGCCGTTTGCCATCGGCGAAAGTGAGGGCAAAGCCGTACTGGAGCTCCTTTGTGGAGTGGATATCGAAGCATTGCACATGCATATCACCCACGTCGAAGCTATCGCCATCATGCAATTCGCAATACACCACATTGGTGCCAATACGCTCTACTTGCTTCTTGGGCAACATTTGACGGCACATAAGGTCCAGCAGATCAAGCGCTTTCTTATGGCTATGGATGCGCAACACTTGCGGTTTCTGGTACTGGAGCGCCATACGCATCATCCATATCACTCCTAAGATATGGTCAGTATGGGTGTGGGTAACAAAAAGGTCACTGATGTCCTCGAAAGCCAAACCAGACTGTGCCATCTGGTTAAGTATGCCATTACCTCCACCTGCATCCACCATCATAGTAGCCCCACTTTTGCTTCGCACTACGAAACAAGTGTTGTAACATCGGGTGACCATCGCATTGCCCGTACCTAATATGATTATCTCGTTCTCCATACCTTATATTATTATATTACCCTACAAAGATAACAAATGCAGGTGATAAAAGCAAAGGGATGCCAATTGTAAGAAAAAGAAAAGAAAAAAGTGACTGGCAAACTCGTCTTTTTAGGCTCTTATTACGTCTTATACAATGAAAGGCGGAAAGAAATGAATAGCAACAAAAGATATAAGAGACTTGAGGCAGTGATAGAGCAGAACCAAGACTATTTGTTCCGCTTTGCCTACTTCCGTATCGGCAACAGAGAAGATGCAGAAGACATCATACAAGATGTATTCTTGAGACTCTTTGAAAAAGAGTTCGTAATAGAAAATGACGAAAGTATGCGAATGTATCTCTACAGAATGGTATATAATGCCTGCAATGATTGGCATCGGCATAAACAGCAAGAACCTATTCCATTAGAACAAGTGCAAATGGCTGATGATGAAGATGAGAAGGCATTAAAAGAGGAATATATCCGCATCTGGAAAATGTTGAGTGTGTTGCCTGCGGATCAAGCTGATGTTATTACCATGCACCTAATTGACGACCTTACCTTCGTAGAGATCGCCAAAGTAACGGGAACTCCAGAGACCACGATTAAGTCGAGGTTTAAAAGCGGAATAGACAAATTAAGGAAAAGATGGGAACAGGAGGATAAATTATGAATCAAAGAGATATTGATATGATAAGGACGGAGCTGACTCCAAAATGTGAGGTACACATATCGAAAGACTTTAAGCAGCGAGTGTTGGCTAAAGCAAAAGAAAGCCGTAAACCACGTAATGCGATTAGGATGTGGCACTGGCTATCAGTATCAGGTATTGCAGCTTGTTTGCCTGTTATCTTGATGCTAAGCCCTTCTCGCCTTACCGCCAGTTCGCTTTTGCAAAATGCTATCAGCTACCTCAACAACATACGCTCGATGGCGATGGAAGTAGAAATACGCACCTTACCCCAAGAAAACTTCAAGATGATAGATGCTGAAGAAGCTTTTGTTAACCATCAAATTGAGGTGGTATATGGTGACGAGTTGGCTTGGCGAGTAGATAAACAAGGCAGGGTAGCCACTGGTATCAATGACAGTGCTTTTACTTGGGTACCAGCTTACCAAGTGGGCTGGGAAACAGGAAAAGGCAAAGAAACATTTTTGGATTACATCAGTATCTTATTGGAACCAAATAAGATATTGGAACGTGAATTAGAACTTTCACAAAAGAACGATGGCGATGAGTACTTGGTAAAGCGTGTAGGTGATGAAATACATCTAACTGTGCATGCATACCTCCATTATAACTATATCAATGACTTCATGCTCAACAAATCACTGAAAGATGCAGAACATATCAGGCGCTACATATTTGACAAAGCTACCAAGCAATTGAAGCAGCTATCTGTAAGTATCATCGTAGATGACCAGGAAGTAGAAGTGATGAGGACTCGACATATCAACTATTCAGTAGCGTTGGGAATGAAAGAGGTATTAGCTAAGCCCACCGACATTGAGTTCAGTAATGCCGATTCCTCACCCAGCAATAGAAAATCTATTCTGGCTGAAATGTCAGCCAAAGAAGTCGCAGAGAAATTCCTCAAATCATTAGGCGCATGGGATACTGAGACGTTAGAGGAAATGATGCCTGCCAACATAGCAGAGATGTTTGGTCCAGTCTTTAAGGGTTGCAGACTACTCAGTATTGGAGAGCCTTTCCAATCTGGTTCTATGCCTTGCGAGTATGTGCCATATGTATTGAAACTTCGTGATGACAGTACGACTGTTCAAAACAACCTGTCTTTAGGCAAGAATGAAAAAGGTGAATGGATATTTATGGGAGGTCTATAATTAATTATTAAATAATCATCAATGAAAGCATTAAAACTATTGGTGCTGGTGCTCATGAGTATCAGCACAGGGGCAACCTGCGCCCAAAATGTCATTAGTGGCAGAGTGACCGACACGAGAGAAAAACCTATCAGCTATGCAAATGTGGTGTTGCTGCAAGAAAGAGATTCACTCTATATAAATGGTGTGGTAACAGATAGCGAAGGCCTATTCAGATTGGAAACTGATAAAGCAGGTTTCATTCGTATATCATGTATTGGTTATGACGATGTGTTTGTACATCAGGCCAATGGTGAAATAGGAAATATACAAATGTCAGAAAGTGAAAACTTGCTTGGTGAAGTGACAGTAAAGGCTAATCTTCCCAAAACAGAACTGAGACGAGACGCTTTGGTGACTACCGTACAAGGTAGTGCCTTATCAAGGGCAGGAACCGCTAACGATGTATTGGCAAGAGTACCTGGGGTTATCAGCAGTAATGGCGGCATTGAGGTGTTTGGCAAGGGCACTCCACTTATCTACATCAACGGCAGACAAATGCGTAATACTTCTGAGTTAGATCAGTTGAATTCGTCACAAGTGAAAAATGTGGAAGTAGTAACCAATCCTGGAGCAAGGTATGATGCCACCGTCAATGCCGTCATCCGTATCACCACCATCAAGCCTATAGGTGAAGGATGGAGTTTTGACAATAGGGCGGTAGCAGGCATCAGGCATTATTTCTACGGACTAGATGAATTCAACTTCAACTATCGAAAGGGAGGATTTGACATCTTCGGTATGTTGGAATACAGCAATATAAAAGACCGCGTAACAAATATTACTTCACAAGAAACATTCCTCTCACCTCGCTTGCTGCAAGATGGTATTGCCAAACGTTACAATAAGAACCAGACATTTGCCGGCAAGATTGGATTTAACTATGTCTTTAATGAGCATCATTCCATTGGTGCCATCTATCAACCTGCATACCGTCCTACGAAACAGGACAATGAATCGTTTGCTACAATGACGATTGATGGAGTGCTGGACAATGAGACCTCAAATAACAGTCACGCCGATATAAACAATACCAATCATTTATTGAGTGGATATTACAATGGCAGTTTCGGGAAATGGACTATGGATATAAACGTAGATGCTTTGTGGAACAGAGCAAATACCGACCAGCTATTGAAAGAAACATCCACCCAGGCAGATGATAGGATTGTAACAACAGAGAGTGATGCCAAGAGCCGTATGTATGCAGGTAAAGCAGTTGCAACAAGGCAGCTTGGCAAGGGCAGTTTCTCATTCGGCGGAGAGTTCAGTCATACCCATCGCACTGATAATTACAGCAACTTGGAACATCTTATTAATGACAGCAAAACACGTATCGAAGAGTCAAACGGTGCTTTGTTTGTCGAAGTAATGCAAAATATAGGCAAAGTGATGCTAAGTGCTGGATTACGCTACGAACACATAGATAGCCGTTATTATGATCACGACGTGAAGATGCAAGAACAAAGCCGTATATATGACAACCTGTTTCCATCGGCTATGCTGATGTTTCCAATCAAAAACACAAGAGTAAGATTGAGTTATAACCGAAAAGTGGAACGCCCTGCCTATAGTCAGCTGAGCAGCAACGTGGAATACATTAATCGCTATACTTACCAGAGTGGAAATCCATTCCTGCGTCCATTCTATCGCGATAATATCTCTTTGGCAATAGGCTACAAATGGCTGAATATGATGCTCGAGTACAGCCACACATCGGATTACATCATCACTGCTTATACACAATATGGCGACAATCCTAGCATTGCTCTCTTGCAAAAGCAGAATGCCAAAAGTTTGAACCAGTTGCAGACAATGGTATCTATCTCCCCGTCTTTCGGAATCTGGCATCCTACATTGATGACAGCCATGATGGCACAACAATTCAACTTGACTTTTTGTGGCAAAAAGAAGAACATGAACCACCCATTAGGTATAATCCGCTTCAACAATGCTATTCAGTTGCCAGCTGACACATGGATTAATGCTGACTTTGCTTATCGTACAAATGGCAATACGGAAAACCTTTACATGAAAGGGATGTGGAAATTTGATTTGAGTATCTATAAGGCATTTGCTCACGATAAATGGAGCTTGAAACTCTCTTGCGAAGATGTATTCAACACGAGTCGCAGCAAGGCTTGGCTCTATAGTGATGTTCGCAAGATATTCATGCACAAGATAAACGATACACGCGCCATAGAACTAACTTTCCGCTATAACTTCAATGCAGCAAAGAGTAAATATAAGGGAACAGGTGCTGCTAATGAAGAACGTAACAGAATACAATAAAAATGGTTTTAAGGTTATTTTGTTGAACAAAAAAACGGCAGGTCTTTGGGAAAAGGTCTGCCGTTTATTATTTACATCTAATCAAGAATTACTTCACTTCCCAAGTATCGTTGGTCAGCAACAATTCCTCGAAGTTATGATAATTCTTCTTTGCCTTGATTTCCTCTACCTGTGCATTTACGGCATCGTTGTAGGTAGGAGCATCTACGTCACGGATAATACCCAAAGCCACGGGGAAGTCTGGGCCTTCCATCAATGCCAGTTTCAGTTGTACGGTGTTGTCCTCGCAGTGAGCATCATGTACCAAGATATCCTTCTCTGTAATGCCATTCTCACCTAACTTAACAACCTTTAAACCGAAACCTTCCTGCATCAAACCATACTCATTGTTCTCGCCAAAGAGCATAGGCTTGCCATGCTGCAGATAGATAGCATTCTTGGCACGGTCTTCTTTCTTAGCCAAAGCATCATACACACCATTGTTGAAGATCATGCAATTCTGCAGAATCTCACAAACAGCTGCACCCTTGTGTTGAGCTGCAGCCTTCAGAATTTCTACAGTACCAGCAGCATCAACAGCTGCAGCACGAGCAAAGAACCTGCCACGTGCGCCAAAACATAGCTCAGCCGGATGGAAAGGATCTTCTACTGTGCCGTAAGGAGATGACTTGCTCACGAAACCACGAGGAGATGTAGGTGAATACTGTCCTTTTGTCAAACCATAGATACGATTGTTCAAGAGTATCATATTGAGGTCAACATTACGACGAATGGCATGGATAAAGTGATTACCACCAATAGCCAAGCCATCACCATCACCTGATACCTGCCAAACGGTCAAGTTAGGATTGGTCACCTTTGCACCAGAAGCAATCGCAGCAGCACGTCCGTGGATGGTCTGCATGGCGTAGGTATTCATATAGTAAGGCAAACGGCTTGAACAGCCAATGCCCGAGATAACTGCAATATTCCAAGGGTCAACGCCCAGTTCTGCCATCGCCTTGTGCAAGGAAGCCAGGAAGAAATGGTCACCGCAACCCGGACACCAGCGGGGTTGTCCTTTCTTATAGTCTTTTGCTGTATGTTCGCTCATTTCTTTACTTCTTTAAGGGTTACTTGTTGATTATTTCCTGGAAAGCATCTACCAATGCACTTACGGTGAAAGGCTGACCCTTCACTTCATTAAACTGGTAAGGTGCAAAATTGTCAATATTCATGCGCAGGTAGCCAGCAAACTGACCGAGGTTCTGCTCTGCTACTACGACCTTCTTATAGCGCTTCAACACCTCTGCCGTATTCTTTGGTAACGGGTTGATATAGCTGAACTGAGCCAAAGCTACCTTATTGCCCTTAGCATTTAGCTCCTTCATGGCTGAATACAGATGACCATATGTACTACCGAAGCCTACAATCAGCAGGTCGGCATCATCTGCACAACCTTCAACAAGTACATCAGGTACTTCAATCTTAGCAATCTTCTCTGCGCGCAGACGAACCATCAAATCGTGGTTCTCAGGATTGGTGGATATAGCACCCGTCTTACTATCCTTTTCCAGACCACCCACGATATGGGTATAGCCTTCCTGACCTGGAGTTGCCCAATAGCGGACACCCGTTTCAGGATTACGGAAGTAAGGTGCATAGTTATCTTTCATCTCTGGAGTAACGTATGGAGGATTGATAGCTGGATAGTCAGCCAACTTAGGCAACTTCCATGCTGAAGAACCATTGGCAATGAAGCCATCAGTTAAAAGGATAACAGGAGTCATGTGCTCCAAAGCTATCTTACAAGCCATATAGGCCTTGTCGAAGCAGTCAGTAGGAGAGGTAGCCGCAATCACTGGCAATGGACTCTCACCGCTTCTGCCGAACAATGCCAACAGCAGGTCGGCTTGCTCAGACTTGGTAGGCAGACCCGTAGATGGACCACCACGCTGAACATCTACCAAAACCAAAGGCAACTCTGTGATAACAGCCAAGTTCATGGCCTCTGACTTCAAACAAACACCAGGACCAGAGGTAGAGGTAACTGCCAAAGCACCAGCAAAGGCAGCTCCCACTGCTGATGCACAGCCTGAGATTTCGTCTTCGCACTGCATGGTGATAACACCCATTGACTTGTGCTTAGCCAACTCATGCAGGATATCAGTAGCAGGGGTGATAGGATATGAGCCGAGGAACAACTTCTTGCCAACCTTCTCGGCTGCTGCCATCAAACCGTATGCAGTAGCCTTATTGCCTGTTATATCCATATATTTGCCAGGCACGGTTACCTTGCTCTCGATACGATAAGTATGAGCTACAGAAGAATGGGTGTTATGACCATAATCATAACCTGCGTGTATTACCTTAATATTAGCTTCTGCGATGCCAGGTTTTTTGGCAAACTTCTCACGAATATAGTTTTCTGCTAAGTTGAGGTCGCGATTGAACAACCAGCAAACCAAGCCAACAGCGAACATATTACGACATTTCATCATCGACTTCACATCCATGCCGCTGTCTGCCAGACATTCCTGCACCAGTTTAGAGATAGGAGCAGCTATTACATCCTGCTTGATACCCATCTCCTCGATTGGATTATCTGTTTTGAATTCAGCCTTCTGTAAATCTGTAGCCTTGAAAGCATCAGTATCAATGATGATGCAGGCTGTAGGTTTAGCAAACTTGTACTGTGTCTTGAGTGCAGCAGCATTCATTGCTACCAACACGTCACATAAGTCACCCGGAGTATAGACTTTATCAGCACCTACATGCACCTGAAAACCTGACACACCAGTGAGTGAACCTTGCGGAGCACGGATGTCGGCAGGATAGTCGGGGAATGTGCTGATGTCATTACCAACAGTAGCTGATACTGTTGAGAAGATATTGCCGGCGAGCTGCATACCGTCGCCAGAGTCTCCTGAGAAACGAACCACTACTTGTTCGAGTTCCTTGACTTCAATCTCATTAGCCATAAGATAAGTATTTGATAATTTATATTCTCGTAGTCCCGCCGAGAATCGAACTCGGATCTAAGGTTTAGGAAACCTCCATTCTATCCATTGAACTACAGGACCATCAAACAAAGTGGGGCTAATGAAGAGCCCCACCTTATTATATAATAACAAGCATCATGCTTTATTCTCTTCCTCTTTCTCGCTCTTCTTGTCGGTCATCTTAATAATCTGATAAGCGATAGGAGATGCGATGAAGAGTGATGACATAGTACCAAAAATAACACCTAAGATCATAGCGAATGCAAAGCTGCGGATAGATTCACCACCAAGGATGAAGATACACAACAGCACAATCAGCGTACTTACTGAGGTATTGATGGTACGCGCAAGAGTAGAACTCAATGAATCATTGAACACTTGCAGCATGCCACGCTTACGATACAATTGAGTAAACTCACGCACACGGTCGAAGATAACCACCTTATCGTTGATAGAGTAACCAATAGCTGTCAACACAGCACCAATAAAGGTCTGGTCAATCTCCAAAGAGAATGGCAGGATACCCCAGAACATTGAGTAAGCACCCAAGATGATAGAGGTATCGAGAATCAATGCACCCGTTGCACCAATAGAATATGCCACATTGTAGAAACGGATGAGGATATAGATACCGATAGCAATCAAAGCCAGAACGACTGACCAGATAGCTGAGTAAGTAATATCTTCAGCAATACTTGGACCCACCTTCTGAGAACTGATGATACTACCACCAGTGTAGTTATCACGGTCAATGAAGGTATCGAGTGAGATGTTCTGTGTCAGCAAAGGCTTCACGGCATCGTACAGACGACTTTCAATCTCTGAATCTACATTCTGACCATCCTCATTAATGCGGTAGTTAGTACTGATACGAACGGTACGACCGTCTGTACCAACAGCAATCACGCTCACATTAGCATCTTCGAAGCTATTAGCTACCAAAGCACGAACTTCTTCTGGCTCTACTGCATTCTCAAACTGTACATTGAAGTTACGACCACCAGTGAAGTCGATGCTTCGGCTCAAACCACGAATAGACATGAAACCAATGCAAATCAAGAACACCACAAAGCCAATAGATAACCAACGCTTACGAGGCCCCATAAAGTCGAAGTGAACGTTAGTCATAAGGTTCTTAGAGATACCCGTAGTAAAGGTGAGGTTCAACAGCTTATCCTTGCTCATGAAGAATTCATATACCAAACGGGTCATGAACACTGCAGTAAAGAAGGAAATACAGATACCGATAATCAAAGTGGTTGCGAAACCGCGAATAGGACCAGTTCCGAAGTTGAACAGGATAATACCGGTCAGCAATGAAGTGATGTTAGAGTCGAAAATAGCACTGAATGCATTCTTGTAACCAGCAGCCAATGCATCTTTTGTACCCTTACCCGAACGCAACTCTTCCTTTGTACGCTCATAAATCAACACATTAGCATCCACTGCCATACCCAATGTCAATACCATACCAGCAATACCAGACATAGTCAGTGCAGCTTGGAATGATGAAAGGATACCCAATGTGAAGAACAAGTTCATGATCAATGCGCAGTTGGCAATCATACCAGGTACGAGGCCATACATAGAGCACATATAGATCATCAACAGAATCAATGCCACGATGAATGAAATGATACCTGCATTGATAGAAGCCTGACCAAGTGACGGACCAACTATGTCTTCCTGAACAATGTGCGCAGGAGCCGGCATCTTACCAGACTTCAGCACGTTTGCCAAGTCCTTAGACTGCTCAGGTGTGAAATTACCAGTAATTTCAGAATTACCGCCAGTAATCTCAGTGTTCACACGAGGAGCTGAATACACATAGTCATCCAATACGATAGCGATGCTCTTACCTATATTCTGTTTGGTCAACTGAGCCCAACGACGAGCACCATCTGTGTTCATACTCATATTAACAGCTGGCTTTCCATACTGGTCGAACTTATCGCTGGCATCCACCACAACATCACCCTCGAGAGGAGCCTTTCCGTTGCGCTGGGTTGACTTAATAGCATACAGTTCGTAGGTTTGCTTCTTTGGATCTAAGTCAGAAGGAGCCACACCCCACTTCAAACGCAAATCCTTTGGCAACTCAGCCTGTACCTCAGGCATTGCCAAGTAACGGTTCACCTCAGCGGTATCCCTTGCATTGGCATATGCCACGATACTACCTTGACCAGCAAATACCTGCAGAATAGAGAGCAATGGATGTTCACGCTTGAGCTGAGCAATATCTGCAGTATTAGCTTCACCACGGATAGCAGCAGCCAAACTGTCAGAAGCGCTTACAGGAGCAGCCTCTACAGGAGCAACATCATCAGTTGCCTCAGAAGTAGTGAGAATATTGTGCAACTTCACATCTACCGATTGCAAATATGGAGCGACATCCTGAGCCTCATAGGTCTCCCAAAACTCCAAATTTGCAGAACCTTGTAATAACTTACGTACACGAGCAGGTTCCTTGATACCAGGCAGCTCAACCATAATACGACCCAAGCTACCAGTCAATGTCTGAATATTAGGCTGTACAACACCAAAGCGGTCGATACGGGTGCGCAACACGTTGAAAGAGTTGTCAACAGCTGCCTTAACTTCTTCACGCAACACGCGTTCTACTTCCTGATCGGTTGAACGCTGCGTTACCTTGTCTTTCAACTGCTGGGTAGCAAATATCTGGGCAAGTGGCTGACCTGGAGCCAGATTATGATACTCCCTAATAAATAAAGTAATGACATCATCCTGGCTGTTTACAGCTTCTTTCGCAGCATTGCTCAATGCTTCATTGAACGCAGCGTCAGTCTTGTTATCAGACAAGACCTTGATAACGTCAGGTACTGACACTTCGAGGATAACGTTCATACCGCCCTTCAAGTCCAGACCTAAACTGATACCCATCTCGCGGCAATCCTTCAATGTCCAGTTCCCGAAATAAACCTTCTCATTGGCAAGAGAATCCAAGTAAGCCTGCTCAACAGCCGCATCTCCATTAGCAATCTGCTTTGCCTTGTTGTCATAATAACGAACAACAGCAGAGAATGACAAATAGAACAGACAAACCAAAATCAGCAAGACGGAAATAATCTTAATAAATCCTTTGTTCTGCATCTTAGATTTGAGTTAATTTATTTATTTTTATTGTTTTCAACTTTACAAAGCCGCAAAGTTAGTTGTTTTTTTTTATTTAACCGCAAAACTAAGCCAAATATTTAATTTTTTTCTACATAGGCCCATATCGGATAGTGATCAGAAGCGTCTATCGAGGAATCAACAGTACAATTAGATGCTTTTAGGCCTGCACTGACAAGAATATTGTCTATTCTGAATAAAAACTTGTTTTTGTGGTAGGAGATACCTAATCCTCGACCTGACTCTGTAAAGGCATCGTTCAAAGTGCGGGTGAGGGTATGGTGTGTGTATGAAATGGGAATATCATTGAAGTCACCACACACCATTATATATTTATAAGAATGGCGAGCCAAATAGTTTGCAATAGAATCGGCTTGCGGTGCTCTGATGGCAGAAGCATCGGACAGCTTCCTCAACAACACCTTGACACCAGCTTTCACTTGTTCTTTTTCATGCTTTTCAATCATCTGCACGTACATCTCCTTATCTTCTGGAGTCAGCTTGTTGGATTCCAAGTGACAATTTATCAGCAACAAAGTATCTTGTTCCCATTTCAAATGATATGCCATTGCTCCGTTACTATTACTCTCCATAGCAATACGCTCTGTCTTCAATACGGGCAACTTAGAATAAACTGCAATGTTATTTATAGGCGTTTGTCCATTGGGCATCTTGACAGAACGATATGGATAGGCGGCAAGGGCTTTATCCACATCTTTTTGGGTAACATGACGATTGCTGGCACTTACCGCATGCTCTTGTAGACAAATGATATCGGCATCACTGGCTTGTAAATAATCCAGCACAGCATTCTTCCCCTCCAACTTTTTCATATTGCTGAAGCTCATAGTATTGTAAGAGAGCACTTTTACTCCACTTTTTGGTTTTCCTGCAATGGGTGAATTAATGGGGAGATAGGTAAATAACTGAGCATAACACAGGGCCAATGCCGCCAAAGGCACTATGGCATACTTAAAGCCCCTGAAAAGCAGAAAGAGCAACAGCAAAAACAAGTTGACAATGACCAATAGTGGAAAGACAAATCCCGCTAACGACAACAAAGGATATTTCACAGGTTGAATAATGGAGGGACTGAATGCCGAGAACAATAACAGCAAGGCTGCCAGCATACTAACCATCCATACAATGAGCGACAGAAACTTGCTCAGGCTTTTCATCTCTTAACGAATACTTGCGTTAAACAATTCTTTCTTCTCTTCTTCCGTCAACCCCTGATAGCCCGACTGCTTGATTTTCTCTCTAATCTCATTGATTCGAGCTTGATTGCCGGCTGACTGGGAATGAGGCTCATCGACCATCTGATGCTCTGGTTCAGAATAAGAGCCATTCCATTCATTGACGGTCTTCCTCCCTGCTTTCCCTCCATAATTCACCTTCATCTTTGGCTTTCGAGACTTAAGACAAAAAGCCGAAGGGTAACAGCAAAAATCGATGATCGTGTTAAGATAGTGGGTAAGGTCGATACCCTTGTTCAAGAAATAGGCAAAGAGCAAACCACCTAAAGCTCCACCCAAATGGGCAATATGTCCACCCGCATTGTCAGTTGTTACGAAAAGTAAATCCAAACCAATTACCAAAAGGGCAAAATACTTCAATGGAAAACTACCCAGCAAGATAAGGTTTACACGGAAATCGGGTTCCCTATAGGCAACAGCAGTCACTATGGCCAAAACCGCTGCTGAAGCACCTACCATATACGTGTAGCCGGCATAGGGCATAAAAAGCGGGAAAATGTTGTAAGCAGAGAGGTAGAGCAAACCACCACAGATCCCCCCCAGAAAATATACCCCCCTTAGGTGTCGAGCTGAGAAAAATAATAAGAAAAGCCGACCAAACCAATACAGCCACAGCATATTGAACAGCAGATGCATTACCCCTGCATGCATGAACATATAAGTAATGATGGTCCAGGGCTGACGCAAAAACTGGGAAAGTGAAGCTGGCATTTCCAACCATTGCAACCAGTCTGTGATGCTAATATTAAATAACATCAGAACTATCTGTACCAGGGAAAAGGCAAGGAACACTGCTACATTGACAAATATTAACCTAATGTGTACCTCACCCCTTTGGAAGAGATTTCTTAAATCATTGATAATAGTAACCATTATTCTTGTGCTTGTTACGCCAATATCTTATCAGTATATAGCCAAAAATCATACCACCCAGATGGGCAAAGTGAGCCACGTTATCAGATAAGCTTAAGCCCTCTAACAGTTCAACCACTGCATAAAACACTACGAAATACTTTGCCTTGATGGGTACAGGTAAGGGAAAGATAAAAATCTTCTCCTCAGGGAAAGTCATGCCAAAGCCCAACAAAATGCCATATACTGCCCCCGAAGCACCCACTGTTGTCAGCAAATTGAGGTATTCATCCATTCTTACTACTGCATACCCCACATTAACCTGTGTATAATGTGACAGTTCTACCGCATACTGGACATATTGCACCAACTCCTGCACCAGTCCTGCTCCAACACCACAAACCAGGTAAAAGAACAAGAAACGGTTGCTCCCCCACACTTGCTCCATGATGCGGCCAAACATCCACACAGCAAACATATTGAAAAACACATGCATAAAACTGCCATGCATGAACATATAGGTAAACAGCTGCCACACCTTAAAGTCACTCGCCATAAAGAAATGCAAACCTAAGTACTCAGCCAAGTCTATACCGAAACGTGATTCCAGTACCACAGTAGCCAAATACATCAGTACGTTGATAACAAGCAGATGTTTGGTAATTTTAGGTAAGTTATTCATTCAATTGCACTATTAAACACCGCAAATATAACTATAAAATTCATGTTATACTATAAAAAACTCATAGTTTGTGTTTTTTTCATTCTTCGAACAATTTTTTTTATAGTTTATTTGAAAAATTAAAAATTTAGCTATACATTTGTTGCGGTAAAAAAAAGAATTGAATATCATATAGAGTTTTATTGTAATCTTTTTTAAATAGTATTATGAACAAATCAGAACTTGTAAGTGCAATTGCTGCTGAGTCAGGTCTGACCAAGGCAGACTCAAAGAAGGCGTTGGATGCTGCTGTTGCAGCTATCAGCAAAGCGTTAAAGGATGGTGACAAAGTTACTTTAGTTGGTTTTGGAACATTCGCTGTATCTAAGAGAGCTGCTCGTCAGGGCATCAATCCTGCTACAAAGAAAGCTATCACAATTCCAGCAAAGAGCGTTGTTAAGTTTAAAGCTGGTTCAGAACTGGAGCTGTAATAACTCAAGCACCAGTCAACATCTCTAAACAAGAGGCGCCATCGGTTTATGGTGCCTTTTGTTTTACTATCTTATCATGCGGGTACTTCTAATCAATACATCAGAACGAATAGGTGGCGCTGCGATTTCTTGCGGGCGGCTCATGGAGGCTTTGAGAAAGAATGGTATCAAAGTCAAGATGCTTGTGCGCGACAAGCAGACAAATGAGATTGCTGTTGTTCCCCTGCCCCATAGCTGGAAACTACTTTGGGTATTCCTTTGGGAACGTCTCCACATCTGGATGACTAACGGATTCCATAGAAAGAACCTCTTTAAGGTAGATATTGCCAATACTGGCAACGATATAACACAATTCCCTGAGTTCCAGCAAGCCGACATCATTCATCTGCATTGGATCAATCAAGGAATGCTATCATTAAAAGGCATTCGCAAGATTCTGGAATCTGGGAAGCCCATCGTGTGGACCATGCACGATATGTGGCCTTGCACAGGTATTTGCCATCATGCCCGCGATTGCAAAGGCTATTGGGAAGATTGCGGCAATTGCCCCTATCTGCTCAAACCAAGTAAGCACGACCTGTCCTATAGTGTTTATCAAAAGAAGAAAAAATACCTTTCGGGCTATCACATCAGCTATGTTGCGTGCAGTCAGTGGATGGAACAACAAGCACAGAAAAGTTCGCTCTTGTTGGGTCAGTCCATTGTAAGCATCCCCAACCCCATTAATACCAGCATATTCCGTCCGAACAACAAACAACAAGCTCGCGAACGCTGTATCCTACCGCAAAACATGAAGCTCATCCTCTTCGGATCAGTGAAGATCACCGATAAGCGCAAGGGGGTTCTCTATTTTATCGATTCTTGCAAACTTTTAGCAGAACAACACCCCGAGCTCAAAGAGCAGATTGGCGTAGTGGTATTGGGCAATCGATCCGAATACTTGGCAGACCTATTGCCTTTCAAGGTTTTCCCACAAGAGTTCCTGATGGATGACCTTAAGATTGCAGATATCTACAATAGCGTTGATCTTTATGCTACTCCGTCTTTGGAGGAGAATCTACCTAACACCATAATGGAGGCCATGGCTTGTGGCGTACCTTGTGTGGGATTCAACGTGGGTGGTATTCCTGAAATGATTGACCACTTGCACAATGGCTATGTAGCAGATTATATGAAAACCGAGGACTTTACCAACGGCATTTACTGGATTCTCAATGCCCCCGATTATGAACGGATGTCGGCAGAGGCAGTGCGTAAAGTACAGACGCATTATTCGAGCCAAGTCATCGCCCAAAAATATATACAAATATACAACAAACTGCTGGGTTCATATGACTGAATCGATTCCTACATTTAGCATCATCACTGTGACATATAATGCCGAGGCTACCATCAAGGCCACACTGCTTAGCGTCCAGCAACAGACCTATCGTCACATTGAGCACCTTATCATAGATGGAGCTTCTAAGGACAATACCTTAAATATTATTAATAGGTATAAGAACAAAAATACTAGAGTCATCAGCGAGCCAGACAAAGGTTTATACGATGCCATGAACAAAGGCATCCGTTTGGCCACAGGCGCCTACATCTGCTTCCTCAATGCTGGTGATACCTTCCACGAGAACAACACCTTGGAAAAAATAGCCAATGAAGTAGGTTTGACTATCAACGAGAAGTCACCCGATATTTTGTACGGTCAAACCGCCATCGTTGATGCCGAGCGCCATTTCCTCCGTATGAGGCACCATACAGCTCCCGATGTATTGACTTGGAAAAGTTTCCGACAAGGCATGTTGGTTTGCCACCAAGCTTTCTTTGTAAAGTGCATATTGGCAGAACCCTACGATTTAAAGTACAAGTACTCGTCCGACTATGATTGGTGCATACGGATGATGAAAAAAGCGGATGATATCAGCAACACCCATCTTATTATGATTGATTACCTCGATGAAGGAATGACAACCCGTCACCATAGATCCTCTCTTATAGAGCGTCTTAAAATCATGGCGAAGCACTATGGTTGGGGTAATGCCTTTCTCATGCACCTCTGGTTCATTATCCGCTTGCCATTCCGCAAATATTGTGTTTAATTATCAATCTTCAACTTCAACAACTCCTTCAATTCCTTTACACCATCGGAAGCTCCTTTGCGAATCACGCATATGTTACGCAAAGAGTGGGTTTCCACTGGCTTAGGATCAATCAAGTATATCTCTGTTTCTTGAGGCGCATAATGCAGTAATCCGGCAGCTGGATAAACATTCAGACTTGTACCTATGATTACCAAAAAATCGGCCTTCTCCACATAGTGGATGGCTGTTTCTATTTCAGGTACAGCCTCACCGAACCATACGATGAAGGGGCGCAATTGTGAACCGTCGCCGGCCTTGTCGCCAATATGGATCTCTTCGCCAGGATTCAGTTCACGAACATATCGAGGGTCATTAGGATTACGCTCCGAACAAGCCTTGGTGAGTTCTCCATGCAGATGAACAACATGTGTACTTCCAGCCCTCTCATGCAGATTATCCACATTCTGTGTCACCACCGTCACGTTGAAATATTTTTCCATTTCAGCCACTCCCATGTGTCCCTCATTTGGTTTCACAGTAGCCAACTCTTTGCGACGCTGGTTGTAAAAGTCAAGCACCAACTTGGGGTTGCGCCAATAACCTTCTATCGAAGCCACGTCCTCCACCTTGAACTGCTCCCACAGTCCACCAGAATCCCTGAATGTGCTGATGCTGCTCTCAGCGCTCATACCTGCACCTGTTAGAAACACCAAATTCTTCATACTTTTACTATTTTGGTCATTCAAAAGTACAAAAAACTATCAAGAAAAGCAATGATAAGATAATTTAAATGCATAAATATCTAATATTTCAATAAAAAGAAGTAACTTTGCACGCTTTTAGAATGAAAAATATGGATCAGAAACAAGTTAGTTATGCATTAGGCCTGGGAATTGGCCAAAATCTACTTGGCATGGGAGCCAAAGATATCATTATTGATGAATTCGCCCACGGAGTGAAGGATGTGTTAGAAGGCAAGAAACTGGAGATAGATCATAAAACAGCACAGATCATTGTCAGTCAGTATATTGATGAGCTGGACAAGAAAATGACAGTTGCCCGTCAAGAAGCCAACAAACAGTTCCTCGATGAAAACAAAAAGCGTGAGGGCGTGGTGGAATTGCCCAGTGGTTTGCAGTATTATGTGGTGAACAAAGGCAATGTAGACGGCAAGCGTGCCAAAGAAACCGACCGTGTTCAGTGCCACTACGAAGGTCGTTTATTGGATGGCAATGTATTCGACAGTTCCTACCAACGTGGCGAACCAGCTGTATTTGGCGTGAATCAGGTAATCAAGGGTTGGACAGAAGCCCTACAACTCATGCCCGAAGGTGCCAAGTGGACACTTTTCATCCCATCCGAAATGGCTTACGGAGCTCAAGGAGCTGGTCAGGTAATTCCTCCACACAGTGCATTGATTTTCGACGTAGAATTACTGAAAATATTATAAAACAATTAAATAGTAAAGCAAAATGAAAAAATTATCAATTATCGTCGTGATGGTTATCACAGCATTGATGTCATCATGCACAGCACAGGGACAATATGGCAATCTTAAGTCCGACATTGACACATTATCTTATGCAATTGGCTTCTCACGAGTAGAAGGTTTGTCAGATTACTTGCTCAGCCAAGGTGTAGACAGCACTTTGATGGTAGATTTCCTCAAAGGATTCGATGAAGGCATGAATAATGTTGACGATAATAAGTTTACTGCTCGCCGTGTAGGTATGCAGGTAGCCTATATGGTGAATGGCTGGATTCCTGGTCTCAACGAGTCTATCTTTGGTTCAGATTCCACTTTGACAATTAATCGCGATATCATGATTAAGGGTTTTCTTGATGCCGTAGCTAAAAAAAGCGAGTTGATGGACCTGGTAAAAGCTCAGGCTTATTCAAACGAGAAGATGAAAGAAATCAAGGAACGTGTCATCGAAAAGAACTACGGCGAGAACCGTATTGCCAACGAGCAGTTCATGGCTGAGAACAAAACCAAGGAAGGTGTGGAAACTACTGAGAGTGGTTTACAATATAAGGTCATCACCATGGGTAAAGGTGAGAAACCTTCTGAAAATAGTGAGGTAAAAGTGAATTATCGTGGTACATTAATTGACGGCACCGAGTTCGATAGTTCATACTCTCGCAACGAACCAACAACTTTCCGAGTAGGTCAAGTAATCGAAGGTTGGAAAGAAGCGTTACAGCTCATGCCTGTAGGTTCAAAATGGGTGCTTTACATCCCACAGGAACTGGCTTATGGAAGCCGTGAAGCAGGTGATAAAATTAAACCTTACTCTGCTCTTATCTTTGAAGTAGAGTTGCTGGAGATTACCAAATAATCTCTTTTATAACCCAATAGTAGTCCACTCTTGCATGTCAAGAGTGGACTTTTTTTTAAATAATCACTTTTTTTTAGTCAAAATGATTGTTGGGAATAAAAAAAGCCCTATATTTGCTCACAAAATACAACAACTTTCTAACTTTTTTGTTAATATCATGGAGAAAATTGACAAACTTGACAAGAAAATATTGACTATCATCTCAAAGAATGCCCGCATTCCTTTCAAGGATGTAGCAGCACAATGTGGCGTATCCCGTGCAGCCATTCACCAGCGTGTTCAACATATGATTGATTTAGGCATCATAGTTGGCTCAGGCTACGAGGTAAACCCCAAATCATTGGGCTTCATGACCTGCACATATGTAGGCATCACCTTGGAGAAAGGTTCTATGTATAAGGCTGTGGTAACAGAACTCAACAAAATACCAGAGGTAGTAGAATGCCATTTCACAACAGGTCCTTACACCATGCTTGTAAAACTTTTTGCTCGCGACAATGAGCACCTGATGGACTTGCTAAACAACAAACTGCAAGAGATACAAGGTGTTAATGCCACAGAAACGCTTATCTCGTTGGATCAGAGTATCAAGAAAGAAGTACCAATTGAGGTTTAAATAAAGTAGAGCAAACCTGTATGCAGTTTCTTACAGACTACCACCTGACAGGCTTAGTTATTGGTATCTGTACCTTCCTAATCATCGGGATATTTCATCCCGTTGTCATCAAGGCAGAATACTATTGGGGTACCCGTTGCTGGTGGTTTTTCCTTTTCTTGGGCTTGGCAGGAACGACAGCTGCTATCTGGGTTGATAGTTTGTTTCTGTCATCTTTACTGGGTGTTTTCGCCTTCTCGTGTTTTTGGAGCATCCACGAAGTCTTCGAGCAAGAGGAGCGTGTACGTAAGGGTTGGTTCCCCAAGAATCCCAAGCGTACTTATAAGTTTTGATGCAAAACACTTGCATATTTCTCAAGAAAAGACTAATTTTGCAGTGCTTTCCCAATTTAAAGGAAATGTAGGACTTGTAGCTCAGTTGGTTAGAGCAACAGACTCATAATCTGGAGGTCCCTGGTTCAAGCCCAGGCTGGTCCACACCGAAAATCAGCAACTTAGAAGATATTCAAGTTGCTGATTTTTGTTTTCGGAAAAACATTGGGAAAACAAAGTTTTGAACTTTTCCTGCTATCCAGTGCGCTATGCTACTGGCTGCCAACTATGTCAAGCTGACCACCTCTTACGCAGAGTCATGTGGTGGCGTTGGTGTGTCTAACTTGTCTGAATGGGGAAGAAATAAAGGCGAAGAGGATGAGCAATGGTGGATACGTTGTATCGCTACTGCGCCTGCAATGGTTAAGCCGAGAGGGAAAAAACGCTCTGCTGGAGTAGGAAGATAAAAAGTTACGCCCGAATAAATCTCTTGTTGTGGGAATCATTCGGGCACGCAAACTTTTTTATACACTTTGTGTATAAGCAAAATACATCCTTAAAAATGTCTCAAAAAGATTTGGTATATCGCGTGAAAACCAATACTTTTGCAGCCAATTCTACGAAAATCCATAAAAATAGCAGTAATGCAGAGACAGAAATTTAACATATTAGGCGGACTGAACATTCAGAGCACATGGTGCCTTGAATGCGATTCCTATATGCATACGTCAAGCATTGCCGCACCACGCTATTCAGATAGGAAGACTTTAAATAACTTGCTCACGCTCGCCAAAGCTCAAACAAGTTTGTTTTGGTCTCGCTTATTCGCAACTTTCCATATTGCACGAGGAGGGAGTGGATTACTCCTGACATAATTGTACGTGCAAACACGAGATTAACGAAGTGGTTGGAAAGTCAGCAATGCTTTCCAACCATTTTTCGTTTAGATAATTCGCTCACGCTCGGCCATTTGAAAGCCCGCTTTCATGGCCCTCGCTTAATCGCGAATTTGTGCCTATCACAACCATGAAAACTGTCGACTTACCACCGACAAGACTTCTCCTCATCGGCCTGGCCTATGGCACAACATGCAGTCAATCAATTATTAACCGCGTAGCGATGCGCAAAAACAAGAAGGAACAAAGAAATGTTAGAATTTAAAAAGTACAGCTCCATCGAGAATTCCTTCAACAGAGAGTTCATGGAGCGCATCGTGGCAGAGATGCCTACCGATTTGGAATATGTGGTACAGGAAAAGGTACATGGTGCCAACACCAGTTTCCTCTGCGACGGAGAGAACGTAAGGTTTGCAAAGCGTACCTCCATGCTGGAAGCTGAGGAGATGTTCTATGACTATCCCGAGTTGCTTGAACGGTACAAAGACAAAGTCGTGGCCCTTTTCAAGGATGTCCTTAGCAGATATGAGGACGTGAGGAGCGTCAATGTCTTCGGTGAGATGTTCGGTGGAACCTATCCCCACAAGGATGTTCAGCCCAACCGCAAGTTGTCTCTCATCCAGAAAGGTGTATGCTACACTCCTGAGCATGAGTTCTATGGTTTTGATATCTATGTCATCAATGAGGATGGTGGTAGGTATCTGCCTGTAGATGAAGTAAACGAGCTTTTCGCCAAGCACGGATTCTTCTATGCCAAGACACTGTTCAAAGGCACTCTCGGTGAATGCCTCAAATACCCTAACTCTTTCCAGAGCAAGATTGCCGAATGGCTTGGCTTCCCTGCCATCGAGGACAATATCTGCGAGGGTATCGTGATACGACCTGTTGTTCCCATGTACCTGAGAAATGGAAGCAGGGTACTCATCAAAAGCAAGAACGAACGCTTCGCCGAAAAGAAGAGCGTGAAGAAGCGCAACAAGCTTTTTGCCGAACCTGTTCCATACAGCGAGGCACTGAAGGCACTCGTTCCAGAGGTGGAGGCATACGTCACCGAACAGCGTCTGGCAAATGTGGTAAGCCATATCGGTGAAGTACATGTACCTAAAGACTTCGGAAAGATTATGGGCCTGTTCTCCAAGGACGTACTCGAAGATTTTCTGAAGGAACATGGTGGCAAGTATGGTTGTCTCGAAAAGAGCGAACAGAAATTGCTCAACAAGGAGTTGAACAAACTTTCCACCGAGTTGGTAAAGAAGGTCTATATGGACCAGGCATACATACTCGATTAATTAACGAACTCTCTCCGTGCTCCAGATGGGGCATGGAGAGAATAACACAAAGAAGAAAATGAATTTCAAGTTTAATGCAGAACATACGTTCTTCACATCAGATACGCATTTCAACCATACGAACATTATAAGGTTCTGCAATCGTCCGTTCAAAGACGTAGAGCAGATGAACGAGGTGATGATAGCAAATTGGAATAGCGTGACAGGTAAAGATGATACAGTTTTCCACTTGGGCGATTTCTGCTTGGGTGGTGCGGCAGAATGGACAAAGATACTCGATCGTCTGAATGGCAAAATTTATCTAATCATGGGTAACCACGATTTGAAGAATATTCGACAAGGATTCATCAGTCGCTTTGAACATGTAGCCATGCAGATGCACATCGAAGTCGGCAAGCAGAGAATATACCTCTGTCACTATCCTTTCCTTTGTTTTGAAGGCAGTTACAAGGATGTCTGGCAGTTGTTCGGTCACGTCCATACACGAAAGAACAACACAGGAATAGATGCCGGAAGGTTACAGTATCTCTATCCAACACAATACGATGTAGGAGTGGACAACAACAATTATGCTCCAATATCATTCGAGCAAGTTAAGAGAATTATAAATAAGCAAACTGAACAAACAAAAGTAGTAAAACAATGAAAAATATACCTGTATTGAGGTACAATGATCTCAGAGATCTGATGTACCTAACCCATGAACACCACTTGAACGGTGTGGTTGTAGACGATGCGGCACTTGAAGTGATGCTCCGTATTGAGAAGACCATGCAACGACTGGAGGAAATGGGTGATGATGAGCAACGGTGGCTCTGGATAGAACTCAAGGCACCAGGCAAGCGTAATCGCATGGAAACTGCTGATGCTAACGGGAATTACTGGTATCAGGTTTTTACGGCTAACTATAAGGGTTTCCACTACATGATAATCAGGAATCGCCAGTGGAGATATATTGACCTTAGGAGTGCAAGTTACATTGGAGGAGAACGAAGACCTGATGCCTGGCATGGGAATGTGTCGAAATCTCTACTGAAGCTTGAGAAGTATATCATCGCCTTGGTAGACAACATCTGTGAGAATGCTGATGAATACAACACCTATGTCGAAAAGAATCTACCTTATTCGAAGCGGGATGGAATCATCAGACGTGCTGACTTGAATCGCATCTGCCCTGTATATAGGACGTTCGATAATCCTGCACGAGTGATGGATATTGTAAGGAAGAGTGATAGTTTACCCTTGTGGTCAACTGACAAGATGACGCTCAGAACCTACATACACGTCTGGCGTATTCTTTATGAAGCATATAGGACACATGACAGCTATCGTCCTGAGCCTAAGTCTGATTTCGCCTATAAGTCTGACGAAGAAGTATTTGTGAGGCATAATAGCAAGGGAGATGAGATAAAGGGCCTAGACCTCGACAGCGAGCAGGACTATCAAAAATGGTATGATGATAACAGCTCCTATCATTGTATGGATGTTGCCTACGCAAGAATCCATCTCCATGCACGTAAGAAGACGAACCGTTTAGGCAATGAGAATGTGCCTATAGCCGACGGACGATGGTATTTCTCCTTGGGTTTCTGCGTCTATGGCTATTCAAATGATGTGGTCAATATGCTCGAAGCGTTGTGCGATGAGGGAATCGGTGTTGTATGTAACGAGACTGCAAGACTTCTCCGAATTGCAGAAGAGACAGACTATGTAGGTATAACTCCCGGTGCCAACAAGTACTCGTATGACGAGAAGGTAGTAAACGAGATCACACTCCCTTATGTGGATGAAGATATCACAGCTCAACAAATGGCCGATGTGATAGCAGCCACGAAATGGGAACCTATTAGAAAAGTAAAACCAATTAAAGAACAAAGACAATGAAGATACAATACATGAGTGACCTGCATATGGAGTTCGCAGAGAACAGCAGGTATATCAAACATAATGAGTTCCCTGTAACAGGAGACGTGCTCGTACTGGCAGGTGATACGTTTTATCTGAACAATACGGTCGCTCCGCTCAGTAAGTTCTGGAAATGGGCATCGGCCAACTACCGTCAGGTGCTGATAGTACCTGGCAACCACGAGTACTACCAGTACTGCGATGTGATGGAGAGAGGTCTGCAGTGGAAATGGATGTTCAAAAATAATGTGGGCATCTATCAGAACCAGATAGTTCGTATTGAAGACACCGACTTCATTCTGAGTACGTTGTGGTCAAACATTCCTGCACAGGATGAGTATTTCTTGTGGAAAGGATTGAATGATTTCCATCAAACCAAATACAACGGAAAGCTCATCCAGGTGAATGAATATAACCAACTGCATCAGTTCTGCTTGGACTTTATCAGGAAGAGCATTGCAGAGAGTACGGCAGAGAAGATTGTTGTGGTTACCCATCACTTGCCTACTCGACAGGTGGTGGCACCGCAGCATCTGGATTCGCTCATCAACAGTGCCTTCGCTACGGAATTGGGGGACTTCATATCCAACAGCCGTATCGATGTATGGATATATGGTCATTCCCATACCAATATAGATGCTACTATTGGCAAGACGAAAATCGTCAGCAACCAATTGGGGTATGTCTTCAATGATGAGCATCTTTCGAACGGATTTGAGTGTGGCAAAGTAATAGAATTGTAGAAAAGAAGAATGATTATTGTAACGAATATTAAGAAAGGAATTTATCATGAGTGGAGGTGCATTTGATTACAAACAACACTTCATTGAGTATATGGCCGATGAGATAGAGCAAAGAATATTGAACTCTGGTCGCAAAATTCCCCAGGAAGTCTTAAAAAGGGACCCCTGGATTGGTTATTGGGACGATGATTTTAATGTTCCAAGATATTATCCCCAATACAACCGTAAGACGATAGATATAATGAAAAGAGCTGTCTACGTATTGAGGATGGCTTATATCTATGCCCAACGTGTAGATTGGATGCTTTCTGGTGATGATGGTGAAGATAGTCTTGTTGAACGCTTGGAGAAGGAACTTGAAGAGCTCAAGAAAAAGTATCCCAGCGGTAAGTTTACATTCAAGAAGAAAAGAGTTCGGTATGATGATGACTACGGAGGCTTCCGTGAAATGCCGGATGAGTAAATGAATTATAAAAACAAATAAAGATGAATCGAAATAATAAACAAGGTAATAAGTATTGGTACATGCAGAAAGATGTAGAATGTTTTCTGCACAGTTTTCATTATGAATCATTTAATAGAAATATAAACAAATTATGGACTCTTTAAATTATAAATACATTCATGCCAGTAAACAAAAACGCATTATTGCGTTACAAGATAATAGACAGATGCCTACGCAACAGGAACAGAAGATGGACGATAGAGGACCTGGTTGATGAAGTATCTGAAGCGCTGTACGATATGGAGGGTATTCGCAAAGGCATTTCTTTGAGAACAGTTCAGAACGATATTCAGATCATGCGTTCTGACAAGCTCGGATACAATGCGCCCATTGAGGTATATGATCAGAAGTACTACAGGTACGCTGATCCGAACTACTCTATTACAGAGTTGCCCCTGACAGCTGAGGACTTCAATCTTATTACTAAAGCTGTGAAAATGTTGGAAACGACAGAGGACAAACCAGAGTTTCAGCAAATGGGTAGAATACTCACACGGGTTAAGAAAAGGCTGACGGCAATTCTTAACTATGGATAATGGAAAGACTCCAGTTCCTTTTATCGGCAACTGGAGTCTTTATTTGTTGAGTGAGGAATCGGATTCGAACCGATGAATGACGGTTTTGCAGACCGCCCCCTTAAACCGCTCGGGCATCCTCACGTAATAGGGAGTTTGACAGGTTTCGAACCTGCGACCACCAGAGCCACAACCTGGCGCTCTACCTACTGAGCTACAAACTCCATGTAGTTGCGGGAGCAGGATTCGAACCTGCGTCCGGTTTTTGGCCGGCCCAGCTTATGAGACTGGTGAGTTGGGCCACTACTCTATCCCGCGATTTTGCGGAAGCAGAAGGATTCGAACCTTCGGAGTCTTGCAGCTCGGCACGTTAGCAGTGTGCTGGTTTCGACCGCTCACCCATACTTCCATTGGATTTCGGGTGCAAAGGTACAATGCCACTCTGCAGCCTTTCTGCGTAACAAGAAAAAAGTTACAAAAAAAGATTATTATTCGCTAATGATTATTGACAAATTAGCTTTTCCCATAAGTACAAAGCATAAATGCCCAAATGTATTACTGATAACAAGTAATCATTCGGGCATTCTTATTTAAATCTTGGAAAAGTGTACAAAAAGAGGCAAAAATACCTTGGAAAAGTGTAATTACATCATTTAAATCCCAACGTCGCACGTCGATAGTTGTACGAAAGCCAGTAGCTGCGTTTCAAGGAATCGGACAGGAAAGAACGGTTAATCAATTCTTTGGCCAACGGGTGTTCCGTAGCAAAGAAATCCAATTCCCGTTTCACCAATTTTGCAGTCATACCAATGCGACGACCAAACTCTTCAAAATCCTTGCGTTCAACCGTCCTTGTGCCTGTCAACTTCATGCCTTCCTTGAATAGTCCTTTATCAAGGGCGAAGATACGAGGCATACTCAAATGCAGACTGGTATTGATAAGGTCGTATGCTGGAGCAAGATGATATTCTCCGTCACCACGGTTGATAAGCGAGAAGTTCTTCAAATGTGCATCATCATTGAGGGTAAGATAGTTGAAGACAACGATGCGGAAGAACTTTAGGATTTCAACGGGAGCAGCCTTGACGTATTTGCGGATGATGTCGGCACACTCCTCGTAGCTCAAATTACTATATTTGTAATCGCTGCCACCATTGGCATTGGTAAGTCCTGCCAGCGAGGCGAAATCTTCCTGACTATACTTCTGTCCATCTGGTCCGACATCGAAACGTCGGCAAAGATAGGCTGCTTCACCATCTTGGAAGAAACAAATGCCATTAGCGGCAGTCTCAATGTGATAAACTTGAGAAGCCAACTGCATCGTCAGATGTTCATTGGCTGGACAATATTTGCGGTCAAGCAAAGCATAGGATGAAGGAGCCGGTTTCAAGATGTATGTTCCACGTTCACCTTCGGCTGGCTTTACCAATTGTCCTTCACTCAACACTAAGCTCGCCTTAGGTTGTACTCCAGAAAGTGAAATGCGCCCTACATTCTTCAGATAGGATTCATTGTCTGCACTATCATTGTTGGGACTGTCAAAATCAAGAATATGGGAAACTTCTTTTTCATCAAACAGTTGTTTCCGGGCTGCAGGGGAATAGGTGGTAAAGCCTTCCTGCAAGGTAGATGGGCAAACGTTTATTTCTACCATATTCATAAGGGCTTAACGGTTACGGCTCCAATGGTATCGTGCTGAGCTGTTGCCAGCATAATGCCGAAGTCATCGTTTTCATCGATATGATGCAATATAGATTGTACTTGGCGGTTGGAACCTTCAGACAACATATTAAAGAAATAAGGAAAAAGGCGGTTGGAGTGATATGCCTCTTTCCTGACAGGCATTGCCAAGCAAACTGGCTCGCCGTGGTAGTCCTCACCATAAGTGAACACATATTCCCTGGCATCCGTCTCTTGCAATATGCCAGCCTCCATATCGTGAACATAAACCTTACACTGTCTCATAATCAAGCTGCTTGATGTTAATGTCTACTTGCAAACCCAAAGTATCGAGTATCGTGAGCAAGGTGGCAAGCTGAGGATTACCCTCGCCTCGTTCAATCGCTACAACGGTATTAACAGCCACACTTGCCAAATCAGCCAACGTCTGTTGGTTGATGCCGAGTTTCTTTCTTCTTTCTTTGATGGCATTTCCAATTTCTTGCTGTGTCATAATCTCATTATATTGCGATTTCTGTGCAAAGATAGCAAATATTACTCAATCAAAGTATAAAAATCTCAATATAATGCGATTTTGAGATCATTTATTAACAAGCGTAGCTTGTTTTTTCCAAAAATCGCATTATATTGAGATATTGGCAATATAAGCACCTGCCTTATTTCTTCTCCAACAGTTCCATAAGCAGGGCTGCCATTTCCACTTTACTCATATTCTTGATGTCCGTTTTCGTGATTGATGGCACTGGGGATAAGTTCAGCTGCTTAGAGTTATACTCCATCTGCTTTTCCAGAGGATATTTTGCAATATACAGGTCAGTGATTGATTTTGAAGCCGCACATAGTATTTCAGTCATCAAAATCATCCAAAGAATGCATAAAATTGAGATTTTCGACAATTATAAGCTTAAAAAAGTTATATTTCAACCAAGATTCCATTCTCTTTAAAAGAAAAAGTGTACCTTTATAGCAGAATCATAAATGTAATCAATGGAACGTAAACGTTTGAACCGCCTAAAAGTGGTACTGGCAGAAAAGAACATGACGAATAAACGTCTGGCAGAGTTGGTGGGTAAAGACCCAGCGATGGTGTCCAAATGGGCAACCAATGTGGCCCAGCCGAATGTTGAAATGCTCATCCTCATCTCAAAGTTATTAGAGGTGAGTGTGGATGATTTGTTATGGACGGAATAGAAAAGGGGTATGGACAAGAGGAAACAAGATATCGCCTATTTCATATCGTTCTGCATCGAACAATACAAGAATGCAAAGCATCTGACAAGTGCAGAGGCCATCGACTTGTTAAGTCATTACCAGGTGCTTGACTATCTGAGCGACCACTATGAGATACTTCATACTCAAAGCCGTCAGTGGTTGTTGGAAGACATAGACGAATTCATAAAGTTACGGAAGGAGAAAGAAGCATGAAGATATATCACGGAAGCACAGAACAGGTTGAAAAGCCTGAACTCAGACAGTCAAACCGCACACTTGACTATGGTAGCGGTTTCTATACTACTACCTCATTCAAACAGGCAGAAGACTGGGTTCGTAGGAGAATGAAGGAAAATGAAATGGCGCAAGGGTATGTTAACACCTACGAACTTGAAGAATCAGCTTTGCAGGCATTGAACTGCTTGATATTTCCTGCTCCAACAGAAGAATGGGTTGACTTCGTGATGCAGAATCGCACACAGAAAGGATTCGTTCATACTTTCGACATCGTGTATGGACCCGTTGCCAATGACCGAGTATATGCTGCTTTTGCCCTATACGAAGGAGGATTGATCAACAAGCAGCAATTGATAGCAGAATTAAAGACATACAAGTTGGTTGACCAATATCTTTTCCATACAGAAGAGGCATTGAAGGCGCTGACGTTTATCGAAGCAAAGGAGGTGAAGATATGAATTTGGAAATCAACCAGAGCAACCTTTATCTGCTCCTGCCATCAAAGGTGGCATGGATGGCCGAATGGCTTTCAGAAGACAAGAATGTCAGCATCGTTGAAGCGATAAAGATGATATATTCTTCTGAAATGTTCAGACGACTGGAAGATGAATCCACAAAAATGTGGCACCTAGGACCTGTAGCATTATACCAAGAGCTGGTTGCCAATATATAAATTGATGTCAATTGTTTATATAGATATGTAATAACGGAATGTTTTTATAAACTCGTTAATTAGTTCGATTAAATATGGCTATAACATATAAATTTTCAGGACATGAGTCGTTCCCCTGCAAGTCACTTTGGCTTAAGAAAGGCGATGTCTTTGTTGTCCAAAAGAGTGATGCATGCTTACTTCTTGCTATACTGAACAAAAAGTTAAATAAATGACATCGATATATGGACAAGAAGACATTGGAATTTGTGACATATTGCATCGGAAAGCTATCCGTACTGCTTCAACTGCCACAGAAAGAAATATACAAACGGCTTAAGACATCGGGCATATTGTATGACTACATCATACCCTCATACGATGTGCTGCACACATTCAGTTCCCGCTATCTGATGGAGGATCTAACCGAGTATATGAGGGAGAAAGGAGTGCTGCCACTTGACAAAGCTACCGACATCTTTTACAGTTCTGAAACAGCTGGCATGATAGAGGATGGTATTGCTGATTTGCATTGCCGTAGCGACAAGTATCTGGCTAGGGAAGTTTGGCGAGAATACCAAGAAAGTAAAAAAGAGACCAACGAAAATTAATCTATGAAGGTAAGACATATAATAGGCATATCAGACGCATGAATATGACGATACCACAAACAGAAGGACTGTCAACCAGCGCCATGAATCGCGTGTTTGACACGACGACGGCCACGTACAAGTTCTATTGGCTCCTGGCGTTGCTCGACATGCACGTCAAGGAGCAGAAGGATGAAATGCTGGCCCTCGATGTGGCGGCACGGATGGTTGCCTACGCCTGGTACCCGACCCAGTATTTCCGATTGTCGTTTGGCAAAGGCGACTCCATGTCGAAGATTATTCCCGATGTGGCTCTGTTGACGGGCATTACGGTAGATGACAGGCTCGAAGACAAGAGTGATGCCATCTCTAATGCCATCTCGGAGAACAGGGAGGTGAAGAAGAAGGTCAGGATTCTGTTGAATAATGTTCCTTTCCGTTTCCAGAAGCCTTGGATTGACACGACCGACGACTCCGAGATGCAACGTCGCAGCAAGTCGTTTGAGAACGATTGTCTATACTCTCTGACGGGTAGTGGCGAAGGGCTTACAGTTACCATCAATCCGCATTGGAGCAGTTATCTGACGACCAATTATGAGGTGCTTCGCGATTTCACTTTGTGGAACCTCACGTTGTTCTTGCAGTCGAAAAATCCCAATGTCCCGAACATATCCGGCAAGCTGCTTCGTCCGGAAGAACGGGAGCCGCTGACCAGACAGAAGAAGTTCTGGAACAAGGTCATCGAGATAGGCGGCCCCATCCGTTGTATATACAAGAACACGCCGCTTGGAAGGAATGAGTATGACCTCGACCACTTCATCCCGTGGAGCTTCGTGTCGCACAATCAGAACTGGAACCTGATTCCTGCCGACGGCTCGTTCAACTCCTCCAAGAGCAACCGCATCCCCGACCTCGACTACTATCTCCCCCGAATGGCGAAGGTGCAGCACAGGGCTTTGCGATTGTACATCCCACAAAGCGGGAAAAGGGACAATACCTTGGAAGAGTATTATGCCTTGGGCTGTTCCCCGCAGGACTTGATGCAAATGTCCGACAAGCAGTTCCTGAGCGTCTGCCGCAAGACTTTCTCCCCTCTTAGCCAAATGGCTGTCAACATGGGGTTCCGAACCCTAAGCCCCCAATAAACCTATGGAACCAGAGAAGATAAACCATCCCTACCTCACGGCCATCAAGCGCACGGATTTCTCTGTGCCCACGCGATACCTCATGCAGCACAATCTGCTCAAGGGCAAGATTCTCGATTTCGGATGCGGATTCGGTTTCGATACCGACGAGTTGAAGAAGCAGGGCTTTGACATCATCGGCTACGATTACTACTACCGTCCGGACTTCCCTGAGGGCAAGTTCGACACCATCTTCTGCAACTATGTGCTGAACGTCTTGGAACCCTACGCCCAAGCCGAGGTGCTGATGAACGTTGCCAACCTGCTTTCCCCCAAGGGGACGGCCTACTTTGCCGTGCGCCGCGACCTTGAAGAAGAGGGCTTCCGGCTCCATGCCATCCACAAGCAATATACGTACCAATGCAACGTGAAATTGCCGTACAAGAGCCTCGTCAGCAATAAAAGCTACGAACTCTACCAATACAACCATTTCAATAAGCTTCCGCGCGTGGAAAGCGAGAAATGCCCATTCTGCCGTCTTTCCCGCCGAGTGGAAATTATCTGCGAGACGGCCACCTGCGTTGCCTTCTACGACGGCTATCCCGTCTCGTCCGGTCATGCGCTCATCATCCCCAAGAGGCATGTGGCTTCCTACTTCGACCTGACCAACCACGAGCGCGAGGCGATGAACGTTGTGTTGCAATATGTCAGGCAGAAGATTGACGAGCGTTTCCACCCGGACGGCTACAACGTCGGCATCAACATTGGCGAGGCCGCCGGGCAGTCTGTCTTCCATTGCCACATGCACGTCATCCCGCGCTACAAGGGTGATGTGCCCAATCCTAAAGGCGGTGTGCGCGGCGTGATTCCGAGCAAACAGAAATACTAATCTTCAGGGTACCAGCCAGTATCAGAGATATCGCCAGAGCCATCAGCAGAACGGCTTGGAGGTCAGTTATCAAAGAAGATGAAGTAGAAGAGTTACTTTTTATGATATGGTAAGCATTTGTGAAAGTGAAAGTTACGATTTGCTCACGAAATAAATGTCGGGAGCAAAGTCTATCATATTAGATTTAGCCAGAGAAGATTCACTTCCCTGGCTTTTCTTTTGGCTTGCTGTTCTCAAAATGTTTGTGTGCATAGCTGTACCCTTTAGACTGAACCATGTCATCGTAGCTGGTGATGGTAACGAACAAGTCTGGCTGAAGCTCTCGGATTATCTCTCTAGTCATCTGATGTTGGGCCGCGATGGTTTGCAAATCTTCATTATATGCTTTCAGACGATTCACATTGACAACCTCATAGATGGTGAAGATGGTGAACATAAGCGTCAAATTGATGCTTATCCAGGCATAGACATTACGATACCATTTGTTGCTTGGTTCATAGAACACAATATGGATGCGATCTTTTATTTTGTACCAACGGTGTATAAGCTGATCCCTCAAAGAGTTTGGCACATGATTATTATCATCTGGAATGGCGCAAGTCTTCTTGTAAATTGCCTGAAGCATCTCCCTATTGGAAAGTTCCCCTTTTTCGTGTAACTCCTGGATATAAGCATCTTCCTGTTCTTGGTTATAGATCCCCAAACCTTTATAGAGGAGAATGACCTTCTCACGGAACTCTTCTTCTGTCTTGAAATGCAGGCCTTTGACCTGAATGTTCACTTTGGGCACGACCGGTTCGCATGGTTCTTTCTGTA